>WLWD01005751.1_pt1 | contig 181123 bp, 99 predicted proteins | sample 6712731 | NCBI WGS metagenome assembly WLWD01 (sample SAMN12718690, study PRJNA576275) | sponge metagenome | isolation source: marine sponge | host: Mycale hentscheli | place: New Zealand: South Island, Marlborough, Capsize Point | collected 2014-11-01 | reverse complement strand
AGGCCTGGCAAACTCTGACAATGACTTGACTCTCATCTCAGGTACGGCTAACAATCCACTACCAATCACATGACCAAGATACTGGAGATGTTTTCTCCCAAACATGCACTTTTTAAGTTTGACAGTTAATCCCGCCTCACCCAAACAGGAAATGACAGACTTTATATGACTTAAATGACTAGACCAATCGGGACTGAAAACTACAATGTCGTCAATGTAATTACTACTAAAGTCACTGACTGGTTTCAAAACATTCTCAATGGCTGACTGAAAAATTGCGGGCGCATTTTTCAGCCCAAATGGCATCCTAACATACCGAAATTTCCCAAAGGGACAGACAAACGTAGTCATCTCACTGGAGGTAGGGTCCATAGCAAGCTGGTGAAATCCAGCTGTGAGGTCAAGAGTACTGAGACACATACAGGGGCCAACTCGTTCTAAGATCTCAGCTAGTGAGGGTAACCAATATCTCCTAAGGGGGGTGATAGCATTCAAGTGACGGAAATCTACGCAAATTCTAATACTTCCGTCCTTTTTACGCACAGGTACTAATGGACTAACCCACTCCGACTCAGACTTAACAATTATACCTTGACTTATCAGCTTATCCAATTCCTCTTTTACAGCATTCCTTATCCCAACAGGTATTTGTCTAGGAGGTTGGCTTACTGGGGCCGCGCCATCCGCCAGGAGGATGTGGCAGGTACCAGCCCTCAGCAGACCAGGGGTATTACTAAAATGGACACTTACTTCTCTTAGGACACTATTTAGCTCATTCTGATTATACCCTGGACATTTGTCCGTACCGAGCTGAACTTTACTAGACAACAAATCATCTGGAATGCCCTGTTCCTCAGCCACTAACGTAACTGAACCAACTGAAAGGGGCCTGGGGGTATAAACCTTCAAGTTATCCCTGTGTGACAACCGAACTGGGTGATCATCACCTTTACTGATCTTGTAGGATACTTTGCTGGGTCTTTCTACAACACGATAAGGGCCATCCCAGGCTGCTTGTAAGGCAGCTTTCATCCCGGGAATCCTCATAAGAACAAGTGAGCCAATCTCTAAGGGGCTATCACTCTTGTGCTTGTTAAAGGCTAAAGCACGTTTACTACTGGACTCTGACTGGTTGCTTACAGCAAGATCGTGTATTACTGCAAGACGGTCATTCAAACTAAGGAGCCAGTCATCAACTCCCATCATCTCAAAATCTCTATCTACCCATCCTTTGTAAAGGATAACCAAAGGGCCTAATACGTCTCTCCCGTAAACAATACAGTGTAGGGAGTAACCAACGTCCCTATTAGGGACTTGCCTAAGGGCAAAAAGCGCAAGGGGCAGAAAATCCACCCAATCTGAACCTGAATCAACTGCCTTAGAGAGCATGGGCTTCAGAGACCCATGTAATCTCTCAACCACCCCGTTGGATTGAGGGTGGTAAGGGGACGTAGCTATGGTATCTATGCCAAGTGTTTCACATACGCCAGCCATTAACTTTGACAAAAAGATCGTGCCACGGTCAGATAAGACACGGAGGGGAATACCATATCTACTAATTATTTCAAGGAAGCACTGGGCTGCCTCTGTGGCTGAAGCTGACCTCATAGGAATGGCATCAGGCCATCTGCTGGCCAAACACACATACGTGAATAAATACTTGGCTCCTCTCCTGCTTTTAGGTAAGGGGCCGACGAGGTCTACGCACACACTCTCAAATGGTACACAAACTATATGCCTTTCAATCATTTTTGACTTTTTGTTTCCAGCACTATTCACACGCAAGCACACATCACAGGACTTAACGTATGAAACAATATCACTGTGGACGTTGGGCCAAGTAAAACGTCGGCCAATCAAGCTTCTCATTCCTCTCACACCATTATGGGAGGATTTGTCATGGGCTAGAGTCAAAATCTTATCCCGATAACACTTGGGCACAACTATTCTGGTAACTGGTGAATCATCCATCAACACTGTATGGACAAGTAAACCATCTTTATATGAATACCCATTAAGATCTTTGTTACCTAGGTCTCTGTGCTTGGACAAAGACTCGTCTACGGCTAGGGCTTGCTTCAGGCTATCAACACCTTCAGCTAGCTCCGGAGGTGCTAATTGCAGCTCATCTGCAGGACTACTGCAAGACTGAGGGGGCACCAGGTTGGGGTTTGGAATTACCAAAATGCCCATCACTATCTGCACACACAACACCAGCTCCACCCTCCAATACACCAGACACCTCAAGAAGCTCATCACCAAACGCAACTCTATCAACATGCCCATCACCTACTTGCGGAGGGGCGTATGAAACGTCAATTGCGGCCAATCTTTCAAACTCAGAATTGCTATCATCATACAGTTGAGGTTTAGCTTCAAACTCATGCACAACATTCTCATTCAACTCATTCTCTCTGAAACTCTTAGACATGCTTCTAGTCACAACTCTCACAATCTTGGTCTCATCCTGGATAGCAGCAAGAGTAGAGGAGGGTGCAGAAGCCTCCTCCACAAGACTACCAGAGCAGGCATCCTCCTGAGAGGATGGCTGGATGCTACGGGTATCACGTAGTTGCCCCACCCCCAAGCCTGAAACAGACTTAGAGGCGGCATCCAACATGAGATTCTCAGCCGTGTCTACCTCCATAGGTACGGCAAATAACACAGCACCATTCAAATTATCTTTGGGAGCAACTGCCACCCTAGAAGCAAAGGTACGACCCTTGAAAGTGAAATCAACGACTGCAGTCTCCAGGTTAACAGGGCGACCATCCCAACCTTTAACAACTACCATTTCACCAGTGAGCTGATCGTCAAAAACTAGACAGCCCGGAACAATAGAAATTTCAGCACCGGTATCTGGAACAATTTTGCATTGCGTGCCATTGACAAAACCTGACACATGAGGGGCACCATTCTGAACAGAAACCCAGTTTGTATTGTATGTCTTCCGGTTTCTCACACCTGCTTTATTCCCGGAAATAGACCGACCATCAGAACTATTACCATAGTTATCAGATTTCTTGGTTGGGCAATCAGGGGACTTGTGTCCCGGCTCCTGACACGTATAGCAAATAATGGAAGGTTGTCTACTATTAAATGAATTAATTGGTCTTGAAACATTACTTCTACATTCATGTGCCCGGTGACCTAACTTATGGCATTTGAAGCATTCAACCGGGCCAACTGATCTATTGGACCTGGAATGTCTATCAGCCCCAGAGGTTCCATCAGAGCCAGTGGGATTGATTGACATGGCAAAATCATGGAGGTCATGAATAGACGATATTTTACATTGATCCATCAATGTCCTCTGTGTAGGGGACCTGGACGCACGATACGTAGCGGACATAACAAACAAAGCCAAATCATCCATTGAGGTACAAGTAGCCTGAATAGACTCCATTAAAACTTTCAAGTGTGAGTAAGTCTCTAAAGGAGACATTGATCTAGTGTCATGAGCAAAACTCGAAGTAAGTTTAGCACCTAAAGCAACACGTCCAGCACCTAGAGATTTAATAAGTGTTTCTCTCAATCGGTCATAATCACAATCTTCTCGACCTAGTCCAGATATAGCATCCAAAGCCTTTTTAGTACGAATTTTTGAGAAAAGCACCATTTTCCACTTAAGCCTTGGGCAGCCAAAATCGGTGAGGTCTGCCTCAAGTTTGCGTATGTACGCGCTAATGTCCATATCATCTTTATAATGACCCAAATCCCTAACATCCCTAGACATCTCAGATACATGAAACTCATCCCCATCAGAGACACTACTAGCGCCACGTCTAGGCTGGAAGGAAGCCAAAAGTTGTGAAAACTGGGATTGGGACATCACAACGGGAGGTTGATTCTCTGCCATCTCACAATCACTAACACTTCCAGAATAGAGTAAAGTATTATCACTATCAACAGGTTCACCAAGGATATCAAAACCCGTACTTCTAAAATCACTCAAAATGTTATCAACACACGGCCTACTACTCACACTCACAGACTTGCGTCTCACTGTTACAGGCGAAACCAACTGGGGAGGGGAAATATCACTAACAGTAGCTCTATCAGACTGAGCCAGACTATCTGTCACACTAGTATCTGAACACACAGTTGTACAAGAGGCTGGGGTAGCAGAGCTATACTCCGGCAAACTATTATCACTACTAGGCGTGGGGGAATGACCCACAGCACTCAAACCTGTCACTGGTCCCGACGACTCCGACTTATCAGAGTTCAATACCAAGGGTTGCTTCCTGCTCTTACACCCTCTATGCAGCCGCTCCCCCTGGCTCATCCAAGTGATCCGTAGAGGAGATGACCTGCAGTGACACACAAAGTAACCAGAAAATTGATAAAGCCAAAGGTACAAAAGATAAGCAACAAACACTATGCTGTAACGAACACAGAGTGACAATCCAAATAAAACCAAGTACAAGTACAAGTACAAAACTCAATCAGCTTCTAAGACTGCAAACAAGAATAAAGTGATGAAAAACACGAAACACGATCAATACCAAACAACTAGTGATAACACGGAAAATACACAAGTGAACTTAGCTAAATCCAATTAAGATGACAATGTTCCACGTGGAGTGCGCTCCGATTGGGGAAGAAGAAAGATGATAATGGCGATCCTGGGGTTAGTAGTAGTCTGGCGTAGCCAGACCCTTTACCCACTGAATCATGCAATACAGCGAGTTGTTCCTATCCGTTACAAAATTTCAGTAATGATGAATATCATTAATGACGCTTTGTGCCGTATAATGACGTTATATGACGCAATAATGGCTATTTCGCTCAGAGAAGCTGCCAATGAAGCTGTTGCGAGGCTCGGCTATGATAGAGGGATGAAGGAGGAACAATTGGAAATTACGACTAAGTTTTTATCTGGAAGAGATGTTTTTGCTATTTTACCTACAGGTTTTGGTAAGAGCCTGTGCTATGCTTGCCTTCCTCTTGCTTTCCAACTAAAGGGTCTGGCTACGCCAGACTAGTTTCATACTTGACTACCAAATTTTTCCACAATGTGTATATGTCAATGGACTTCTCAGAAAACAGCAACCTCCTCCCAGCCTTCCATTTCAAAACATCACGGCCACAACCACGGCACTGCTGTTCGGAAGCCATATTGCTAACTATACGCGTAAGATGACGTAACCGGACATACACTTGACGAAGTCTCATTACATCCTGTTGGAACAACTCGCTGTATTGCATGATTCCAGACCCTTTCCCTCTCCGCGCAGCGATCAGTGGGTAAAGGGTCTGGCTACGCCAGACTAGGTTAGTAGTGAGCGAAATCGAGCCGCGAAGTTGCTGAGTATAAAATCAGGCGTTAGCAGCAGACAGTCACACACGTTAGGCCAGGGAGTACCGCACAGTCAAAGTCAATCCGAGTATTAAATCGGTACAGACAGATACAGCAGGGGTAGCACACACTCGATAGGCGAAGGAAGAATACGTTTCTCCACCACTGCCACCAATTGTGGGTCGACGGTCGATCACCGCGATCACCAAATACTAGCCGACTCTCCGTAAGCTAATTAAATTGGTAAGCCGCCAGAGTTAGAGGAGATTACGCTTTACTCGTACACTCTGGGGCTCGCTGCCACCAGAGTTCCAGTTAGCTAGCCTGCCCTTCCCTGAGGATTAAATCAGTTGGGGTTAAGACGAACTTATGGGGAACTGATGAAACGCATGCGTGTCTAAGGTTATATACCGAAGGACACGCATGCGCAGGAAATAATGAAAATGGTCAACCGGAAATCCGGGGCACAAATAAACTGACAAGCGTATACATATAAATAACTCACACTGCTAATAATAAAATGTTCTGGATGATACACACATAAATGTTCTGAAGTTCTATCTTTGTCTTCTCACTCTTCTTCTCTACTTCTCGTCTCTGTCTTTCTCTATATTTCTGTCCCTGTCTCCATTCTCTCTCATCACTCCGCCCACACTGACATTTAGACTTCTTGCTGAAGTCCTCCTCAGGGGTTTCAGATATTTATGACCCTCAATACTATCAGCTTCATTTGAGGCAAACACCTCTTCATGTGACAAGCACTTCTTTCAAAACTTGAGTCACACTCTCATGACTAAAAATTTATGCACACAGCTAATATTCTAATGCTGAACCGTTACATTCACTCTGAATATATTTCATTATTGACAAGTGAGTATAGCAAAGCACGATACCAATCAGGGGTGCATAAAAATTTTCATTTTTAATAAACAAAATAATGAAGCTTTGTTTGTGTTATTCAATACTTTCCCACAGGATGTCCTGTTCGTACTGGTCTACCATATTATCATCCAGTAATTGGTCAATGCATACAACAGTGCCCACCTGGATACATTGGAAGTTATGCTAATTCAGCAGTTTGTCAATTATGTAAGTTATTAATAGTTAAATTATATACTTCATGAAAATTACTGTCACTATGAACCAAGCACATTAACGTCATCTTTATCTATTCACTTAATGACTTCCCCCCACTGCATTGAACTCGGCTAACTGTTAACTACTTGACATTACATATTTTCTAGATAATTGCTGTACATGTGCACATGTGACTTTTTCAGCATAATATTGATAGCACATTTTCAAGAGTATTTTGGCTTAATGCAAAATGTTACCAACAGTTTCTTTTTTTCAAGTTAACATTAAAGTGCTATAATAAATTGAGGTTTATGAAGTGAAATGAAATATGGGTGTAAAGTGAAGGCTTCCAAGTGACTCTTGCTTAAACAATATTGTATTACACTCATTAGCTTTAGTAATTAATGTTAAATAAAAAAAAAACAAGACAAAAACAACAACAAAAACAAAAAAATAAAAGGTTATGTTTTAATTATTCTTTAATCAAATTTATAACTTCCTTCAATTAATTGGATTAATTAGTGAGTTTAACCATCAATTGGCTTAGTCTTAGTTAACTTGAGTGTTTTGTCAAAATTTTCAATATTTGTTGTCTCATTAAAAGTAGTTTATGTAATCTACCCCTAATAACATGAACAATAGTAAATTTCTATGAAATCTGAAGATGGTAGATTACTTTTTATTATTTTTTTGCCTTCACTTTACACCCATATTTCATTTCACTTCATAAACCTCAATTTATTATAGCACTTTAATGTTAACTTGAAAAAAAGAAACTGTTGGTAACATTTTGCATTAAGCCAAAATACTCTTGAAAATGTGCTATCAATATTATGCTGAAAAAGTCACATGTGCACATGTACAGCAATTATCTAGAAAATATGTAATGTCAAGTAGTTAACAGTTCACATTGGATCATGCAATTATTATTATGAAGATACAATATTGCCAACACAAGGGAGTAAGCTGTAGTTCGTTTAGTATTAGAACATAGCTAACCTCTTTTATGTATTGTGAAGTAGGCATTCTATCCAGCATAGTTTTATTCAAGTGAGTGTACAGGGATACTAAATGCCAGAAGGGAGGATACTACTGATAGTATCCTCCCTTCTAGTGTTTTATTAATTTTTGGCTTATGAGTAGTGAAAGAAGAATTGTAATTTTATAAATGGTGCAAGAATGCTGTTTGCACGGTCTCCCTGTCAGATGCGAAAGATAAGATGAACAAAGTTTTCTTAACTAGTAACAATCACCACCAAAATGAGAAAGTGAGAAAGAAACCAATAATTGAGCTGAAATGTGAAAATACCTAGGTGTAGATGGGTGGGCTGGAATGTTCTTTCGACTAAGTTTACTGAAAACATAGTGATATTGGTTCTCCTGACTCTAATTCCATCACTTTCACCGGTTCACTGGAGTCAAGCGAACAACATATGAAAATGTTAGACTACATACGCGCTATGGCTCCTTAGATTTGCTGTAATTATTGGGCTCCTCTCAGTAATGTCCCTACCCTCTTTGTCGTAGAGTGTCAATACAGTAAAAAGGAGGGAAAAAATATTTAGTAACTAAGGCTACAGTTACTACATTCTAAAACAGATAGACAACGATATCTCGGGAACTACCGCCTGTCGAACCCCTTGGGCCGCTAGTATCGCCCTCGCTGCGTTCAGGACGGTACAACCCGCGGCCCTCGAGGTTCTGTGGGCAGTAGATCCCTCGATTTTGTTATCTATCTATTATTTAAATTGACATGAGACTACACCAATGTGAAACTATCACAACATGCACATATACATGTATATACAAACATACATTATATATAATGTAGCCTGCTGACTACTCCATATGTAGCTGCCATGCTATAAAATGCAGCAATCTGAGAAGAAGCCGCTCATTGTTTATAAAATTCTTAATGAAGACAGTCCACGTGATCAATTGAGCGGGCGCGTTTTGAGCGGGAAACCTGTGTTTTTTTTCTATTCCCATAGACTTTTGTATTGAGTTTTGGAATAGCACTTTCTCTCCAGTTTTGGAGTATACTGAGAGAATATTTTTAACTGCTTCGGCACGAGCTTTCCAATGGTACAAACTCCGGATGTGTAGCTGCTTCCGTTCTAAAGTTATTCAAGTTTTTCTTGGGCCAACTCAACTTGGACATACTATAGCTATTTTCCAATGTAGCTAATATGTTGATTTGTCATTTTTATTATGATGGGTTGCCATTATTTAGCAACTAATTAATACATATTAGATTCTTCCCTCAACTATGGACTTACTGCAAATGTCTACTATATAACATTGGATCAAACTTCATTGTTTGAAAATGCAGTAGTAATGAATTTCACAGTAACAGCCTACTATTAGCGAGTGATAGCATGGGTAACCTGTACTATTTGGGATCAACTGCACTCGTAAAACAATTGAAGTAGCATTCGGATTCTCCTCATGCTATTTCAATTGCATTACTCATACTATTAATCCTGAATAGCACAGTTACCCATGCTATCACTCATACTTGTATTATTTTTTTACAATTTCTTTCTCTGCCTTTTTTACTCATTAGATATGCTCTCTCTTTCACAGGCTTTTTTTTAAACAATACAGAATAAAAATATTCGGTCGCCACCGGGAATCGAACCCATGATTGCTTGCTGAACGCACAAGTGCTCTTCCACTGAGCTACGACAATCAGCCGGCAAACAAGCACTCCAATTCTGTATTTATACTTTAAGGGGTATTGCTATGCTACAGTCTCACTTTCAGCAGACAAAAAGAAAAATTTTTTTAAAAAAGATTCTTTTTATCTGTGGAATTTTTTTACTCTGCTAATTTATCATAGCAGTACCCCTTAACAGTATAAATACAGAATTAAAGTGTTTGTTTGCCGGCTGGTTGTCGTAGTTCAGTGACAGAGCGCTTGTGCGCACCAAGTTTTTTTTAATTCTGTATTGTTAAAAAAGATTGTGAAAGATAGAGAATACGTCTAATTATTATTGTTATTGTTATTATTATTAATAATATTAATAATAATAATATTATTATTATTGTTAGATGCTGCTCCTTCAACTATGGACTTTACTGCGAATGTCTACTATATAACATTGGATCAAACTTCACTGTTTGAAAATGCAGTAGTAATGAATTTCACATTGATGTTGAGAAGATCAGTAGATATAGATAGTAATTTCTTTTCTACTAGCATGAATTTGCTGAGTACAGAAATAACAGAACGCAACTTCAGATTTTCTAATGGACAACTTCAAAGCTTCTTCTTGCCTGGAGACCAAATAAATTTGAATGAATATTTTGCATATTTCACTGGAACTATTTATATTATAAATATCAACAATCTAGTTTCTACCAGTGGAGATTTTCGTGTGACTATGAATTTGTTCAGTTTTGGACTTGAATCTCTTGTTTACAGCGCAAATACTCAAGTACTGTATACATTGACAGGTAACTTTGTAGGTATATCAAGTTTAACAAACTGCATAAAATATGAGGTAGCTATTTAAGCGGTACTTAAAGAAAGCAAGAATATTATTATGGCAGTGATTATATTACTTTGTAATAGTTAATGCAGTGTCCAGCTTGTAGGCCACATAAATACCTGAAGTGTTAATTTGATGTGATTGAAAATAATTAAGATACTAATACAACTTACTACAGTTTTATAAAACATCAATGCAGCTCATTAGTGTCTTTCATTTCTTCTCTTCTATAGTATTGCACATGTACATACATACGTTTATCATTACCTATGTAATATACACTTCCTAGTGTACATTATGTCCAAGTTCAAGTAAATAGGAAATGTGAAATGAATATGGTTGAATTGAACAAATATATTTACATCAACTATGTAGTTCTAGTAGTTATTGTGGTCTCTAAAACTATTGTTTCCAATATTTTCAGAGTATCAGATGGGATTTACAATAGTTATCTTGTGACTATGTACACCCACTGCTGGTGGAGTTATGAGTCTATTTCCATTTAAGCCATGCATTCAGACTTTCAAACAATGTGTGATACAGTGTTTTGTACTTGCTGTACATTTATAGAGCTCATTTATTTAGCAAAGTGTGTTATCAAATTTTAAAACTACTCTAAACTATTTTTATACTCTATCTAACCAGAGTCTCTCTTATTATATTTACTTTCTTAAAGTAAATGATTTAACTCTTTTTAGCTATACTTTGTTGTTGGATTCTTGTTGTAAAGCACTGATTGCATAAAGTACAATATGCAAATGGATAGCAATGCTTACCTGTATCACAGTGAATGCTCCATTCTCTAATTGTAGGCACTTAATTACCTAAATGATAAATTGAGGTGATTATAAAAAGGATGCTGATAAGAAAACTAAACCATATGGTCTACCTCTGTAAAACTTTGATGTAAGCACATGAGCGTACCTTTTCATGATCGTAATTTCATTAACCTGTCACATGTGGTTCACTTAGTATGACACATGTATGGCACATGTATATAATGTACATGATATATACACATACCATTGATTACATTTGTGATGGGGTTTAAACATAATTATAATCAATGGAAGCAATCTATTGTACAACTTTCATAAAAAAGATGAAGAGACTCCAGGTAAATGAACAGATGACTAAGCAACATAAACGAAGGCAGACATTAGTGCAGCTTGGTAGATAGACCAATAGGTAGGCAGACAGACAGACAGAGAGACAATCATACAGACAGACAACTCTACATCAGTTCATTTTTAAGTTTCTGTTACCTCCCCTATTTGTATAGTTCCTGCCGTGCACCCTCCAGTACTTCATTGCATTTCAAGGAGAAGTCAGCTATTCTAAATACAGTACTTGCTGAAATAAAGTCAACCTAAATCCTTCTTTGTGCAATTATTACTCAATGAAGTTTTAATGATTTGATCTGTATCTTGGATGAATTTGTGGTCTCTACTGATACAAATAGAAATACCTATTAGCTTAATCATTTCATTTTTAAGGGTAGAACTGGTAAAATTTATTTCTGCCACTCTACTAAATCAGCTAACTGCAGCTTTTGTTTTAATTAAATCCCCAAATTACAAATACTTATATAGCATGCAATCACAAACTTCTATATAGGAAATGATACGTTCCCCTAAGTCAATTGTTGTAAACGGTATTTAAGGAGAACATTGCTTTAAATATCAGCACATGGCAAACACATAATCATCTTTTGCTTCAAAGCCATGTACCCAAATTATCTGCTTAAAGTTGGTCAGACCACGTCCAACCCTTCCCAGCCCTTTGCTAGGGTCTGATGAGGAATACAATACTATGAACTCATAATTCTTTTTTTTTTTATCACTTAGCGTGTTGTAGTTTGATAGAAAAGTAAATACCAAAAAACAGTCACTTTGCTAGATGGACAGATAATTCAGATCAACTTCAACACACAAATTGCTACAAAATAAGCTCCATAAGAGTACAGCAAGTGTTTGTTATTTACTTAGGTAGCAACTTCATTTATGATTTGAATGCATAGCCTAAACCTGTATATAGTGTCAGCCATCCTTTCTATTTATTGTAAATCTCAATTGAGGAGAGTTAGATTGTTCTCTGAAAATATTTTAAATATAATTTTAATAGAGACTACAGGAAGCAAAATTGAAATGGTACGGTTAACAAGGTCATGTTTACATATTACTCTTTTATTATGCATTTAGATTGAAAATTTTTGGGGCAAAAGAAGGTTTACAATGTTAAAAAAGCAGCCATACCTATTATATCAATTGTTTGGGCATGCCCACTAGTTTACTAAAATGTAGGTGTGGTGTCTATTAAAAAACAACAGAAACTGCATGACCACTGGCTCATACAGCCTTGCTTTGACTGTAGTGTTATAGAACTATAATAAGATGGAAGTCTAAGGTAACCATACTCTTTCATATTTCTTAATTACACAGACTAATATGCTATAAAGTTAATATAGTTAATAAGTTATTTTCTTTATTCCTTATAGGACCATGTACAGCCAATCCTTGCATGAATGGTGGAACATGCAGTGATGACAATGGCAGAAGTGGTAGCTACAACTGCACATGTCTACCAGATTATACTGGAACTGATTGTACTGAAGTTATCAATGACTGTATCACACCAGCCATCATAAACTGTAACAGTGGTACCTGTGTGGATGGCAACCAAACATTCTCCTGTATCTGTGATCTTGGCTTCACTGGGGATAGGTGTGAAACTGACATTGACGATTGTGCCATAATGAACTGTATTAATGGAGTTTGTACAGACTTAGTCAACAACTATAACTGTAGCTGTTACACTGGCTGGGAAGGCAGGAATTGTGACTCTAGGATCAATTACTGTGTTGGTGATCCGATATATGGACCCTGTAATCCAGCTGGAACTACACAATGTGAAAATACAAATTCCACTTTCATTTGTCCATGTTTGATTGGCTTCACTGGCTCACTATGTGAGATAGATATAGATGACTGTGTGCCAGACAATCCATGTGGTAATGGTGGCAACTGCAGAGATAGGCCATTTGCAATTGTTGAATGTGAGTGCCCTCCAGAATTCACAGGTCCCTTTTGTGAGGTTGATCTAATTCCTTGTGACCCTTCACCATGTATAAATAATGGAGTTTGCGTAGATTTAGGCATGGGAGACTACAGGTGTAACTGTACAGAAGGATTCAATGGCACTAACTGTGAAAACGACATAAATGTATGTACTAGTTCCACATGTCTGAATGGTGGTATCTGCAGGGAAGGTGTTGGGGCTAACTTCAGTTGCATGTGTATGCCAGGCCATACTGGTGCTCTCTGTGAGGAAGAGATGTTGTTTTGTACCTCTGATACTTGTCTTAATGGAGGAGAGTGTATGGAGGAGCCTGGAGTTAATGTTAGCTGTAACTGTGTGACTGGATTCACTGGAGATGCCTGTGAAGTGGACTTAGATTTCTGTAGCCAACAGTCATGTCTCAATGGAGGAATGTGCTTGGAAGGACTGGGAACAGAAACCAGTTGTAACTGTACTGCAGGGTTCAGTGGCTCTCAATGTGAAGTTGATGAAGATTTTTGCTCTCAATTGTCTTGCCTTAATGGGGGTACTTGTATAGAAGGTCTAGGGACAGTTACCAGTTGTAATTGCACTGAAGGGTTCAGTGGAAGCACATGTGAAATTGATGATGACTTTTGTACTGTTACATCTTGTCTCAATGGTGGTTTATGTGTAGAAGGCATAGGCTCTTTCTTAAGTTGTAACTGTAGCCAAGGTTTCAGTGGTAGCAGGTGTGAAATTGATGATTGTTTATGTTTGACATTATTTTTATTCAAAAAGAGAGCGAAACTGTGAAACAGACGAGGTTTATATAGCAGACAAAAAGGAATGAAGTGGCATGTCTAATGAATGGAACATTAAGTGTTTAAGTGTGTACTGTTTCAAGTTAATGAGTTGTGCTGTTGTGTAGCACAGCATGACAACGTTCATTAATGACTGCTATGACATTCATTGCTGTTCAGACCTGAACATACTGGGGGCCACAGGAGAATGAGGATCACTGTTGCTGTTGTTGTTGACAAACAGTGGAATCAGCATGGAAACAGCTCTTCTGTAAATCTTTCCTTCTGACTGTACTGCGGCTGTTCTGACAATTCCATCTTCTCCAGGAAACAATTCTGTGATCTTCCCGAGTGGCCATCTTGAGTATCTAATTAATTCTTCATCTTTGATGTAGACTATCTGACCAATTTTTAGATTCTCTTCTTCCCTGTTCCATTTGTTCCTCTTCTGAATTGTTTGAATGTAACAACCTTTCCAGGCGCTTTCCAAATCTCTTGTCAATCTTTTTACCAGTTGCCACCTTCTCAATGAGGATATTTGAGCTTCAGATGCTTCTCCTGTGGCTGGTGCCTTCAGTGGTCTGAATACCAGAAAATGTCCAGGTGTCAGGACCAATTCATCATCTGTCTCGACTGTTTCTGCTGGCACCAAAGGCCTGCTGTTAAGCAATGCTTCAATTTCACACATGATGGTTGTTAATTCATCAATTCTCAGTGGGTGGGGCTGGAGCATCTTCTGTAACAGTCTCTTAGCACTCTTGACTCCGGCTTCCCACAACCCTCCAAAGTTGGGAGCCTTTGGAGGATTGAAGTGCCATCTGATGTTGGTGAATTTACTTTGACACTTCTTCCAAGCTGTCAATGTTGCTGCAGTGATTTCCTTTGCTGCTGCTGTGAAGTTTCCACCATTGTCACTGAACATCTCAGCAGGTGCTCCTCTTCTGTTGAAGAACCTGCTGAACATTGCCAAGAATTCTTCAGCACTCAAACTTCTGCACACCTCCAAGTGTATGGCTTTAGTTGCCATGCAGACAAAAATGCAAAAATATGCTTTAAAGCAAACTGGCTTTCTTGTAGAGCCTTCTCTGAGTGTTATGGGACCAGCCATGTCAACACCAGTGCTGTAGAAAGGTGGTTTCAGCATAGTTCTGCAGTTTGGAAGCATTCCCATTCTCTGTTGCTGAGTGTTGGCATTGACTCTTCGACAGGTTGTACATAGTCTCTGAATTCTTTTGAGCTCTTTTTTTGCTCCAAATATTAGATGGTTCTGTCCAATGATGCCAATGACTGTTGATGCTCCAATGTGGTTCAATTCCTCATGTTTAGTCTGTAGCATCAATTTGGTCAACTGACATTTTGCAGACAGAGGCATCATCACTCTTGAGTCCACTCTTCCTCTAGATTCTATCACATTGAATCCAGCATGACATTTCATGGTGGAGCACAGCCCCCACAACTTCGAAGAATGTTGAATTTGTTTGTTGTGAGATAGAGCATCAATTTCAACTGGAAATGATTCCTTTTGCTGCTGCAATATCAGACACATCTTTGCAGCTTGAATGTCACTGAAACAGAGAGTAGGTGAATCAAAGGTTGTAGTTTCATCAGTGGATGTGGATTTTCTGGCATTTCTGACAAATTTCAACATCCATGCCAGTATTCTTGTCAATTTTCTGTAGTCAGAGTACAATGTCCACAATTTGAACTCTTGCCCAATCATAGTCAAAGTCACTACTTTGTCTTTTTTCATGCCAGGCAAATGTTCCACTTCCAATTGTGTTGTTCTAGGCCAATTCTGTTCTGGTTGTGACAGCCATAGTGGTCCGTTCCACCACAGTTTGGATGACAGCAACGATGAAGCAGAAATGCCTCTGCTGGGCAGGTCAGCCGGATTGTTAGCTGAATCCACATGTGCCCATGGAACATCAGTGATGCAATCATTAATGAGAGCAACTCTGTTGGCCACAAAAACTTTCAATTTCTGCAATGGTTTCTTTAGCCAGGCCAGAACAATCATGCTGTCACTCCAGCATCTGCAGTTTGAGAGTGGAATCTGAAGTGTTTGTGCCACATGAGCTGTTGCCAATGCAAGTAGCTTAGCAGCCTCTAGCTCCATTTCTGGCAGCGTTCTTTGTTTTAGAGGACACACTCTGGCTCTGCAGAAAACAAGATTACAAGTGCCATCACTGCTCCTGAGATAAAGTACAGCTGCATAGGCATCATTGCTGCTGTCACAGAAGCCACAGAGAAGGGTGTCACTTGTCACAGCTTGAGCATATCTTGAAATTGGAATTTCACTGATGGATGCTATTTCACTCAACCAAGAATTCCATTGCTGCATTAACTCATCAGGAATTGTTTCATCCCATTTGATGTTTTGAGACCATAATTTCTGCAGTATAATTTTGCCAGTGATCCACCATGGAGCAGTCAGTCCAAGTACATCATATACACCAGCAACAATCTGTGCAACATTTCTCTTTGTGCTGGCTTCATGAGAAATTGCAGGAGTTGTTACAAATAGGTTGTCATTCACCGTATCCCAATGGATGCCTAGTGCCTTCAATGCATTGCAACCATGATTAGTATCAATTTCTTTCAGGTCTGCTGGAATTTCAGCTATCACATCTGATGATGAAGACCTCCATTTTCTGAGCACCATTCCTGCTTCACTCAACAGCTGACAGAGTGATTGTTGAATCTTCACAGCATCAGTTTCACTATCTGCTCCTGAGACATAATCATCCACATAAAAATTGTGATGCACTTCAGCACTTGCTTCAGGAAACCTGTCTGCATTGACCGTGGCGTGATGTCTCAGCACTGATGTTGCAACAAATGGTGAAGGCTTGATGCCAAATGTAAGCCTCTTCATTCTCATAGACACAAGTCTGCCTTGACTATCTCTGACAATGAACCTGTGATTGTCCATGTCACGCTTGTCCAATCTTACTTCTCTATACATTTTACTTATATCAGCAGTCAGTCCAATCATTTTTGTCCGAAACTTGAGGAGAATGTCTGATGTCAGTGGATATAGATTGGGTCCAGTCAGGTATATTTCATTGATGCTGTGTCCAGAGGTTGATTTGGCAGAACCATCAAAAACAGGTCTGACTTTCGTGGTGGTGGAGCTGAGTTTTATAATTCCTTGCACAGGCAAGTAGAATGAGTCTTTATGAATTTCATCAATTGGCACAACTTCACAGTGATCCATTTCGTGATAGGTGTCTAATTCACGGTTGAATTCAGGCAACATACCACATTTCTTCATTTTCCTCTCGTTCTGGAGAAAACGAGCCTTGGCCATTGCTAAGGAGTCTCCAATAGGTGGAGGACTGTCATATTTTGGCAACACACAAGAGTATCTTCCATCAGGATGCTGCTGCACAGTCTCATTGAACTGCTGCACAGCACTTTCTTCCTCTGCTGTCAGTGTTGAAGCCTGAGGCACAGTTTCCAGAGAGTACATCCTTTGGAAAATTGCACTGTCTTGACTCTCTGTGACTTCAATCTTCAGTGCTGTTGCTTCATCAGAAGTTCCAGGGCCACAGAGAGACCATCCAAAAACTGTGTTCATTGCCAGCACTTTGTGTTCTGTGCAAACTTTTGTCTCATTCTTGTGTATGTAGTACAAATCATGTGTTCCAATAATGATGTCAATGTGACCTCCCAACTTTGAGTCAGCCAGAATGTCACTGCTGAACTCTTTGCACTTGATGATGTCTTTGGCATTATCTGGTGGAGTGGATGCTGGCAAAGTTGAGGAGATGCACACACTCAGTCTTATGTCCACATCAGATGGAAAAACAGGTGAAACATGTACAAATCCATAGTGCTTCAATTTTTTGCTGGACACTGCACCTGATATGTTGGCATCCATGGGCTTCCTTTGAATTTTCAAGTCTTGAGCAATTGTTTCAGTGATGATGGTGTGAGTTGATCCTCCATCAAGTGCAGCTCTTGCAGGAATGCAGTTGCCATTATGTTTGAGTACAACCAGTGCAGTGTAGATGAAACCCTTCTTGACATTATCATCCTCATCACAATTGTCTATCACTGCAGTAAAACTAGTGCCTTTGACATTTCGAGCACTCTTTTCATCTTGGTGCAGTAGATAATTGTGTTTTTCTTCACAATGCCTGCACTTGTATGTGGAGGTGCAATCTGCAGCAGTGTGGGAATGATGCAAACAGTTGTTGCACAATTTGTGCTGTCTGACCCAATTGAGTCTTTGAGAAACTGCTGCTTCTTTGAATTTCCTACAATGATAAGTAGGATGTGATCCATTTTTGCAAATTGGACAAATTCTCTTTTCTTTGGTGGACTTTCTGGGTGTTGAGATGGTTGATGCACTGTGGTCAGTGGACAGCTTCTTCTTCCATGGCTGCTCACTGTATGACTGTAATGTTTTTCTTTTTTCCAAATTATGCATGAGAGGAACAGCAAAATCTTTCAAGTCACTGAGAGTTGACAATCTGTCATCACATTTTAACTGCCTCAGCCATTCTTTCTTCAGTTCTGTGTCCATATCTCTCACAGCCAGGGCAACAGCCAGAGTCTCAATGTGTTTTCCACCAATCTCATCCATTTCCATCAGCACTTTGTCAGTTCTCATTATCATTTCTTTCACTCCATCATAGGAATAATCATGTTTTTGTTTTTTGGTTAATTGTTCCACAAGCATTGGGTAAATGATGATTCTTCTGCCATAAGTGGCCCGCAGTTCTTCCATAGCAGCAGTGTATCCAGCAGTTTGACAAGAGAGAACAGTTTGTCTTGCATCTTCACATTTCATGGATTCAGCCAAGATGGACACTTTATCAGCATCAGTGTAGTATTCATCATGAGTTTCCATTATTTTGGTGAATCTTTTATGGAAACTGTGAAATTCCATGGGAGAGCCATTGAATGTAGGCAGTGCAGTTTTGTAAGGTGGTGGTGGTTTTGCTGTCACTATTTTTGCAGCTGGTGCTACTGGCTGTTCACTGGTGGCTGAAGTTTCAAACAATTTCTCATTGACTTTTTCAGATAATGCCTTTGTTGAGGTCAGTTGTTGTCTGAAGAACAAAACGTCTTTGAATCCTTTGAGGTCCACTGCCAGTTGTGCAAGTGATTCAGCAATTTCTGAGCCTCTGTCGAAGTAATTTGAACTGGATGTGTTGCTGGTCGTCAGCCATAATTCAGCTTTGCCTTGAACTATATCACATTGTGCAGACATGTTGGCTCTCATCAATGTTTCATTCAGCTTGTCAAGATCAACATCATACTGCTGCTGAATTGCTACATAAGAATCAATTTCAGTTTGAATTTCATCATGAGATTTTCCCTCTTCTTCCAAGGTTCCCACATATGACTCATGAATTTTCATCAAATCTTCCACAGCTGTACTGGCATTTTCAATTCTGTTGCCCAGTTCACTGATGATGACTGTAGTGAAATCATCTTTCATCATTTTAATAGCATGATTGACAGCCTTGGTAGCTTTTGTCTTGGCATGTGCTCTTTTTGTTTTCTGATCGACACTAGTAGCCATTTTCAACTGTTCTTGTAGATAAATAGCTTACAAAGAGTTTTTCTTACAGAAGAATAACTTCCAGTGTTGACTGCCACAGAGTTTAAACTGATTAGGTTGCTGTTTCTTTTTCTCTTAGAATCGAAGGACCATGTTTATGTTTGACATTATTTTTATTCAAAAAGAGAGCGAAACTGTGAAACAGACGAGGTTTATATAGCAGACAAAAAGGAATGAAGTGGCATGTCTAATGAATGGAACATTAAGTGTTTAAGTGTGTACTGTTTCAAGTTAATGAGTTGTGCTGTTGTGTAGCACAGCATGACAACGTTCATTAATGACTGCTATGACATTCATTGCTGTTCAGACCTGAACAATGATGACTTTTGTACTGTAGATTCATGTCAAAATGGAGGTTTTTGCCTTGAAGGCTTGGGTAGAGCTACAAGCTGTAATTGTAGTCAAGGCTTCACAGGAGCCACATGCGAAATTGATGGCGATTTCTGCACCCCTTTATCTTGTCTAAATGGAGGTACATGCATAGAGGGAATTGGTGTTGCTACCAGTTGTAACTGTACTCGCGGATACAGGGGAAATACTTGTGAAATCAATATTGACTTCTGCTTTGAAGGTGCTTGTTTAAATGGTGGTACTTGTGTAGATGGTGAAGGAACAGACATCAGTTGTCAGTGCATTGAAGGATTTGATGGTACACATTGTGAGATAGATCTAAACTTCTGCAATGACACAACATGTTTGAATGGTGGTATATGCAGTGAGGGGCTCGGAACAGCCACTTCATGTGCTTGCCTTGAACTATACGCTGGGAACAACTGTGGCATTGACCTATCATTTTGTACCAATAGCACATGTTTGAATGGAGGAACGTGTGTTGAAGGAATGGGCACCTTAATCATGTGTATGTGTGCAGATGGTTTCACAGGACTGGTGTGTGATGAAGACAATGCTAATTATGTGGCTTGTCAATCCAATTTCTGTCTGAATAGTGGAACTTGTATAGAAGAATTTGGTCCTCATTTCAGCTGTAACTGTACTGAAGGATTTAGTGGTACCTCATGCGAAATTGATGACAACTTCTGTACTGCAACATCCTGTTTAAATGGTGGTGTATGTGTGGAAGGCTTTGGTTCTCTCATTAGTTGTAACTGTAGCCTAGGTTTCAGTGGTAGCAGGTGTGAAATAGATGATGATTTTTGTGGCAATGTGAATTGTCTGAATGGTGGCACTTGTGTTGAAGGTGTAGGCACAGCCACTAGCTGCAATTGTACTGAAGGCTTCAGTGGTGACTTCTGTGAGATTGATGGTGACTTCTGCCACACTATAGAATGCTTTAATGGAGGGACTTGTCTTGAAGGTAGAGGCACAGCAGTTTCTTGCAACTGCTCAGAAGGCTTTAGTGGAATAAGATGTCAGAATGATGATAACTTCTGCGACATTTTTCCTTGCCAAAATGATGGCACTTGTATTGAAGGTACAGGACAATTAACTACATGCAATTGTACTGAAGGCTTCACTGGAGACCGATGTGAAGTTGATAGAGATTTCTGTACACCATCATCTTGTGAAGATAGTGGAACATGTATAGAAGGTCTGGGGACCCTCACAACTTGTGATTGCTCAGATGGTTTTGATGGTGACCGATGTGAAATAGATCTAGACTTTTGCATAAATTCCACTTGCATGAATGATGGCACCTGTAGCGAAGGTATGGGGACAGCTACCTCCTGTGCATGTGCTGAGAGCTTCATTGGTCCTAGTTGCAATGTTGACCTCTCCTTCTGCATGAATGAAACTTGCATGAATGGTGGCACTTGTGTAGAAGGGCGTGGTACTATGATATCGTGCATGTGTGCTACTGGTTACAGTGGGATGATATGCAGTCAAGATGATCCTGCACATGTGGCTTGTGATTCTAGCTTGTGTATGAATGGTGGGACATGCATAGAAGAGTTTGGTCCCTTTTATAGCTGTAACTGCTCTGAAGGATTTGGTGGCACTAACTGTGAGAATGACCCTGCCTTCTGCCAGAGTACAACATGTGATAATGGTGGTGTGTGCATAGAAGGACTTGGTCCAATCACTACTTGCAATTGCACAGCAGGGTTCAGTGGAGACAATTGCCAAATAGATGAAGACTTTTGCTATCTTAGGAATTGCCTGAATAATGGCATTTGTGTAGAAGGCATTGGCACAATCACTTCATGTAATTGCACACAAGGATTCTCTGGCATAAACTGTGGAACAGATGACAACTTTTGTACCGTAGACTATTGTCAAAATGGAGGTTCTTGCCTTGAGGGCCTAGGTACAGCTACTTCCTGTAACTGTTCTAAAGGATTCAGTGGAAACCAATGTGAGACAGATGACAACTTCTGTCAACCGATTTCTTGTGAAAATGGAGGCACTTGCATTGAAGGAGTTGGTACACTGATATCATGCAACTGCACTGTAGGCTTTAGTGGATATAGATGTGAGATAGATGAAGACTTCTGTCAATTTAGAGAATGCTTGAATGGAGGGAGATGTATAGAAGGATTGGGTAGTGCTACCACATGTAATTGTACGGCTGGATTTAGTGGGAATATATGTGAAATTGATGGAGACTTTTGTGAGCTTAGAACATGTCAAAATGGTGCAGCATGTATTGAGGGCACAGGTACTGCCACTAGGTGCGACTGCTTGGATGGATTTGATGGACAAAATTGCGAAATTGACTTAGATTTTTGTACTAACTTGACTTGCTTTAATAACGGCACTTGTATGGAAGGATCGGCAAATAACACTATAACTACTTGTCTGAATGGAGGAGTGTGTATGGAAGGACTGGGTACCAAAACCAGTTGTAACTGCTCATTTGGATTTAGTGGAGAAAGGTGTGAAACTGATGATACTTTTTGTCAGTCAGAATTATGCTCAAATAGAGGCACTTGTATCAAAGGAATTGGAGCAGCTACGCATTGTCTCTGTGAGAATGGCTTCGAAGGAGATTCATGTGAAAATGACATCAACACATTCTGTACTGATTCTGCATGCAGCAATCATGGAGAATGTGCGGAAGGTTATGGAGCTTCCATTTCTTGTGTGTGTGATCCTAGATATTCTGGAAACAACTGTGAAGTAGATAAATGTGATTTCTTCACCTGTCTCAATGGTGGGACATGTGCGGAGAGTTCTGATGCTGGAGTTGCATGCACCTGTAGAAAAGAATTTACAGGTACCAACTGTGAGGATATGGCAATGGAGTTTGCCACTCAATCACCAACCTCAGCATTAAATCCTTTGGTAATAGTAGGTAAGCTGCTCTGCATGTAGACTTAATCCTACTTACATTATATAAAATAAAGTTTCCTTTAAGACTGAGAAAGTATTCATTACATTCTTTTAATTAAGAAATTTCATTTATTCACCTTTTCAAAATTATATTAGTACTGCAGCTACCATTGGGTGGCAAGTTAAGTCTAGTGAAAGTATAACTATTAAAGAATAAGCAGCTTACAGTTTTTGAGTAAATTAAATGCAAAATGCTGATTGAATGTATTTTTCTATTTTTTTACAGTTGCACTGTTGGCTGTGGTAGTTTGTACAGTCGTTGTACTGATGATTTTATTACTTCTGTATCTCTGCATATTGAAGAAAAAAAGAATCTCTAAAGTGAAGCTGTAAGAAACTTATGCATGTAGTCCAGACCACTTGACATAATAGACAATCAAATATGTATTGCTACTAGTCATTGTAGTCTTTATACTTAATGTTTCATAGCTACTCTACTCTCAGATACTGTATTTAGTAGCTAAATTCTGGCTGTCATTTTCAAAGTCTATATTTTTTATTTACAGGTTTTGAGAGAGTAAGCAAAGTGATTTCACCTTTACAGTTTGAAATAGGACATAGTTACTATTTCACAATAACCTGACCATTATTTTAATTTTTAAGTAATAAATACACTTGTTATGTTTGATATTTGTAGGAATACAGATGAGTGTGCACTTCCTAATCCAAGCTACTTTGACGTTAAACTAAAGGACATTGTCAAGAAAGAGAATGAACCGCAAGAAGCTTTGTAGCTATTAACTGTATTATTAATGGTATAATTACAAGTTCACTCATAATAGAAGATTTGTTAATTGTCAGCAACTTTAGGTTTAGTTTTATTTATTTATAAAATATGGTGTATATGCCCCTTTAAGATAAGTGGAATGATAACAGAATTGTGAACTGTTTTATTAGTTAATTTTTTAATTAAACTAAAATGCTGTGCTATTATAATGTAACCAGCTTGGATAGAATTTCAGTTATATTTGTTTCATTTAGTGATTGCTGCTGGAACAATCAAGCAGGATATTATAGCTATCTACAGATAAAACAGGATACTATATTATGTATAATAATATAAGCTACTAGTGTAATATTTTCAGTACTTTCAGCTCAATACTGTAGCTAGCTATCGTGACTACTAACTAGTCAGAAGCAAATGTATCGAATTTTTATCAGACATAACCAGACAACATGATCATCGCTTGCACAAAATAAAATATAAAAGAGAGACTGAGATGATTGTTCATGCAGTTCCTTACTATATAGTGTTCTTACCGCCAGCACACAAGAGCATGAGGGTTATAGCTAGTCTAAGTGTCATTCATTATTTCATTTTAATATGGAAGTTTTTAGCTTCAGTAAAATTTATAGCTAACTTACTATAATTTTCTCCAATTTAGTTGTAGTTTTAGCTTGTCTACTGGAATTTTTTAATGTAGTTTTTAACTAAGAGTTTTCCAATATAATTTAGAACATATGAAGTGCTCCTAAAAATATCAAGTGCATCACCTGATGGAATTTGAGCAAAACAATTGCTCCTAACCACACAATTGGAATACTCTACATTATAAAAACCCTGACCTGAGTATTCCTCTCTAAATGAACTAAGGGATTGATGGTCCCTCTGTCACAACACAAAAACTACACTACCTATGGTATTTATATACATACAATATTAATTCCAGATTCAATGTACGTGTACAAGAAGGGAATATAGTTCACAAGCACTTGAAAATATTTTCATGAGCAGGTACATGACCCGTGGGATATTTCAAACCATCATGTTATCTTAGCTGTATTGCACAAACTCAATTACCATCGTAGTTATAGCTACTTCCTAGCCTACTGGGTACACCAGCTACCATTCTCTACTAGAACTATCCAACCAAGAAAAGCATATGTTAAAATATCTGCTGGACATGTAGTCAGCCCCTTTGAATTAACACAGCCAAGTTGCGTTACAAACCCTACCTTGACGATATCTAGCATAGAATTAACCCCTTATTACACTCCTCACAGGTGATATAGCATAATATTTCACTTGCCTTTCAGTCATGGAAATAAATTACGCTGCTTGTGAAATATTTTGCCATGTCACAGTCTGAATCATATAATAGTATTATAGCTATATTCACTACGGGAGATTTACAAATCAAACTTTAAACTATATTAATGATTGCTTTTTGATAAACTCACATGCCAAACTCAAGTTTTTACTTGCAGTAATGTACACAAACCTGGTTTTTGTCGGTGATTTTGGCTAGCCGCACCTACTGTCACAACTATTAATTGCGATATTGGTGATGATTTCTATCATGTCACTACAGCATAAAAAGTATCCTTTATAGCATGTGGGTCAAGTGATCACCTGAACTCTAGTTGGTCTTGTGTCACTCAACACTAATAATTTTAGCTTAAGATTTGATATAATGGCAACAAGTTTACTTGATTTAGTAGCCGAAGAGATGATGAATATTAACTGTCAATCAAGATAGACCACCTGTATATCTCATTCAACTTGAATGGCAATCATAGACATAATGATGTTCATTGTTGTGAGATTCATTGAAGTGAGGCTGGTATTCACTGTGTGGTGGTGCTCTGGCTACATGGGGTGGAGTTATAGACAAACAGACAAACCCAATTCTGAACTAATTTTGTGAAGAACAGTGATTGCTTACCCTGAACAACGAGCCTACAAAGGTTTACTCTGTGCACGTGAGTTCTCTGTACACACGAATAATATTTGTGGTGCGCGTAGTAAGAACATGAGTACAGAAATTTGCAAAATAGCGCGAGACTTTCCACAGGAATCGTATTTACTTTCAAGTGTTGTGTAGAAATAGCTAAGCTTTCCTGTAGAAAAGCTAAAGTAGGGATGGTTACTGTTCTTGATGCCCTCTACAAACTAGCACAGAAAATATTGTAGGCTTGAGATCAAGTATTCATATATTATATTGAATTCTCATTCCATTTGTTTGTAAATCTTAGATACATTCACTTTCAAAATATACAATTTAATTATATTTGTAAGATGAATATTTAGTGACCATTAATAAAGCTCCCTCAAGTACTAGCTAAAAAAAGAAACAAAATTTTATACTGTACTTCAGCACAAATTGACCATGTAAGGAGGTGTAACAAATGAATATATTATTTAGCTGGGCATGAAGGTATTATACCAGCGTAATTTTCGACACAATAGGTAGCTACTTTGAGAGCATATGGGCCTGACCAATGTGTGGCACTCAGAGTCAGCAGTAAAATTAACCTTTGTGAGATAAAATATGGCTCTCCAGTGTTCTAAAAGCATTCAACTCAGCAGAAGTAATGGCTTCACTCTTGCCTCAATACTATGCAATCAATGAACTTTAAGATACACAAGAACTTTCTTCTCAATATTGCAACTATTTATCATTAAATCTTCATGTAATTATTAATTTTGACTTCACACATCCATATTTCACAATAGTCACCATTTCTTCATATATTTTTTAATGAGCATTCTTTTGAGCATAATTGGTAATATAAAGGAAATTGTTGAAAGGAATAATAGATAAAAATAAAGCATAATGCCCTCCTGCCTATCTATTTCACAACATATCATAATATACTATTGTTTAATTATAGTTATGGATTGGAATGCTGTAATAACTCTGGTCTTGGTTGTATTGAATTCTCCTGGACACTGTCGCTCCACTGGTGCTCCGGTTGAAGCATGTGCCACGCTAGTTCCTCAGCATGGCAATAATGTGAATTCAACTGACTCTCTTCCTTATGAGCTTGTTGTAGACACATTTGAAGATCCAGGACTACCCCAAACAGATGGATCTGTTCTTAATACATACAGCTACAATCCAGGAACCACGTATAATTGTATGCTAGCTCAATTAGTTAATGCCGTGATTTAATTTAACTACTGGAGTAGATTAAGATTACAAAATATAATTACTTAACTTTAAAAGAAATGTATGAAGCTTCTTTCTTTACTCTATGTAGCAAAACTTTGAATTATTCATCAATGTCTGTCAGAAATAGTAATAGCTAATAAAATAAGTAAACATAGAGATGATTGTATGACTATGTGTTGTTATGTTTCAATATACAGTGGTTCTCAGAGTTTTGCCTGCATTTATGGTGGTTGGTCAGTCTGGCTTTCGTGGATTTTTTATTCAAGCAAGGCTAATGGCTGATAATAGCAATATAGGGAGATTCGTAAATCCAAGTACCAACTACCCATTCCGACTGAGTTCCTGTCCTACTTCTTCAGTAAGAAGTTTTGCATTAGCTAATACAATAGTGTTACTTAGATTCAGGTATTGTTAATACTCTGTGTTTAGGAGTATGAGGCCTTGAGCTGTGTGCTAGTGTCTGAGGAAAAATGTACAAAATGGGAATAACATGTTCAATTAATAGTGATATTAGTGTTACAACTATTGGCCAGAGAACAAACTGGTACTGATGCAATAATAGATGTTTTTTAAATCTGCACTAAGATAATGATCACTATTAAAATAATCCAAATTAGTTTCTTGAACAAACCATCAAACAATTTCTTGTATTCTTTTATTAAAATACTCTTACTCATCATTGACTTCTTATTCCTGGTTAAGGTCTCCATATCACCAAAAATCTGATGCTCTCGTAATGTTATCATGCCTATTTAGTGTTGGTGGTGCATATTCAATCCAGGTAGAATTCTTGTATCAATGTAGTGAATCGTCTCATGGGTCGAACCTATTGTGTGAAATATTTTAATTTAATTTCTATGCAAATAGCAAAAGGAGTAGCTATAGACTATAAATATTACTCATTGGATATCGCAGAATATCATGAGCCTGTTGGCTTTGTATTCATGCTGGGGCTGCAGGCACGAATGTAAATACAACCAATTAATTGAGTGATAATCTGGTGGTGTCAAGTGATAAATTTATTGTGTACTGGTAATGCGCAAACATTGTAGTAATGATGAGTTTCTTGTGAATGACCAATTGCATAACCTGGGGAGACATAATAACACAGTGTGTTAACTATTATATGAACACAGGTGATAAGGAGAAAGATTTGCCTTAAGCTACATCCTGTTTCATCTAATGCATTTCTTATGAGGCAATAGGTATTAGTCAAACTGATCAGTGCATAGTTAGATGCACTGAGTGCTTTTCTTACTGGGATTTATACTTCATACATATCTTCTGCAAATTTTACCTCATAGGAAAAGGAAGGCATAATTTTATCACATGCAGACAGTAAGCTAAGGTTTTGAATCCATTGAAAATGTATGGTTTTATTTATACAGTAAAAGTTTGATATAGATATGTAATATAATAAAAAAACTAAAACGATAGAGTTTTGAAAATATTCAATAACATTTATCATGAGAGTGTAATTTTGAGGAGTTAAGACATATTACATGAATTCTGCTTCACTACATAGTTAGGCAGTGCAGCATAATAATACAGAAATCTGTCAAATGTTGCTGTGCGTTGCCTCATGCTTAAAATAATACCACTTCTCCTATTAGGTTGGTGTCACCCATAACAACAATAGAGAGAAATCATCAGTAGCAGTAGCATGGACTGCACCTCCAGCAGATACTGGACCACTACAATTTAGGTAAAGTACAAACACTACACTTTTGCTGGTGCAGTAAGCAACACCCCCTTTGAGACTCATGCATATTGAATCCTACCAGGTGGATTGATATAATAAAGTAGTAAACTAAAGTCGGCGGTTTATTGGCAGTCACTTATTAATAATATTGACCTCATTCATAATTATATAACTTTGGTTGACCCAGTGATAACCAATGTTTATCAGTGAAATCATCATTGGAAAAAATATGCTTATTTCAACTTATAACTTGTATTGAATTAACGTAATTTAGGATAGGTTGGGTTTTGTTCAGAACATATTTCTTAGTTTACAAAGAGATTCATAGATGTTGGTATTGTTTTTAATTAATACAAATCTATTAGGAATAAGTTCATGTACAACAGAATTGTCCACCTCCATGTCTTCACTGGATATTAATGTACTTTTAGGTTCACATTGGTGGAAAGTTACACTACATTCTGGGCAGCTTTGAACAGTGTAACTTTAATAGAACGCAGTAAGTGTAATTAGTGTATTTTTTTAAAATCCAGAATAGAGATTGCTACGAGAAATAAATTAATCATTGAATAAAATAAACACCAAGTGGTTCCCAGAAATTTTATAATGTCTTGCATTAAGTAAAAAACAAGATTTGCGAACTTGAAGGCTAAACCATGTTTTGGGTACAAAAAATTGGCCACTAGTTTGCTTGCCTCATTTAATGGTGTTCTTTTCACTTAGCTACCACTTACATATTTTTTAATATATATTATTTTTAATATACAACTTTGTGAAGCTATATTTGTGACATTCAAATTGATTCCACAGGGTGTCTTGTCCGTACTGGTCTACCATATTATCATCCAGTCATTGGTCAATGCATACAACAGTGCCCACCTGGATACATTGGAAGTTATGCTAATTCAGCAGTTTGCCAGTTATGTAAGTTTGAAAAATTGAAAGAAAAATAAAATATATCTACAGGAAAATTACTTTATGCATTAACCAAACACATTGTACCTCCATTTCAATACTACTGGCTTTCTAGTGAAGTTTGAGTATTATATAAGAATACAATGGTTCTTTGCCGATACTCAAGTTGAGGTTTTAAAAACAAAATTGTTCTACTTAGCATTAATTATCATGATCATCAAGTTGACAATTTGCCAGAATGAAACACTAACAGACCACACCCACAAACATGCCTACTGATTGAATGTTAAAATCTCTTGACTGACAGTATGGAGATGGTGCAATGATGTTTTTTCTTTCTCATCAATTATTGAGCAGTGCTCAGCATTTTCATAATGTGTCTACTAGAAGTTACTACATCATACATACTGACTGCTGTATGTTACGATTTTATTTTAGCTATGGAGTAGTTATTGTATTGCTCTTAACTTGACCGCTAGAGAAACAGTTAAAAACAGGAAGAACTGCATAAACTGGGAGAAACTGGGATAATTCTGGGAGGGAATTGGGAATTGCTGAGAAACAGGAAGCATCCCAGCTAAACTTAAACTATTCATAAATTTTACATTCATTCATCTACAAATAGTTAATTTGAAGTGTTTGTCCAACAACTTCGTGTTTGTGAGTATAAATTGCCTCTAAAAAACTATAATAGCCCAAGTAAGGAAAACGAAATGATTTATGAATAATTCTTGACATTGAAGGTGATTAAGAATCAAAACAAGGTGAAAGCTATGTCATGTTTTTGTTTGGTCCAATTTCTATAAATTAACTTGAGGCTACTTTAACATGAGATGTCCAGACACACACAAGCACACACACCACACTCTCACACACATATATGTGCAAACTAACTTACATGTACAAAATGTTACCTGCTGATACCCCATTTCATAATTGTCATGTTTAGTACCAACATGGCACAATATTATGTATTGATGTGTCTTTTTGAGATTATGATGGGGTTACCACTATAAAAACAACAACTATTTTTATAATTAGATGCTGCTCCCTCAACAATGGACTTTACTGTGGATGTCTATTATATAACGTTGGATCAAACTTCATTGTTTGAAAATGCAGTAGGAATGAATTTCACATTGATGTTGAGAAGATCAGTAGATATAGACAATAATTTTTATTCTAGTAGCTTAAATTTGCTCAGTACAGAAATTACAGAACGTAATTTCAGATTTGCTAATGGACAACTTCAAAGCTTCTTCTCGCCTGGAGACCAAATAAATATTAATGAAAGTTTTGCATATTTCACTGGAACTATTCATATTGTAAATATCAATAATCTATTATCTACCAGTGGAGATTTTCGATTCAATATAAATTTGTTCAGTTTTGGATTTGAATCTCTTGTCTACAGTGCAAATGCTCAAGTATTATATACCGTAAATCCAATAACAGGTAACTTTGTAAGTATATGAATAAAATATAGGGGTACTTAAAAACAACATGTAAGAGTGGATGGCAATGGTTAAATATTATATACAATAAATCCAATAACAGGTAACTTTGTAAGTATATGAAGTTAAAAAATCTATAACATATGAGGTATTTATGAGGTACTTAAAAACAACATGCAAGAATGGATGGCAATGGTTTTAGTAGTTTGTTTCATAGTGAATGCAACACTCAACTTGTATACCACATGAATACCTGAAGTGTTAATAGGAGGTGATTAGGTTAACTAAGAAAGGATAAAATATACAACTGGCTACAAGCGACAACCATAGTGGTCATAGTTTCATTCCTTCTTTTATACAATATCTTCTATAGCAAGGCACATGTAACATACACATGTTTATCATAGCTTGCAATACACATACGTCCAAGTTAAAGTAAATAGGAAATGTGTTAGGAATGTGGTTTAATTAAACAAATATATTTACATCTATATTGTAGTTCTAGTCGTTACTGAAATAAATCAGACTATTACTTGCAATATTTTCAGGGAACATAACATAACTCTTAGCTATCAGATGAGATTTACAATGCATTATCAGGTGACCATGTACGTTCACTGCTGGTAGAGTTGTGTGTCTACTGCCATTTAAGCCATGCATTCAGACTTTTCAAATTATGTGTAATACAGTGTTTCGTACTTGCTGTAAACTTATAGCTCATTTTTATGGAGAGTGAACTATCAAATTTTAAAATTAATTTAAACATTTTTTTCTCTATCAAAACAGAGTGTCTCATTATATACCTTTTCTAGCTAGCTAACACGTGCTAGGTCAAAAACTGAATTATCAGTTCATGGTACCGTCTCGCCAGCCAGTCCATAACAAAAATCTGGGCATGGTCAGATTGTTGCCTGACCCACTCTCAGCATATACTTATGAGGATATGGCTGTGAAATAAAAGATGTAAACTGTTTTTCTCCTATACTTTGTCATGGATTCTTGTTTTAAAGATAATATGTGTAACTTATAACTTGTTTTAAAGATAATATTGATTGCATGAGATGATAGAAAAAGTAAAGAAGGGATGATGGTAAGAAAACTGAGCCATATGGCCTACCTTGGTAAAATTTCGATGTAAGCACATGAGTGTACCTTTTGATGATTGTTATTCCATTCCCCCATCACATGCACTTCTCTAGAATGGAACATGTATAATATGTGTACATGTATATACACACCATTGTCTATACTTGTGATGGGGTCTTGCTTTACTAAACCTACCCACTTATTTGCATTTTTGCAAGAAATGCAAAAGCCAGACATGTAGTCAATTACAATCTAGACTGCAGACAAATGAATAGACGACAAACTAACAGAAATGAAGGCTGACAGAAATGAAGGCTGACAAATATGCAGCCAGATAGACAGACTGACACGTAGGCAGACAGGCAGCTAGGTCAGTGCACATCTATAACACACATGAATTTGTCATAATGAGCTAATCTATAAATTCTAGACAGTATATGTAGCTAGCAATGTCTGGTTCAAGTAAACAGAAAACGTGAAAGAAATACTGTTCATTTTTAACTTCTCAGATTAGATTTGAGATTTTTTATGTGACTATGTACATACTGGTGGACATGAGCTAGATATATAATATCCTGCCATTTAAGCCATATATAGGATTTTCAAGCCATGCATGCTGAAATGTATCTTACTTAATTATCAAGTTCTGACCCTTCATAAAACTAGATTGAAACTTTCTTACTTAAAGGGGCCTAAGAGAGAAGCAAAGGTAAAATGTGAAAAGTCTTAGTCATTGCCAGGGAATCAAACTCAGGAACCCTAGCTTTAGCCACCAGTGCTCTAACCACTGAGCTATGACCACCCACGATTTCCAAGACCCTCACATTTACCTTTATACTGTTGAGTTGTATCACTTGCTGCAGTCTCATACTCAACAGACTACCAATTGTGTGCCATCAGAAAACCTTTTCGGTGTCGACTAGAAACATCTCCCCCTCTGGAGAGGAGCCATAATTAGTGGATTGAAAAGGCTTTATCATCCTAATTATAAAGTTCTGACCCTTCATAAAAAATGAGACTGCAGCAAGCGGTACTACTAAACAGTATAAAAGTAAAATGTGAAAGTCATGGAAGTTGTGGGCTGTCGTAGCTCAGTGGTTAGAGCACTGGTGGCTAAAGCCAGGGTTCCTGAGTTTGATTCCCTGGCGATGACTAAGATTTTTCACATATTGCCTTTGCGTCTCTCTGGACCCCTTTAAGTAAGAAAGTTTCAATCTTCACAATTTCTTTCTAAGCTTTCTTTTACTCATTAGATTTATTTTCTCTCTTTCACAGGCTTTTTTAAACAGTACAGAATTAAAAATGTTTGGTCGCCACCGGGATTTAACCCATTAACGCACAAGCGCTCTGCCACTGAGCTATGACAACCAGCCAGCAAACAAACACTCCTATTCTGTATTGATACTGTTAAGGGGTATTGGCATGCTACAGTCTCACTCTCAACAAAACAACAAATATTTTTAATTCTGTATTGTTTTAAAAAGCCTGCGAAAGAGAGAGAGAGAGTACATCTAATGAGTAAAGGAAGGCTGAGAAAGAAATTGTGAAGTTATAAATTAGTGGAATAAAAAAATTCAATGAATAAAAAGAATCTTTGAATAAAGAGAAATTTCATTGGTCTGTTGAGAGTGAGACTGTAGCATAGCAGTACCCCTTAACAGCATGAACACAGAATTGGAGTGTATGTTTACCAGCTGGTTGTCATAGCTCAGTGGCAGAGTGCTCGTGCATTAAGCAAGCGGTTTTGGTAACAAAATCAAAACACTCATTGAATTCAATTTCCTTCAATGTTAGATTGGCCCACTGTTCTGTGTGCTATCTACAGGAAAATACTGTAGCAGACAGCTAATTGGTCTACTGGCAGAAATTAGCTGATAAGAAAATCTTTTTGCAGTGCATGAAAATTGTCATAGTGAATACATATAATTATGGTTCACAGCTTGTAATAAGAATTCCTTGCTTTTGTTAACAATTTATAGCCAGTATGCTCCATTATCGTTGGGCTATGAGAAAACATTGCCATTTGTAGCTGTTTTATTCCTGATGTCAATGTAATGTAAATGATGGTTGTCTTACAGAAACATGTGATCCACCCTCATTCCTTCTAAGCCAGACATGTGTTGAAAAATGCCCTCCATTTCATACGGCAAATTCAAGTTCTCGAACTTGTGATGACTGTAAGTTTTTTAAATGAAGAGTATGAGTTATTTTGAAGGGTTGAAAGAATTTTGAAAAACAGTTTAAGCCGATGCATGAGCTAATGTGAAAAAAAATTAAAGCTGGAATGTTGTGCCTGCAGCAACAATGAGAGAATATAGCATACTTAAAGTACATTTGTAGAGAAGCTACAAGAAAAATCAGCCATAATTTGCCATAAATGATTGATTGGTATAAATCAAAAGTAAGATAGCTAGCTACAGTTTCTATAATTACACTGGAGATGAATACATTATATTCCTTTCACAATTGTTGTGGTGGATAGCCTGCTAGATATCAGCTGACTAATTGTTATAGAAATACTCAGACTTAGGGTAAATACTAGTGGTACTTTAAATAGTTCTAAACAAGGTGACACCATCACTTAATTAGTTGGAAACTGGGATGTAAAAAAAATATGCCAGTGATAAAGGGAAGAGGGCTAGAGTAGAAGGCTTGATACTTACTTTGAATTAATTTAATATGATAACAGTAAATTTTCTCGTATTTACAGCCAATAATATCGTTAGTTAAAACTTAACTTGACATTTCGACGTCTTGCCAAAGTCCTCTTCAGGGGTCAACTGAGGTCGAACTCTCCATGGTGATATAACAACATAATGTAAACAGCAAAATTTCTGGATGGTACGCTTATGGTCTACTATATCCTGGAGGGTGATTTGCATGTAGCATGGACAGCTAGAATCCTGGAAGCTCTAAACCTATGTCTCTGTTAAACTTGTTGTCATCTGTTATATCACCATGAAGAGTTCAACCTCAGTTGACCCCTGTAGAGGACTTCGGCAAGAAGTCGAACCATTGGGTTAAGTTTTAATTAACAATATTATTGGCTGTAAAAAGCAAGAAAACTTGCTACTATTATAATTATTTCAGCCGAGAATGACTGAATAATTTAATATAGTAGAGGATAATTGATCACCTTTGTGCCTAAGTATTGAATACGTTATCCATTATTTTTTATTCAGTTCCACTAGTGTTTGAGGTCCAATCAACAGCCACGGTGTTCTCTTTGGAAATTTCTGCAGTCACCAGAGGAAGTGAAACTATTCCCATTGTTTTCGTTGTTGATCGAGATTTCTTTGGACCTAACTTTCCCTCACGGGGAAATGACATAGTTCTGACATCCAATGATCCGTCAACTTGTGGAACTAGTTCTGGAACCAACATCAGATTGTATATCCTGACTGATCCAGAAGTGGAGGCATCCACTGATGCCGTATATGGTCCAATTATCACAGTAAATGACAGCATAACCTTCAACACACCCGGCACTCTGCAACCTGGAACACATAGCTGTACCTTCTTCATCCAGTTAGATCCATTTACTCGCAATATTTTGCGAGATCCCTTCTTCACTGCCTCTATTGTATACCAACCAGGTATAGTTGTGATGTATTGCTAATTAGCTTATCATGCACATTAATCCAGTTGAATTATTGGTCTTTATATCTCATCAATAATGTTTCAAACACCATACTGCTTGAATATAATTCCAGATTGTTCCCTTGCATTTCAATATAATTTAACCTCTTGCACATTATTACTATTTGTTTGATGTAGTTCAGTGGTAGTACTTGTGTGTAAGTTGTTTATAATCATGCATAGCTAAAAATATGGCCGAAAAAACTGAGAGAATAAGCAAATCGTGGAAAAAATAGTATGTTACTAACCATATATTAGTCTTTATCCACATAACTTTATTTATTTGCAGACCCATGTAACTCCCAGCCCTGTATGAATGAAGGCATTTGTTCAATAGACGGTATGAACTTGAATTCTAGCTTTTCTTGCTCCTGCCTTCCTGATACTACTGGGTCACTCTGTGAAGTTATTATTGATGACTGTGCAGTTCCTTCTTTGATTGACTGCAGTAACAATGGAGTCTGTGTAGATGGCAATCAAACATTCTCCTGTACCTGTAACCCGGGATATACCGGCAGCCAGTGCCAGGAGGAAATAGATGAGTGTGTAAATAGTGGATGCCCAAATGGAATTTGCACTGACTTACTTAACGACTATAACTGTAGCTGTTACACAGGCTGGGAAGGCAGGAATTGTGACTCTAGGATCAATTACTGTGTTGGTGAACCAGTATATGGTCCCTGTAATCCAGCTGGAACTACAGAGTGTGAAAATGGAAATTCCACTTTCATTTGTCCATGTTTGATTGGCTTCACTGGTTCACTATGTGAGATAGATATAGATGACTGTGTGCCAGACAATCCATGTGGTAATGGTGGTATCTGCACAGATAGGCCATTTGCAGTTGTTGAATGTGAGTGCCCTCCAGAATTCACAGGTCCCTTTTGTGAGGTTGATCTAATTCCTTGTGACCCTTCACCATGTATAAATAATGGAGTTTGCGTACATTTAGGCATGGGAAACTACAGGTGTAACTGTACAGAAGGATTCAATGGCACTAACTGTGAAAATGACATAAATGTATGTACTAGTTCCACATGTCTGAATGGTGGTATCTGCAGGGAAGGTGTTGGGGCTAACTTCAGTTGCATGTGCATGCCAGGCCATACTGGTGCTCGCTGCGAGGAAGAGATCTTGTTTTGTACCTCTGATACCTGTCTTAATGGAGGAGAGTGTATGGAGGAGCCTGGAGTTAATGTTAGCTGTAACTGTGTGACTGGATTCACTGGAGATGCCTGTGAAGTAGATTTAGATTTCTGTAACCAACAGTCATGTCTCAATGGAGGAATGTGTTTGGAAGGACTGGGAACAGAAACCAGTTGTAACTGTACTGCAGGGTTTAGTGGAGACAGGTGTGAAACTGATGATATATTTTGTCAGTCAGAGCAATGCTCAAATGGAGGCACTTGTGTGGAAGGAATTGGAGCAGCCACTAGCTGTCTTTGTGAGAATGGTTTTGAAGGAGATTCATGTGAAAATGACATCAACACATTCTGTACAGATTCTGCATGCAGCTATCACGGAGAGTGTGTGGAAGGTTATGGAGCTTCCATTTCTTGTGTCTGTGATCCCAGATATTCTGGAAACAACTGTGAAGTGGACAAATGTGATTTCTTCACCTGTCTCAATGGTGGGACATGTGTGGAGAGTTCTGATGCTGGAGTTACGTGCACCTGTAGTGAAGGATTTACAGGAACTAACTGTGAGAATGTGGCTATGGATATCACCACTCTACCACCAACCTCAGCATGTGGAAATAGGCAATGCCAAAATGGAGGAGCATGTAGAGGTGGAATAGGTTCCCTGGAATGTGTGTGTCTCCCTCCTTGGAGTGGGAGTACTTGTGAGGAATGCACAATTCCTAAATGCAAGTTATGTACATACAATAATACAGAGAATGCAACAAAATGTCTTCAATGTAATGGAGCATATTCGCTGGACACCTACAACAACTGCAGTAAGGACATGTTAATTAAAATGGAATGAGCTTGATGTTTTTATATATATATTTTTCCAGTATGTCTTTTTCTTTAATATATTTTTTCCCAGTCTGCTCCATTGCTAATTGCTTACACTGTTCTGAGGAAGGTCTAACATGTCAAACTTGCCAGGATGGGTATGATGTATCAAGTGATAGGAATTCATGTACTCAAGTATCAGCAAAGTTAAATCCATTGGTAATAGTAGGTAAGGTACAAACTTTGTTTGCAGATTTATATATTCAAACTTTTTATTTGACAGTTGCACTATTGGCCGTGGTAGTTGGTGCAGTGTTTGTTGTGATGATTTCATTATTTCTATACCTCTGCATATTCAGGAAAAGACGAATCTCTGAAGAGAAGCCGTAAGACTGTTATGTATTCAGTACCTTGACCACATGATAAATATAAACAATGTGTTTTGGCTGCTATTATAGCCTTTTCTGAAATTTTTTTTAGCATATTCACTGATACAGATATTGTAGTTTCAAGAACCATTACTCTAATTGGTAACTGCCTGTGGAAAGTTCACGATTTTTTTATATATATAAGGAACTAAAATTGTAATAATATTTGATAACCATCGTGTCAACATTGGACAAGTGTGTGTGTCTAACTAACGTTATTTTATAAGAACACAAACACTACTAAAGTAATAAAAACATAGTCAACATACTAACTCTATTCATTTGAATAAATTGAGGCTGTGTTTATTCATTTAATTTTACAGCAATGGATATATGTGTTGCTGTTTATTAATCTTGTCTACTTCTAGTAAATTTCTATTGTTCATATTAACTAGTCAGATTATATTGTTATTTAAATTGCAGGGATACAGATGAGTGTGCACTTCCTAATCCAAGCTATTTTGATGTTAAACTCAAGGATATTGTCAAGAAGGAGAATGGACCGCATGAAGCTTTGTATTATTAACATTATTCTATACTGTGTATAATTACAAGGTCATTCATTTTAGAGCATGTGTTACTTGTGTCAGAAACTTTTGTTTTAGTTAACTAAAATATACAAAAAGTAATAGCTAGTATGTCACTTTTAATTTTTCAAAAAATTGAAGCTAGCTTATGAATTAAATTAAAATATTTTGCTGTCTAACAAAGTCTAGTTAGGACTGAATTTAGTTTTATCAGGTAGAGTCATATTATTTTCATTTTGTGAGAGCTGATGATGAAGGAGTAGTTAAACCTCTATGAGCACCCCAAATACTGTATGGAACTAAAGTGTAATGTGACAAACTTAAATATCGCATAAATCTTTATTCAAGGATAAGCAAAAAAGAAGAAGCTGCTACTGAAGTGCATGTAAGATATGTAGTGGCTACTTATATTTAAACTAACTTACAATATAAATTGTAGCTACAGTTATTCTTTTAGACCATCCCCCTCGCTCGCTTCCCTGACGCCTATCAATACGGGAACTATTTTTGGCGAGCGAGCGAAGCGAGCGAGCAACTCTAAGATGTAGTCTATGGAAATCCTGAATACGTGGTCGTTTTGAATACGTACGTGGTCGTTTTGAATACGTGGTCGTTTAAACGCGCGCGCGCATTCCAGAACTTCGCTCGCTCGCCCAAACAATGCTACACGAGCATTTTCTAGTCTAGTTGGCGAGCGAGCGTAGCGAGCGAGACACTTACAGGGGTAACACAATTGAAAATCGGGGATGTTTGTTTATTGCTACATAGCTTTTCTAGTCTATTTGGCGAGCGAGCGTAGCGCGAGACACTCTACAGGGTAACACAAGTGAAAATCGGGGGATGTGTGTTTTTATTTATTGTCGGCGAGCGTCGCGAGCGAGACACGTACAGGGGATAACACAATCGCAAATCGGGGATGTTTATTGTATATATGTTTGGACGTTACGTATGTCATTTTGTACTTTGACCCTCGCGTTTTTGTGTTAGTTATTTGTTCGCCCCCGTCCCAAATTGCACTAAACAGAATCCTCTGGTTTATCGATCAGTACCCGTATCACCCTAGAAATTGAATTGTTTACCGTTTTGAATTCTTTTGCGGGTGCAGTTAATACTTGACAACTTAAGGGACTTCCATTTCTATTCGAGTTTGTGGCGGTGGTAAGTCAAAATGCGCCTCTTTGTCAGTGTATAAGCCGTGCGCAATACAGTATTTACTTGAAAATAACATTGTTCACTAGACTACCGCTAATGTAGTCCTTGTAGGTGCCTGTCCGTTGTGTCAAAGCATTGTGTGTTACACCCACTACTTAGCTAAAGAATATCACAAAGAAAACTTTTAAATAACGTGTATTGTTTTTTTTTTTTTTTTTCCCCTTCTATTCAAGTAGTTGCAGAGAGTTGTTACTATGGCACTGAAATCCCTTTACCGTGTATGCGAAATTTAAAAACTGGACCTTATTTTCAGTAGCTTCAGTGTTAGAAGTCAAGATCATTCATATAAAAATAGTATAGTCTTTAGGCTCGCTCGCTATTTGTGCTCAAGCACATCACTAGTTATATATATGTTTGGACGTATGTATGTCATTTTGGGACCGGGTCGAACGCGGAGCGAACACAAAAATACGGAGGGTCAGTGTTCGCTCCGCGTTCGACCCCGTCCCAAACTTCACCAAACAGAATCCTCCAGTTTAGCGACCATTACCCGTATCACCTTAGTTGAATTGTATACCGCTTTGAATTCTTTTGCGGGTGCAGTTAAAACGCAAAAACTTATGGGAGCTCCATTTTTATTCGAGTTAGTCGCTATTTGTCACAGTTATAAGCCCTACTCAACAGCATTAACTTGTAAATTCATTGTCCACTAGACGAACCACGAAGGTAAGTCATGCGTAGGTATGTTCAGTTGTGTGAAAGTATTGTGCGTTACAATTACTATTAAGAATGTCACAAAGAATAACTTTAAATAACGTGACTTTATTTTGTTGCTTCTTTTTCAATTCAAACAGTTGCGGTGGTTACTATGGCATTGAAGCCACTTTACCGCATACGTAATTTAAAAACTCGACTTTATTTTAGTAGCTTGAGTGTTAGTTGTTAAAATCAATCATTTAACAATAGTGTAGTTTAAGGCTCGCTCGCCATTTGTGCTCAAGCACACCACTAGTTTAGGTACATATGCACTCAGACTCAGACGCACGTAGCTAGACCCTTTACCTATAGGTAAAGGGTCCAGCTACACACTTGCGAGCTCTATTCTCACGCGGATCGGAGTGTATTGTGGTCGAGCTTTAAGAAGTTCTTTTACTATCACCTCCTGTATATAAACTTGTAATGGCAATCGCAGCCATAACGATATTCATTGTTGTGAGATCCATTGAAGTGAGACTGGTATTCACTGTGTGTGGTGGTGCTCTGGCTAGTTACATAGGGTGGAGGTGGTATAGACGAATAGAGCTCTGAACTAAATTGTGAAGAACAGCGATTGCTTACCCTGAAACTCTGCGCCCACGTAAGTTCCTGGTGCGGTGGTGTAGCACGAATATATGTGAGCGTCATTGTTGGGAAATCTATACATAGTAATAGTAACAGAACGAAACTCGCAAAAATTTTACTCTAAATAAAGGCAGTGAATTTTTTTGGGTGCAAGTTGTATGTCATAGCTAAAAGGTTGCAGTAGGAATAAGTTGCACTAATAATGGTGCCCTCAATCACAGAAATTAGCAGGCTTGAGAGTGAGTAGTCATGCATAACTATAAATTCCATTTTTACTGTGTTCTAAAAAATAATAAATAGCCCAATGTATATAAAAACACAGCAACATCATGTTTACTTCTTTTTTTCTTTTTTTGGGTTAGAGGAGACTGTTTAACAGCTTTTTTCAGATGTTGAACTGTCTGATGACACGTAAAATACATACAGAGGGTAAATTGTAGAGTAAATAAAGAGACAAATGGTAGATAGCTACTCTTGAGAAATCACAATAAATACTTTATCACTTCTAATAATTGACCAATTGTACCTAAAATAAACTAAAAGTGAGCAAAGAATATTTTCTTCATAACTATGGATGCATGTTTATCAGTCCTTGAAAGCTTTCCATGAAAAACAAGAACAAAAATGAAACGAAAAACAACAACAAACATACAGCAGAACTAATACTATGACAAACACAGTACAAACAGAAAGAAAAAGAGAAACAATAAACAAACAAACAAGCAAAATACAATGATTGTAATACCCATCCTATTATCAATAAATAGCTATATTCTGTTGCAACATTCATTTGTTTACAAATGTTTGTGTAAGTATAATAAATTCACTTTCAAAAAAGAAAGAAGATAATTTAATTATAGATTTGTAAGATGACAATTGATTAATGCTAGTGATTGTGAGCCAAAATGTAATGGTAAAAAAGTGGCTAGCTATTACACAATTTTCTTTGATTCTACTTTGGGAATGTTATAAATACACAATTGTAGCTATTTGGAGCACAGCTATTCAGTGTAAATTGAGCTTTTAAATTAACAAGCATCTAGCCACAGGACCAGCCTTAACCTCACCACTGGTGCTCCAGTTGAAGCATGTGCCACTCTAGTTCCTCAGCATGGCAGTAATGTGAATTCAACTGACACTCTTCCTTATGAGCTTGTCATAGACACATTTGAAGATCCAGGACTACCACAAACAGATGGATCAGTTCTTCATACCTACAGCTACAATCCAGGGACCTCATATAACTGTATGCTATCATTGCCGTAGCTAATTTACTGGGGTTGATAATGCAGACCTGACCAAACGTTGCCATCATTATAATATGAAGGTGACATCACCATGATTAGCAGCTCATCAGAAAGTATGGGCACAAAAAAATGTACAAAGTACTGAGTGAAAAAGAGAAAAGTGAAGACATTTCTAACATAATGCAAACATGTACAGTTGGAACCAACCAAAATTTGTTTGGTTTTTATGCAATATGATTAGCTAGCCATATAATTATTCTGTCTTATATAACTAGTACAACTTGAATTATTTACCAAATATCGTCTCTTCAATTATGTTTCCTTTACAGTGGTTCTGAGAGTCTTGCCTGCATCTTACAATGTTAGTCAGACTGCTTTTCGTGGTTTCTTCATTCAAGCAAGACTAATGGCCGATGATAGTAGTGTTGGAGGATTTCAAAATCCAGGCACAAATGACCCATACCGACTGAGTTCCTGTCCTACACCTACAGTAAGAAGTATTGAATTGTCTATCTGTCAACAAAAAGTACTCCTTCTAACTTGAACCCAAACACACAATAAACTAAACTTACAAATAGTTGACAGTAGAGAGTTGTTTAAAAGTGTTCTATATTCAGAGAATACACTATATAGATTATTGACCATTGTAGTGTGGAATAGCTAGTACAGTACATCCGTAAGTGAAGAATTTACAAAGCCTACACTTTTAGCATGAAAATTACCTGTTAAGTATGGAGCATCTAATCTTGTGGCAGCCGGCCTACCCTGAATGTCACAGTTGTAACCACATTAATTATTGATGTTGTGCAATCTGTAGCTAGTAGGTGTAGAGTGCTCTTTGTACTGGTATTCATCTTTCATACATCTCCTCTGCTAATTTCCTCTTCATAGGGAAATAATGCATTAATTTTATCATGTGGAGGCAGTAAGCTAGCTTTGGAGTGGTAATATTTTAGGAACTAGCTAACTTAGGTCAGTGCAGCATAATAATACAGAAATGTGTAAAATATTAATGCGGATTGCCTCATGTATAAAATAATACCACTTCTCGTATTAATATTAGGTTGGTGTCACCCATACCAACAATATCAAGAAATCATCAGTGACTATAGCATGGACAGCACCTCCAGCAGATACTGGACCACTACAATTTAGGTAAATTACAACCACTACCTTTTTGCTGGTAAAGTAAGCAATATACCATTTGAGTCTCATGTATGTTGACTTTTACCAGGTGGATTGATTTAATAAAATATTAGACTAATATGGGCTGTTTATTGGCAGTCACTTATAATAATATTGAGCTCCTGCATAATTAGATACGTAGTTACGCTTGGTTCCCAGTGATTTCTGATGTTTGTTCTTAAGTTAAAATAAATGTTGAGAGAAGGTAGCATATTTTCGATGAGGGAATTCATGTACAATTATTAGGAATAAGTACATGAATTATAGATAGAATAATTCACATCACACTCACTGGCACTTTTAACTAAATGTTTATACTTTCAGGTTCACATTTGTGGAAAGTTTTACTACATTCTGGGCAGCTTTGAACAGTGTAACTCTAATTGAACGCAGTAAGTGCTCATAGTGTATTTTCCCGGTTCTTATAACAGAACATTTTCTCAGTTCTAACATCCAATTTATATTCATTTCATGTACTTGCCAAAGTCCTCCTCTAGGGTCTTAGATAATTTATGACTCTCAATATATCAGCTTCATCTGAGGCAAAGACCTCTCGATGTGACAAGCACTTCTATCAAAACTTGTGTCAAATATATACTCGCAACTAAAAATTTATGCACACAGCTAATATTCTAATGCTGAACCTTTACATTCACTCTGAATATATTTCATTATTAGCAAGTGAGTATAGCAAGGCACGATGCCATCAGGGGTGCATAAACATTTTCATTTTTAATGAACAAATGATGAAGCTTTGTTTGTGTTATTCAATACAATTGCTTCCACAGGATGTCCTGTTCGTACTGGTCTACCATATTACCATCCAGTCTCTGGTCAATGCATACAACAGTGCCCACCTGGATACATTGGAAGTTATGCTCATTCAGCAGTTTGTCAAATATGTAAGTTATTAAAAAGTTAAATTATATACTTCATGAAAATTACTTTCGCCACACCATGAACCAAGCACATTGACATCATCTTTACCTACTCACTTAATGACTTTTCTCCCCACTGCACTAAACTCAGATGTTAGATACTTGGCTTTTTCCTAGATAATTGCTGTACATGTGCATATGTGGCTTTTTGAACATATTGATAGCACATTTTCAATAATATTTTGGCTTAATGCAATTTCTAAAATTTTTAAATGTTGTTTCAGCTCCATTGAACCTTCTTTAGTGAGTGGTGTTAAGTATTTTTTCCAGGTTTGCTGGTGCAGTAAGAGAAGGCTAAATAGTTTTCTTTGCTGATACCAAATCTGAACAAAGCAGAGACCGTAAGCGTTATATCTAGTCATCAAGTATTGTAAATTTACATTCACACATTTTTAATAGCTAGAGTTAATTGTTGCTTCCTGCAATTGAAGTTCTTAACCCACCACAGTTTCTTTTGTTTTCCAGTTAACGTAAAGTGCTAGAATAAATTGAGGACTATGAAGTGAAATGAAATGGGTGTAAAGTGAAGGCTTCCAAGTGACTCTTGCTTAAGCAATATTGTATGATGCTCATTACAGTTAGTTTGGAAAAGAGATTTCAGATTCTTAGCTTTAGTTATTCATGCTAAATGAAAACAACAACAACAAAAAAAACAAAAAAAATTGAAGGTTAAGTTTTATTTATTCTTTTGATTGATTCCTTTCATATTACAGTAGACCCTCAGTTATCCGAACACCTCAGGACCGAGGGTTGTTCGGATATTTGAAATGTTCGGATATTCGAAATACACGTAAGTCATTTTGAATGGAGTCTTAATCTCTTATCTATTTAATGCACAGCAAAATTCCAATGAATATCATTATAATTCCAAAAAAAATGGTGTTCGGATTAGCGAGAGTTCGGATAAGCGGGTTCGGATAACTGAGGGTCTACTGTAGTTAGTTTAACCATCAATTGACTGAGTCTTACTTAACTTGTGTATTTTGTCAAAATTTTAAAACAATTATTTTCCCTAAAACAAGTAGCTTATGTAATTTACCCCTAATAGTACTAATAATAGCAAATTTTATGAAATCTGAAGAAAGTATAAGTAATTTTTTTGTATTGTTTAGGATACGTTTAATAAATGGCAATTTTGTATCTTCATTATAAAAATTGCATGATTCAAGGTGAATTGGTTACAATAAAAATTGCTTTGTTAGTTTTGGTTTTAATGGAATTTGCAGTCTTCTAAAGTATTTAGCAATATATTTTTTATGTTCTCTACAGCTTAGTTTTGGCTATTCTAATCAAAAGTAAATACCCCAAAACTATAAGGGGTTTTGGTTTTAGTCTTACTTAAATAAGAACACTATTTATAAGAGCACACAAAAATGCAATAGATGTCTTGTAGTCACTAAGGGTCGATATTAAAGGTGATTCAAAGCCAACAAAAGGCAGTAGCTATTATATCAGAGTTTTGTCTAGTCATAAATTAACATGAGAATAACATTAACTCCCATTGGGGGTCTTATTGACCCATGCCAGGCAGTCCTAATTAGGGCATGACCAGTACATATAATTTTAATATAATATTGTGCAGTCAGTGTCATTGTAAAGTATGCATTATTTGGAGTATTTGATATTGAAAGAAGGGGTGTTTGTGCATGAAAGATTTTGAGCTACGGCTTCAACTGAAGTGCTACTTGTGAGGAGGAATAGTTAGATGCTGTCTCACAGCATGAATTTGACCAAGAGAGTGTGGATGAAGCTGAAATTCACGGTGATTACTCCGGAGAAGATAGAGAACAAGTGATCATTCCTTCTGATTTGCTTCATCCTGATGTGAGAATGACTTTAGGAAACTAGTTGAAGAGCGATTACCTTGTGAAATGGACACTCTGATTCTGAAGATGAAAATGAGTCCACTACTCCTGTCACCTGAGAGGAGCACATTATGTTGGCTTATCTTTAGCTGTGCCTTTGTAGTATGAGTGACGAAGTGTTGGACGACCTCCAAAGGATCGCAGCCTCGATCGGCTGAAAGGAAAACATTTTCCAAGCAAAAAACAAAACAAAACAAAACAAAAAACCTACTGTGAAAAAATGCTTCTTTTATGTGTGCAATGGTCAGTTTCAAGCATTTTCACACCATGCTAAAGTACTAACTCATACAAAAGTTTTTTTCCTTCACAATCTACATTCAATACTACTTCTAATACAATCATTATTCAAATAAGTCTATTAAAAATTTCAGCTGAAATTCACATTTTTCATGAACGGAAAGCTAGTTGAAGAGTGATTCTGACCCATACAGGGAAAATTAACTTGGGATTTTAAGGGTTAATGTGGAACTATCACAACACACACACATACATCATACAAATATCAAAATATAGCCTGCTGACTACTCCATACGTAGCTGCCATGCTAGCTAGCAAATATTCAATGCAGCTAATGTATTGACTGGTCATTTTTTGATGATTGGTTGCCATTATTATTAGCGACTATTAATATATATATATTAGATGCTGCTCCCTCAACTATGGACTTTACTGCAGATGTCTATATATAACGTATCAAAGTTCATTGTTTGAAAATGCAGTAGTCATGAATTTCACATTGATGTTGAGAAGATCAGTAGATATAGACAGTAATTTATATTCTACTAGTTTAAGTTTGCTCAGTACAGATATTACAGAACGTAATTTCAGATTTGCTAATGGACAACTTCAAAGCTTCTTCTCACCTGGAGACCAAATAAATTTTAACGAAAATTTTGCATATTTCACTGGAAGTATTCATATTATAAATATCAATAATCTATTTTCTACCAGTGGAGATTTTCGAATGAGTATAAATTTGTTTAGTTTTGGATTTGAATCTATAATCTACAATTCAAATGCTCAAATACTGTATACAGTAACAGGTAACATGGTAGATATATCAATTTTAGCAAACTGTATAAAATAGGAAGTATTGAAGAGGTTCAAAAAACATGCATGAATGGATGGCAATAGTATAGTAGTTTGTATTACAGTGAATGCAGCAAGTATTAATTTAGGTAATAGAGAGTAACCAAGAAAGGATGCTAATATATACAACTTACTACAAGCTACAATCTAGCCTTGTAAAATTTTCATGCAACTCATGAGTGTCCTATGGTCACGGTTTCATTCCTCTATTTCATGATATCTTCCATAAGCATGGCACATGTGCATACATAAGTTTATCATAACTTGTAATCTATACTTCCTTTAAAGTGTACATATGTCCAGTTCAGGTAAATAGGATATGTGAAAGAAAAAATGGTTATATTACACAAATAATTTTACAAGTTTTAATAGTTACTATGGTCACTAAAACTATTGTTTGCATATTTTCAGAGAACAAGCAGCATTCATAGCTCTCAGATGATCTAAACGGTAAATTAACTCTCTGGTCACAATTCCTTTCTTCCCATTCAGTGTAACGGCTACAATTATAGTCATTAAATAAGCCTGTACGAATTCCATCAGCGGAGTTCATTGTGGCACACTCATTTGTTTCAACTTCACTGCTATCACCCGTCTAAATCCCACAGCATAAGTATAGAAGAACATCAACTGCATCTTTTACTTCTAAGCCACGTCTATAGACTATCTACTGAAAGTGGGTCAGGCCATTCAACTATCCCTTAGCTCTTGGCTATAGTCTGGCTCCTATGCCATGAAGTAGTAATTTAGTTTTTGTCATCCATTATTTCATAGCTAGCTAGAAAAATGAATACAAAAAAGACATTTTACTAGACAGACCAAGAGTTTGGATCATCATCTGAGAGCTATGAATTCTGCTTGTTCTCTGAAAATATTACAAACAATAGTTTTAGTGACCATAGTAACTATTAAAACTTGTAAAATTATTTTAACCCGCTTCTGGTTAACAAATACTGAAATAATCCCCTTCAATGTTAGATAGGCCTGCAGTTCTATGTGCTATCTACAACATGTATACTGAAGCAGATTGTTTAGTCTAATTAGTGTAAAGATAGGAATTAGCTGATAAGACCTAATTAATCTTTTTGCAACGTAAAGGAATTGGCTGATAAGATCTAATTAATCTTATCGCAATGCATATAAAATGTTGTAGTGGGTACACATAACTAGTGATGTGCTTGAGTACAAATGGCGAGTGAGCCTAAAACTACACTATTGTTAAATGTTAACTTCTAACACTTATAGCTACTAAAAATAAGGTCCAGTTTTTTAATTATGTTTGTACAGGAAAGGTATTAGTTTAAAAGTGAAAGTATTGGACTTAGCTCAAGAATATCACAAAGATAACGTTTAAATAATGTGTATAGTGTGGACATGCCTACACAAGACTTACCTTCATGTTTAAGTCTAGTGGACAATGAGTTTTCAAGTAAATACTGTTGCGTATGGTTTATAACCATGACAAAGAGCGCATTGGCTTACCACCGCCACAAACTTGAAGAGAAATGGAACTCCGGTAGGTTTTCAAGCTTAAACTGCACCTGCAAAAGAATTCAAAACGGTAAGTAATTTAATTTCTCGGGTGATATGGGTAATGATTGATAAACCTGAGGATTCTGTTTTGTGTAGTTTGGGACGAAGTCGACCACCACCGAACTAACACAAAAACGCCGGAGTTAAAGTAAAAAAATGACATAATGTACATCCAAACATATAATATATTAGTGATGTGCTTGAGCACAAATGGCGAGCGAGCCTAAATCTACACTATTGTTAAACATTTGATTTTAACTTCTGACACTCAAGATACTAAAAAAAAGTCTTGAGTCTTTCATTGCCGTAGTAACTACTCCCCGCAACTCTATCTTTGAATTAAGAAAATAATAAAGCAACAAAAAACACGTTACACTATTTAAACGTTTTCTTTGTGATATTAGTTGTAATGCACAATCTTTTCACACAACTGAACATACCTACGCAAGACTTACCTTTGTGAGTAGAGTCTAGTGGTCAATAAATTTTCAAGTAAATACTGTTGCATAGGGCTTATAACTGTGACAAATAGCATATTAACCTACCACAGCCACTACCTTGAAGAGAAATGGAATTCCGGTAAGTTTTTTGTGTTTTAACTGCACCCATAAAATAATTCAAGGCGGTAGGGTGATACGGGTAATGATCAGAAGCACCTGTTTAGTGAAATTTGGGATGGGGTCGAAACCAGAGCTAACACAAAAATACACGAGGGTCAAAGTACAAAATGACATACGTACGTCCACACATATATAAACTAGTGATGTGCTTGAGCACAAATGGCGAGCAAGACTGCCTTGTTAGGTTGCATAAAATTGCAATGTTAGCTATACTAGTGGTGTGCTTGAGCACAAATGGTGAGCGAGCCTTAAACCACATTGTTAAACAATTGATTCTAAATACTAATTCAAGCTACTAAAATAAAGTCGAGTTTTTAAATTACGTATATATGGTAAAGGGATTCCAATGCCATAGTAACCGCTCCCCGCTACTGTTTGAATTGAAAAAGAAGCAACAAAATAAAGTCAGGTTATTTAAACTTTTCTCTGTGTAATAGTTGTAACGCACAATACTTTCACACAACTGAACATTCCTATGCAAGTCTTACCTTCGATGTTAGTCAAGTGGACAATGAATTTTCAAGTAAATATACTGTATAGTAGTGCTTGTAACTGTGACAAATAGCGTATTAACTTACCGCCACTAACTCAAATAGAAATAGAGCTCCCATAATTTTTTTAGTTTTAACTGCACCCGCAAAAGAATTCAAAGCGGTAAACAATTCAATTTCTAGGGTGATATGGGTAATGATCGCTAAACCGGAGGATTCTGTTTAGTGAAGTTTGGGACGAGGTTGAACACGGAGCGAACACAAAAATACGCGAGGGTCAAAGTACAAAATGACATATGTACGTCCAAACATACATATAAACTAGTGGTGTGCTTGAGCACAAATGGCGAGCAAGCCTGATAGTTAGGTAACATAAAATGTTACTATTTTTAGCTTACTTAATGCAAACACTATAATAGCAGTTATGACATTTGATTTCAGCAAACAAATACAAAATCACTCTCTTACCTGATTAATGGTAACTTTTGTAGTATCAAACATCAACCATTCCGATAATCTCAATCACCAGTAACTCCGATAATCTCAATCACCAGTAACTCTTGAACAAGCTCTCAGCTACGATAAAAAATAAACCAGTGTTATTATTTGTAATTTTAGCCAACAAATATGGAATTACTACTTACCTCATTCTTGAGTATTGATAACTTCTGTAGTATCAAATTGAAGTTACTTTGACCATCTGAATACTGCTTAAATATGATTCCAGATTGTTCCCTTGCGTTTCAATATAATTATAACCTCTAACACATTATTTACCGGTTGGTTGATGTAGTTCAGTGGTAACACATGTGTGTGAGTTAGTGGTTGCATGCCAACCAATTTATATTATAATACACTTTTGATTTCACTTGCTAGCTTATCCTCTTGCTTTCCAACCGTCATTACAAAAGTAACTTGGTTTTAGCAACTGATTGTGATAATGTTTATGAATCAGTTTAGTTCATGAATTATTCATTAATAAGGTCACATGACATTGTTTACCATTGACAGACATGGAAGGATGACAAAAGCATAAGAAATGGGTGGTAATAATTGAAATCTTCTAAACCCCACAAATCATTGATTGTTGATAGCTTGCATGATAACTTACAAGAGAATAGTACAGGCATTGTGTTAATTTTTATTTGTGAGTTCACTTGTCTTGTTTTTATTTAGAAAATGTGTGTGATACCAATCCTTGTATGGACCAAGGTATTTGTACCAATGATACGAATGCAAGTGGATATATCTGTACATGCTTTCCTGACTACACTGGATCCAACTGCAATGTCACTATTGATGACTGCGAAATGCCCACAGTTGATTGCAATAATGGCACATGTGTGGATGGCAATCAAACTTTCTCCTGTGCCTGTAACCCGGGATATACTGGCAGCATGTGTCAGGAGGAAATAGATGAGTGTGTAAATAGTGGATGCTTAAATGGAGTTTGCATTGACTTACTTAATGACTATAACTGTAGCTGTTATACTGGCTGGGAAGGCAGGAATTGTGACTCTAGGATCAATTACTGTGTTGGTGATCCAATATATGGTCATTGCAATCCAGCTGGAAGTATACTATGTGAAAATAGAAATTCCACTTTCATTTGTCAGTGCTTGATTGGCTTCACTGGTTCATTTTGTGAGATAGATATAGATGACTGTGTGCCAGACAATCCATGTGGTAATGGTGGCATCTGCATAGATGGGCCATTTGCAATTGTTGAATGTGAGTGTCCTCCAGAATTCACAGGTCCCTTTTGTGAGGTTGATCTAATTCCTTGTGACCCTTCACCATGTATAAATAATGGAGTTTGCATAGACTTAGGAATGGGAAACTACAGGTGTAACTGTACAGAAGGATTCAATGGCACTAACTGTGAAAATGACATAAATGTTTGCTTATCCAACTGTCCTCCATTTCACACGGCTGATCCAAGCTCTCGAACTTGTGATGAATGTGAGTCTATTTTACTAATGCAAAAACTATATATTATTCATTTGATAACCGGAGAACATCGTGAGTTTGAGTTTGCTGGCCTAGTATTTATGCGAGTGCTGCCAACAAAAATGTAAATATTACCAGTCAGGCTCATAATATAAAATTAAGCGATAAAAATTATTGTGTTCTGCACTTATAATAAAAAATGCAATGAATAATGATAACTTAGGGGACAAAATAACTGAAAATAATAACCCAATTTATAATCAACAATACCTGTGGTATGGGAAAATACTCTCCTAAGTATATTAGCTAAAGTTATTGTATGCAGTTCAGTTCTCAATGATATGAGTTTTTGTTTTTCAGTGATTAATATTCTTTGATAAACAGTTTACACCAAATGCATGAGCTAGAGAGTGAAAAAAAAAATTAAATGAAAATTTGAATGTGCAACAAAGAGAATAAAATGTTTTGTTAAAAATATTATTGTGGAAACGAAACAGGAAGAGTGTTCAGTAATGATTGATTAGTTTAAATAGAAGAAAAACAAATTGTAATAGAAGATAGTTACAATTGCTACAGTTACACTGGAGGTATATTTCTTTTCAAAATGGTTGTGGAAGATAGCTTTCAAGATATTTGCTGACTAATCATTACAGAAATTTTCTGACTTGGGATAAATGCTATTATGTAATTAGGTGAGACCATTACTGATTTTGACAGAAGCTGTGAGTGTGGTGTATTTGCAGCTCATTGAAAGAGAGAAAGAGTGCTGGGTAGAAGGCCTGATATTAGCCCTGAATTATTTCATAAAAAATAGGATAATATATTACCTCAGTGCGTAAGTATTGACTGCATTTTCCTTTTTTTAATTTTTTTTATTCAGTTCCACTAGTGTTTGAGGTCCAATCAACAGCCACAGTGTTCTGTTTGGAAATTTCTGCAGTCACTAGAGAAAGTGAAACTATTCCCATTGCTTTCGTTATTGATCGAGATTTCTTTGGACCTAACTTTCCCTCACGGGCAAATGACATAGTTCTGTCATCCAATGATCCGTCAACTTGTGGAACTAGCTCTGGAACCAACATCAGATTGTATTTCCTGACTGATCCAGAAGTGGAGGCATCCACTGATGCCGTATATGGTCCAATTATCACAATAAATGACAGCATAACCTTCAACACACCCGACACCCTGGAACCTGGAACATATAGCTGTACCTTCTTCATCCAGTTAGATCCATTTACTCGCAATATTTTGCGAGATCCCTTCTTCACTGCCTCTATTATATACCAACCAGGTATAGTTGTGATGTATTGCTAATTAGCTTATCATGCACATTAATCCAGTTGAATTATTGGTCTTTATATCACATCAATAATATGTTTCAAACACCATACTGCTTAAATATAATTCCAGATTGTTCCCTTGCGTTTCAATATAATTATAACCTCTAGCACATCATTACCAGTTGGTCGATGTAGTTCAGTGGTAACACATGTGTTTAAGTTAGTGGTTGCATGCCAACCAATCTATATTATAATACACTTTATATTTCACTTGCTAGCTTATCCTCTTGCTTTCCAACAGTCATTAAAAAGTAACGTGATTTTAGTAACTGTATGTGATAATGTTTACTAATTCAGTTTAGTTCATAAATAATTCATATTGTCATTTCCACTGCCAGACACGGAAGGATGACAAAAGAACTAAATAAAGGGTGCTAATATTTGAAGTGTTCTAAACCCCACAAATCTTTGATTGATAATCAGTGTAGCAAGAAAGCTCATCTCACTGATACAAAGATACCGGGACAGAGAAAGACAAGGAATACCATTAATTGTAAAGTGTTTTAAAACTGGGAACTTACTGGTATTGTATAATCATGCACAGGTAAAAATATGGCCGAAAAACAAAAACAAACTTAAAGAATAAGCAAATCGTGGAATAAGTAATAATATACCAACCATACATTAGTTTTACCTACATTACTTTATTTATTTGCAGACCCATGTGACTCCCAGCCCTGTATGAATGAAGGAGTTTGTACAACAGATGGTATGAATTTTACCTGCAGTTGTAGTCCTGGCTACACCGGTCCTACTTGCGAGAGAGTTCTAAACCAATGTGCGACTGACCCATGCCAGAATGGAGGTTATTGCCAGAACATGGGGAATTCTAGCTTCTCTTGTTCCTGCCCTCCTGATACTACTGGGTCACTCTGTGAAGTTATTATTGATGACTGTGAAGTTCCTTCTTTGATTGACTGCAGTAACAATGGAGTCTGTGTAGATGGCAATCAAACATTCTCCTGTGCCTGTAACCCGGGATATACCGGCAGCCAGTGCCAAGATGAAATAGACGAGTGTGTAGATAGTGGATGCTCAAATGGAATTTGCACAGACTTACTTAACGACTATAACTGTAGCTGTTACACAGGCTGGGAAGGCAGGAATTGTGACTCTAGGATCATCCCTTACTGTGTTGGTGATCCAATATATGGTCCTTGTAATCCAGCTGGAACATCTGGACGATGTGAAAATAGAAATTCCACTTTCATTTGTCAATGTTTGATTGGCTTCACTGGTTCACTGTGCGAGATAGATATAGATGACTGTGTGCCAGACAATCCATGTGGTAATGGTGGTATCTGCACAGATAGGCCATTTGCAGTTGTTGAATGTGAGTGTCCTCCAGAATTCTCAGGTCCCTTTTGTGAAGTTCATCTAGCTTCTTGTGACCCTTCACCATGTATAAATAATGGAATTTGCGTAGATTTAGGAATGGGAAACTACAGGTGTAACTGTACAGAAGGATTCAATGGAACTAACTGCGAAAATGACATAAATGTATGTACTAGTTCCACATGTATGAATGGTGGTACCTGCAGGGAAGGTGTTGGGGCTAACTTCAGTTGCATGTGCATGCCAGGCCATACTGGTGCTCTCTGTGAGGAAGATATCTTGTTTTGTACCTCTGATACCTGTCTTAATGGAGGAGAGTGTATGGAGGAGCCTGGAATCAATGTTAGCTGTAACTGTGTGACTGGATTCACTGGAAATGCCTGTGAGGTAGATTTAGATTTCTGTAACCAACAGTCGTGTCTGAATGGAGGAATGTGCTTGGAAGGACTGGGAACAGAAACCAGTTGTAACTGCTCATTTGGGTTTAGTGGGGAAAGTTGTGAAACTGATGATATATTTTGTCAATCAGAGCAATGCTCAAATGGAGGCACTTGTGTGGAAGGAATTGGAGCAGCCACTAGCTGTCTTTGTGAGAATGGTTTTGAAGGAGATTCATGTGAAAATGACATCAACACATTCTGTACTGATTCTGCATGCAGCTATCACGGAGAATGTGCGGAAGGTTATGGAGCTTCCATTTCTTGTGTGTGTGATCCCAGATATTCTGGAAACAACTGTGAAGTTGATAAATGTGATTTCTTCACCTGTCTTAATGGTGGGACATGTGTGGAGAGTTTTGATGCTGGAGTTGCATGCACCTGTAGTAAAGTATTTACAGGTACTAACTGTGAGGATGATATGGCAATGGAGTTTGCCACTCAATCACCAACCTCAGCATTAAATCCTTTGGTAATAGTAGGTAAGCTGCTCTGATTGTAAACTTAATCCTACTTACATTATATAAAAAAAAGTTTCCTTTAAGACAGAGAAAGTATTCGTTACTTTCTTTTAATGAAGAAATTTCGTGTATTTATTTTTTCAAAATTATATTTTATAAATTAGTACTGCAGCTACCATAAGGTGGCTAGTTAAGTCTAGTGAAAGTATAACTATTAAAGAATAAGCAGCTTACAGTTTTTGAGTAATTTAAATGCAAAATGCTGATTGAATGTATTTTTTTTTTTTTTTTTACAGTTGCACTGTTGGCTGTGGTAGTTTGTATAGTCGTTGTACTGATGATTTTATTACTTCTGTATCTCTGCATATTGAAGAAAAAAAGAATCTCTAAAGTGAAACTGTAAGAAATTTATACATTCAGTCCAGACCACATGACATAAATCGTCAATCAATTATGTATTGCTACTAGTCATCATAGCTACTCTATAGCTCAGATACTGTATTTGTCAAACTTTTGCCTTGTTGAAGTAGCTAAATTCTAGCTGTCATTTTCAAAGTCTTTATTACATGTTCACAGGTTTGAGAGAGTAAGCAAAGTGATTTCACCTTTACAGTTTAAAATAGGACATAGTCTTTCACAATAGCCTGACCATTATTTTAATTTTTAAGTAATAAATACACTTATTATGTTTGATATTTGTAGGGATACTGATGAGTGTGCACTTCCTAATCCAAGCTACTTTGACGTTAAACTAAAGGACATTGTCAAGAAAGAGAATGAACCGCAAAAAGCTCTGTAACTTTAGTAAAATTTATTTATTATAATTTCCTCCAATTTAGTTGTTGTTTTAGTTTTTCATGCTGAAAATTATTATGTAGTTTTTAACTTAGAGCATATGGACTGCTCCTAAAATGCCAAGCACACCACCTGATGAATTTTGAACGTAACAACTGTTCCTACAACATGGAAAGACTCTACATATATAAAAACCCTGACCTGAGTATTCCTCTCTAAAAGATTAAGGGATGGGAAGTCTCTGTGTCACAATACAAAAACTACACTACCTACATTATGTATTATTAGCTATGTCATACAATATTTATTGCAGAGTCAATGTACAATAAGGGTAATATTTCATATGTATTCAGAAAATATTTTCAGGAGTAGGTATATGCATGACCCTCGCGATTTTTCACAATATCATACTAGTGTTACCTTAAGCTGTATTGCACAAGCTCATTACCCTTGTTAATAGGAACTTCCTAGTTTTCTGGGTGACCAGCTACCATTCTCTACTGGAACTATCCAACCCAGTCTAAGCATTTGTAAAATATCTGCTGGACTTGTGCGACAACTAAGTTGTATTACAAATCCTGTTACAGATATATACAGTGAAGATATCTAGCATAGAATTAACCCCTTATTACACTCCTTACAGGTGATAGCTAGTCTCACGTGGCCGACCCATTTCCCTTTTATTATCCGCTCACGCGGGGGAGGGAAAGAGGGTCTCTGGTAGAAGTTGTACATCGTTTCGTGTCATTCCCCTGGATTCATGGAACTGTCATGCAATATCCGGTCCCCCCCAAAAGTGGTCCGGCCGGACAATCTGTGTGTACACCGATGGTCCGGCGGACTGTGCGTGTATAGGCGTGAGTGGTCCTAGTGGGACCGTGCGTGTTAGCACAGACGGTCCCCCTCCATCATAGATAGTCCCCCCTATCTTGACTGCATTCAAGTTACAATTTAGTAAGAGCGACGACTAGACTAGGATTATTGGGAGTTGGTTTTGCCCTAGAAATGAATAATAGTTATTAAAAATGAATACGGAGCAAAACAAATTAAATGAATGAACAGGGTATTCCTAGGTTTCAAGATGGCTTTGAGGTACTGCTTTTGCTGTGGAAAATCTGTTACTATGCTCTTATTTTCCACATTCCTCAACTTATCATATATGGGAGGAAGCAGTGAGTAGCACAGTGACTTGCCATAGCCAGTAGGTAAAAAATTAACGACATTTTGATTCTGTAAAAATGCAAGAATGGCTTCTTCCTGTTTGCTACTAAATATGTTTCAACGCAACCGCACCCACTAAAGCTGTATAATCCATCTCCACCAAAAGAGCATTCGAAGTGAAGTTTTTACGGAACAGACCCTTTACCTTCTCTACCAACAAAGAAGGAAAAGGGTCTGCTCCGCCAGACTAGTTTTTATACGCGTATTTAATTGTACGTCACGGAAAGCCACACCTCTACATAGCAATACACGGAAAGTATGGTTCTGTCACGAAAAATTTGGTCCCCCGTAAAATGCGGTCCGGCCGGACCAAACATTGCCGTCATATACGGTCCGACCCCATCACCAACGGTCCCCCCACGTGGGCGGGGATTAATTCAATACTACTGCACCTATTTTATTTATGTTTCAGTGCAGGAAAGCTTCTTATTATAAGTATCTTTTTGATTTAGCTGAGCCGATGTTAGCCTTTGCTTGATCCAGTACTATCTGGATACGAAATGGTTGGGTCCATTTACAATTGTGGGTTCACTTGGTCGTGGACTTCACAGACTTCAAAAAATCTGATAGCAGTGAAATTATTCCTCTTGTAAATGCAGTTCATATGAAGCCCTACAATGTAAGAATTGCATATTGACAGATGCAAAAAAATTACTGTTAAATTTTAGCATGAATAAATTCTGGAGACTCAACATACGGATCAAACTCAGTCATCTCCATCTCTTCCAGACAAAGTAGCAACACTAAAAGTTTCACTATATCAAATTGTAGTGATTCTGATAGTGATCTGGATTCTGATGACTCTATGCTACAAGAAGATCATTGACCCCTAAAGTAAGCATGTCAGTTATAGTAGCTACATTACACTTAATCCCAACTGAAGTAGTAGTTAGCTAGTTGAAGAATTATAACAATGTGATTGTGTAGGTTGATTTTCAAAATTGATATTCAACAACTGCTGCATTATCTGATGAGGCTAAAACTTCTGCATCTAACTTTACCAATAAGGTTAATCTAAAGCTTGATCAGAAATTGTCTTTAGTAAATTATCAGATATATCTAATTATAAATTATTTGTATTACCTCTAAATGTAGGATTTGTTTAGGGTGTTCCTTGATCAGCTCAACAATGATAGTCTGCTGCGTTTATGGAAAACTGGAGCTAGGTTTGAGCAGCATTGCTCAGCCGATGATGAAAAAGTTAATGTAAATAAATTTAGCTGTATTCTTAATATTAATTTATATATGTTGATATAATTTATTAAATTTGTAATAGCTCTCGTCTTATATCAGCACACAGGATGAATATGCCCTGAGCATGTCGCAAGTCAATGAGTGAACCATCTTTGGTAGAGGCGTTTGATTTTGTAATTGTGAATGCTGAATTACATGAAAATTTTGATGCCTTCAAGAAAGCTGAAGTTCAACCTAGATTCAGTTATGTTTCTGCAATAGAACTGGTTTCTTTCTTTTGCAAATGCACTAATATTACATCTCCATGTATAACTCAATATGAAAGTGATTATTATTATCTGGATAAGACACAGTTAGACCAGTTAATTGTTTGGGCTCAAGAACTAAGACAGGAATACCAAAGCACTGGATGTGTAAAGTTGTTTAGGGATGAGGTTTGTAGTACAAAAGCAGGTAAGTGCTATATTCAATATAGCTTGCCTTAGTTGAATTGGTAATCTTGTTTATAATATATCCTAGTTTTTGCAGTGTTTGCAAATCTGAATGTCACAATGATAGTCCAATGGTGCCGTAAAATAGCTTGTAGTGTTTTGTTAGTGGACTTCGTCTTTTATAGACTACTTTTTATTGACTTATGTACAGGTCGTAAAAGACAGAGAAGTGAATCTGAAGATGACACTGTGCTCAATATAATAACCCGCTATAGTAATGTCACAATTCATGTGGAATAACAATAACAATAGTATATGATTTATTAAAATATACAGTTCATTGGTAAATAAAGATTTTTTGTGCCGAAAGAATGAACTTGCCCAAAATTTGATGGTTGAGAACAGAAGATACAGCCAAAAACAATGCAAGTCAAAGTAAGTTTAAATTTGGGTTTAAGATGTATTATGTAGCCATAATGTTGTTCATACTCTCATGAAGGATATTATTCTTGTTGAATCATACAAACCAAAGCAGAAGTATGTGCCCCCAAAGCACTGGATTGCTGGCTTTAAGTTAACTGTCTTAGACAGAGATGTAATTTTAAGTCCTACTGGAATGTTAAATGATTCACTCATTAATGCTGTTGAAAATACAATTTCCTTCTGTTTCTGGTCTCCAAGATGTTGAACTAGGATTGTGTATGAGTTTTAAATATGAAAGTAGTGAATTTGTTAAAGTTATTCCTATACTGAGAACCATTGGATCACTCTTTCTACTATTGGCATAGAAAAGAAAAGTTGCATTCAGGTGTATGACAGTGTGTATAATTGTTTACCAACCATGGCAAAGGCACAAATAGCTAATATTATTGGTCACAAGAAAGTGTAATTGAGGTTTGTTTTATGGATGTACAAATGCAGGTAAATGTGTAAATAGTATTATAGTTTGCTCCATGGTATATAATATAATCTATTTTATTTCTCTGTAGAGTGGTGGTTATGATTGTGGTGCCTTCGCAATAGCATATTTAACCTCACTTGAGTTTGGAGATGATCCAACTTTATACATCTATGATACTGAGATGATGAGAAGACACCTTTACAAAAGTCTGATGTCTGGAAAATGTACACCTTTCCGGTTTCACTTGGGTTGTGATTCTGTGCCTGCTGATGCTTTAAATAATCCATCAATGACATGGTTTTGCTGTTTTTATAAAAACTAACTTTATCATTTTGACTTGTAAAAAAAATTGTGTTATTTATCATAAATGAGAGAAACTGTTTATTTATTAAAATATTTACAATATAGAGTCAAACCAGTTATAGCTTTAGTTAAGTTTCTGGAAGAAAGAGCTAACTAAAATATATTTTAGTTTTAGTTTTAATTTTGGAAATTTGTAACAACAACAGATTGTATAAATAGTTCAAATTTTAATTAACTAAAACAGCTTGAAAAATATGTTATCTTGTAGACAGAGTTTTACAGTCTATCAGAAACATTCACTCTACTGTAGAGAAACTGCAAATATGAAAGAAAGAGCTATACAGTGACTCTTGAAGTCCAATGTTCAGAATATTGCTAACAACACTTTGTTTTATCAAGTATTTCTTTAAAAGTATTTTAATCAGGCTTGTGATATTGTAAATAATTCATCTTGTGCAATCTTTAATATATATATATAATATATAATACTTATAGCACGAGTCAGAGTACAATATGGGAAAATATTTTACGAGCACGCAAAATATTTTCACGAGCCAAAGGCGAGTGAAAATGTGGCGTGAGAGTAAAATATCATTCCCATATTGTACGACGAGTGTGATAAGTGATTTATTGCTGCCTTGATATTTTTTCTCAACCGGTTACAATTCAATTTTCATTGATTTTACTCGCTACGCGCATGCGTAGTGTACCGTACAATATAAACCGTACAATATGGGAGAATACAGAACGCTCGCGTGATGCGGAAATATTCAGGTAAAAATATCAAAGCCGCAATAAATATATATATATATATATATATATATAAAGTTCTGTATATAGTTATTTTAGTTATTATTTATTTATTCATATGTTTTGTTTCATTAATTTACTTTGCTCCTGTTTATTAATTTGTTCACTGTTCATTCATTTAATTTGTTTTGCTCCGTATTCATTTTTAATAACTATTATTCATTTCTAGGGCAAAACCCACTCCCAATAATCCTAGTCTAGTCGTCGCTCTTACTAAATTGTAACTTGAATGCAGTCAAGATAGGGGGGACTATCTATGATGGAGGGGGACCGTCTGTGCTAACACGCACGGTCCCACTAGGACCACTCACGCCTATACACGCACAGTCCGCCGGACCATCGGTGTACACACAGATTGTCCGGCCGGACCACTTTTGGGGGTGACCGGATTTTGCATGACATACTAACATAAATTTGGGCACGTAGGTAGGCAAATCATGCTGGCAGAATGGTAGCATAACAGGCATAGTTTAAAGAGCACATGAGCCTGGCCAGTATGTACCTCTCAGATCCTGCAGTAAAACTAACCTTTGCTAAATAGCACGTGGCTCTCTAGTCTTCTTAAAGCATTCAATCCAGTAGGCTTCCTCATTACAATATTATACAATCATTAAAGTTTGGGACACATAAGAACTTTTCTCCATACAATTGAAACTAATTATCATTTAATCTCAATGCAATTTTATTTTTGACTGCACACATGGCTACTATACTTCACAATAGTGTTCATTTTAACGAACTTACTTTTGAGTATAATTGGTTATAAAGAAAATTGCTGAATAGGACAATAGGAAAAAAAACAAGGTATAATTTCCTCGTGCCTATCTATAGCACAATATATATCTTATACCTTTGTATATATTATATATACATGTATATATTATATATATGTATATATTATATAGTTATGGATTGGATTGCTGGAGTAACTCTGGTCTTGGTTGTATTGATTCTCCTGGACACTGTCGCTCCACTGGTGCTCCAGTTGAATCATGTGCCACTCTAGTTCCTCAGCATGGCCGTAATGTGAATTCAACTGATCCTCTCCCTTATGAGCTTGTTGTAGACACATTTGAAGATCCAGGACTACCGCAAACAGATGGATCAGTTCTTCATATATACAGCTACAACCCAGGAACCACATATAACTGTATGCTGTAGCTAATATACTGTGGTTGATAATGTAGACCTGACCAATCATTGCCATCATTGTTTGAAGGTGACATCACTGTAATAGCAGCTAATTAAAAAAAGGTCTCAAAAAATTGTACAGAGTACTGAGTGAAAGAGAGAAAAGTCAGGACATTTTCTAACATAATGCAAACTGTGTACAGTTGATACCAACCAAACTAATTATTTTATCTTCTATAACTATTACAACTTTAATTGCTTACCAAATGTCATTCTCTTTCATTATGTTTTTGTTTACAGTGATTCTGAGAGTTTGCCTGCATCTTACAATGTTAGTCAGACTGATTTTCGTGGGTTCTTTATTCAAGCAAGACTAATGGCCGATGATAGTAATGTTGGAGGATTCCAAAATGTAGGCACAAATGACCCATACCAACTGAGTTCCTGTCCTACACCTTCAGTAAGAAATATTGAATTATTCATTCGTTCTTGGCTGAAAATAATTATAATAATAGCACAGAGGACTTCGGCAAGAAGTCAAAACGTCGGGTTAAATTTTAATTAGCAATATTGGCTGTTAGAATGAGAAAATTTTGCTATTACATGTATTATAAATATTGAATGTTCTATCTGTCAAAGAATACTCCTACTAACTTGAACTCAAACACATAGCTAATACATGAAACTTCCAAATAATTGATAATAGAGAGGTGTTCCAAAATGTTCTATATTTAGAGAGTTTACTGTATATAAAATTGACAACTATAGTGTGGGAATAGCTAGCAGATCCATAAGTGGAGAATTCACAAAGCCTAAATTACCTGTAAAGTACGGAGTGCCTACCTTTTGTGGCAGCCTGCATACCCTGAATGCCTCAGTTTTAACCACATTAATTTTAGATATTGTTAATATTATGGGAGTAGTAGGAGGTGTAGAGTGCTCTTTATACTGGCATTTATCTTTCATACACTTCCTCTGCTAATTTCCTCTTCACAGGGAAAATGCATTGATTTTATAGTAGTGATATTAACACAAAACTAGCTTACTTATTTAAGTTACTTATTTGCAAATGTGCTGTTAAGTAAAGTTTTGATATGGATAGCTATGCAATATCATTAGTAACACTTGAATGATTGAGGCATAAAAAAGCTACAATAGCATTTATCACGAGAGTATAATTGTAAGAATATATAATATTCTACATGAACTCTGCTTCAATATGGTTAGGCCAGGGTAGCATAACAATACAGAAATGTGTAAAAATTGCTGTGATTGCCTCATGTATAAAATAATACCATTTCTCATGTTTATATTAGGTTGGTGTTACCCATACAAACAGTATGCAGATGTCTTCAGTGACCATAGCATGGACTGCACCTCCTGCAGATACTGGACCACTACAATTCAGGTAAAATAAAAACACTTTCCTTTTGCTGGTACAGTAAGCAATATACTATTTGAGTCTCATGCATGCTGACTTTTACCAGGTGGATCAATTTAAAAAGTAGTAGCCCCAGTGATTAGCCACTGATGTTGTTTTTTTTTAATTAAAATAAATTTTGGGAGAAGACTTCATTGCAGTATAGATTTCTTGTTTGATGAGGGAATTAATGCAAATCTATTAGGAATAAGTACATGTATAATAATAGAATAATTCACATCACACTCACAGACACCTTTAACTGAATGTGTTAATATACTTTTAGGTTCACATTTGTGGAAAGTTACACTACATTCTGGGCAGCTCTGAACAGTGTAACTCTAATTGAACGCAGTAAGTGTGCATAGTGTATTTTTCCAACTATTGGAGATACATATCTTATAATAGCAAATTTTTTCTGTTCTAACCACCACTTTATGTTTAATTAAAACTTAACCTGACATTTAGACTTCTTGCCGAAGTCCTTCTCAGGGGTGTCAGATAATTTATGACCCTCACTATCAGCTTCATTTGAGGCAAAGACCTCTTCATGTGACAAGTACTTCTTTCAAAACTTGAATATATATACACTCTCATGACTAAAAATTTATGCACACAGCTAATATTCTAATGCTAAGCCTTTACATTCACTCTGAATATATTTCATTATTGGCAAGTGAGCGTAGTAAAGCACGATACCATCAGGGGTGTATAATAATTTTCATTTTTTAATGAACAAAATAATGAAGCTTTATTTATGTTATTCAATACTTTTCCACAGGATGTCCTGTTCGTACTGGCCTACCATACTACTATCCAGTCACTGGTCAATGCATACAACAGTGCCCACCTGGATACATTGGAAATTATGCTAATTCAGCAGTTTGTCAATTATGTAAGTTTCTAAACTTTAAATTATATACTTCATGAAAATTACTTTAACTATGAACCCATCACATTGACGTCATCTTTATCTACTCACTTAGCTAATGACTTTTTTCCCCACTTCACTAATCTTGGCCACTGACTTCGCTTTCTACTCACAACATGATTTCTAGATAATTGCTGTGCATGTGCACATGTGGCTTTTGAGAGCACATTTTCAATATTTTGGCTTAACGTAGTTCTTTTTTAAATTTCAAACATTTCAGCTCCAATGAGTCTTCTTCCATGAGTGGTGTTAAGTATTTTTTCCAGGCTTGCCAATGCAGTAAGAGAACTAAATAGTTTTCCTTACTGATACAAAACTGAACAAAACAAACAGAGCCAGTAAGCATAACTTGTCATCAAGTATTGTAAATTTACATTCATTCTTTCTTAATAGCTGGAGTTGATTGCTGCTTTCTGCAATTGAAGTGTTTAACCCACAGTTTCTTGTTTTCCAGTTAGCATTAAAATGGTATAATAAATTGAGGATTATGAAGTGAAATGAAATATGGGTATGAAGTGAAAGCTTCCAATGTGACTCTTGCTTAAACAATATTGTATGACGCTCATTAAGAGTAAAATTAGTTTGATAAAGAAATTCCAGATTCTTAGCTTTAGTAATTAATGCTAAATGAAAAAAACAAGACATAAACAACAACAAAAAACAAAAAAAAATTAAAGGCTATGTTTTAATTATTCTTTAATCAATTTATAACTTTCTTCAATTAATTGGATTAATTAGTGAGTTTAACCATCAATTGGCTTAGTTTTAGTTAGCTTGAGTGTTTTGTCAAATTTTTCAATAAATTTTTCAATAATTGTTGTCTCATTAAAAGTAGCTATGTAATCTACCCCTAGCTAATAACATGAACAAAAGTAAATTTCTATCCAGTATAATCAGCAAAATTTTCATTCAAATTTATTTGGTCTCCAGGCGAGAAGAAGCTTTGAAGTTGTCTATTAGCAAATCTGAAGTTGCCCTCTGTTATTTCTGAACTGAGCAAATTAATGCTAGCAGAAAAGAAATTACCATCTATATCTACTGATCTTCTCAACATCAATGTAAAATTCATTACTACTGCATTTTCAAACAGCGAACCTTGATTCAATGTTATATAATAGACATCCACAGTAGTGTCCATAATTGAGGGAGCAGCATCTAATAATAATAATAATAATAATGATATTTAGTTGCTAACTAATGGAAACACATCATAGTCTCAAAATGACTATCAACACATTAGCTACATTGGAAAATAACTGCAGCTATGTATGCAGTAGTCAGCAGGCTACATTTTTTTTTATAAATGTGTATGTTTGTATACACATGTATGTGTTGTGGGAGATACTGCCACGCAAACCATAAGAGGATCACCCACATAAACAAACTATACTGCATGTGTGTTGTGATTGTTTCATATTTAATGTAGTCTCATAATTTATGACTCCACAAAACTTTGATATAGCTGCTGCTATTTGTTGGCTTTGAATCACCTTCAATTAAAAAGCCTTAACAACTACAAGAAATGTGAACCCGTTGGTTTTGGGGTAATTTACTTTTGGTTAGAAAAACTAACTAAGTTGTAGAGAATGTGAAAAACTATAACTAAATACTTTAGAAGACAGCAAATTCCATTAAAACCAAAACAACCAGAGCAAGCTTTATTGTAATCAATTCACCTTGAATTATGCAATTATTATATGAAGATGCAAAATTGCCATTTTAGTAAACATATCCTAAACAATACAAAAAAATAATAAAAAGTAATTTATCATCTTCAGATTTCAATTAGCTGAAGCTAGCTCTCCAATATAGCCAACGATTAAGTTAACAAATGTATTAGAACTAGATTAAAGGTAAAATCTGCCAAATACTACAAAGCAGCCACTTATATATAGAACCACTTGCATGGCATTGGCTAAAATATGACATAGAAACAAGAGTTGATCATGGCAAAATGTGGTAAGTTAATCACTGGATGATGCCAGAGTTCATGACCACTCTGAGGTGAGAAATGCACACATCACAAAACAAATAATTATGAAAGTTATGAAAAGATTGCAGGCTGCATAAATACACACAAATATCTTCTGTTGTCATGTGACTCTTCCTGCTATGTGGTTGTGGAACATATCACAAGTCTATAACGGTATTCAACTAAACATCATTTGATCACTTCCTTTTAATTTTTCATATCAAATTTAATACATCCTGTTCTCTTCTTTTCCCTCTTCCTTTCAACATCCACCTTTACATAATGCACTTTGGATATTATCATTTCAACAGTCTCTTGAATTACTGCAGTTGAGAAGGATATTTCGAGTGATTTCTGGATAATGGACAAAAAGATTGTACTGTTATTTTTTCTTTGTGCAGGTAAGACTACACTTATGAAACTTAGCCTATTTGCTATGACTTTATTTTTTACTGTTTAAGTAAGAAAGGATAATGCAGGTATTTTTTTGCAATTATAAGTTTTTTTTAACTGTAATGGTTAACTTGACTTAATTCTTGAACCTTAAATTGGTAACTGCGGCTACAACTAGGATTAATACAACTGCTTCAAAACAATTGTCACAATGTTGCAAATTAAATTACTGGCCAAGAAAAAACAAGGAACAACAATTGTAATAAAATATATTCTTACAGCAATTCTAATTTTTTGTTGCTGAGTGATTCATAACAGATATGTTTATACCCAAATAATATGGTTGTATTTAAGTATGACTTCTGAAGCAGTGCACATATATAACAAATATGTATTTGCATCTATCTGCATACCTAGTTTCTTACCTTTGAGTTGATAACTGTGAGAATGAGCATAAACAAGATAAATTGAGTGAGCTCTACCAACTGATTTTTATCTCTTTAGTTTAATCATTACTGATATGTATTATTGTAAACAATTGAACAGTAACTAGATTCTACTGTTCAATGTATTGCAATCATACCATATTTTGAAATTGAAATGCTTGGGAAAATATATCTGCTAGATGGAATAATTAATCATAACAGATCAGATCACACACAAAATAATGAATCATGGGCTTACACAATTATAATCTTGTACCAGAGTGGGTAAAAATATAAACATGTTTAACTCTGAGAAGTTCTACATGTACAAAAGTCTGTAAATCCTAAACACAATGTATTATTACATACATGAAACTCAACATAATTCATGGTAGCATATGGCTGCCAATTGTCTACCAGAGCATTTACTCATGCCATATCTTCTCGCCCTCAGAGCACATGGTGAAGGAGTTCTCACCAAAATAAACCCTGAAGTTTAAAGTTTCGTTCGAGTGGTTAAAGTCTGTGATTTTATATTGAAATTGTATTGCTCTATTATTATACTGTTACCATAGTTAAAAAACGGTATGGATTCTGTGGGGAGGTTCACTTTTGCCTTCTACCGCTAGGTGATCCTCGTTGGGTACGCTGCCACCAGACAACTGTGTGATGCCGCTTAGCAAGTTGCCAGAGATAGATATTAATCACAAACTTGGCAAGTCACACACAGAAATGACTCAATTTCCGGTTGTCTGGGAGTTTTATTCAGTGAATGATAGCACTACGTGGATTGTGCCACGTACACCAAAATGACGTGAATGAGTGAATGCACAACAACAATAAACGAACACCAAACAACATTACAAAACTCAAACACATGCACATCATAATCAAAATATAACAAAACAAATAAGTGCTCTGTGTGCTCTGTGATGTTGTCACCACTTCTTCTTCCTCTCTCTCCATTCCCTTCTTTCTCTTCCCTCTTCCGTCTCTCCATTGCTGTTGCTGTGTCCGTTCCCACAGATTCAGAACTAATTATTGCCATATTTAAATTTAAAGCTGTTATCACACAATATATAAAAAATAGGGAGTAAGTTAGGGTAGGATTTTATTAATATAGTGTAGGCAAAGTCATTCTTATACCTAAGCATGCAGATAAGTGTAATGTAGCGATACTTTTACAGCATATGTAAGCAATGAAATCATCAAATAAATGCAATTAATGTGCTTTTTATCACATAAAAACAATATCAAAGGAATGTTACTGTATTGTTTCACCATAACTGTAACTAGCAAGTACCCCGCCACATGATGGTACTTGACATAATTGCAAAGCAAAAACTACACTCCCAGATATCATCAAATTAAGAAATCACTTCAACTTCTCATCATGTGGTGTAATTTGAGTAGAAAGAACACTCGTCTAGTATCCACTGACTCACCAGAATATCTAGCAAGATCATCAACTGTAGATCTTTTACTTCTGGTGTTATACTTCTTGCCACCTGCCTTAATAGCTTTCTTCCCTCTTTCTGTTTTTCTTAACCTGTACTTCTGTTATCTTCTTTGTTAATTTTTTTCTTACAGAGGACACATGATCGAACATTCACCCCATCATCACTCAACTCAAGTGATCTCATGAGTTTAGTCAGTCATTCAGTTATTGTATTTCATCATATCATTTTCAGTTTGAAATAAAGTCAAACCCTCGTAGCTATAGATAGTAGTTATAGTATTTTGCTATTATATAACTTACTAAACTTACCCGCTACATTGTTGATGTCAACTATGCCACGCTATGTCTGAAAGAAACTACACCAGTTATAAAACTGTGCAGTGGTATGCACACTGGATATGCTGGCGCTTATGAGGGATTCTTCTTCAATTAATCATCAGCCAAGTTATCCTTAACAGTTCCTAGCTTTCTAATTTTGCTTAATAATATAATGCAAGAAGTTAACTAAATAATTAGTTAAATGCATTTAATAGTTAACTAACAACATTTGGACCCTTCAGTAAACCATGAGTAAAGCAAAGGTGTAAAAAAACAGACCTGTAAAACTACAGTAAAACATGGTACAATGTTTTACTTAAGGTTTCCTGTTAGTAAAACTAGGTATGTTTTACTAAATGAGTAAACTATGCAGTAAATCTTTAGTGTAATAGTTTCCTCAATTTAGTAAAACAAGCACCTTCAAGCAGTGAAACAACATTCTTTCCCATTTCCTAATTACTACAATACACTGTAAAGTTAATAGTGAACGCAACATCAATGGTCGCCGATCAACTTGTCAGTCTCGCACTCGACTTGTCAGTCAGTTAGTCTCGCACAATTACAGCTAAATATATTGAAAAATATTGCAAGGTAAAGCTAAGTTGTGTTTTGGTGATACTATGCTACCTACAACTGTAGCTGTTTGTTCATCCTAGTTATTATAATGAAGATATGTCTGCAGATAGTAGCCAATGAGACATAATCATAATATTAAATGCATAATAAAATGTGATGTTAGCCGTAGTCAAAAGCTTTATTATAATGACAATAGCCCAAGCATTGAGAAAATGTAGTTGTTTTAGTCTAGACAATCAATGTAGTGTAATACATGACTATTATCTTACAGAAACAACATGTAATCCACCCACATTCCTCCTGAACCAGACATGTGTTCAAAACTGTCCTCCATTTCACACGGCTGATTCAAGCTCTCGAACTTGTGATGAATGTGAGTTATTTTCCTAATGCAAAAACTATATATTATTCATTTGATAACCGGAGAACATCGTGAGTTTGCTGGCCTAGTATTTATGCGAGTGCTGCCAACAAAAAAGAAAATATTACCAGTCAGGCTCATAAGAAAATTAAACGATAAAAATTATTGCTTTCTGCACTTATAATAAAAAAATGCAATGAATAATGATAACTTAGGGGACAAAATAACTGAAAATAATAACCCAATTTATAATCAACAATACCTGTGGTATGGGAAATAGCTGCTCTCCTAAGTATATTAGCTAAAGTTATTGTATGCAGTTCAGTACTCAATAATATGAGTTTTTGTTTTTCAGTGATTAATATTCTTTGATAAACAGTTTACACCAAATGCATGAGCTAGAGAGTGAAAAAAAAATTAAATGAAAATTTGAATGTGCAACAATGAGAATAAAATGTTTTGTTAAAAATATTATTGTGGAAACGAAACAGGAAGAGTGTTCAGTAATGATTGATTAGTTTAAATAGAAGAAAAACAAATTGTAATGGAAGATTGTTACAATTGCTACAGTTACACTGGAGGTAGCTATATTTCTTTTCAAAATGGTTGTGGAAGATAGATTTCAAGATATTTGCTGACTATTCATTACAGAAATTTTCTGACTTGGGATAAATGCTATTATGTAATTAGGTGAGACCATTACTGATTTTGACAGAAGCTGTGAGTGCGGTGTAGTATTTGCAGGTCATTGAAAGAGAGAAAGAGTGCTGGGTAGAAGGCCTGATGCTAGCCCTGAATTATTTCATACAAAATAGGATAACTTATCACCTTTGTGCATAAGTATTGACTGCATTTTCCTTTTTTTTTTATATTCAGTTCCACTAGTGTTTGAGGTCCAACCAACAGCTACAGTATTCTCTGTGAAAATTTCTGCAGTCACTAGAGGAAGGGAAACTATTCCCATTGCTTTCGTTGTTGATCGAGATTTCTTTGGACCTAACTTTCCCTCACGGGCAAATGACATAGTTCTGTCATCCAATGATCCGTCAACTTGTGGAACTAGCTCTGGACCCAACATCAGATTGTATTTCCTGACTGATCCAGAAGTGGAGGCATCCACTGATGCCGTATATGGTCCAATTATCACAATAAATGACAGCATAACCTTCAACACACCAGACACTCTGCAACCTGGAACACATAGCTGTACCTTCTTCATCCAGTTAGATCCATTTACTCACAATACTTTGCGAAATCCCTTCTTCACTGCCTCTATTGTATACCAACCAGGTATAGTTGTGATGTATTGCTAATTAGTTTATCATGCACATTAATCCAGTTGAATTATTGGTCTTTATATCTCATCAATAATATGTTTCAAACACCATACTGCTTCAATATGATTCCAGATTGTTCCCTTGCATTTCAATATAATTTAACCTCTTGCACATTATTACTATTTGTTTGATGTAGTTCAGTGGTAGCACTTGTGTGTAAGTTGTTTATAATCATGCATAGCTAAAAATATGGCTGAAAAAACTGAGAGAATAAGCAAATCGTGGAAAAAATAGTATGTTACTAACCATATATTAGTCTTTATCCACATAACTTTATTTATTTGCAGACCCATGTAACTCCCAGCCCTGTATGAATGAAGGCATTTGTTCAACAGACGGTATGAACTTGAATTCTAGCTTTTCTTGCTCCTGCCTTCCTGATACTACTGGGTCACTCTGTGAAGTTATTATTGATGACTGTGTAGTTCCTTCTTTGATTGACTGCAGTAACAATGGAGTCTGTGTAGATGGCAATCAAACATTCTCCTGTTCCTGTAACCCGGGATATACCGGCAGCCAGTGCCAGGAGGAAATAGACGAGTGTGTAGATAGTGGATGCTCAAATGGAATTTGCACTGACTTACTTAACGACTATAACTGTAGCTGTTACACTGGCTGGGAAGGCAGGAATTGTGACTCTAGGATCAATTACTGTGTTGGTGATCCGATATATGGTCCTTGTAATCCAGCTGGAACTACAGAATGTGAAAATGGAAATTCCACTTTCATTTGTCCATGTTTCATTGGCTTCACTGGTTCACTATGTGAGATAGATATAGATGACTGTGTGCCAGACAATCCATGTGGTAAGGGTGGCAACTGCACAGATAGGCCATTTGCAATTGTTGAATGTGAGTGCCCTCCAGAATTCACAGGTCCCTTTTGTGAGGTTGATCTAATTCCTTGTGACCCTTCACCATGTATAAATAATGGAGTTTGCGTAGATTTAGGCATGGGAGACTACAGGTGTAACTGTACAGAAGGATTCAATGGCACTAACTGTGAAAACGACATGGATGTATGTACAAGTTCCACATGTCTGAATGGTGGTATCTGCAGGGAAGGTGTTGGGGCTAACTTCAGTTGCATGTGTATGCCAGGCCATACTGGTGCTCGCTGTGAGGAAGAGATCTTGTTTTGTACCTCTGATACTTGTCTTAATGGAGGAGAGTGTATGGAGGAGCCTGGAGTTAATGTTAGCTGTAACTGTGTGACTGGATTCACTGGAGATGCCTGTGAAGTGGACTTAGATTTCTGTAACCAACAGTCGTGTCTCAATGGAGGACTGTGCTTGGAAGGACTGGGAACAGAAACCACCTGTAACTGCTCATTTGGGTATAGTGGGGAAAGTTGTGAAACTGATGATATATTTTGTCAATCAGAGCAATGCTCAAATGGAGGCACTTGTGTGGAAGGAATTGGAGCAGCCACTAGCTGTCTTTGTGAGAATGGTTTTGAAGGAGATTCATGTGAAAATGACATCAACACATTCTGTACTGATTCTGCATGCAGCTATCACGGAGAATGTGCGGAAGGTTATGGAGCTTCCATTTCTTGTGTGTGTGATCCCAGATATTCTGGAAACAACTGTGAAGTTGATAAATGTGATTTCTTCACCTGTCTTAATGGTGGGACATGTGTGGAGAGTTCTGATGCTGGAGTTGCATGCACCTGTAGTAAAGTATTTACAGGTACTAACTGTGAGGATGATATGGCAATGGAGTTTGCCACTCAATCACCAACCTCAGCATTAAATCCTTTGGTAATAGTAGGTAAGCTGCTCTGATTGTAAACTTAATCCTACTTACATTATATAAAAAAAAGTTTCCTTTAAGACAGAGAAAGTATTCGTTACTTTCTTTTAATGAAGAAATTTCGTGTATTTATTTTTTCAAAATTATATTTTATAAATTAGTACTGCAGCTACCATAAGGTGGCTAGTTAAGTCTAGTGAAAGTAATAACTATTAAAGAATAAGCAACTTATAGTTTTTGAGTAAATTAAATGCAAAATGCTGATTGAATGTATTTTTTATTTTTTTTATTTTACAGTTGCACTGTTGGCTGTGGTAGTTTGTATAGTCATTGTACTGATGATTTTATTACTTCTGTATCTCTGCATATTGAAGAAAAAAAGAATCTCTAAAGTGAAACTGTAAGAAATTTATACATTCAGTCCAGACCACATGACATAATAGTCAATCAATAAATATTATGTATTGCTACTAGTCATTATAGTCTTTACTTAATGTTTCATAGCTACTCTACTCTCAGATACTGTATTTGTCAAACTTTTTGCCTTGTTTAGCTAAATTCTGGCTGTCATTTTCAAAGTTTATATTACATGTTCACAGGTTTGAGAGAGTATCAAAGTGATTTCACCTTTACAGTTTGAAATAGGACAGTCTTTCACAATAGCCTGACCATTATTTTAATTTTTAAGTAATAAATACACTTGTTATGTTTGATATTTGTAGGGATACTGATGAGAGTGCACTTTCTAATCCAAGCTACTTTGACGTTAAACTAAAGGACTTTGTCAAGAAAGAGAATGAACCGCAAGAAGCTCTGTAGCTTTAGTAAAATTTATTTACTATAATTTCCTCCAATTTAGTTGTTGTTTTAGTTTTTCTGCTGAAAATTATGTAGTTTTTAACTTCATATGGACTGCTCCTAAAATGCCAAGCACACCACCTGATGAATTTTGAACGTAACAACTGTTCCTACAACACAATTGGAAAGACTCTACATTTAAAAACCCTGACCTGACACCTGAGTATTCCTCTCTAAAAGATTAAGGGATTGGAAGTCTCTGTGTCACAATACAAAAACTACACTACCTACATTATGTATTATTAGCTATATACATACAATATTTATTGCAGAGTCAATGTACAATAAGGGTAATATTTCACATGTATTCAGAAAATATTTTCACGAGTAGGTATATGCATGACCCACAAGATTTTTCACAATATCATACTAGTGTTACCTTAAGCTGTATTGGGCAAGCTCACTACCCTTGTTAATAGGAACTTCCGGGTGACCAGCTACCATTCTCTACTGGAACTATCCAACCAAGTCTAAGTATTTGTAAAATATCTGCTGGACGTGTGTGACAACTAAGTTGTATTACAAATCCTGTTACAGATATATACAGTGAAGATATCTAGCATAGAATTAACCCCTTATTACACTCCTTACAGGGTGATAGCTAGTCTCGCGTGGCCGACCCCTTTCCCTTTTATTATCCGCTCGCGCGGGAGGGAAAGCGGTACATCGTTTCGTGTTATTCCCCTGGATATCCATGGGGAACCATACTTTCCGTGTATTGCTATGTAGAGGTGTGGCTTTCCGTGACGTAGAATTAAATACGCGTATAAAAACTAGTCTGGCGGAGCCGACCCTTTTCCTTTTTTGTTGGTAAAGAAGGTAAAGGGTCTGTTCCGTAAAAACTGCGTTATCATCACTTCGAATGCTCTTTTTGTGGAGATGGATTATACAGCTTTAGTGGGTGCGGTTGCGTTGGAGCAAACAGGAAGAAGCAATTCTTGCATTTTTACAGAATCAAGATGTCGTTATTTCTTTACCTACTTAGTCTGGCGGAGCCGACCCTTTACCTTCTTTGTTTGTGGGCCACCAACAAAGAAGGTAAAGGGTCGGCTCCGCCAGACTATTACCTACTGGCTATAACAAGTGACTGTGCTACTCACTGCTTCCTCCCATATATGATAAGTTGAGGAATGTGGAAAATAGTACCAGATTTTCCACAGCCAAAGCACTACCTCAAAGCCATCTTGAAACCTAGGAATCCCCTGTAATACTTTCGCGCGAGTGTGATATTTGACGACCCGCAACGCCCATGTTATAATTGCGTTGCTTAATGAGAAAGAGGAGATGGCGAGCATTTCTTGAACTTTATCCTTAAAGATAGAGAAAGAAAAGTGTCTTGGAGGATGTTTTTGAGCAATTCAGATTGGCCTTGTTCAGAAAGTTCCGCTGTCTGTGGCTGGTTGATGAGCTAGGTGTTGTTCAATTCTCTTTAGCCTTCTTGACCATTTCCCCTTGGGGATGGCTCGAATATATTGATCAGGCGAACTCGTCAAGAGTAAGTTTCACGTTCACGGGTTTGGTTAGGGTATTAGCTAATCTCTCAATAAACTGACCAACATAATATCAGAAAGAAATCCGGCAATAACCTAACGGCGTCCCACGATTCTCGGACTCCCCAGCAAAGGTAACACGCCAGCGTTCTTTAGCGCGTGCGATGGAACCGCCCAAACAGGTCAACGAGCAATACAAAATCATTGAAGTGGTTCAGGAGATGGGCTGGCCTTCAACAAACCATTGTGATATGTGTTTGAAATTGTTACATTGACCATTCCTTTCCAGATTTTAGTGAGACCCACTCTCTGGCTAGTCTGGCGTAGCCTACCCTTACCTTTTACTATTGGGGACGTGAGGAAGGAAAATGAGTCTGGGGACACGGCCATAAATTTGTTCTGCCGCACATATAATATTGCGGCAGTACTGGGAATGGCCCTCCTCAACCGCATATAGAAATTCATATACTGTCAGCCACCCTTTCAAAGCTAGATTTAGCAAGTATAGCACTTTTGAGTATCCGTCTAAATTCCTGTACGTGTCAACCACTCTTTTACAGCTAGGTTTAGCAAGCATGGCTAAGGGAGAGAGACGCGCAAAGCAGACCGTTTTCTGTTGGAAAATTTCCAAATACGTCTCTACGCTAAAGGTCTGATCTCCAACAGCAACTCTTTCATATGTCAGCAAAAGCAACAGAAACTAAAAAAAAGAAAAAAAAAAGATGCATCTATTGCGGTAGAAATTCATGTCTAAGAGGAGGGTGGGGCATTGACAGCTTCAACATTCCTTTAGAACAATTTAGTACGGCCAAAGTCTTTCCTTTCCCACGCCCCCAATAATAAAAGGTAAAGGGTCAGCTATGCCAGACCGATATTCATAATTTGCGGCGTTTCCCCCCCCCCCCCCCCCCACCCCCCCCCCCCCCCCCCCCCCACCCCGGCTCATCTAGCGGTTTGGTAAAGGGTTTGGCTATTATAATAATATATTGGATGCCAAGGTTTAAACTCCTTTAGTTGGAGTGAAGGGGGTATTATGTATCACACTCCAATTTACTCTCATGATAATTATATAAATGTTGAACTTCCACAGGTCTATGTTTTTTTGTTTTACCAAAGAAGTGAAGACATCTGATTTTCAATAATGACAGCTTGTAGTAGTCTGAAGCGATCATTATTGTAAAGTAGTTTTTTCAGTGCTCCTTCAAATAGATAATAAATATGGAGGCTAGTGCCTATTCTGGTCTTCCGGCCACTTCTATTAGAATAGTATCTGCACACTACATGGGAGATATATAGATGTCTTCTGTGTTGAGTGTGGCTACATATAATATACTACTAAAGTAAAAAAATGTTTATTACAGTGAGTACTTCACATGACACAATTTGGCAAAAAATAATTCATGATAATGTGGAGAAAGTGTGGTGGCAACAACCTTTTCACTGGCCATAGTGACTTACAATGATGAGAACACCTCTTTATTTGACTTTTTCCCCTTCAGTTGCGGAATTATTCGCACCAGTTTGTGTCCTTTCTTCTCTCTGTGCAGTGTTTAGGTGATGAGACATCCAGGAGCATCCTGTCCTCTGTCAATCCCAGGTGTGTATGTGGGAACCATCACCCACCACATGGTATAGAAAAGGGTTCAGGGGTAATAACTTTTGGGGTGAAGTTTATGGAGGAAATTACAAACCAAACTCTTGAAGATCTAATTGTGTGAAAGTGCAAGGAATAATATCACACATCACATTGGAAACGCATTGTGAATTCTGTGTGGTTTGAGATGGAAAAGTTTTCAGTTTGTCCGGAATATGACTTCTATAGTACTGGTACATGACTGAGGTAAGTTTTGAAGGTGTGTCAGATTAGCCTACAGTATTGCGTTTTCTGAAGTAATTAAAAGGATAATCAACTCCCTCAAAATCCTCATTTAATCTGGGCAAGGGGGTCAGGCCTCTCCCACTTAACCATTTTATTGAAAAATTAGAATGTACAAAGGCACCAATTCAAGTAACTTAGTCCATAGTAGGGGTAGTTTATGGTTTTGATTCATATAAATGTCCAAATTTTTTTTACATAGTTCAATATTTTTCGTAAGTTTTGGCATATGTAATACTTGGGCCCCCCTCCGTTTGGATCTGCCATTGTGCCCTGATAAGGGAGGTGACTGTATCCAAGAAAGCCAAAGAGAAGAGGGTATACTTAAACATTTATTAATGCATAGCTAAGCATGCCATTTGTGCAGGCCACTCACAATTTTGAAGCTCTTCTCCAGTCCCTACCACAAAAGAGAACTTTAACAATAATTGTCCTGACTATCCACTCTGACTGCACAAACAGAAAACTTTGCACCAGAAACAAATTATTATTCACTTCAAACATAGCATTTTGAGGAGATTGTGTAAATAAACACATTGTATTATTGTAAATAGCGCACGTGCTATTTATTTATGCAAGTGAGTAGATGTGAATTATTGTGTGAGATTGTGACACTCTTAGTGGTGAGGTCATTGTGTGTGTGTGTGTGTGTGTGTGTGTGTGTGTGTGTGTGTGTGTGTGTGTGAGTGTGCTTCTGTGTATTATTAGGTGGAGGCTAAGGTATTTTCAACACACTAGATCAGCCAGTTTGTTTTTGTATCAGGACTTGGGTCACAAGGCTATAGAGGAGAAGGACGGTTGGCAACTATGCTGAATGAAACTGAACAACTACTCACAAAAATGTCATTTGCATATGTCTGGGCACGATAATATGAAAAAAAATTCTTTGCTTGGGTTTGCACATTAGAATGGGCGGTAGAGCTAGACCCTTTACCCAATATTAACGACCTTTGTACTGTATTAATTTGACCTCTTCGGAATAGTAGTAAAGAAATTTTAGCTAACGCGACAACAAGTTTACTTGATTTAGCTGCCGTTATTATATTCATTCACGGAGGGATGTAGCCTTCCTAGCGGCGTGCAAGAGACAATGAATACACCTTTTGACTTTTACTATTCAACACCAATTACAATCATAGCCATAATGATATTCATTGTTGTGAAGAGGAGGCACACGCTAGAATATTCATTGGAGTGAGGTAGGAATTCACTATGTGGTGGCTAGCACTCCACCAAGTGGGGTGGAGGTACAGAAGACAAACAGGCATATCATGCTCTTAACTTAATAATCAGTGATTACTTATTAATTACACATTTTGGGTTTTGATTTTTTTTTATTTACATGTCTATTTTTTGGCATAGTTCCATCTATAGCTTATACATAGTAGATCAAATTTTCATTAACAGATTGACTAAATGTTCTCCACACAAATCACTTGATTGTTACCCAGCGGCCTCTCTCATTAGCTCTCACGCGTTTTCTTCGGCGTCGCGCGCATTGGGCTATAATATGTTGCGCGTCAAATATGCACGCCCATTTTTTTTAGATACGCCCACCCCCTCTCGCACCACCTCAGACGGTATTAGTTGAAATTTGCTAGCCTTAAACCTTTGGACTTCTGTTGTTCATGGTATTCCTAGAGGCCCTTCGGTGCTAAACTAAGTGAGTTCTAACAGTTACTGTCATTTGCTAATAAAACAAAGAGAATAGTCGGTAGTTAATGTCGATGGAAACCGTGGCGGTTACTTGCTGAGACCAACTATGGGACTATCTTATTTTTCCATAAGGCAGTAGGAGTAAACTTATAATTTTACTCTCTGTCTTAGTTAAATGTCAAATTAATGCAGTGAACAATAGTTGCTGTTATTATAGGCGTAATTATTTTTAACTTGATGAAGTAGTCATTTAGCTATAATTTACTTGTGCATGAATAGAAAAGTGCTGAAGTAAGGCTAAATTGTTCATATTATGCCTTCTTTGTGCCCTCCAACTAGCACAGAAAATAGTGGACTTAAGACTGAGTTATCTCTACAATCATGAATTCTATTATAATATTCATAATGTGTTATGACTAGATGACTAGCTAATCACCCCCAACTTAGAAGTAGCTACATTGGGGATACGAGACTAGTAAAAACAACTGAAGCAGCCCAATATATTTTCCTCTTTGGTTAGCTGAGGTGGTTAATGGCGAGTTGGAATGTTGTACAGCTTGATAAAAAAAGTCCAGAGATAATACAGTAGTCACAAAATGGGTCAGCTAGCAAAAGTTACAGAGCAGATTAAAAGAGTGGTAGATAATTTATTATATTCTTTTCCAGCTCAGTAATAAAATAGAAAATAGAATACAGAGTACTGTATTTTTTTTTGTTACTGTCAGATTATTCTCTAGCTACGTCTTTACTTTGTCAACATTTTATGTGCATAATATCAGTTATTGTGGCTTGTTCTACGAAGGAAAGTGAATGTCATTTTGTAACACACTATTACTGTACATTTTTTTTTTTTTTTTATTCTATGGTCACTTAAGATTATCACCATTTAGATAAAAAAAGATTGTAGTTAAAAATAAAAGAATTGTGAGGATTGATGCGCCTAGTAGAACTTACGTAGCCTAGAACACCTTACCAACTTTGTTCGTATTTCCCGTCACCTCAAATATACTTGCAATATATTATTGCTACATAAAACTAAGCAAAGACTATGGTACTGATATGATCTCAATAATACTTGTTATAATAAATGGAGGGTGTAACTTGGTAAAGAAAGGAACAATTGTGGAGCATATTAGCCATGTAAATTGTGCGTGTTTGTATAGCTAGCTTTACTGGACTCACTAGATTACTACAATAGCACATTTATTTATAGTTAAGTAATATCCTGTTAATGTAATTGTATTGTAGTCATGGATTGGATTACTGGAGTAACTCTGATCTTGGCTGTATTCATTTCTCCTGGACACTGTCGCTCCACTGGTGCTCCAGTTGAAGCATGTGCCACTCTAGTTCCTCGGCATGACAGTAATGTGAATTCAACTGACCCTCTTCCTTATGAACTTGTTGTGGACACATTTGAAGATCCAGATCTACCACAAACAGATGGATCTGTTCTTAATACATACAGCTACACTCCAGGAACCACATATGACTGTATGTTAACTAAATTAATTTTGCAACAGGGGAGTGATTAAAAATACACTAGTGATGTACTTTAGCACAAATAGCGAGTAAGCCTGAAGCAACCCTATTGTTAATCGTTTGATTTTAACTTCTAACACTCAAGCTACTAAAAAAAATAGTCCATTTTTTAAAATTACGTATGCATGGGTAAAGGGATTCAATGGCATAGCAACCACTCCCTGCTATCGGTTGTATTGAAAAAAAAAAAAAAAGCAACAAAAAACAAATCACATTATTTCAAAGTTTCTTTGGCTAAGTAGTAGTTGTAATGCACAATACTTTCACACAACTGAACATACCTACACAAGACTTACCTTCCTGGTTAGTCTGGTGGAAAATGAATTTTCAAGTAAATAGTGTTGCGTAATTATGACAGATAGAATATTAACTAACCACCGCCACTAACTCGAATAGAAATGGAACTCAGGTAAAAGAATTCAAAGCGGTGAACAATTCAATTTCTAGGATGATACGGGTAATTATCACTAAAAACCAGAGGATTCTGTTTAGTGCAGTTTGAGACAGGGTCGTATGCAGAACTAATATGTGAGGGTCAAAGTACAAAATGACATACGTACGTCCACACATATATATAAACAAACAAATATTCCCAATTTTCAATTATGTTAACCCTGAGAGTGTCTCGCTCACTTCGCTCGCTCGCCAATAATCAGGATTCACTCCAGTACTTGTTATGTGCTAGTAGCCAGTGAATTAAAAAATTTTTTATTGTACTTACAATAAATTTTAAAAATGATGACAAAAATTAAACATAACGTTTGCTTACAAAAGGGGATAATAAGCAAATTATAAAAGTGTAAGAAAAATGGCGGCCTATTAAAAGAGAAAAAGAAGAATACTGCTTTCTCATTGATACAGCTATATTTAATTGCATAGGATGTATAGTGTACTGTCAAGTTACTGCTAAATAATTTCCATGGAGGTTGGAATGTGTGCGGCTGGCCAGTGTGGCCATGGCCACACCAATATTAAACAAAAGGGCATGTTTATTAATTTTTCTACACTTTACTGAATCTCGTGGTCATTATCCAAATCGAGCGGTCAAAATCTAGCAGTCGAAATGACTTCTGTGTGGAGTAGCTAGCTAATATCAAACATTTAGTAAGATATCCAGGAAACTCCATACCATCCTGGTCCTTCCTTTTATTCCAAAGCGATATTTTGGAAAAACAAATGTAGTTCAGAGGTTTTTCCAACATTGTTGATTTGCAAAGTGGATATACTTGCACTACCCGATTTAGTTATTTTCCACACCTATCTGAAAATGTTAGAAGAAAATAAAGCTATGACTGCCATAAAAGGCAGGCATTTGTAAGTTCTAATTATTAATCTTTTAAAGTTATTGTTTTGTGTATTTCTGTTGTTTGCTTTAGCTAAACTAAGTAGCTAGCTGTATTAGCTATACAATATATGTGACCGGATTTGTGAAAACCTGGCTAAACGCGGCATCTAAAGTTTTCTAATTTATTCTACCAGTAGGCTGCACGGGGCCTTGGGATGCCTTCCTCCTAATTTGGAAGCTGTAGCACAAGCCGTCTTCGCCCTACGCACTACAACACTTCAGTATTTTTGCTAAACTTATTATTGCTGATTTCGAAAAAACGCCGGGTAAAGGCGTTGCTAAGGTCAGGGGGCGTGCCTTGTGTCCGTATACTATTACTGCGTGTCTCCGGGACACTATGGAATAAACCGGTTACAGGCGGATTGAAGAAGTCTAAAAGGCTTAATGCAGGGCTCCTTAAGAAACTATGATGACGAGAATTGCGTGAGTACGTGAATTATGTAGAATAGTAAGTGAATTAGTTAGCTACAGTTTTTTCCCGGCTGTTAGTGAAAAGCCCGCCAATAATTTCTTAGCAACTCTCTGTACACGAGTCCAACCGGCTAGTGTTTCTAGCCTCCTAGTGTGAGTTCTAGAGCACGCCAGAGCTTACAACTGCGTCGTAAGCTAGAGCTAACTGGTGTCTATCCATTTCTGCCATAAAAAAATTTTCGAAAAAAATCGACCCATAACGCTTTACCGGGTGATACTGAAAAAAATTGTTTGCCGCGTTTAGGCGGATTTTCCCAAATCCGGTCACATATATGCTTTACATAATTTGGCGAGCGAGCGTAGCGAGCGAGACACTTACAGGGGTAACACAATTGAAAATCGGGGATGTTTGTTTATTTGTTTGTATATATGTTTGGACGTACGTATGTCATTTTGTACTTTGACCCTCCGTATTTTTGTGTTCGCTCAGCGTTCGACCCCGTCCCAAACTTCACTAAACAGAATCCTCTGGTTTATCGACCACTACCCGTATCACCTTAGAAATTGAATTGTTTACCGCTTTGAATTCTTTTGCGGGTGATGTTAAAACTCAAAAACTTATGGGAGCTCCATTTCTATTCGAGTTAGTGGCGGTGGTAAGTTAATACGCTATTTGTCACAGTTATAAGGCCTACTTAACAGCATTTACTTGAAAATTTATTGTCCACTAGACGAACCACGAAGGTAAGTCTTGCGTAGGTATGTTCAGTTGTGTGAAAGTATTGTGCGTTACAACTACTATTAAGAATATCACAAAGAAAATTTTAAATAACGTGACTTGATTTTGTTGCTTCTTTTTCAATTCAAACAGTTGCGGGGAGCAGTTACTATGGCATTGAATCCCCTTTACCGCATATACTTAATTAAAAAAAAACTCGACTTTATTTTAGTAGCTTGAGTGTTACTTGTTAAAATCAATCATTTAACAATAGTGTAGTTTAAGGCTCGCTCGCCATTTGTGCTCAAGCACACCACTAGTATAACTAGTGATGTGCTTGAGCACAAATGGCGAGCGAGCCTAAAGACTATACTATTTTTATATGAATGATTTGGACTTCTAACACTGAAGCTACTGGAAATAAGGTCCAGTTTTTAAATTTAGCACACAGGGTAAAGGGGTTTCAGTGCCATAGTAACAACTCTCTGCAACTGCTTGGAAGGAAAAAACAACAACAAAACAATACACGTTATTTAAAAGTTTTCTTTGTGATATTCTTTAGCTAAGTAGTGGTTGTAACACACAATGCTTTGACACAACTGGACATGCACCTGCACAGACTTACCTTCGCAGTAGTCTAGTGGACAGTGTATTTTCAAGTCAATACTGTTGCGCACGGCTTATAACCATGACAAAGAGCGCATTGACATACCACCGCCACTAACACGAATAGAAATGGATGTCCCTTAAGTTTTCAAGTTTTAACTGCACCCGCAAAAAAATTCAAAACGGTAAACAATTCAATTTCTAGGGTGATACGGGTACTGATCGATAAACCAGAGGATTCTGTTTAGTGCAATTTGGGACCGGGTCGACCACATAACTAACACAAAAACGCGAGGGTCAAAGTACAAAATGACATACATACGTCCATACATATATACAAATAAATAAACTAGTGGTGTGCTTGAGCACAAATGGCGAGCGAGTCTTAAACTACACTATTGTTAAATTTGATTTTAACAACTAACACTCAAGCTATTAAAATAAAGTCGAGTTTTTAAATTACGTATGAGGTAAAGGGGTTTCAATGTCGTAGTAACCGCTCCCGCAACAGTTTGAATTGAAAAAGAAGCAACAAAATCAAATCACGTTATTTAAAATTTTCTTTGTGATATTCTTAATAGTAATTGTAACGCACAATACTTTCACACAACTGAACATACCTACGCAAGACTTACCTTCGTGGTTCGTCTAGTGGACAATGCATTTTTAAGTAAATACTGTTGAGTAGGGCTTATAGCTGTGACAAATAGCGCATTAACTTACCACCGCCACTAACTCAAATAGAAATGGAGCTCCCATAAGATTTTGAGTTTTAACTGCACCCGCAAAACAATTCAAAGCGGTAAACAATTCAATTTCTAAGGTGATACGGGTAATGGTCACTAAACCGGAGGATTCTGTTTAGTGAAGTTTGGGACGGGGTCGAACGCGGAGCGAACACAAAAATACGGAGGGTCAAAGTACAAAATGACATACGTACGTCCATATATATAAATAAATAAACAAACATCCCCGATTTTTTCATTTTTACCCCTGTAAGTGTCTCGCTCGCTACGCTCGCTCGCCAACAAACATACATTCACAACCTGATATACATGTGGATTGAATCTGCTTGAAGCACAAGTGTGGCCAAATGCAAAAATTCGAGTCGTTTTATGAATAATATTATAATGCTTCTACTCACAGTCTTACTGCTGATGTCAAACAATTCAACTAGTTTTGTGTGACAAAGACTTCACAATTGTTTCAAGAAGAGAGTAGCTATAAACTTTTTGGTTGAAACGAAGTTGCGTAAGGCAGTGCAGCAGGATTCTCCGCGCTCGTTAATTGAAAAATACTGGAACTGTGAACGCTTTACCTAACTTACGTAATTAGAAGCGCGGGCGAAAATTTTTGACGTACGCATACATACCTATATATATGTGACAGTCTATGGGAAAAGGGGGCACTTCACTTAAAAATTGAAATTGAGATATAGGCTCCAAAAGTAAGTCATAGGAAAAATTCTTTCTTTCTCCTATTTTTGTTTTTTGCAGAATTAGTCTTAGTGACCCTTACTCTAAGTCTACGCCAAATATCAAATGCCGAAACAACTTAAAAGACCCCAAGCGTGCTGTGGAAAGACAAGCTACTTTTTATTCTCTCTCGTTCTCGAAGTACAATAAACGGGGAATGGGCGGAGTTTCAAACAAGCAGCTAAAAAAACTGCATAGCTTTGAGAATAGTGCAAGCAATCTACAGCTTACCTCTGGTTGAAAGTTTACCACTACATGGAAGACAGGCTGTGAGACGCTCTGAAAGCTAAAAAGAACTCTACGCAAACTTCGTTAGTCGCCGTTAAAAAGCGGCTGTACGATTTAATTGCGTATGCGGAGTACGCCGTTAAGTATACGGAAACATTAATTATACCGGAAGTGGAAATTCAATTTATGTTTTCTCGATTTGTAGTTCAATTGCTTTGCTGAATACAGCCCAGTTCAACTGCCAGTTTCTCTGCACGGGGAAGGTTTTACCCTCCAGTATTATAACACTAAGTTGAGATAAATTGTAGCTTTTTATTAGCATAAAAAACTCAATTTTTTTTGTTTGAGTGAAGTGCCCCCTTTTCCCATAGACTGTCACATATATATCTGAAATCTCAATTGAACACGACTGAGAGTCAGCTTAGCTCGCTTCGCTCGCTCGCTGAATTAACAATTTCTTTATTTGATATGAACCTACGTGGTAATAATAATAAAATTCCTTATAATACTCAATTGTTTGGAGTGATTACAGTGGAATTTGAATTATCGGATACTTCACAACATAGATTAAAAATCTTTGGTTCATTTGATTAAAAAAAAGTCTATATTTTTCTATTAATCAAATTCATTAATTTAATAAATGTGTGTGTGGTTAAGTCAGTGTAGTTATTATAGCCACACCAATTTGAATTAGCTTCCTACTCCTCTGTATCCTGAGGGGTCATCTTCAATCAACCAAACCTTCGGTTCACACATGGCACTGATAGTAGTTAGACTTGATTAATCTACTATATCACTCGTCATATATATAGCTGTTGTGTGGTGATTTAAATGCGTTGTGGATATTATTGAAAGAAATAGTGGGCTATTCTGGAGGATTCCCTGTGCATCTATTTTTTAATTTGAACAGGAGATATAGGTCAAAAGCTAATATAAAATAAGGAAGCAGGGAGAATAAAACATAATCAATTTTCGGAACTACTAGCTGAATTTAGGTCTACTCCTATGTAGCACTTGTCACACATTGAACATGGAATGTCATATACCACTCCATAACATGTTCATTGTGTGAGACAAGTGCTACATAGGAGAGACCATACGTAGACTTAAGGACAGGATAGAGGAACACAAGAGTTCCTGTGTCAAAAGTGATACAGAAAAATCTGCCATAGCTGAACATGCATGGAATGAGGGTCATTATGCAGTGTGGGAAAAGATAACTGTACTTGACAATGAGGGCAGATGATTTGGGCTTATCATCAAAGAAACTTTCCATATCAAGAACTGCAAAAAACTTCTTCTCAACAGGGACGCAGGGTTAGAGCTACCTGGATGTTGGTTACCTGTGCTGAGAATACACACCTAATGAATTTCATTCAGAGTCATGCTACCATTTTCCACTTCTTGTACAGCTTCCACATTTTATTTTATTTATTTCATTTACTTTTGAATTGTTATTATTATTTTTGTGAATTATTTATTTGATTTAATTGTTTCTTGGTTATCACTTGTTTATTTAATTATTATTTTTTTTATTTAATGTATTTATTTATTTATTTACATGATTTTCTATGCTAATTTCATAATTAATTAGGACTGTCGATACGTCATTACTATCGTTATGTATTTAAAAAAACGTTGATACAAGAGAACATTTTATTATTAATTATATCATAATTTTTTTTTTTCACAGTGGTTCTTAGAGTACAGCCTGCATTTGTGGCTCCTGATCAATCTGGTTTTCGTGGGTTCTTTATTCAAGCAAGAACAATGGCTGATGATAGTAATATTGGAGGATTCCAAAATCCAGGCACAAATGACCCATACCGACTGAGTTCCTGTCCTAATCCTACAGTAAGAAGTTAAGAATAAAATATGTATGTATGTATGTATGTATGTGTATGTGTGTGTATGTATGTTTATGTATGTATGTATGTATGTATGTGTATGTGTGTGTATGTATGTTTATGTATGTTTGTTTGTTTGTTTGTATGTATGTATGTATTTATGGGTGTGTGTATGTATGCATGTATGCATGTACTTAAGTATGAGTTCATTACACTTTTCTGCAACTCTGCTAATTGACCTCTGTTTTTGCTGTTAGATCAACACAGCAAATGAATTCCATACTTAATAATATTAGTGTGAATTGCATCATATATAACGCATAGTTACAATTGTGACCGTCTACAGGAAAACTGGGCACAACGCGGCGTGCGTAAATATCGAGAAAAGATCGATCGATTTCTTAAAAATGTATTGTTTCAAGCCGACGGAAGGGAACGGTTAGGTCTATTATAGCGGGAACGACTTAAGCTACGACGATAAAACTTGGAGAGCTCAATATCTGGACGCCGACTACTCTGTAAGTGCAAAAAAATTTTTTCGAAGGGTGCCGCGTTGTGCCTGGTTTTCCTATAGACAGTCACAATTATTGATCATTATATTTTACTTTTCATATACAAAAAAATATTAGGTTGGTGTTACCCATACAAACAATATGGTAAAACCATCAGTGACCATAGCATGGACTGCACCTCCAGCAGGTACTGGACCACTTCAATTTAGGTAAGTAAATTACTGGATCTGAGCAGCATTCTTTTAAAATAGAGCCTCAGACATATGGGCTCTTATGATGTAGTCCTATAGTATTATACAAAGTTGTTGCTTTCGACAGCTTTTCGTTCGTGTGCAGAGTTTGCACATAAATAGATGGTACTGGTGATGTGTTTCAGTACAAATGGCGAGTGAGCCATTGTGCACAAGTAGCAAGGTAAAACACTTTCATCTTTAAATCTGATAAAAATTAATTTTGCCATTTCAAGATCTGTATTGCCTGAAGCTAATGTTCTAGCTCCTAGTCCAGTTATTATTCAGCCCATTGATTACTGACGGTAGCTGACAGTATGCAACTCTAGATCATTAACCCTCAGCGCGCATGCGCGAGAGGGTTATAGTAGTAGTCCTGTCCGTTTGTCTGTTTGTCTGTTTGTTCGTCTGTCTGTCTGTCACACTCTGATTTTGGAGATTACTGACAATTAACAGTTGAGTTAGGTATGAACTGACTCAGGACGAAGATGTTAGATCTTTTGTTGCGCTACTTTTTTTATTTCGGGCTAACTGTTGAGAAAATGCGAAGCCTACAGCTCCGCTTAGGTTCCAGCTTTTATGGGAAACACCCCCTAGCGTCACGTCACAATCACGTGAGCAAATAATTTCTTGCAGCCAGCAGTGTAGTTCACTTTATGCTCAGGGAAGTTAGAAGAGTTGAAAGGAGTGAAGTTTCGCGTTGATAATGTATATTGGTGAGTGTTTCTGGCTAGTTTAGCTTCTTCTTGTATGAAGACAGCGTTTGGATGTACTATTTTCAGTGTAGTTTGCTTTATGCTTGGGGAACTTAAGGGAGTTGTGAAAGAAGTGAATTTCCACGTTGAAAATGTATACAGTGAGTGTTTCTAATTAGCTTCTTCTCTTATGAAGACAGATTTCCCATATACCATTTTCATTGCTTGAGCTATATTGATTCCTGATTAAAATAACTAATAGTTCTTTCTGGTCTGAGATTATATTGTAATAGCTCAGTTGTGCTGAGGTGCTTCATTTAGCCAAGTAGTGGCAGTAACATACAACACTTTCACACACACACACACACACACACACACACACACACACACACACACTTGTGTACTGGATATACCAACACAAGACTTACATTGTGTTCTCTTTTGACAATTGACTATTTTTTAATTGTTGAGTAAGATATACAGCTATGACAAACAGTGCAATAACTAAGATAAATTACAAATGCCTCTAATTCTAAAAGAGCTCCAATAAATTTGTAATACTTAACTGCATCCCCACAACATTCTATTGTAGTAAATAAATAAAAGCAATACAGTTTGAGTTCTGCCATATTTTGGTAGCTTCCCATGTAAGTTGTAGGCTTCATTGTTGTAATGACTTCATATTTGAATTTTTTTTGTTCAATTAGACTTTGGACTAAAATTAGCACAGAACTGTCAGAATATGTAAAATGCATTGATGAATCATGCTTTATTTTACTACTGAAATATTATTATTTTTTAGGTATTCATTTGTGGAAAGTTTTACTACATTTTGGGCAGCTTTGAACAGCGTAACTCTAATTGAACGCAGTAAGTTTGATTTAATGAAATTCTCACTTATTATTAAGTGTTTAGCTATCCAGGAAATAAAAAGCTTATGAACATTATAAATATGTAAAGGTTTTATTGTTTTGCACCCTTTTACGAAGTTAAATAGTTTATTTGTATTAAAATACAAGTTTTATTTTAAAACAATTGTAATTGATTACAAAGGGTTTTAAATGCTATGACTCAATTACCTGATACGAATAACAAGAGGGCTTTGTGAGACTATACTCATCTTTAGTCAACTTCTCCCTAATTTAACTAATATTCATGCATATTATAATCATTGGCGTATTATGTTTACATTGAATATTTTATTACCGTCAGGCAATCTGCATCAGTATTGTAATTTGTACATTTTTGTGTATTAAATGGATATTATATGGAACATTTTGCTGCCAAGAATAAAGGTATTGCTATTATTATAAATAATACTGGGTGATAATAAATAGAAATGTGTGCAATGAGCATGAAAGTAACAACAATAGCTAGAGTGAATTGTGCCCAGTTAGAACATTATAGACATCACTTTTATCACTTGTACTTGAAATGTTTAACCTCTTAATTGATGTATAATTGCAAGCTGTGCTCTTTGCTGGTCAGTAAACATTCAGTGTCAAGCAATCGAGAATGCAAACAGTTGAATGGGAAAGTGTCATTGTCAATACAAGACCAACAACAATTTCACGTGTTGGATTCGGATTCAATGCATTATACAATCCAATTTCTGGCTTTGCAGCTTCTCAGTCAAAGAATACTGAGACCTTGTCAGAATATTGAAGTTTGCTATATTATTATGAGATTTATAACATCAGGAGGCCTACGGCAATGGGTAGATCAGTCAGGGTTGTAAGGCCTGACTTAACCGGCAATGCAGACACTCGCTCACTTGAGAAATATAGTAGCATAATGGCTGCTATTATATTTGTGAGTGAACGTTTACGTTTCGATATTCTTTAGCTAAGCAGCTGTAACACACAACACTTTCACACACACTTGTTCAGGACATACCAACACAAGACTTACCTTTGTGATTTGACTACTGGACAACAAAGACAAAACTGTTCAGTCTGTATAGAGTAGCTAAGTTAACTAAATTATCAATCGGTCACTGATAATAAATACAAAGAATAATTGAATGATATAACTGAGAATAATGGATAAGCAGGAAAGGATGACGATGACAACAATGATAAACACCAATGAGGATGAGAATGAAGACTGCCCCTAGGGGCAAGACGCTGTGTACAACATTAAAAAAGTGATAAATATGTAATGGTTACAAACACCATAAACTGTTTGGGCCAAACCAGACATGAGCAACGGCTTCAGCAACCAAATGAAGATGAGTATACAGATTCCGGTCACCTATTTCCCCACAGCCCTAGTCTATTGTTCTAACTAACCCTTACTCACTGATATGTTCATGTGTATCTTAATAATGTGATCATTCCCATATTTAAACTGCAGCTTATTCACAGTAATTATCAACAACATGAACCAGCATTCTAAGTTATTTTTCCAATTGGAACATCACCAAAAAGCCAAATGGGAATTATTGTGGTTATGTACATGCTTGACATGTAGGCTTAATGGCAACTCAAGGGGCTGATATACTAAGGCTGAAAAGTATGAATATGGAGTTCTTCTTTCTAAGACAGGGTAGTCTAAAACCTTACACTGTGAAAATTATAGCATGAAAACCCACCAAATTCACACCAAACTGGTGGTGTGAATGCCCACCATCAATGTATAGCATGCATTTCACACTTTCCGCCTAGTGTGAATGCACACTTAGAGTGAAAATCACACTTAAGGAAATAGTATGGACCCTTTACCAAACATTAATTATATTCATGTGCAGGCAAAAATTAATGCTATTATTATTGTAATCTACCTTATAAATGTGTTGTACACTTGTGTGCCATGTAAGAGAGTTGACAAATATTCTGGTACTCTGATTAATAAGATCCTGGATTCAGGCACAGAACATACCCTTATGGTCTGTTTCTGCAATGAAGGGCTTGACAAGAGGGTATTGATTGAAGTATTGAATAGAATTCACCAGAGAAAGATTCTCTAGTTCTGTAGCAACTTGTTTTTCTTTCGGCTCTAGCTTCCTTGAACAGTATGTAACTGAATAGCCTGCATCCTCAAGTCTTACATTGAGGATAGTATCCACACCTGTAGATAACATCCTTCTGTAAGACGAATAAACTTATAAACTTTTGTAAACTTTAGGAATAAACAAAGCTGTGACTATTTCTTGGATTAACTAGCTACTATTGCAGTCTCATTCCCCAGACATAAATTTAAATTTAAATTTATCCAATAGAGAGCGAAATGTTTTAATCATGTCACCCGGCCTCATCTAGTCTTACTATTTAGGTTTACTTGAGCATTAACACAGCCTTATAAGAAACTCACGTTGTCGCATAGACTCTCCACTTGAAGATGAACTTGAGAGTGAGATTGATAAACTCCTGATAACTGGTATTACACAATCTTCTGACAGTCTATGATCTTCTTGCATTGTAACAGTAAGAAAGAAATAAGGTAAATTGATTTTCATTGATAGTAGAACTATTAACAAGTGCCCCTTTGAAGAAATCTTAGATAATTGAGCTGATATGCTTGCTTAGTTTCTAACAGGTTCTTCTAAAAATCCTATGGCCTATAGCATGCAGGTGTTTGTTCTCCATTGATAAAAAAATTATTTCTTTAAATTGTTTTCTGAAATACAATTGTTACAATTGACAGGAAATTAGCAAAATGTGGCTATCACTTATTTAGAATATTCTGGTATTAGTCATAATGTTCATGCTACTCATCCATACTTTGTAATTTGTTCTTACACATCTAGTTATATTCAGTAACTTCAAGTGCGAGATCTATTAGGGCGCAACCTATATTATAGGAAATATAGTAGCTGATGAGAATTCATGATGCATAGTAGCCATCAGGAATTGATGTGAGTGTTGAGCAAGCCAGAGCTACTTATCATTGAGATAGAATCCTTGTAGTATTTTTATATTTCTGCTTTCTAGTATTTTTTTTCAATAATTTTTATTAGTACAAAAATCACCATAAATTATATTGCAAAAGAAATGTTTTGGGGCAACCTGATTTCTCAGAATATTCTTTGTTACTTCATTTGATGACCAACTTGTTAAACAATATCGTATTTTCATGAATTACTGAAGGTATTTGTAATGTCAAAATACTCAATGAACTTTTTGGAGGTATTCTATAGCAGCTGTTATGTTGTTTGTTTGTTTTACAGGATGTCCTGTTCGTACTGGTTTACCATACTACCATCAAGTCACTGGTCAATGCATACAACAGTGCCCACCTGGATTCATTGGAATTTATGCTACTTCAGCAATTTGTCAACCATGTAAGTTAGTAGAATGAATTGTACCAAATAAATTTGCTGGTAGGTTAAATTTGTTACAGATAACCAAACCAAACAGCAAACAAGTAAACAAATGCTGAGTTACATATATTGTTCTTTCATTCATATTCTTTATTACTCATATACAGTGTATACATAATGTATCATTGAGAAAAATACATGAAATGTCGATTTCATGAAAAAGCACAAATTTAGAGAGAAACAAACACTCTATTCTATATAATATTACGCTTGTGTGTCAGTAACGACGATGACCGACAGTGTGTATTCATGAATGGTAAAGCATCATCTTTACATGAATGGTAAATTGTTGTCACATTCAGTAACTATAAAGCTGGTTTAATAGTAAACGAGGGAGAAGGCAGCATAGGTTTCGAAAGGATGGCAAAAGTACGAAAGAGAAAGCAAAAGGTGATTAATGTAAAAAGCGGTTGGAATCGGCGAGGTAAGGCAGCGTAGGTTTAAAAGAGAATGGAAGAGAAGGAAAAAGCGAGTGATTAGCTAATTGTAACTAAAAAGGGGGTGAAATTGACAGTAAAGGTGGCTTCAATTTCAAAATGGAAAGCGTAAATAGAAAATGAACTCCTAAGTTTTGTAAGACTTAATTGCATCCAAAAAATATTAGATATGTTAGACACAACTTAATTCAAAGGTGTCAACTATTAATGATATGGGTAAAGATCAATAATCCAAAGGATTCTGTTTAGTGGAGAATGAGAACGGGATTGCCAACCAAGAAAACACAAAAATGTGAGGGTTAAAGTACTAAATAACACTATACCTCCAAACATATCTAAACAAACAAACAAATAAATTTACCAATATTGTGAACAGTAAAAATAAGTATTTATAGGCAGCTGTACTTTTCCAGAACTACTTGTCCACGTTCTCATTCCGTATTTGTGAATGGATTATTCGACTGAAAGGCTGCAGGATACAGAGTTATTGTTTAGTTGCTAGTATTGCAATGAATGAGTACTATTTGAGAGGATCAGTTATTTATTAAGAAAAGGGAGAAGAGAGAGCATTGATCGAGAGCATATACTATGTAAGATGGGCATCAGAAGCATACAGTATCTTTGAAAGTATGTAATGGTGGCGATCTTGTGCAAGAGTTTTGAGTACAAATAGTACCACTGTGATGCACAGTTATCTATATGATAATATGCTTGTATGTCAGACAACGTGTGTACTCATGAATAATTCATGAGCTGAGCCTAGTTGGTAAAGTGTTGCCTTTAACTGAATGCGTAAAGCATCGCCTATAACTGAATTGGTAAAGTGTAACCTCTAACTGATTGAGTAACATGTCATTGCATTCTGCAATTGAGGAAATGAGGCTATTAGAAAGAACGACTAATTGTAGCTAAAAGCATGTGAAATCGGTGAGGAAGGAATAATGAAGGCAATGCCTTCACAAATACAAAATCTATAATCATGAATAGAACATTGAGCAAGTTTCTCCTGTAATAAGCAAGTGGCTCAAAACTATGCAGGAGAGACAAAAGTAGGACGGTATCCATGGCTCATCAAGAAAAAGTTAAGAATACCTGAGATGACTTTGGATGAAAGAGAGCAGGAGAAGCTGATATAACTAAAAGTAGTAGTAGGGGATGATAACAAGACCTTATGTTACTGCATTCAAAAATTTGAAAGTACATTGAGCTCCATGGTGTAGCGGGGTACTTGCTAGTTCTTATTCATCAGCTATTTAAATTGATAGTACATAGTAGCAAAGAAGAGCTTCAGTACGAGGGGTTTGAAATCGAAAAAATTCTCAATTTAAAGGTTACTTGTACTAATATTAGTTTGACAAGAACAACTTTTGCTAATCACGAAGAGAGCATGCTGTATTGGTTTTAAATTGCCCATTATTTTAGTACATTTTGGATAACAGTACAATATCTGTTTGGATTTTAAGAATGGTACACATGCATGCACACTTACACATACACATTGTAACCTGCTGTTACCACTGAATTAGTTGCCAATATACCAGTCAACAGTTCATTTAATTTTCTCAGTAATCAATAATTGACTGGTAAAAGTTCAGCTTATTATGGGTTTACATTAATAAGTAATAATAATAGCAATAACAATAATAATAATAATAACAATAATAATAATAATAATAATAATAATCATTTATGATTATTGGCGCTCACTCGTCATTTGTGTACAAGCACACCACTAGTTATTAATATTATTATTATTATTGTTATTATTATTATTATTATTATTATTATTATTATTATTATTATTATTATTATTATTAGATGCTGCTCCTTCCACTATGGATTTTACTGTGGATGTCTATTATATAACATTGGATCAAACTTCATTGTTTGAAAATGCAGTAATAATGAATTTCACATTGATGTTGAGAAGATCAGTAGATATAGACAATGATTTCTTTTCTACTAGCATTAATTTGCTCAGTACAGAAATTACAGAACGTAACTTCAGATTTGATAATGGACAACTTCAAAGCTTTTTCTCACGTGAAGACCAAATAAACTTGAACGATAATTTTGCATATTTTACTGGAACTATTCATATTATAAATATCAATAATCTATTCAGTATCAGTGGAGATTTTCGAATCAGTTTAAATTTGTTCAGTTTTGGAGTTGAATCTCTCGCCTACAATGCAAATGCTCAAGTAGTATATACAATAAATCCACCAGGTAACTCAGAATATATCAGGAAAATGACAGTGTAAATTACGAATAAAATAATTCCAAATTATATTATTTAGATTTGTATACATATCTAGTCTGAATTTCAGAAATGTAGTTAAAAATTGTAATTCTAACATAAACATTTGTTTGGGTATAGTAAAACCTATAAATTAACAGTAATAACCTGTTTTTAACATTTTTTCCAGTTATAAAATTCTGAGATAGGATAGAACAAAAAAATTTAATATAACATCTTTAGAAGGTTTGGTGCACAGTTTATCCGAAGTATGCTACACTATCATTACTAAAGCTTTTAGTCTCCATAATTATATGTCATCCGAATTATTAGCTTCTTCAATTTTAATGTCCCAATGACCATAGCTGCTGTTTCTCAATGCAAATGTCTGAAAATACATGGGTGAAGTATTATTATAATATCAATATAAACTAGCTTCCACCACCTTCTTTAAAGCAAATATTTTATCACCTAGAAATTGTGAACACAGCAAGTGCAAAACCGTGTTTTCTGAGTGATCTGTACTTAGAGGCTATGGAAAAAAAATTTCAATAGCGTATTTATATAAAAGTTGAGTCTATGTTAAACGATTGTAATTTTAGATATGCCTCAAGTACAGTGTGAACTTGACCATATTGAACCTACTATTAATATAGGGCTTGGGTGAACACTGAACCCACATGCCTTGTTTGTTTTTGTGTTTGTTTTTTGTTGTTGTTTTTTTTTGCATAAGAAGTACCATTTAGCACAAATGGTGAGGGATGTAGTAACACACGGCTAACAGGTAGAGCTATACTAACTCAGTCAAACTATTATTCAAAACCTACTTACGAAAACAAGGGAAAAAAGATAAAAAATATCCAGATTTAAACACACTGACCAATCCAACCAAAATGATGTACGTAGAACTAAAGAAAAGAGTATAATTACAGAACATAAAGAGGAACAAAAGAAATGATACTTCTAGGCTAGCAAGAATTATAAAACAGCATGGGCAAGCTTAAGTATAACAATAAGAAAATTGAAAGCCCAAAGTAATGAAGGAAAAGAATAGGAAGAACTGAATTGATTCGAATGGAATGGGAGTTATTTATGATAAGGGCAGGCATGAGAAAGGTATAGTTAGAATAGAATAATTGTTTTATATGAATGTTGAGAAGGTACACTAAGATAGTACATTGGCACCTACAGCTAAACTAGTCCACAGAAACCTCAGTTGAGGGGTGGGGCTGCTCCAAGGGATTGTCATTAAAAAAGGCAAGCACGGCTAGTGAAATATTGGCAAATTCACAAGAAAAAAAAACAGGATTGTCTACAATGTTGCAAGTAAACTTGAGTTTGACAGGTACCAGTGGTGTTTATTTTTAAAACGCAACCATTCCATATCAGTTTGAAGTATGTTTAATGCCTACATTTCCAATTTTGCCAAAATTTTATATAACAGTTAATAGAACACGATTTTTTTCCCTATCAAGTTTGCACATGCAGACAATCCTGATGACATGTTAATGCTTTCAGGTTACAAAAAAAAAAAAGTGAGTCACTCCTACTGTTTTAAAAATCTCGTAGTTTCTACCCTCTCATCTCTTACTTTAGAGCACATGCTAGATAACAGGTGATAGGTCCATTCGAATGCACACTACGGGTACATGTTATCAATAAATGTTAACTAGTGGTGTGCTTGAGCACAAATAGCGAGCGAGCCTAAAACTACACTATTGTTAAATGATTTATTTTAACTTTTGTCATTCAAGCTACTAAAAAAAGTCAAGTTTTTATTAAGTATTATACGGTAAATGGGATTCAATGCCATAGTAACCGCTCCCTGCAACTGTTTGAATTGAAAAAGAAGCAACAAAATCACGTCACGTTATTTAAACTTTTTCTTTGTAATATTCTTAGTAGTAGTTGTAATGCACAATACTTTCACACAACTGAACATACCTACGCAAAACTTACCTTCATGGTTAGTCTAGTGGACAATGAATTTTCAAGTAAATACTATTGCGTAGGACTTATAACTGTGACAAATAGCGTATTAACTTAACACAGCCACTCACTCGAATAGAAATGGAGCTTACATAAGTTTTTGAGTTTTAACTGTACCCGCAAAATAATTCAAAGTGGTAAACAATTCAATTTTTAGGGTGATACGGGTAATGATCGCTAAACCGGGGGATTCTGTTTAGTGAAGTTTGGGACGGGGTCGAATACTGAGGGAACACAAAAATACGCGAGGGTCAAAGTACAAAATAGCATATGTACATCCACACATAATATATAAACAAACAAACATCCAGATTTTCAATTGTGTTAACCCTGAGAGTGTCTCGCTCGCTCGCCAGCTAAATATTTAATAATAATAAATCACAGTTGAGTGTAGTAACAACACCACAATCATGAAATGTACATATTCATAATTACTTATGTGAATGTTGATTGTATAGAGAATATTGTGAAGATGATGTTTGTTTCAGTTCAATTTGTATTTATTTCTTAGAAAGTTTATGTCACACAAATCCATGCATGGATAGAGGTACTTGTATGGACAGTGAAAGTAATTACAGTTGTACATGTTTTCCTGGCTACACTGGACGTAATTGCAATACCGATATTGATGACTGTGAAATGCCTGCAGTTGATTGCAACAATGGCACATGTGTGGATGGCAACCAAACATTCTCCTGCATGTGTGATCTTGGTTTCACTGGGGATAGGTGTGAAACTGACATGGATGATTGTGCCACAATAAACTGCAATAATGGAACCTGCAAAGACTTAGTCAATGACTATAACTGTAGCTGTTACACTGGCTGGGAAGGCAGGAATTGTGAATCTAGGATTAATTATTGTGTTGGTGATCCAGTATATGGTCCTTGTAATCCAGCTGGGACTACAGAATGTGAAAATGGAAATTCCACTTTCATTTGTCCATGTTTGATTGGCTTTAATGGTTCACTGTGTGAGACAGATATAGATGACTGTGTGCCAGACAATCCATGTGGTAATGGTGGCAACTGCACAGATAGGCCATTTGCACGTGTTGAATGTGAGTGTCCTCCAGAATTCTCAGGTCCATTTTGTGAGGTTGATCTAATTCCTTGTGACACTTCACCATGTATAAATAATGGAGTTTGTGTAGATTTAGGCATGGGAGACTACAGGTGTAACTGTACAGAAGGATTCAATGGCACTAACTGCGAAAATGACATAAATGTATGTACTAGTTCCACATGTCTGAATGGCGGTATCTGCAGGGAAGGTGTTGGGGCTAACTTCAGTTGCATGTGTATGCCAGGCCATACTGGTGCTCTTTGTGAGGAAGAAATCTTGTTTTGTACCTCTGATACCTGTCTTAATGGAGGAGAGTGTATGGAGGAGCCTGGAGTCAATGTTAGCTGTAACTGTGTGATTGGATTCACTGGAGATGCCTGTGAGGTAGATTTAGATTTCTGTAACCAACAGTCATGTCAGAATGAAGGAATGTGCTTGGAAGGACTGGGAACAGAAACCAGTTGTAACTGCTCATTTGGGTTTAGTGGAAACAGGTGTGAAAATGATGATGACTTCTGTGACTCACTGACATGTAACAGTAGAGGTGAATGCATAGAGGGTCTAGGTCCAGCAACATCTTGCAACTGTACACTAGGATTTAGTGGTGATGCATGTGAAATTGATGATGATTTTTGCATGCTAACTTCCTGTGATAATGGTGGTACTTGCATGGAAGGTATTGGCACTATAACAACTTGTGAATGTGCTGAAGGATTCACTGGGGACACATGTACCACTGATAATGACTTTTGCAACTCTACATCTTGTGAAAATGGGGGTATTTGTTTAGAAGGTGTTGGTACTATGATCAGTTGTAACTGCACATCAGGCTTTAGTGGAGATAGATGTGAGGTTGATGGTGACTTTTGTGATGATTCATCTTGTGCTAATGGAGGCTCTTGTATAGAAGGCCAAGGCACACAGACCAGGTGTGAATGTGTTGAAGGTTTCAATGGAGACAGTTGTGAGGTTGATCAAGATTTCTGTGACAGTACCTCATGCTCCAATGGAGGTACCTGTGTTGAAGGCTTAGGTCAAAACACTAGCTGCAACTGCACTGAAGGTTTCACAGGCGAAGCTTGTAAGATAGATGGCAACTTTTGCACCTTGATGTCATGTCTTAATAATGGACTATGTATAGAAGGCCTGGGTGTCAGCACCAGCTGTAACTGTACAGTGGGTTTTAGTGGTGACACGTGTGAAATTGATGATGACTTCTGCCACACAATCACTTGTGAGAATGGTGGAGAGTGTGTGGAAGGTTTAGGTGATGTCACAAGCTGCAACTGTACTTCTGGATTTAGTGGAGTCAGGTGTGAAAGAGATGATGACTTTTGTTCCACTGTTGTCTGCCAAAATGGTGGTACCTGTGTTGAAGGAAGAGGTGATGCTACTACTTGCAACTGCACACTCGGGTTCAGTGGTGAAAGCTGTGAAATAGATCTAGAATTTTGTACCCCTATGTCTTGCCAGAGTGGAGGCACATGTGTAGAAGGAATAGGAACAGCTATTAGTTGCAACTGTCCAATGGGCTTCAGTGGCAATGAGTGTGAGACTGATGTGGATTTCTGCAATCCCACATCCTGCCTGAATAGTGGTGTATGTATGGAAGGGGTAGGTACTGCCACAAGTTGTAACTGCACTGAAGGTTTTGCCGGACTTACGTGTGAGATGGACTTGAACTTTTGTACTTTGACATCATGTCAGAACGGAGGCATGTGCATTGAAGGATTAGGAACTGACACCACTTGCAACTGCACTGCTGGATATAGTGGTATTGAGTGCAATATAGATGAAGATTTCTGTATGCCCTCATCGTGTCAAAATGGTGGTATATGCTTTGAAGGTATTGGACCAGCCACTAGCTGTAATTGTACTGAAGGCTTTAGTGGAGATACCTGCCAAATTGATGATGACTTTTGTGACACAGTTGAGTGTCTTAATGGTGGCACCTGTATGGAAGGAAGGGGCACAGCTACTAATTGTCTCTGTGCAGGTGGTTTTACGGGTATGTCCTGTGAAACAGATGAGGACTTCTGCACACTGTCCTCATGTGCAAATGGTGGACTGTGCTTCGAAGGCTTGGGCACAATGACCTCCTGTAATTGTACTGAAGGATTTAGTGGTACCACATGCGAAATTGATGACAACTTCTGTACTGCAACATCCTGTCTAAATGGTGGTCTATGTGTGGAAGGCTCAGGTCCTCTCATAAGTTGTAACTGTAGCCTAGGTTTCAGTGGTAGCAGGTGTGAAATAGATGATGATTTTTGTGGCAATGTGAATTGTTTGAATGGAGGCACTTGTGTTGAAGGTGTCGGCACAGCAACTAGCTGCAATTGTACTGAAGGTTTCAGTGGTGACTTCTGTGAGAATGATGATGACTTCTGTGACACTATAGAATGCTTTAATGGAGGGACTTGTCTTGAAGGTAGAGGCACAGCAGTTTCTTGTAACTGCTCAGAAGGCTTTAGTGGAATAAGATGTCAAAATGATGAAGACTTCTGCGACATTTTTCCTTGCCAAAATGATGGCACTTGTTTTGAAGGTACAGGACAATTAACTACATGCAATTGTACTGAAGGCTTCACTGGAGATCGATGTGAAGTTGATAGAGACTTCTGTACACCATCATCTTGTGAAGATAGTGGAACATGTATAGAAGGTCTGGGGACCCTTACAACTTGCGATTGCTCAGATGGTTTTGATGGTAACCAATGTGAAATAGATCTGGACTTTTGCACAAATTCCACTTGCATGAATGGTGGCACTTGCAGCGAAGGTGTCGGAACAGCTTCCTCCTGTGCATGTGCTGAGGGCTTCACCGGTCCTAGTTGCAATGTTGACCTCTCCTTCTGCATGAATGAAACTTGCATGAATGGTGGCACTTGTGTAGAAGGGCGTGGTACTATGATATCGTGCATGTGTGCTACTGGTTACAGTGGGATGATATGTGGTCAAGATGATCCTGAACATGTGGCTTGTGATGCTAGCTTGTGTATGAATGGTGGGACATGCATTGAAGAGTTTGGTCCATTTTATAGCTGTAACTGCTCTGAAGGATTTGGTGGCACTAACTGTGAGAACGACCTTAACTTCTGCCAGAGTACAACATGTGATAATGGTGGTGTGTGCATGGAAGGACTCGGTCCTATCACTACTTGCAATTGCACAGCAGGGTTCAGTGGAGACAATTGCCAAATAGATGATGACTTTTGCGGTCTTAGGAATTGCCTGAATAATGGCATTTGTGTAGAAGGCATTGGCACAATAACTTCATGTAATTGCACACAAGGCTTCTCTGGCATAAACTGTGGAACAGATGGCAATTTTTGTACCGTAGACTCATGCCAAAATGGAGGTTCTTGCCTTGAGGGCCTAGGTACAGCTACTTCCTGTAACTGTTCTGAAGGATTCAGTGGAAACCAATGTGAGACAGATGGCAACTTCTGTCAACCGATTTCTTGTGAAAATGGAGGCACTTGCATTGAAGGAGTTGGTACACTGATATCATGCAACTGCACTGCAGGATTCAGTGGAGTTAGATGTGAGATAGATGAAGACTTCTGTCAATTTAGAGAATGCTTGAATGGAGGGAGATGTATAGAAGGATTGGGGGATGCTACCACATGTAATTGCACAGCTGGATTTAGTGGGAATAGATGTGAAGTTGATGGAGTCTTTTGTGAGTTTAGAACATGTCAAAATGGTGCAGCATGTATTGAGGGCACAGGTACTGCCACTAGGTGCGACTGCTTGGACGGATTTGATGGCCAAGACTGTGAAATCGACTTAGACTTTTGTACTGACCTCAGTTGCTTTAATAATGGCACATGTGTGGAAGGTTTAGGAACTAGCACATCCTGTGAGTGCACTAATGGTTACTCTGGGGATGACTGTAGTGTTGACTTGGAATTCTGCACCGATGCCACTTGTGCCAATGGCGGCACTTGTGTCGAAGAAGTAGGTACAATGATATCTTGCATGTGTGCAGATGGCTACGCCGGTATGCTTTGTGACCAGGACAACAGTATTTACATGGCATGCACTCCTGGAATATGTTTGAACAGTGGAACTTGTGTGGAAGAGTTTGGCCCTTTCTTTAGCTGCAATTGCATCAGAGGCTTCAATGGAACCAATTGTGAGTTCGATCAAGACTTCTGTACTGCTGTGACATGCCAGAATGGAGGGACCTGCAATGAAGGAGTGGGAGCTGTTACAACTTGTAGCTGCAGCGAAGGCTTCTCTGGTAGCAGCTGTGAAACCGATGAAGATTTTTGCACCATGGATTCTTGTCTTAATGGTGGCCAATGCGTAGAAGGCTTAGGTACAATGACCAGCTGCAACTGTTCTGAAGGTTATAGTGGAAACTTGTGTCAAATAGATGATGACTTCTGCACTATTGGTCAATGCCTTAATGGAGGTATTTGCTTGGAAGGTGTTGGAACAGAAACAAGCTGTAATTGTAGTCAAGGCTTCACAGGAACCATATGCGAAATTGATGGTGATTTCTGCACCCCTTCATCTTGTCTAAATGGAGGTACATGTATAGAGGGTATTGGTGTTGATACCAGTTGCAACTGTACTCGCGGGTACATGGGAGATACTTGTGAAATCAATATTGACTTCTGCTTTGAAGGTGCTTGTTTAAATGGGGGTACTTGTGTAGACGGTGAAGGAACAGACATCAGTTGTGAGTGCATTGAAGGGTTTGATGGTACACGTTGTGACATAGATATAAACTTCTGCAATGACACAACATGTTTGAATGGTGGTATATGCAGTGAGGGACTTGGAACAGCCACATCATGTGCTTGCCTTGAAGGATACACCGGGAACAACTGTGGCATTGACCTAGCATTCTGTACCAGTAGCACATGTTTGAATGGAGGAACATGTGTTGAAGGAATGGGCACCATGATTACATGCATGTGCACTGATGGCTTCACAGGAATGATGTGCGATGAAGACGATACTAATTATGTGGCTTGTCAATCCAATTTCTGTCTGAATGGTGGAACTTGTATTGAAGAATTTGGTCCTCAGTACAGCTGCAATTGTACTCGTGGCTTTGGAGGTGACAATTGCGAGAATGACTTAAATTTTTGTGAAGACAGCACTTGCTTGAATGGTGGACTTTGCATGGAAGGCATCGGAGAATTGACTAGCTGCAACTGTACCTTGGGATTCAGCGGAAGTACTTGTGAGGTAGATGGTGACTTTTGTTCTGGAAGAAATTGCATGAATGGAGGTACTTGCATGGAAGGTTTAGGTGCTATCACAACTTGCAACTGTAGGCCCAGATATACTGGAGACAGTTGCGAAGTAGATATGTGTGACTCAATCCAATGCCAAAATGGAGGATTCTGCCAAGAAACATCCACGGGTATTGAATGCAATTGTTCTGAGGGTTATCGAGGAGAGCTATGTGAAGAAGATTTAAATTTTTGCATGATGAATTCCTGCCTAAATGGTGGCACTTGCATTGAAGGTCCCGGCACTATGATTAGCTGTAACTGCACAGGTGGTTATAGTGGAGACAACTGTGAGAATGACAATGACTTTTGCCATACCAGGACTTGTCAAAATGGAGGCACTTGTGAGGAGGGTGCAGGTCTCATCACCACGTGTAACTGCAGCCCTAGGTACACTGGTGCAGATTGTGACGTAGACATGTGTGACTCCTTGACTTGTCTGAATGGTGGGTTCTGTGAGGAGTCTGACACTGGTGTACAGTGTAACTGTCCTTCAGGCTTTAGAGGTGACAATTGTGAGGAAGATCTCGACTTCTGTCTGTCTGATTCCTGCTTAAATGGTGGTACATGTATAGAAGGTATAGGAATGGCTATTAGTTGCAACTGTACTGAAGGATACAGAGGGAATCAATGTGAGATAGATGGCGACTTTTGCCAAATTGATACCTGTCAAAATGGAGGTACATGCATGGAAGGAGTAGGAGCAGTAACATCCTGCATGTGTGCCAGTGAATACACTGGCAGCAATTGTGAGATCCATTTGTGTGATTCCCTGTCATGTCAAAACGGAGGTACTTGTGAAGTGATAGATGGATCAGCAATATGCATGTGCCAGCTAGGTTTCTCTGGTAGTCTATGCGAAGCAGACTTAGACTTCTGCAATCCAACAACCTGCATGAGTGGTGGGACATGCACTGATGGGGTGGGAGCAGAGGTCATTTGCACATGTGCTGAAGGATTTACAGGCAGCAGGTGTGAGGTAGACCAATTGTTTTGCTCCACAAGAGTATGTGCTAACGGCGGTAGCTGTGTAGAAGGTGTTGGCTCTTCAACTTCTTGCATGTGCCTTCCAGGATTCACAGGTTCTAATTGTGAAATTGCTGGAGGCTGTAGATCAGGTGCTGATTGCCCAGCTAACTCATTCTGCCAGATTCTGTGTCCATCTGATAACTATAGTGGTTCGTTCACTGCTTTGCTTGCTTCTCCATTGTCTCTTCAAGGTGTGTCCTTCCTAAATGTGCCAGAGAGTAGAACACCCATGATTACCCCTGAAATATCCATTTTTACTTTATTGAGGCAAGAGCCAGGAAATCAAGGGTATGTATTTTTCTATGGCACTTCAGCAGAGGCTCGAAATCTTGCAGTATACCTGGATGCAACTTCAAACTCAAGTGGCATAACTTTATACTACACATCACAAGTCGGAAACATGATTCGCTCAGTTATTTTCCCCACTACAGCCTTCACAGATAATGCGACTCATTCCCTGGTTATTTCAGCTTCTTCAGAACAAAAAATTGCACAGGCTTATGTTGATGGTCAGCCAATTGCAGCTACCCCGTCTATGATAATGGATCCTGATTTCCAACTTAATGTAAGGCAAAGCAAAGTGTGGCAATTGCAACATTGTATCATTATTTTGTTATTATCATAATAGGTGTCTGAAACAAATCCAGCTGTGACATTTGTTGGAGCTCGACCAAGGAGAAATGTTCGATTTGTGGGAGATATCAACACTGTTGTGGTATTCAACTCAGTCCTGTCTGTAGGCAATGCCACAAGCCTGCACATGGACTATCCTCAACTTCTGAATCCTCAGGGAGAATGTATGTCTTACCTTGCAAATGGTGAAACATGTCCCACTCCATTTGTGAGCTCTCTTCTGTGTCAATCCACCACTCAATTGTAAGTTTTCAGTTGTGATTATTCTTCCACGCATTATTCTTGAACATACAAATATTCTGGCAACTGAATCATTACACAATCTTGGGCAGATGTAGCAAACAGGGAGAAGGGTAGGGGCATAGGACATTATTACGGAGTAACTACTATCTGTTTTTACCTGTAGATGTACACCTGGTTTGAGTTGCTTGCCTAATTTCAATGGACAGTATTCCTGTCAATCTGAACAAACTGGTGAGTATCTATAAAATTGTCTATTGCTGTGTACTTTAGCATTTTTATTTTTGCACAGAATGTACCAGTGATAGTGACTGTACTACCGGATTCTGTGGATCTCCCGTACCAGGCCCTGACAAAAGTAGCTTTGACAGTCCAGGAGCTCAAATTCCTGGCACTGTAGTTTTTGTGCAGCGTGACCTGATGACATTTGATGGGCAGTCTGTTATTCAGAGGCCATCAAATGTCCACCCTACACTCATGACTGACCTCACCATTTTTGCTACAGTTTGTCAAGAGTCTGGCAATGACGGCTATGTTATTGGCAAAGGTGTCAATGATCGTTTTAGAGACTTTGGTTTGTATTTGCGAAGCACCAAACGGACAGTTTGGCTGTCTTATGGGACAGGAGAGAACAATCCTGGATTCCGCTCTATCATTTATTTCAATGATGTCAGTGTAGCTGATGGAAGTTGTCACTCTGTTGGAGCTGTAATTGATCACTCTGGGAACAGGGCCCTTCTGTATATAGATGGGACTCTGTCCAAAGTGTCCAGTCCATTACCAAGTGTGCCCAGGTTCAGACCAAGTGTAAGTTAACATGGGTAATTTTACTTTTTATGAAAATATTTGACTGATACAAAAGTTTTTCTTACTTCTAATTACCTAAGGTTCGTAGCCAGCGTATGTACAGAATGGTATTGTGCTATTACACAATCATTTTCATTGTAGTATTACTATTATCAAAATTAGGACAATATCATACATGTTGTAATTATATTTGTATATTATTAACAGTTTAATTTAGTGTACATTGGAGGACGTCCAACTACAAACAAGTTTAGATTCCGTGGCAGAATGAGTAATGTTTTTGTGGGAAGCGCTCCTCTTACAGCTAATGATATAGCAGAACTGCACCGAGAAGCATTCTCAAATGGAGGCATAAATCCTATTACCTTCAATCGGCCATCGGTTAGATATTGCACTAACTTCCTCTCTGTCAATGAACAATGTTTTGTGGATGACTTTCAAAATAACGACTTCAAGTAAGTAGGAAATGTGGCTATTGAGTTTGGTGTTTTCAAAATGTGTGATGGAATTTTATCTCAAATGTTGATCTTTGTTAAAGCATATTGTTGGATTAGGTCAAAAACACTTCGAAATAATTATTTTTACTCAAGAGATAGTTAACTGAAGAAGACTTAAAGATTATGACTCTATATTAATATATCGGAACAGTCAGGAATATTAATAGTGATTATTCATCATTTGAAATAGATCTCAAAGATTGTGATCATTTTAACTTTGAAACGGAATAAAAAATTACCTTGTTTGTGACAAAATTCTTGTTTTGTACTAATAGAAGAAATCAAGCTTTACAAATGACCTGAATTTATACATGCAGCATTTACAAAGCTCTGAAATATTTTGGATAGCGAAGTAAAGCAGTTTACAATTTATCTCACTCAACAATTAAGCACTCAGAAGTCTTAGGTGTACATAGCTTTCATATTATAAAGGATAAAATTATTTATTGCAGTATTAAGATTTGCCTTGCATGCATCTTATATAGTTTCTCTCAATACAAACTATTTCTTATTTTGAATTACATGTTCTATTTGACTGTACAGATGTGACAATGGTTTGGAATGTGTACCAATAATCAGCAATGACATAGCCGTAAATCTTCCCACCAATGATAATTCCGGGACTCTGAAGATTGAAGGACGCTGCATGAGGAGGTGTTCCTGCTCTGGTGTAGCAGGAAGTGCTCAGTGTGGAGAAGACGGGAAGACATACTCTAACGAATGCTACAGACAATGCCAAGGAGTACAGGTAGCCATTACTAAACATCATTATTTTCAGGAGTATGAATGAAATATTGACTGTAATGTACCCATAGAAACTGTAACCTTGTCCTATTAAAACACTAATATATATATTTATTGCAGCTTTGATATTTTTACTTGAATATTTCCGCATCACGCGAGCGTTCTGTATTCTCCCATATTGTACGGTTTATATTGTACGCTCCTTGTAGCGCGCGCGTAGCGAGTAAAATCAATGAAAATTGTATTGTAACCGGTAGAGAAAAATTTCAAAGAAGCAATAAATCACTTATCACACTCGTCGTACAATATGGGAATGATATTTTACTCTCACGCCATATTTTCACTCGCCTTCGGCTCGTGAAAATATTTTGCGTGCTCATAAAATATTTTCCCATATTGTACTCAGACTCGTGCTATAAGTATTATATATATATAATATATAATTATATATATATATGTAATATACAGTGTGTCCAGCTTAAAAAGTAGAAGGTGAGATCTTAATAGTTTGGCTTACTACTATCACATTGAGCTTAGGTAAACCATTGTTTACCTTTTTTAAACTATTTTGATGAAAAAACAAACAACAAACTAATTTATGCAGCAGAAGTATGAGAACTGTGCTGTTCTAATTCATTTTCCATACATTGAATGCCATTTTTTAAGTCAAAATTTCTCCAAATTGTATCTAAACTGTAGCCCCATTTACGAAATGGCTTCTGTCTGCAATTTTCCCATTTCTAACTATGGGATAGACAATATCCAGTAGAGGTAAGTAACAAGTAAGCAGAAGCTTCCCTAACCTAGATTGTAAGAAGATGAATCACAAAGATGCTGCTGGAGTCCTTGGGATCCAACACCTGCCGCTCACGGCTGAGCTTCAGCCTTACCAATATACCACAACTAAACGGTGTGAGGATCCTTGGCATTCAAGTTTCAGTACTAGCATGATTCCACCTACAGCGAAGGTTATAACAAATCACCCTGGCCTTCGACTGTAAACTTTCAGAACTGGCTTTCAGCTCCCCATCATTTACTCATGTCTTTAGGAACTGATTTAATTCTACTGTAGATGCGCATACTCGAACTTTGTAACATCACGTATTTGTAATTTGAAGTATTAAATGTTATTGTTGAGCACATTAATGCTAACTTTGCATTACAGTTATATTATACTTATTAAAGTGGTATACATACCCGTAGCCAGGGGGGGTTCGAGGGGTTCGGTCGAACCCCCCTTTAGAGTGACCGGAAGTAAATATTTTAGCCACACCCCACATATAACTTCTGGAATTATAGTCATCTGTTCAATCGTGCTGAACCTGAACTTGAATTATCTGCTGTTTCAGGCCTAGTCTGAGTCCAAGTGACCTAATAAACATTCAGCTCCTTGGATATACAATTTCGCTCTCATGTCGGCATGAGTAAAGCTTGCTACGTTACATCTATTCTTTATAAAGTGTAACGTAATGCACTTTCGTAAGATAGGCGTGCGATTCGATATTAATAGCACAAACAACGGGTTTTTTCCCAACAGATTAGAAAGGGAGCCGTCGGAAGTGTCTGAGAAAGTTAAACCTCAAATATACAGATAATAAGTGCACTATCTAGTGTAGCTACACTGCAAATGATTAGAAAAAAACACTCTGGCCTACTACTAGCGAGTAATAGCACGGGTAACCTGTTCTATGGATCAGTAGCGCTCGCAAAGCTATTGAAATAGGATTCGGATTTGCCTCGTGTTATTTTAATCGAGTTGTTCGTGCTTTTAATCACGAATAGCACGGTTCACACACTAATAGTAGGCCAGCTTTATAAAAGTTGCACAAGACTACAGTAAGCTAAAGATCATTTACATTGTGGCTACTATGTAGTAGTGCAGTCATTATCTACTTCAGGCTAAACTTTCTCTTGAACTTTGCTTTAATCGATGGCTCCTCCTAATCTGTTGAAAAAACTCTGTCTAATAGGGGTATAGCTTCTGCGCTAAAGAATGACGTTGTCTCCAACTAGAAACTACAACTGTACATTTCCAAGGCTAGAGTTGCATGTTTGCGCACTTACTCTTACTTAAGCTGAGTGTCATCATACTTTGTACACTAATTCTAAAGTTTCAGTTGCATAATTTGGTGTTTAAATATACTTAATAAAATAACAAAGTAAGGAAAGTGTTTAAGCTGGAAAATTAGCAATTCTAAATCAAGTTCCTGGAAATTTTGAAAGAACACAGCTATTTAGTTATATTTTAACAATATATGAATATGAAAAAAATGCATTGAATATACCAGGCCCGTAGCCAGAGGTTCGCATTGGGGGGTTCGGATTTTAAGACGCAATAAGCCACACCTACTTTTGTTTCCTCGTTAATTCTTCTACAATACTAAAAAACGAAAGAAGATAAGTGCACTAAAGCTTATAATTTGTTCTAGGTATTCTACTTCAAAACTATAATTCATTAAACACTGTTGATATTTGAGAGAAAAGCGGTATTATTCTCGTGTAACCAGGCTTCTAACCATTACGGTGAGCTGTATATAAACAGTGCAACAGTACGACGTGTGAACTGCCCGTTCAAAATGTATTGGAAAAATCGCTATAAATGAGTGAAATAGCACTGCACAAAGTGAAATGTCACGGTTGTGTAGAATTCCTGTTTTTCTGACTTAAACAGATAAAAATGGCAATGTTTACGGCAGTAGTTCGCACAGCCATAACCACATGTATAACCTAAAAAGTACATTTATTTTTAACTATGTTTTATGAATATGCATAACTTTAACACTACTGTCCTGTAGACAAATAAAGCCAAAACCCATTTTTCTACTCTTAAAGCTGGATGCATTGTATGTATCTTTATTTATGAATATTTTGTTATATATTTGTTTATTTTTTGTAGTTACTTCATAATAGAGCATGTGAAAGTTATTTTGCTCTGTATACACGCTATCAAAACCAGATGATGTTGTCTCAAGACAGACAATTGTTGGCATAAATATATATTATTTTTACTTTGTACTTCACTTTGGCTATATAGAATAGTAGCTAGCGATCCTAATAGAAATAATTGTTGTTTAATATTGTCTCTATCTCGTCATATATTTTTCTTGTGCAAAATATAAATTAACAACTTGTTGATGTTTTGGCAGAATAACAATGATTAATTAGAAAAAAAATTATGACAAACTGAAATCAAGACCGGGAATGCTAATCACCATGGTCATGCAGGTTATCTTAAATATAGCTTATGGAAAACCCAGAAATCATATTGACAGATACCATAATACAGCCTCAATTGCATGCAGCAAACCATATTTACTTCAACATTTTATACATGCTTACCTAATAAAGAGGGAGGAGGGAGTGGCGGTTGGGATTGCAAAACTACCCTTTCAAATAAAAAAGGCATGTTAGAATACAGTAGTCACATAGTAAGATGTGCTGATAATCTAAAAATCCTAACTCAGCTGAACGTCACTAGAGGTAGTCCTCCATTATGGAATTGAAGAGAAAAGGACTTCACTCATAATTAATAACAACTACAACTAGTCTGACATCAACCTCCATCTTATATTGTGTGGAGAAGATGAATATGATCTGGTGAAGCCAATGCCATAGGCGCAAGCGCAAGCACTATATGATGCCAGAACTCGATAATTAGCACACAAATAATAAAGTTTGATTCTGCTTTCCAGCTGTGTATGTGGCATTTCTGTGGCCTTTTTTCCTACTCCTGTTATGGGGGCCTAGATTTACCAGGTAGTGGGAAAGAGTTATGGAAAGAGTTAGAGAAAAGTAATCATGCAAAATTGTAATTACTGCACCAATGGACACCTGAAATTTAGTACAGGAATAAGAAAGGCAGACATTAAAAGCAAGCAATGTTTGCTACATCCATTGCATTGCCAAAATTTGTTTCTGATCTCCATACAACACAATTTCTAGTTGCTCTGGGTCTCAAAAACACTGATTTTGCACCAATCAAAAGTGACATTTTTCTCCAAAATGGAAATTCCTACTTTAATAATCTTTTTGTCTTGTACTGAGCACTGAACTTAAATGGTATAGTCTAATAATATAGGCAAATATGTAAACACAGTAGTTGATATAGCTAGACCCTTCACATATTAATTAGCAGAAGGAAAAATTCTGCAACATATTCCCTCTCTCATAAATTGAAGATGCCATGTAACTATATTAACAATTCTGCACACAAAAATATTATGTTTGCTACATTTATTGTGATGTGAAGTCTAGCTTCTACACATTGCAGCAGTAAAATATACAAATAAAGGCACTCTTATTAATGATAGGTGATTGTAGTATTTCATAATCAGGCATCTGCTATTTTCTCCAAGTCATATTTTGTATCATCCTCTGTCAAATCTTGCAAAGGCACATTATCAGCATGTGTTTGTGAACTATTAACAATACATGAATTCATTATAGGGTATAGCTTTACATTTAAAATTTCTTAACTTACTTTGATGGATGTTTATTACTGAGATATCTCGATGCTAACACTTTAAATATAATCACTCCAAGTATCATGACCAAGAAGAAATTCAGAGTAGCCAACAAAATGACTAGAGAAAAATAATTGCTATTTAAATATTTACTATCAATAAATGGTGATTTTAGATTTGTTACAAACGTTAAAGTAATGGCACAAAAAATGTAATAATTGTAAGACTACTACCTATGACTGAAGATGAACAGTTCTATTCTGTTGTAGCTACTTGTGTTAGGACATTTTAAACATTTTTATCAATGAAAAAAGATTAGTCTTAGTTGGAAGTTTCCAGCCACCATATGTCTGCCTCTTCATCAGTCTGTCTCAAAATACTTAAAACAGTTTCTTGTTTCAAGATTAGAAATACAGCTAGGATTTATGAACCATTTATGTTTAAATAACCTCATATAATTGGTAGGAAGTCTTATCAATTACTAATTATAATGTTAACTCAGCTAGTAATGTAGTAAATGTTAAGTTATCTAGTAACTTAAACGTTTGAGTGGTTTTTGCATACTTAAGATTTTACTTCTAATACGAAGTCACTTAATGGAGGTTGATTGCTTACTGATTATTGTAGTGGCTTGAAATGGTTGGTGTATATCATGATCAGTTTCTGGATTAGCAGTTGTTACTTCAAACAACTCAAAGCATTTACTACATTGCCCCTGAGAGCACAAAGAGGAATCCAGAGACCCTTTTTCTAAATTATTAATTAAAAGTAAGATAACCACATAATGAATGCAACATACAGACTCACCGCATCTATAATTAGAATTAATTAAGTATCCCTCATCACATTTTAAACATATGGTAGCGTTTCCATGGTTATGCCATAAACAGTTGTCGCAATTGCTTAGTTCACAGTTCTCACAGAAAGTTCCGCTCCAGGAATGGCGGCAAACACATGAGGGGGTGCCATTTACGCTAGTGCAAATTCCTCCATTTTGACATGAATCATTAAAGCAAGTGAACGGCTGAGAGCTGTTTACCTGATGTTCACAAAACTGACCATCGTATCCAAGTGGGCAGGCACAAGAGACTCCACTCTCAGTGTTGGGTGTACAAATACCACCATTGTCACAGTGCAGTATTTGACACAAGTTCATTTCACAATAAAGACCGTAATAAGGAATATCACAGGAGCAATAAAATGTATCATGAAATCCTTGCAAGCAATTCCCATGGTTATTGCATGACTGATTCATACAGGAGTTTGTAAGCCTGGTATCACATACATAGCCAGTATATCCTTCACTGCAGATACAACTGAAATTTGTCCCTGTATGTTGCACATAGGTGGCACCATTTTGACAAATATGAAGATTGCAATTATCTAAATCATAGCTACAATTAGCTCCTCCATAACCTGTGTCACAGTTGCAGTAATAATGTGGTCCAAAGTCTTCGACACAAGTACCACCATTAAGACAGGATGAAGGAAAGCAAGCAACATAGGCATTGTCATCTTCTTCACAAGTAGCACCTGAATACCCTAATTGGCAGGTACAGGTAATATTCCCAAAGAGTCCATTAGTACAGCAACCTCCATTAGCACATGGTTTACTCTCACATTCATCTATGTCTACATCACAATGTAGACCAGTCCAACCAGTATGACAGGTACACAGAAATGTAGAATTCAAATTTGTACAGTTAGCACTTCCACTAGCACTGCAAGGACTTAGTTCAGCTTGATTAGAATGACAGTAATCAATTCTCATATCACAGTACCTCCCAGTCCATCCAACGAAGCAGTTACAATGATAGTCATTGATTCTGTCTACACAAACTCCATTTGTGCATTCGTTCATCAGACATTCATTTATATTAACTTCACACCAATTTCCAGTGAAACCTGCTTCACAATCACAGTGAAATGTCCTAATGCCATCAATGCAATGGCCATGATTGCAGTTAACTGAAGTGGGAACAATGCAGTCATTGATGACTTCATTACATGTAATTCCTGTATAATCTGGGAGACAGAAACATGAAAATGTTGAGTTTAGACTTGTGCAATTTATACTGCCAGAGGCATTGCAAGGACCTAGGGCTGATTCGTCACCATCACAGTAATCTATTCTTGTCTCACAATACCGTCCTGACCATCCTGGGTAGCAGTCACAATTATAGTGATTGATAGTGTCAATACAAATCCCATTTAGACATTGGTTGTGTTCACACTCATCTATATTGATTTCACACCTGTTTCCAGTGAAGCCAGCATAACATGAGCAGTTGAAAGTTTCATTTCTATCCACACAGTATCCATTGTTACAATTCACCACATAAGGAATTCTGCAATTGTCAATGATTTGATTGCAGTGTGATCCAGAGTAGTCTGGGTAGCAGGAGCAGTTGTAGTCGTTTGTATGATTGGAAAGTTCAAAACACATTCCACTCAAACAAGGATTATAATAGCATGGACCTGTGGTAAATAGAGGTTTTGAAACCTACTGAATAAAGCTTATTAAGGTTGCGCTTAAGGTATTAATGCAGGTTAAAGACCATTACTTTTCACCCTATGTCTCCTGATATAGCCACCTCCATCATATTTTATTATGACAATAGGTCCATTTTGAATGATCAAAAAATGAGATTTGCTACTTTTTTATATTTTATTTTAAATGATATACTTTGGTTGACTTAAGAGGAGACTACGGTGGTTTAAATACATTATTTCTTGTTGAAAGTGTAGAATATGGTATCCAAAGTCAAGCACACACATTTTGTTAGAAGTGTCTATTGTCCTGAAAAACCATCATCATCATCACCAAGAATGTCATTTGAGGATTCATTGTGACTTGCAACTGTTTCATAGAGGTATGGCTCCAATTCCCAACCAGAGTCTTTCATGACCAGCATAAGTAATAGAATAAAATAGGTTGAAGACATAAGATGTTTCTAAGCTGCTAGTTTTACTTACATAGACTCACTAGTGCTTGCCACATATGAGACCACAAACTACTTTAAAAGTTTATGCCAAGGTTGTTTGCCTAAAATTGAGCAAGGTTTCCTTTCAAATAGGTAGCATGTATACATGTACAAAATATAGTTCGAGAGGTCAGAAATTATCAAAAGACACAGAGCAAGCATAAAAAGGTGATGGAAGAGATAAAGTACTCATTCTGATGTCAGCATCTGTAACAATGTGAACCGTCATTGTCACGGTTCAAATTTAAATGCTGGCCATCTGAATGCTACATAAAATCTTACTGGTGAAGCCTGCAACCAGTGCACTCTTGAACCTGTTGTGCCTTCTCTTTCATCAATCAAGAATTGTGCAGTACTAGATTTTGAGGTGACTTGATTTATAATTTTGATTTAGTTGGTAAATAGTCACTCCTTCCTCATTGTGTATTACCATAATAGTAAACACTTATAATGTTATACATAGATTTTGTGACCACTACATATCTGCACTAATAATAATGCTTCATTTCCGTTTGCTCTATTAAAAAAACTAATTACACTTACTGCGTTCAATTAAAGTTACATTGTTCAAAGCTGCCCAGAATGTTGTAAAACTTTCCACAAATGAATACCTAAAAAAGAACATGATAACAGTCACAATCTGTGGTTTATGGAAAGCTCTAGACTAGGGAAGGGCCTTCAATGCGATTATGATGGTTCAGTAAAGTTGAGCTGAGTCCATCGTATATAATGTAGGTACAAGCATCGTATATTACAAAGGAATCACCATGAAAACATTGCAGGCTGATACTTGTACATCTTCAAAATTGTTCAATTAAAGAAAAATTACTAAGTTCCAAATATTGTACCAGTAATACTTTACCTGAATTGTAGTGGTCCAGTATCTGCTGGAGGTGCAGTCCATGCTATAGTCACTGATGATTTCACCATATTGTTTGTATGGGTGACTCCAACCTATATTATATTAACAGAGTTACACATTCCAGTGTAACAACTGTACTAAAGATAGTAAAAGGCTATTCAAATTATTGTGAGTAAAATGAAATACTGCTGTACATTTACTGTAGTTAATCAAAAGTCTTAAAACTTTTACATTCCATACACATAACTGTGGACTTGTCATGTGTCCTTAGCACATCATCAAAATGTCTGAAATCCAACTAAAGCTTAAATTGCAAAACACTTGTTCCTTAGTTTCAAATATTTAGAGATTGAAGGAGTAAAAAATATGTAGAAGTAGCTAAGTGTATTACATACACATAGTAACCAGCTCATGACATATGTAATGGCTGTTTGTTATAGTAGTATAATACATATGACAGGTCAAACTTTGTAAAATTACAGTGTATACTCCTTACCGTGGGTGTAGGACAGGAACTCAGTCCATATAAATCATTTGTGTTTGGATTTTGAAATCCTCCAACATTGCTAACATTAGCAATTAATTTTGCTTGAATAAAGAATCCACGAAAGCCAGCTTGACCAATAGCTTCAAATGCAGGCGAGACTCTGAGAATCACTGCAAATGCAACAGACAAAATTCTATGCTAAGATGACCATTTGATTATTCTTTCAACAAATTATCATTGAGCATTGTTGTTCAGAGGCTAATTAATAGTAATGCAAATTGTTTCTTTAGCTACTCTCTTGTAATATACAACATTTTGTTGAAAAATAATTAATATGATATTTAACTACAATTCGCCTTATTGGTAAGGTTACCTGCTGTCATCCTCCTAAACTACAGATTGGCAGTCTGAGCTGATGTGAGCCCGCAGTCATGTGTGCGCATGCTCCTTGCGTGAGGCAGCGGTATGACCTTGGACCCACCCCCCTGTGTGGCCTTGGGGGTGAGAGACTCGGCAGGTCAGTGGCAATTAGCATTAATTGCCCTGCATCGCCGCAGTCCCCCAAAGGGCCGCAGGAGGCGGCCTATACCCCCAAGGCTATAAGTAATAGGTTAGGAAAGGGGATTGACAGCTCTCTTACCAATGGTAGTAGGCTGTATACCTGTGAAAGTAAGTACAGACAAGCATACACATTGAGAACTGAGCGTTATGACAAGAGTACTGCTGAACTACCCATGACCCCCAACCTTCTCCCTCTCACTGACTTTGTGATGTGGCCATCCAGTGACTACGTATTGGTTCCTTAGAGAAGGGAGTGGTGCCACCGACCTTGGAGTTGTGATCAGTGCCTGGTACCTGGATGACTCCAGCCACCATGTCTGTCTCGGGTAACCCGAATGGGCACAGCTTCAGTAAACCAGGACTGGTGAGTACTGTATACTCCCAACTCACCTGCTTTCACTGCACACTGAAGTCTAAGTAGACTCTAGGAACACAACCAGGGTAGTGGCCGTCGGGTGAAGGAGACAGTAGTGGTTAATACGTGACGGACCCCATACCCCAGGCATGATCTGTCTGACCACCACACCCCTATTGGGTGGAGAATCTAACCTTACGTGCTAACAGTACCATCACTACTCTCTACACCACTCTTGCCATAGTCAAGTGGCGTGTGACTCCATGACTTACTCCTGTATCCTAGTACTACTGTTCAACCCTCCCCAAGCCGGCATTAGCTATTCAGTCAAGTGACCGTGTCTTAGTAATAACAGTGGGTGTGCCTGGTGGAGGCAGCAACAGACACAAGTGAGAAGGAGCATGTCCTGATTGCGTAATGGGATAATTGAGTGGGCGCCGTGTAGATGCATACAAGAGCCTCAGAACAAATAGGCAGCGAGCCTGAGAATACATAGGCAGTGAGCCTGAGAATACCTAGGCAGTGAGCCTGAGAATACCTAGGCAGTGAGCCTGAGATTACATAGGCAGTGAGCCTGAGATTACATAGGCAGTGAGCCTGAGAATAGCTGGGCAGTGAGCCTGAGAATACGTAGGCAGTGAGCCTGAGAATACGTAGGCAGTGAGCCTGAGAATACGTAGGCAGTGAGCCTGACAATACATAGGCATAGCCTGAGAATACAGTGAGCCTGAGAATACATAGGCCGTGAGCCTGAGAATACATAGCTAGTGAGCCTGACAATACATAGGCAGTGAGCCTGAGAAAACATAGGCAGTGAGCCTGACAATACCTAGGCAGTGAGCCTGAATACCTAGGCAGCGAGCCCCAGAATACATAGGCAGTGAGCCTGAGAATAGATAGGCAGCGAGCCCCAGAATACATAGGCAGTGAGCCTGAGAATAGATAGGCAGCGAGCCTGAGAATATATAGGCAGCGAGCCCCAGAACACATAGGCAGTGAGCCTGAGAATACCTAGGCAGCGAGCCCCAGAATACATAGGCAGCAAGCCTGATAATATATAGGCAGCGAGCCCCAGAATACATGGGCAGTGAGCCTGTGACTAGATAGGCAGTAAGCCTTAGAATAGATAGGCAGCGAGCCTGAGAATAGATAGGCAGCGAGCCTGAGAATAGATAGGCAGCGAGCCAGAGAATAGATAGGCAGCGAGCCTGAGAGTATATAGGCCGCGAGATGGGCAGTGAGCCTGTGACTAGATAGGCCGTAACTAGATGGCAGCGAGTTTGAGAGTGCACGAATAAAGCATGACAAAGTGCCACTAGATAGGCAGCCAGTCTGAATGTGAGAATGGATAAGAACAAGAGTGACAGAATAGATAGGCAGCAAGCCTGCGAGTGAGAGTATGTAGACATGCAGTAAGCCTGATAGTGAGAGAATATGAGCCTGATAGAGAAAGACTAGACAGGCAGTGAGCCTGACAGTGAGAGAATAGACAGCCGTGAGCCTGATAGCGCAAGAATAGACAGGCAGAGAGCCTGATCATGTGAGAATAGACAGGCAGAGAGCCTGATAGTGCAAGAATAGACAGGCAGAGAGCCTGGTCATGTGAGAATAGACAGGCAGAGAGCTTGATAGTGCAAGAATAGACAGGCAGAGAGCCTGATCGTGTGAGAATAGACAGGCAGTGAGTGTAATAGTGTGAGAATAAGTCCAGTACCAATAGAGTGAAGGGCAGCGTGCCTTACATAGACGCTTTTAAGGGGGCCCCGACGGACCGTCACACCTCTACTAGGTGGAGATCTAACCCTAATTACTAGAACCTACTACCCAAGTTATATATTATAATGCCACACCGACAATAGTATAGTGTAGCTTATGAGTCCTAAAACACTGCATCCAGCACTACAGTTCATTCTCTAATCTCATTCATTATGTAACCCCTATTTGTTCCACCTCTTCTCATGTAACACTCTCATGTCAGCATAAATATCAATTACAGCATGCACCTGACTGATTCAGGAGTTTCTGCTTCGAGAATACCGCTCACTTTGACAGAGCCAACCTTAGCAACACCGTGAGAGGGTCTGGCCACATACTGCAGATAGTTACTAACATGCACTGGACAATAATGATCATATTTTTTTTGAATGAAGGTTATAAAGCAGAGAGTGGGAGCCGGCAACACATCCCACACATGTAATGAAGGCTTACGCCTGACCATAGTGAGGGTTGGCAGCATGCCCTTGTGATCTAGGGGTTGTGACTGTGGGTAGAGAAACAGCATCAGGACTAGAGTCCAACTCTTAACCCAACTGCACTAGCTAAGCAAGGCAACTGAACTGGCAGCATGCCCATGTATTGTCGAGCCATAGAATTACTGTTTTCTGCTGATTGCATCTGTAAGTATCAATGAAGGCCATTCACCACTGACTGGTGGGTTTAGATCCCATATATCCAACCTGACCTGCAGAAAACTAATTATTTAGAGTACAATATATCTACAGCCCCTTACTATTCCAATAATACCACCACTGATGAGCAGCCATACTTAGAGAGCTAATAGTGCCTGTGGTGGAACAGCCATTGGGCATACTATTTTACCTGATGAGAATTGCAAGTTGTAAACTCATGGGCCCCCAGCAGACTAGCGGTATCAGGTAGCTGCTAGGCTAGGGCTACCAGCACTGAGAACAGTGGCTATCAGTAGCTGCTAGCTATCAGGACTAATATACTGGTGCCCGGGTGCCATTGCTTCACGTGTGACCGCTTAGCGCATGGTCGCCGTACTCACAGGTCCTCTGCCGACCTTTTCCTGGGCGCGTGTGATGCGTGGGCTACATCTTCGTTAACTACGTTTAACTACGTTAAACTACATTGAATATGAACATATAATGTTTTATTTATATAGCTGCTTACTGGTGGCATTAGTATTAATAAAGAGTTTTACTCCACAAAAGTTCAAATTAGAAGTACTATTAGAACGATAGTTGTTGAAAGGGTCTGTCAATAAATTGTAGGTAACAACCTGAGTACTTGTCCCAAGTATGTACATGTAACATTTATTAGTAAAGACATGCATAGGCCTTGACACTAACTAACTTATGAATATTTTGAAATTTGATTGTGTAAATGTTACGCAACATTAGCTATTGCTATACATTTAAATATATAAACTGAAATAAAATATTACATATGAAATCATACAAAAAATTTAAATCCTTAACAATTGTCTCACATCATTCAATCTGTAGTTCATGCATGTTGCGTGCATGTCCCCTTCACCCTAAGTTTTCTTCGTTATATAACTAGTGATGTGCTCTAATAGCACAAAATAGCGAAGCGAGCGATGCATATTCCCTGTAATTGCAGCTATTCCATGCATGCTTGGTGTGGCTACAAAATACTGTCAAAGTGAGAAAACAATAGTGGTAGCTTTTTTCTACGATGAAGGCTCCTGGTACAGTAATCCTCAGGAATAGTCTAATAAATAAAATAGGAACATTTAATGACTTTTCAAAAAGAAAGATTCTTTACTTTGCTACCTGTTTCTGTTATTACAAAGTTTCTATATAGAATTATTCCGGTATTAGCCACTCATTATCAGTATAGCACCAGCTACTAGCTAGCTAACTGCAAACTATGCATGCCGGCAAACAAACAGTTTAATTCCGGGTGGCAACCAAATATTTTTAATTCTGTATTGTTTAAAAAAGCCTGTGAAAGAGAGATAATACATCAAATGAGTAAAAGAAGGCTGAGAGAAAGGAATTGTGAAGTGATAAATTAGTGGAGTAAAAAAATTCAATGAATAATAAAAATCTTTGAAAAGAGTGAGACTGTAGCGTAGCAGTACCCCTTAACAGTATAAATACAGAATTGGAGTGTTTGTGTGCCAGCTGGTTGTTGTAGCTCAGTGGCAGAGCGCTTGTGCGTTATACAAGCGGTCCTGGGTTCAATTCCTGCCGACAACCAAATATTTTTTATTGTTTAAAAAAGCCTGTGAAAGAGAGAGAATACATCTAATGAGTAAAAGAAGGCTGAGAAAGAAATTGTGAAGTGATAATAATGATATCTGATGAACAGGAAAAACAAAAAAAAGATAGTGTAGTAATAATATTTATTATAAACATTCTTTAATAAAATTTTGTTTATAGCTAATTTATTCTCTTGGAAATCAGAAAGAAAAACCTGTTGAATTGTTTATACCTCATCCACAAGACAATGTCAAAATCATGTTTTATAAAACGATGTCGACATACTTGCATTTGGCCAGACCAGTGCATCTAGCAGATTCAAGTCTCATACATATCAAGTTGCCAATGTGTGTAGTATTGTAATAAATTACAATAATTATTAGCCATTCAGTGTTTATAGCTCAGAGTTGTACACACTGATTATTTCCTCACTTATGCAGACATAACCACTGAATCTTCGGCATGATTCAGTGGGCCATGATAATGATATTAAAGATTGTGAATGAGTGGCAAAGAAACTTGTGGTTTGTTATGTAGCAGACATTTTTATCCTACCATATTATTCATTTCTACAGAAGAATCAACAACACCTTAAGGAAGAGTATATATTTATATGTACGAAATATATTTTTATAGTTTACTTATTACCAAAAGTTCAATGCTACTTATTTTCAATAATATGATGGACATTGATGGAATTATAGAAAAAATATCATTATATTATTAACATTTTTTTTAAATTTCAAGTTTTTCTGATTAAATAATTCACACTTTATATAAGGAAGTTTGTCAATGAACTACTAATCACTACAGCAATGGACTGTAAGTGGTTTACTCTAACTAAAATTATCTAGTATTTCATAATCAGACATCAGCTGTGATTTTCTCCAACCCATTATCCAGGGCCTTATCTTGTAAAGGCACATTATCAACATCTGGCTGCAAACTATCCACAAGACATATAAACATTATAGTAAATACAGTTAAAATACATTAACTTACTTTGGTATTCTTTTTATGATTGAAATATCGTGACACCAATGTTTAAGATACCTCCAAGAATAACAACTAAGAGGAAATTCAGGGCAGCCAGCAAAATGACTAAAAGGAAAGCATTGGATAATATGGTTAAATAGAATTATTATTAAATGATAATTTTCTTATAATAATTCATCTAGAATTAATTGCAAGTTAAGTTTTTTTCCAATAATATTAGTTGAATAAACCTGGCAGCTGCTCTGTCAATGTTATTTATATAGAACAAAATGCATTGCTTACTGATTATGGTTGTATTCCTCAATGTTTGCTGTAAATCAGTTACTTGACTTGCAGTTGTTACCTTGATACTCTCTATGCATTTACTACATGACTCATTTCTATAGGATTTTGCAAGCCTGGTATCACATGCATAGCTAGTATATCCTTCCCTGCACATACAATTAAAGTTTGTCCCTGTATGTTGTACACAAGTTGCACCATTCTGACAAATGTGCAGATTGCAGTAGTCTATATTGAAGCTACAATTAGCTCCTACGTAACCTGCGACACAATCACAGTGATAGTGTGGGCCAAAGTCTTCGACACAAGTACCACCCCATTAAGACAGGACGAATGAGAGCAAGCCACATAGGAGCTGTCATTGTCTTCACAGGTAATACGAATACCCTAATAGGCATTTACAGGTGCATAAACTACATTCTCTGTATATAAAGCATTGCTACTCATAAATAATTTACCAGCATTTCTTCTACCTATATGTCTAAGCTCTTAATTTTACTAATTATGGTAGTTGTTTTCTTAATGTATTTTAATGGTGGTTTTTGATCTGAAAATTTTCATAATCAAACAAGGTATACCACAATGTCCAGCTATGTTCTACATTAAGCAGGTTAAGAAATATAGTTGGTCTTAATCTGGTGACTATTGACAAGCAGCAAGTTAGAATAATTGATTTTATCACTGAAGAAACATTGAATTCTCATCAACAAACAAAATCTGTCATGAAATGATTTCTCAATAACGACATAACTAGCTAAACATGGATATGTCTGAAAACTTTATTTTACCTCTACTTGGCTAAGTCTTGATATTAATTATTTTACTTTAATTAGCACACTTACTTCAATGTGGTTTCTAGTTACCTTTGTCAGCTTCATGCTGCTTTTTACCAGACATTCACCTGTATTAAAAACCCTCAAGATGTTTTATAGCAAGCTTGTTATAACAGATAGCAATAATTATGATAATACTGAAAACTGTTAGGAACAACAAAAACAAAAATAGCTAGTGCAGTGATATTTGTTGTAAACATTCTTACATAAAATTGATTAATTTTTTTCTCTTGGAAGTCAGCAAACAAAACTAGTTGAATTGTTTGACATCAGCAGTAAGACTGTGAGTAGAAGCATTATAATATTATTCATAAAACGACTCGAATTTTTGCATTTGGCCACACTTGTGCTTCAAGCAGATTCAATCCACATGTATATCAGGTTGTGAATGTATGTTTGTTGGCGAGCGAGCGTAGCGAGCGAGACACTTACAGGGGTAAAAATGAAAAAATCGGGGATGTTTGTTTATTTGTTTATATAATATGGACGTACGTATGTCATTTTGTACTTTGACCCTCCGTATTTTTGTGTTCGCTCCACGTTCGACCCCGTCCCAGACTTCACTAAACAGAATCCTCCGGTTTAGCGACCATTACCCGTATCACCTTAGAAATTGAATTGTTTACGGCTTTGAATTGTTTTGTGGGTGCAGTTAAAACTCAAAATCTTGTGGGAGCTCCATTTCTATTCGAGTTAGTGGCGGTGGTAAGTTAATGCGCTATTTGTCACAGTTATAAGCCCTAACTGAACAGTATTTACTTAAAAATGCAACCACGAAGGTAAGTCTTGCGTAGGTATGTTCGTTGTGTGAAAGTATTGTGCGTTACAACTACTATTAAGAATATCACAAAGAAATTTTTAAATAACGTGATTTGATTTTGTTGCTTCTTTTTCAATTCAAACTGTTGCGGGAGCGGTTACTATGACATTGAAACCCCTTTACCTCATAGTAATGTAAAAACTCGACTTCATTTTAATAGCTTGAGTGTTAGTTGCTAAAATTAAATTTAACAATAGTGTAGTTTAAGGCTCGCTCGCCATTTGTGCTCAAGCACACCACTAGTAGTAAATGAAAAGCAGAGTGTAGTGGTCTTAATTTCAGCGAGCGAGCGAAGCGAGCCAAGCTGACTCTCAGTCGTGTTCAATTGAGATTTCAGATATATAATTGGCGAGCGAGCGTAGAGAGCGAGACACTTACAGGGGTAAAAATGAAAAAATCGGGGATGTTTGTTTGTATATGTTTGGACGTACGTATGTCATTTTGTATTTCTGTCCTATTTTTCTGTAAAAAGAGTCTGCTCGCTCGCCATGCATTTGCGCTATTCGAGCGCACCACTAGTTATTAGCTGTTTACTGTATTAGGCTCAGAGTTGTAAACATTGATTATTTAATCACCCATGCAGACATAACTACTAGTTTTCGGCATGGACCAGTGAACCATGACAATGTTATAGTAATAAAAAGATTGTGAATTGGAGACAAAGACACTCATGGCATTTCATCCCACCATATTATATAGTTCGACTGAGGGATCAACAGCACATTAAGGAAAAGTTTTTATTTATATGAATGTAGTAAATATTTTTTAATAATTAAACTATAAGATTTAAGTGCTACTTATGTACAATAATAGGATTAATAGTTATAGTAATTTTAGCACAAATATTTCTAAGTTTAAAAAAAATAAAAACACACATTTATAATCTAGTTGTCAATCACTAATCGCTGCAACAAATGACTGTAAATAGTTCACTCCTACTAAAATTCTCTAGCATTTCATAATCAGACATCATCTGTGATTTTCTCCAAATCATTTTCTAGGGCCATATCCTGTAAAGGTACGTTATCAGCTTCTGGCTGCAAACTTATAAACAAGACATATGAACATTATTAAAATACAGTTAAAATACTTTAACTTACTTTGATATTCTTTTATGATTGAAATATCGTGGCACCAATGCTTTCATTAAGATCCCTCCAAGAATAACAACTAAGAGGAAATTCAGGGCAGCCAACAAAATGACTAAAAGTAAAATTTTAGATAATATAATTGATATTAAATATATAAAATGAAACAAGCTCTAAATGTAAATAAGTTATCCCATTAAGTTGCATGTACACATTAGGACATTTTTGGTTATTCAATGATAAAATTTGTTTAAAAATTAATGTTAGCAGAAAGTTTCCTGTAGTGCAACTACAGAAATTTTTTTAATGAAAATTTGTACATTTCACACATGAAATGGTAAAAATTTTTTTGGAATATTCATCTAGCTAATTGCAGGATAAGTTTTTTTCTTCCAATAATATTAGTTGAATAAAGCTGCTCTGTCAATGTAATATCTATATTTATACGAACGAAATGCATTGCTTACTGATTATGGTTGTATTTTTCAACGTTTGCTGTAAATCAGTTACTTGATTTGCAGTTGTTACCTCTATACTCTCCATGCACTTGCTACATGACTCATTTCTATATGACATTGTTAATCTGGTATCACATATGTAGCCAGTATATCCTTCACTGCATATACAACTGAAGTTTGTCCCTGTATGTTGTACACAAGTTGCACCATTCTGACAAATGTGCAGATTGCAGTAATCTATATTGAAGCTACAATTAGCTCCTCCGTAACCTGTGTCACAGTCACAGTGATAGTGTGGGCCGAAGTCTTCGACACAAGTACCACCATTAAGGCAGGATGAATGAGAGCAAGCAACATAGGAGCTGTTGTCATCTTCACAGGTAATTCCTGAATACCCTAATTGGCAGGTGCAGGTAATATTCCCAAATAGTCCATTAGTACAGCAACCTCCATTAACACATGGTTTGCTCTCACATTCATCTATGTCTACATCACACTGTACACCAGTCCAACCTGTATGGCATGTACACAGAAATGTAGAATTCAGATTTGTACAGTTAGCACTTCCTATAGAATTGCAAGAACCTAGGGCAGATTCATCTCCATCACAGTAATCTATTCTTGTCTCACAATACCGTCCTGACCATCCTGGGTAGCAGTCGCAATTATAGTGATTGATAGTGTCGTTACAAATTCCATTTAGACATTGGTTGTGTTCACACTCATCTATATTGACCTCACACCTCTTTCCCATGAAGCCAGCATAACATGAGCAGTTGAAAGTTTCATTTCCGTCCACACAGTATCCATTGTTACAATTCACTGCATAAGGAATTCTGCAATCATCAATGGTTTGATTGCATTGTGATCCAGAGTAGTCTGGGTAGCAGGAGCAGTTGTAGTCATTTTTGTGGTTGGAAAGTTCAAAGCAAATTCCACTCATACAAGGATTATAATAACATGGACCTGTGGAAAATAATAGTATGGAAACCTACTGAGTAATGATTCAAAATTTTGATTAAGGTATTTCTGCAAGTTAAACATCATATTTTTTCACCGTATGTCTTCTGATGTAATCATCTCCATCAAATTTTTATTATGACAATAAGTCCATTTTTAATGATCAAAAATGATATTAGCTATATTTCATACTTTATTTTAAAGATATGCTTTTTACTATTTGACTTAGAGAGACTCAAGTAGCTTCAAATTATATTGTTTTTCTTGTTGAAAGTGTAGAATATGGTATCCAAAGTCACACACACAAACTTTGAGATTTTTTCTTTCATTAGTGTCCTCAATATTTGGACCTAAAGTTGGCGCTATTTATTTGCTTACTGCTTCCTGAGATCATATTTCCTGAATTGGGTGTGGTTCGTGTGGTGTCATGTTGAGAACAGCTACTCTGGTAAGTAGTTAGTTTTCCTATAGCAACCGTACAACTGTTTAGGTAGCTCACGATAATGAGTCTATGATAGTGAAGCCTAGCTCATATAACCTCTTCTGGTCTTGAACCTATCGTATTCTGCTGCAGATGCTAGTCAAGAAAGCATTAATTCTGTTGGGAAGTCACAATGAACCCTCAAAAAACACTCCTATGATGATGATGATGGTTGTCAGACAATGAAAGACTTCTAACAACAAGCTGGAACTGGAACATGACCTATAGCTAATGTAGTTTAACAAAGCTCTTTCTTTCAAAAAGCAGCATAAAACTATTCCTGTGTGCAAGTGTCACTGTGGCCAGTGTGCAACTAGGTCCACTGCTTGGGAATGTATTTGTTGTGGGGAAATCCAATCAGTAATCAACAAAATAGATACAAGTGATTCTTAACAAACCGGTCTTACTAAACATTGGCTTAATCTTGCTTGTATAGGGGTATGGATCCTAGACACAGTGTGTGTGTGTTTTTGTTGATGTGGTTTTAGTTTTGTCTTTTTTCAATAATAAACAACAATAATTATGGTGCATGTAACATATCACTTAATATCTCATGAGTAAGTAATCAACATGAATGAAACACTAATATCTAATTTAGTCTTGATAGGCAATAGCTAGAGATTATTCATGAAGATGGGAGTGGTTTACCTTATAGAACATTGGTCATGTACATGATATTGAATAAGTGACACTCCACTGGAACTATACTGTAACCTGTGATTTAAAATTGCTAGGACCCATATCCTTAGACTAACAGTGCTGAAGCCTTCACGTTGAATAATACAGATTGGTTCTGAAACTGTTGTGTCAATTTTGTTAATTCACTGATTGGATTTTCCCGTGACAAATACATTCACAAGCATTGGACCTAACTACACAATGGCCACATTCAAGCCCATAGCAAGAACTTTTCATTGGGGGGTCGGATTTCAAAAGTTACACCTACTATTGTTTTCTCCTTTTATTCTTAAAAAACAACAATGAACTGTGCAATACCTCATACCTTGTCTTAAGTTCTATGTCTAAATTCTGTCTATTATCAGCAACATAAGTGGAAAACTGCTAGTGCCATATCTAATAATTTGTCTTAGTTCTACATCTTCTATTAATAAATTCATTGAATACTGTGGATTATCAGCAACGAGCAGTAAAGTGGTGGTGCTAAATCATTCTAATGTAACAAGGCAATAACTGACATCAACTAACTTTAGGGTGAAACTAGAACTGCTGAGTTAATGCAAGACCTTCACATTTTTTCTTTATACTGTTGAGTAGTGCCGCTTACAGTTTCTATATGGCTCCTCTCCGGAGGGGGAGGTGTTTCCGGTCGACACTGAAAAGGTATTCTGACGGCACAGAATGGGTGGTCTGTTGAAGACGACACTGCAGCAAGTGGTACTACTCAATAGTATAAAGTAAAAATCTGAAGGTCTTGGAGGTTGAGGGTTGTCGTAGTTCAGTGGTTAGAGCACTGGTGGCTAAAGCCAGTGGCCCTGGGTTAAAATCCCGGTGACAACTAAGATTTTTTCACATTGTTCCTTTGCTTTTTTCTGGACTGCTATAGGTGAGAAAGTTGTCAATCTAGTTTTATGAAGTGTCAGAATTTGATAATTGTGATGATAAAGCCTTTTCAATCCACAAATTATGGCTCCTCTTCAGAGGGGAAGGTGTCTCCAGTTGACACCGAAAAGGTGTTCCGACGGCACATAATTGGTGGTCTGTTGAGTATGAGACTGCAGTAAGCGGTACTACTCAACAGTATAAAGGAAAAATGTGAAGGTCTTGGAGGTCAAGGGTTGTTGTAGCTTAGTGGTTAGAGCACTGTTTTTTTATTTTGGCTTTTTTTCAATTACAAGCAACAATATGGTGCAGGTAAAATGTCACATATTATCTCATGAATAAGTACATGACATGAATATCACTAATGTCTACTGTAGTTTTGATAGGCATATTGTAACCTGTGCTTTAAAATTGCTAGGACCCATACCCTTAGACAAAAGTGTTGAAGCCTTCATGTTCAATAATACAGGTTGGTTCTGAATCACTAGTGTCTATTAGTTAATTTATTGATTACGTTTCCCTGTGGTAAATACATTCCCAAGCACAAGCAGTGGACCTATTACACATTCAGGCCTATAGTCTGAAGATTACATGGTGGGTGTTCGGATTTTGAAATATGCAAGAAAGCCCAACCTACTATTACTTCCTCCTTTCTGAAAAAAACGATGTCCATACTATTAGTCCATACTAATAGTAACTTGTCTTACATTCTACATCTAAATTCTGTTGATTATCAGCAATGAGTGATAAAGTACTAGTGCTATATCATTCTCATGTAACAAGGAAGTGACTTACCTCAAACAGATTTCAGGTGGAATTAGAACTGCCGAGTCAATGATAACGTTTCCTCTCCCCGTGTAGCAAGTGAAGGGTGGTAAAGGTCACACTACTCAAAATTAGCTGCCAACCATTAAGTTGAGATGTACACAACAGTGCACCATTTAATAAGCCATTCATCTTACAAGTAATTTAAATAAGTGCATTATGACCCATGTAAAGAATAGATGTAGCATAGCTAGATTTGTTCATGCCATTATGAGAGCGATATTTTGTAGCCTAGGAGCTCGTTGTTTACCGTATAGCTTGGAATAAGACCAGACTATCACATACATATAGAATATGAAGTGTATCCAGAAAATATTTAGTTAAATGGCAGATAATTCTACTTATGGTTTGGACACGATCAAGTACATGATTTTACACAAGTTAAATGTAGGGTGTGACTGAGCCATTTACTTCCAGTCACTCAAAAGAGGGATGACCAAACCCCTCAAACCCCCCTGACTATGGGTATAACACTTACACTCAGGAAATGTTTTATGCTGCTGTTTGTAAAAAAAAAAGGCTATGCAAAGCTAAGTATGAGGTCATGTTTTCGTTCTGGCTTGCTGTTAGAAGTTTATCATTGTCCTGGAAAAACACTGTCATCATCATCAGGAGTGTTATTTGAACACTCGGCTCCAATTTCCAACCAGAGGTGATCTTGATTAGCACAAGTAACAGAATGGATTGGCTGAAGACACAAGAGGAATTTGAGCTACTGGTATCACTATCATTAGACTCTCTAGTGATTCTGGCCATATCAGATCATGAACTACTTGCAAGTTGTATATTTTCCTATGGCAAAGACTAGCACTGACCAGAGTAGCTGTTCTCACCCTGAAATTATACAAACCACACCCAATTCAGGAAATTCGATTTCAGGAATCAGGAATCAGATACAATAACAAATTTTAAGTCCAAATTGAAGAAACTAATGACAGGAAAGATTTCAAATATATTTGTGTGACTTTTAAACACCATAATCTACACTTTCAGCAAGAAAAACAAAAAAACTAAAAGCACGCAGTCTTTTATTAAAGAATAAACAAAATTTTGTACATATTTAGTTACCGCGATTGATTGTGTACAATACTTGAATATTTGCAGAATAGAATAGAAATTCAATTCCGTAACTAAACAAATTTAAACTGATTCGAAAATCTCCACTCGTAGAAAACAAATTATTGATATTTATAATATGAATAGTTCCAGTGAAATATGAAAACTTTTCATTCAAATTTATTTGTTCTTCAGGACCTAAGAAACCTTGAAGATGTCCATTAGCAAATCTGAAATTGCGTTCTGTTATTTCTGTACTGAGCAAATTAATGCTAGTAGAAAATAAATTATTGTCAATATCTACTGATCTTCTCAACATCAATGTGAAATTCATGACTACTGCATTTTCAAACAATAAAGTTTGATTCAATGCTATATAGTAGACATCCACAGTAAAGTCCATTGTTGAATTATCTAATATTATAAAGCATAAGTATGATAATAAATTGCAGTTACCAACTACTGATGCCCATAAAAATTTAGCTAAATTTCAGTCCAGAGAATCTGACTTTATTCAGTCACTTGATAAGTATTGTAGGTACGTAACCAATAGGGTCTCACTCAATTCCTTTTAATATTAATTATAACTCACATAATTGACAAACTGCTGAATTAGCATAACTTCCAATGTATCCAGGTGGGCACTGTTGTATGCATTGACCAGTGACTGGATGGTAGTATGGTAGGCCAGTTTGAACAGGACACGCTGTGGAAGCAAGTATGAATAAAAACAACTTTATTTATTACATGCAATTTTTAGTGCAGCATAAGTAAATTACTGCCCATCTAATCTGGTCAAAAAAGAAATGAATTACAATATTATGCAGACCTCAAAACTTCTAACTAGTTTGCTAGTATATGATGAAGTATTTACAGTGCAAACCTGTACTGCTATCATATTTGAAGTTATTTTGCCTGAACAATGTTTCATTACAAGAAGGTAGCAGGAATATTTGTAACAAAAAATAATACGAGAGGTCAGAAATTACCAAAAGTCACGGAGTGAGCATAACTAAAAGGGAGCGGCCGAGATAAGGTACTCATTCTGATAGTAGCGTATGTAACATTAAACAGTCTTAATAATGGTTCGGATTTAAAATGCTGGCCATCTGAATGTTACATAAAATTTGTACTGGCAGCTTGCAGCCAGTACTTTCTTGAAACTGTTGTGATTCTCTCTCATCAATCAAAAATTATTGTGCAGTACAATATTTTGATGTGACTTGATTTAAAAATCATTGTATTTAGTTTGTATAATGTAACAATGCATACGTGATCCAGATAGATTTATACTGGGCTATGAATCAAAAGGTTATATATTTTACTTCCACATTGTGTACTGGCTTATAAGTTATAGTGCCATACATAAATCTTATGACCCCTACATATCTGCATTAACAGTAATGTTTCACTTTTTAAACTCTATTCACCAAACTAAGTACACTTACTGCGTTCTATTAAAGGTACACTGTTCAAATGTGCCCAGAATGTTGTATAATTTTCCACAAATGAAAACCTAATAAGAAAACATTAAAATTCACAATCCTTGGTCTATGGATATTTAAATATATATTTAATAGAATCTGGAGTAGGGAAGGGCCTTCAAAGCTAATATGATGGGAACTGTATAGGTTGAACCGAGTCGATAAAATATATATGTACAAACATCGCATCACTAGAGCAATTTGGGAAGTGTTTAATATGAGAATAGTTAGAAATTCTCCGATACTGTATCAGTGGTGTCTGTACTTTACCTAAATTGAAGTGGTCCAGTATCTGCTGGAGGTGCAGTCCATGCTATTGTTACTGATGATTTAGTTCTATTGTTGTTTTGGGTGACACCAACCTAGTATTAATCATTGAACAGCAGTAGACATTAAAGTGCAGCAACTGTATAATTACTAGTTAGAAGTTATCCATACTAATGTCAGTAAGGTCACATACTGTCCATTAACAGTCAATATGGGTATAAAGATGTCATATGTTCGTAGCACTTCATTCATATGTCCAACATCCAACAGAAGCTTGAATAGCAAAGCAAATGTTTCTTAGATTCAAAGAATTATTTATAGATTTGATGATCATAAAATAAGTACAAATAATATAGTTAAGCTATTTGGTGTTGCAGTATAAACATATGACAGGTCAAACTTTGTATAATATTTACTGTGTATAGTTCTTACTGTAGGTGTAGGACAGGAACTCAGTCTGTATGAATCATTAGTGCTTGGATACTGGAATCCTTCAACATTACTATCATTAGCGATTAATTTTGCTTGAACAAAGAAGCCACGAAAGCCATCTTGACTTCTATCCTCAAAGGTAGGCAAGACTCTGAGAATCACTGCAAATACAGCAGAAAAATATTATGTGCTAAGATAACTATATTTGATTTTTCTCTCTGACATTGCTGAGGGCTTATTAATGAAAATTGTTTCTTGGCTATTTCTCTTGAAATATACAACATTTTGTTGAAAAAATTATTGAAATGATATTGCATATGAACAAGTATGTTATATTTATAAATGCTTGCTGGGGGCATCTTTATTAAAAAATATTTTACCCTTCAAATTTTAAAACCAGAATTACAATTAGATTATAAATGAGGAACTAGCTTGTTGATAATTTATAGGTAACAACCAGAGCGATTGTCACCAGTATGTAACACTTGTCAATAAAGACAATCAATGGCCTTGAGAAATGAAATTCTTCAAAAGTAATGTTTATATACTTTCATCTCATGTATGATATATTTTCTACACTATTTTAAAAGCTTCATAATGGATTCATCCTAATAACACGATGACAATTAATTGAAAACTTTACAGTTATATGTTGTTCCTGGATTGTAGCTGTATGTTTTAAGAACAGATCCATCTGTTTGTGGTAGTCCTGGATCTTCAAATATGTCTACAACAAGCTCATAAGGAAGAGTGTCAGTTGAATTCACATTACTGCCATGCTGAGGAACTAGAGTGGCACATGCTTCAACTGGAGCACCAGTTGAGCGACAGTCTCCAGGAGAAATCAATGCAACCAAGACCAGAGTTATTCCCGTAATCCAATCCATAACTATAAAAACTAATTGAAATTGGATAATTAAACTGATCAAAAACAACAAATTATTCTAATTATGCTGAAGAAAAACATACAATAGAACAATGGAGTACACTCAGTGTACTGAGGCCGTTAAATGGACCTTGATATTGATAACCATCATATCATAATTTCTAACAGGCTACACTACCACATGCAACACGAAGTTTGATGGCTCTCTTTGTTCAGAATTCAGTGAATCAGTAAGTATAAATACATGAGGCAAAAATAGCTGGTTTTAGTACAGAATAGCAAAAGCTACCATTTTATACACATGTATCTTGTAAAAGCTCATGACTTGCTCAGTTTTTTGCTTGATATTGATTGAGATTCTCTTTTCTGCATGTGATTATACATTTCGTGCAAATACTCTAGACACTGTGATCTTATTTCAAAGTAAAATAGTAAATAGTAAAATTGCAAAATGAATATAGGCTGTTCTATAATATTGTCTTATAAAACTTGCAGGGTACTTATTGGTATCACTGTATCTACTTCTAACACTGAAGGTAGCTCATAATGTGATAAAATAATATGCGTATCTGTTGTAAGGTATTATAGATTATAGCACACCATTAAGCTACTGCTATAAGCTATCTTATTCTGGACATTTTTGGAGAGAAATTTTAAGTTAGATATAACATTATGAATTGGGTACTGAATTAATGAAAAATATTCCAATGAAGAATATTCTAAAACATGATAAGAAGCAAGTAGTTATAAGTAAACAAAATAATAAGTAAAAATAATCCTATAATAAAATTATAGTATTATACAAGATTCAATAATTGTTAAATAAACTGGAAAGTTTATGAAAATGAAGCTTTTGGGCAGCCAAACTGAAACTCACAATATAAAAAAGGTATATTTATCCGAATTTGTCAATCAATGCATAAATTACATTCTCTGTATATAGAGCATTGCTACTCATAAATAAACTACCAGCATTTCTTCTACCTATACATGTCTAAGTTCTTAATGGAGGTTTTCGATCTGAAAATTTTCATAATCAAACAAGATATACCACAATGTCCAGCTATGTTCTACATTAAGCAGGTTAAGAAATTATAGTTGGTCTTAATCTGGTGACTATCGACATGCAGCAAGTTAGAATAATTGATTTTATCACTGAAGAAACATTTCTCATCAACAAACAAAATCTGTCATGAAATGATTTCTCAATAACGACATAACTAGCTAAACATAGATATGTCTGAAAACCTTATTTTTCCTATACTTGGCTAAGTCTTGATATTAATTATTTTACTTTAATTAGCACACTTACTTCAATGTGGTTTCTAGTTACCATGTCAGCTTCGTGCTGCTTTTTACCAGACATTCACCTGTATTAAAAACCCTCAAGATGTTTTATAGCAAGCTTGTTATAACAGATAGCAATAATTATGATAATACTGAAAACTGTTAGGAACAACAAAAACAAAAATAGCTAGTGCAGTGATATTTGTTGTAAACATTCTTACATAAAATTGATTAATTTTTTTCTCTTGGAAGTCAGCAAACAAAACTAGTTGAATTGTTTGACATCAGCAGTAAGACTGTGAGTAGAATCATTATATTATTCATAAAACGACTCGAATTTTTGCATTTGGCCACACTTGTGCTTCAAGCAGATTCAATCCACTTGCATATCAGGTTGTGAATGTATGTTTGTAGTAAATGACAAGCAGAGTGTAGTGGTCTTAATTATTAGCTGTTTACTGTATTAGGCTCAGAGTTGTAAACATTGATTATTTAATCACCCATGCAGACATAACTACTTAGTTTTCGGCATGGACCAGTGAACCATGACAATGTTATAGTAATAAAAAAATTGTGAATGGGTGGCAAAGACACTCATGGCATTTTATCCCACCATATTATATAGTTCGACTGAAGGATCAACAGCACATTAAGGAATTTTTTTTATTTATATGAATGTAGTAATTATTTTTTAATAATTAAACCATAAGATTTAAGTGCTACTTATGTACAATAATAGGATTAATAGTTTTGGTAATTGTAGCACAAATATTTCTAAGTTTTAAAAAAATAAAAACACACATTTATAATCTAGTTGTCAATCACTAATCGCTGCAACAAAGGACTGTAAATAGTTCACTCCTACTAAAATTCTCTAGTTTTTCATAATCAAACAGCATCTTGAAAAGGCACGTTATCGTTGTTAATTCACTGATTGGATTTTCCCGTGACAAATACATTCACAAGCATTGGACCTAACTACACAATGGCCACATTCAAGCCCATAGCAAGAGCTTTTCATAGGGGGGGTCAGATTTCGAAAATATGCAAGAAAGTTACACCTACTATTGTTTCCTCCTTTTATTCTTAAAAAACAACAATGAACTGTGCCATAACTCATACCTTGTCTTAAGTTCTATGTCTAAATTCTGTTGAATATCAGCAACATAAGTGGAAAACTGCTAGTGCCATATCTAATAAGTAATAGTTAGAGCATAAGCGCTTGGGTACTGGTGCATTTAGTGCACTGAAGCCCAAGGGCCGTAGGCCGAGGGCTTTGTGCACTAAATCCACCAGTACCTAAGCGCATGCTCTAACTATTTTAGATCCCGTTTACCCAGAGGCCTGCCCAGTTTCCACTAGAAACTTTGTTTATCAGCAAATTCTTCCGTGTCGGCCCAAAATTAAAATTCAATTAAAATTCAATTGAAGCACGCCAGAAAGTTTACTTTAGCAAGTTTACTTTAGCATGTAGCTGCCAGCTGTTATCTCCAGATCTAACTCTACCTGGGCTGCTCTGCAGTAAGCAGTAAAGCAGCTAGCTATGGTAAATTCCTGTGGTATGAGAGCGGGCAGGAGAGTTATATGGTAGGGCTGGTCCCATATAGGTGGATATGAAAGAGTAGTAGACCCTCCCATATCCGGCCTCACATAACCTGCTCCCTCCTGCTTTATCCGGCCTATTCTATTAACTAAAACTCAAAAATAGCAATACCCCAAGGGTTGTTAGTATGCACAGTTCATATACCTAAAGGCAAAAAATAGTGCACACTTACCAAGTTAGTACACCTAGTAACAATATAGCAACGGGTTCTAATTTGTCTTAGTTCTACATCTTCTATTAATAAACTCATTGAATACTGTTAATTATCAGCAACGAGCAGTAAAGTGGTGGTTCTATATCATTCTAACGTAACAAGGCAATAACTGACCTCAACTAACTTTAGGGTGAAACTAGAACCACTGAGTTAATGCAAGACCTTCACATTTTTCCTTTATATTGTTGAGTAGTACCGCTTAATGCAGTCTCTTTATGGCTCTTTCCAGAGGGGGAGATGTTTCCAGTCGACACCGAAAAGGTGTTCTGACAATGGGTGGTATGTTGAAGATGACACTGCAGCAAGTGGTACTACGGATCAATGGTGTAAAGCTGAAGGTCTTGGAGGTAGAGGGTTGTTGTAGCTCAGTGGTTAGAGCACTGGTGGTTAAAGCCAGTGGCACTGGGTTCAAATCCCCGGCGACAACTATGATTTTTTTACATTGTTCCTTTGCTTTTTTCTGGACCGCTTTAGGTGAGAAAGTTGTCAATCTAGTTTGATGAAGTGTCAGAACTTGATAATTGTGATGATAAAGCCTTTTCAATCCACAAATTATGGCTCCTCTCCAGAGGGGGAGGTTTTTCCAGTCGACATTGAAAAGGTGTTCTGACGGCACATAATTGGTGGTCTGTTGAGTATGAGACTGCAGCAAGCGGTACTACTCAACAGTATAAAGGAAAAATGTGAAGGTCTTGGAGGTCATGGGTTGTTGTAGCTCAGTGGTTAGAGCACTGTTTTATTGCTTTTTTTTGGCTTTTTTTTCAATTACAGGCAACAATATGGTGCAGGTAAAATGTCACATATTATCACATGAATAAGTACACAACATGAATATCACTAATGTCTACTGTAGTTTTGATAGGCATATTGTAACCTGTGCTTTAAAATTGCTACCCATACCCTTAGACAAAAGTGTTGAAGCCTTCATGTTCAATAATACAGGTTGGTTCTGAATCAGTAGTGTCTATTAGTTAATGTATTGATTACATTTCCCTGTTGTAAATATATTCCCAAGCACAAGCAGTGGACCTATTACACAATGGCCACATTCAGGCCTATACTCCGAAGATTGCATAGTGGGTGTTCGGATTTTGAAATATGCAAGAAAGCCCAACCTACTATTGCTTCCTCCTTTCATTCTTAAAAAAACGATAACGAACAACGCCAAAGATAACTTGTCTTAAGTTATACATCTAAATTCTGTTGATTATCAGCAATGAGCGATAAAGTACTAGTGCTATATCATTCTCATGTAACCAGGAAGTGACTTACCTCAAACAGCTTTCAGGTGGAACTAGAACTGCCGAGTCAATGATAATGTTTCCAATGATAATGTTTCCTCTTCCCGTGTAGCGAGTAAAGGGTTGTAAAGGTCACACTACACAAGATTAGCTGCTAACCTTTAAGTTGAGCTGTACCACAACAGTGCACCATTTAATAAGCCTTTCATCCTACAAGTAATTTAAATAAGTGCATTATGACCCATGTAAAGAATAGATGTAGCATAGCTAGCTTTATTCATGCCATTATGAGAGTGATATTTTGTAGCCCAGGAGCTCGTTGTTTACCATATAGCTTGGAATAAGTCCAGGCTATCACATATAGAATATGAAGAATCCCTCAAAAACCCCTGACTATGGGTAAAACACTTACACTCAGGAAAATTTTATGCTGCTGTTTGTAAAAAAAAAATAGCTATGCAAAGCTAAGTATAAGGTCATGTTTCCGTTCCACATTGCTGTTAGAAGTTTCTCATTGTCCTGGAAAAATATTGTCATCAATCATCAGGAGTGTTATTTGAACACTCATTGTGACTTGCATCTAGTTCTAGATGTATGGCTCCAATTTCCAACCAGAGGCATTCTTGATTAGCACAAGTAACAGGATAGGATTGGCTGAAGACACAAGAAGTACTTGAGCTACTGGCTTCACTATCACATTAGACTCTCTAGTGTTAGTGCTGGCCATATCAGATCATGAACTACTTGAAAGTTGTATATTTTTCTATAGCAAGACTATCACCGACCAAAGTAGCTGTTCTCACCCTGAAATTACATAAACCACACCCAATTCAGGAAATTCGATTTCAGGAATCAGGAATCAGATACAATGACAAATTTTAAGTTCCAATTGAAGAAACTAATGACAGAAAAATTTTCAAATATATTTGTGTGACTTTTAAACACCATAATCTACACTTTCAGCAAGAAAAACAAAAAATTTAAAACACGCAGTCTTTCATTACGAATAAACAAAATTATGTACATATTTAGTTACCTCGATTGATTGTGTACAATACTTGAATATTTGCAGAATAGACCAGAGATTCAAATCCGTAACTGAAAAAATTTAAACTGATTTGAAAATCTCCCACTCGTAGAAAACTATTTATAATAAATGAATAATTCCTGTGAAATATCATAATAATTTCATTCAAATTTATTTGGTCTCCAGGTAGTAAGAAACCTTGAAGTTGTCCATTACCAAATCTGAAGTTGAGCTGTAATTTCTGAATGGAGTAAATTAATACTAGCAGAAAAAAAGTATTGTCTATATCTACTGATCTTCTCAACATCAATGTGAAATTCATGACAATATAAATAAGAGATTGAATGAGCACAAAGTATGTAGAAGTAGCTAAGTATATTACATGCACATTGTAACCAGCTCATGACATATGTAATGGCTGCTTGTTGTAGTAATGTAATACATATGACAGGTCAAACTTTGTATATTTAATAAGTATACTTCTTACCGTAGGTGTAGGACAGGAACTCAGTCGGTATAAATCATTTGTGATTGGATTTTGGAATCTTCCAACATTGCTATCATTAGCAATTAATCTTGCTTGAATAAAGAATCCACGAAAGCCAGCTTGACCAGCAGCTTCAAAGGAAGGCAAGACTCTGAGAATCACTGCAAATACAACAAAAAATTCTGTGCTAAGATAACCATATTTGATTTCTTTCAACAAATGATCATTGAGCATTGCTGTGCAGCTACTAATTAATAGTAATGCAAATTGTCTCATTGGCTATTCTCTTGTAGTATACAATATTTTGTTGAAAAATAATTAATGTGATATTGAATATGGACAATAATGTTATATTTAGAGGTGCTTGCTGGTAGCAGTAGAATTACACAACAAAAGTTCAAGTTATTATTAGAATTATTGTTGAAAGGGTGTGTCAATAATTATGTAGGTAACAACCTGAGTGCTTGTCTCAAGTAAATAACTTTCATTAGTAAAGACATGCATAAGCCTTAAACTAAAAAATAATACATATTACACATGTGAAATCATACAAAATAATTCAAATCCTTAAGAGCAACATCAAACTTTACTTGTATCTCATGTGTGACATATTTTTCTATACTCTTTTACAAGCTTCATATTGTATTCATCTAAATAACCCAATGACAATTTATTGAAAACCTTACGGTTATATGTTGTCCCTGGATTGTAGCTGTATGTATGAAGAACCGTTCCATCCGATTGGGGCAATCCTGGATCTTCAAATGTATCTATAACCAGCTCATAAGGAAGAGTGTCAGTTGAATTCACAATACTGCCATGCTGAGGAACTAGAGTGGCACATGCTTCAACTGGAGCACCAGTGGAGCGACAGTGTCCAGGAGAAATCAATACAACCAAGACCAGAGTTACTCCAGTAATCCAATGCATAACTATAAAAACTAATTGAAATAGGATCATTAAAGAAGATAAAACTAATTAAGTAAATTATATTACAATAATTTGGAAAAAATTGAATTTGGACATTAGTGGAGTACACTTAGTGTATTGGGACCAACAAATGCCTTCGTAGTGATTTTAACGAAACACAATTTTCAAGAGGCTACAAGTATATTTATTAGAACCATGTGCTAGGAAAATTATTAATGACTTGCTGTGTTCAGTAATCAGTGAGTTCAGTTTGCTATTTATACTTGACTGGAAAGGGGTTTGTTTGAGTACACAAGAACAAAGGTTTCAATTTATTGTTTAATTTGTACATAATATTATATATTATTCGTTATGTTAGTATATTAGTATACAATATATATATACTGGATATAAGTGCACTCAAGACACTTATGATGTTTACACAAGATTATATAAAATGTATCTCTAAAAATAAATAAACAGAAAGGTTTGTGGAATTCAAGTTGTTTGGACCACCAAACTGAAACTCAAAATATAGAAAGCAACAAGCGTTTATGTATTGAATTATGTCAACCAACACATTCATAGCATTGCTTCTGACAAACAAGTTCAAGTAAATTCTTGCAATCATAACCTTTATATTAATTTAAATGTACATTCAGGTGTCTATTTATAAATACTTTATTACTATTCATTCTATCTATAGCATAGCTTGTTGTAAACTAATTACCAGCATTTCTTCTACCTATACATGTCTTAAGTTCGTATTGTGGCAAATTAAGTTAGTTTGTTTTCATAATGCATATCAATAGAGGTTTTTGATCTGAAAATTTTCCTATTCCAACAAAGTATACCATAATGTCCTGCTACTTTCTACATTTAGCAGGTTAAGAATTTGTTGGTCCTCATCAGTTGATTCATGTCTTGCAGCATGTTCAAATAGCTACTCTTATCACAGAAACATCGACTCATAAAATAAACAAAATCTGTCATGAAATGATCTCTCAAGAGCTACTTACCTACACACATATACCTGATAAACTGTACAGCTATTCACTTGTATTTTGCTAAATCTTGCTCTAAGTTTGTACTTAAAATACATACTTACTTCTCTTAGGTTCCTAGATACAGTGCCCGCTGCTTACTATTTTTTTACTTGATTAACATTCACCATCATTTCAAAATCCACAAGACATTTTATAGCAAGTTTGTCATAACTAACCGCATTGATTATGATAATAATGACAACTGTTATGAATAAGAACAACAAAATATGTAGTGCAGTAATAATACTTATTATAAAAATTCTTAAATGAAACGTAATAATTGATCCTCTTGGAATCCAGCAAGAAAACCAACTGAAATTGTATGTCCTCACCAGCAAGATTGCATGAAAAATTATTGTTTTATAAAATGACTTGACATACTTGTATTTGGCCAGACCTGTTCCTCTAGCAGATTCAAACCTCCTTGCACATCCAGTTGTCAATAATTGATATAGTATTATAATTATTGTAATAAATTGCAAGGAGAACATGTGCTCTTAATTTCACTATTTCAAGGTCAGAGGTATAAACACTGATAATTTTCACACTTACACAAACATAAATACAGAATTTCCAGCATGAATCAAGAGACATATTGAAAATATGGTGAATGGGTTTCAAGGAGCAAGTATTTTGTAATGGCATGACATTCACATAGCACAGCTTAACTCGGAACACTGTTGCTATTTTCAATGAATAGTCAGTGAATCGTCTGTTCTGTTTAGAACAACCTCCAGGATGTCATGTTTGTAGAGTGATTCTTTTTAGCTCCATTAAAAACATGTGCAAGACTGGAGTTACTTGCAAAATATGATTTCAATTAAATTGTGTGGGTGGGCAAATCCCCCTTGGTACTTGTTTTACTCTGTACATCACTTTGGCTATATAGAATAGTAGCCAGCAATCCATTTATAAATAATCATAGTTGTTTAACATTGTCTCTATCTCGTCATATGTTTTTCTTGTGCAAAATATAAATTAATATTTTGTTGATGTTTTGGCAGAATAACAATAATTAATTAGAAAACAAACAAACAATTATGATCAACTGAAATCAAGACCGGGAATGCTAATCACCATGGCCATGCAGGTTATCATACAATTCACCACATAAGGAATTCTGCAATTGTCAATGATTTTGATTGCAGTGTGATCCAGAGTAGTCTGGGTAGCAGGACCAGTTGTAGTCGTTTGTATGATTGGAAAGTTCAAAACACATTCCACTCAAACAATGATTATAATAGCATGGACCTGTGGTAAATAGATGTTTTGAAACCTACTGAATAAAGCTTTTTTAAGGTTGTGCTTAAGGTATTAATGCAGGTTAAAGACCATTACTTTCCACCTTATGTCTCCTGATATAGCCACCTCCATCATATTTTATTATGACAATAGGTCCATTTTGAATGATCAAAAAATGATATTTGCTACTTTTTTATATTTTATTTTAAAAGATATACTTTGGTTGACTTAAGAGGAGACTACGGTGGTTTAAATATATTATTTTTTGTTGAAAGTGTAGAATATGGTATCCAAAGTCAAGCACACACATTTTGTTAGAAGTGTCTATATTGTCCTGAAAAACCATCATCATCATCACCAAGAATGTCATTTGAGGATTCATTGTGACTTGCAACTGGTTCATAGAGGTATGGCTCCAATTCCCAACCAGAGGCTTTCATGACCAGCATAAGTAATAGAATAAAATAGGTTGAAGACATAAGATGTTTCTAAGCTGCTAGTTTTACTTACATAGACTCACTAGTGCTAGAGCTTGCCACATATGAGACCACAAACTACTTTAAAAGTTTATGCTTTCCTACAGCAAGGCTACTACTGACGAGAGTAGCTACTCTCAACTTGATCACACAAACCACACCCAATTCAGGAAATATGATTTCAGGAAGCAGGAATCAAATACATAGAGCAAATTTTAAGTCCTAATTGAGGATAGTGACAGGAAAATTTTCAAATATTTGTGTGATTTAGGGCACTATAATCTACGCTTTCAGCAAAAAATAAGAACAAGACAAAAAGAATTTAAAACCACATCCGAAACTAAATAAATTGAAACTGATTCGAAAATCTCCACTGGTAGAATATAAATTATTGATATTTATAATATGAATAGTTCCAGTGAAATATGTAAAATTTTCATTCAAATTTATTTGGTCTCCAGGTGTTAAGAAGCCTTGAAGTTCTCCATTAGAAAATCTGAAGTTGCGCTCTGTTATTTCTGTACTGAGCAAATTAATGCTAGCAGAAAAGAAATTACTATCTATATCTTCTGATCTTCTCAACATCAATGTGAAATTCATTACTACTGCATTTTCAAACAATGAAGTTTGATCCAATGTTAGATAGTAGACATCCACAGTAAAGTCCATTGTTGAATTATCTAATAATATAAAACACAGGTATAATAATAAAATGCAGCTATCAACTACTGATGCCTATAAATTTGAATTCAGTCAAGGCTGTATTCAGTCACTTGTTAAATTTTGTAGGTACATAAAAGATAGAGTCTCACTCAGTACCCTTTAATGACAATTATAACTCACATAGCTGACAAACTGTTGAATTAATATAACTTCCAACGAATCCAGATGGGCACTGTTGTATGCATTGACCAATTACTGGTTGATGATAATATGGTAGACCAGTTCGAACAGGACATCCTATAGAAGCAAGTAAGAATGAAACAAAAACACAATAAGTTCATTACACAAAATGCTTAGTGCAGCATTAATTACTACCAATCAAATTTGGTCTAAAAATAACTGAATCATAAGATTATATGCAGACATAAAGTTCTGACTAGTTTGCTAATATTCAATGCCAAGGTTGTTTGCCTAAAATTGAGCAAGGTTTCCTTTCAAATAGGTAGCATGTATACATGTACAAAATATAGTTCGAGAGGTCAGAAATTATCAAAAGACACAGAGCAAGCATGAAAAGGTTATGGAAGAGATAAAGTACTCATTCTGATGTCAGCATCTGTAACAATGTGAACCGTCATTGTCACAGTTCAAATTAAAATGCTGGCCATCTGAATGCTACATAAAATCTTACTGGTGAAGCCTGCAACCAGTGCACTCTTGAACCTGTTGTGCCTTCTCTTTCATCAATCAAGAATTGTGCAGTACTAGATTTTGAGGTGACTTGATTTATAATTTTGATTTAGTTGGTAAATAGTCACTCCTTCCTCATTGTGCGTATTACCATAATAATAAACACTTATAATGTTATACATAGATTTTGTGACCACTACATATCTGCACTAATAATAATGCTTCATTTCCATTTGCTCTATTAAAAAAACTAATGTAATACACTTACTGCGTTCAATTAAAGTTACACTGTTCAAAGCTGCCCAGAATGTTGTAAAACTTTCCAAAAATGAATACCTAAAAAAGAACTTGATAACAGTCACAATGTGTGGTTTATGGAAAGCTCTAGACTAGGGAAGGGCCTTCAATGCGATTATGATGGTTCAGTAAAGTTGAGCTGAGTCCATCGTATATAATGTAGGTACAAGCATCATAGGAATCACCATGAAAACATTGCAGGCTGATACTTGTACATCTTCAAAATTGTTCAATTAAAGAAAAATTACTAAGTTCCAAATATTGTACCAGTAATACTTTACCTGAATTGTAGTGGTCCAGTATCTGCTGGAGGTGCAGTCCATGCTATAGTCACTGATGATTTCACCATATTGTTTGTATGGGTGACTCCAACCTATATTATATTAACAGAGTTACACATTCCAGTGTAACAACTGTACTAAAGATAGTAAAAGGCTATTCAAATTATTGTGAGTAAAATGAAATACTGCTGTACATTTACTGTAGTTAATCAAAAGTCTTAACACTTTTACATTCCATACACATGACTGTGGACTTGTCATGTGTCCTTAGCACATCATTAAAATGTCTGAAATCCAACTAAAGCTTAAATTGCAAAACACTTGTTCCTTAGTTTCAAATATTTAGAGATTGAAGGAGTATAGCTAAGTGTATTACATACACATAGTAACCAGCTCATGGCATATGTAATGGATGTTTGTTATAGTAGTATAATACATATGACAGGTCAAACTTTGTAAAATTACAGTGTATACTCCTTACCGTGGGTGTAGGACAGGAATTCAGTCCATATAAATCATTTGTGTTTGGATTTTGGAATCCTCCAACATTGCTATCATTAGCAATTAATTTTGCTTGAATAAAGAATCCACGAAAGCCAGCTTGACCAATAGCTTCAAATACAGGCGAGACTGTGAGAATCACTGCAAATGCAACAGACAAAATTCTGTGCTAAGATGACCATTTGATTATTCTTTCTACAATTTATCATTGATCATTGTTGTTCTCAGAGGCTAATTAATAGTAATGTAAATTGTTTCTTTAGCTCTTGTAATATACAACATTTTGTTGAAAAATAATTAATATGATATGGAATATGAACATATAATGTTTTATTTATAGCTGCTTACTGGTGGCATTAGTATTAATAAAGAGTTTTACACCACAAAAGTTCAAATCAGAAGTACTATTAGAACAATAGTTGTTAAAAGGGTCTGTCAATAAATTGTAGGTAGCAACCTGAGTACTTGTCACAATGACTGTATGTAACATTTATTAGTAAAGACATGCAAATATCTTGAAATTTGATTGTGAAAATGTTGCACAATATTAGCTAGTGCTACACATTTAAATATACAAACTGAAATAAAATATTACTTATGTGAAATCATACTAAAAAATTCAAATCCTTAAGAGCAACATTAAAATGAATTTCTTCAGAAGTAATGTTCTGATACTTTACTATCTCATGTGTGACATATTTTTCAATACTCTTTTACAAGCTTCATAATGTATTGGTCCAAATAACACAATGACAATTAACTGAAAACATTACAGTTATAGTTGGTTCCTGGAGTGTAGCTCTATGTATTAAGAACAGATTCATCTGTGTGGGGTAGTCCTGGATCTTCAAATATGTCCACAACAAGTTCATAAGGAAGAGGGTTATTTGAATTAACATTACTGCCATGCTGAGGAACTAGAGTGGCACATGCTTCAACTGGAGCACCAGTGGAACGACAGTGTCCATGACGAATCAATGCAACCAAGACCAGAGATATTCCAGTAATACAATCCATAATTATATAAAAACTAATTGAAATTGGATGATTAAAATGAGATAAAACTAATTAAGAACATTTTATTGTAATAATTTGGAAAAAATGAATTAGGACATTAGTGGAATACACTCAGTATACTGGGACCATCAAATGAGACTTGATAATGATTTTAGCAATAACATGATTTTCAAGAGGCTACAAGTATATTTATCAGCACCATATGCTAGGAAAATTTTTGATGCCTACCTGTGTTCAGTACTCAGTGAGTTCAGCTAGCTATTATACTTGACTGAAAAGGGGTTTATTCGAGTACACAAAAAGGAAGGTTTCAATTTATTATGTTTAATATGTACATAATATAATATATTATATATATTTATTGTGTTCAGTATATGATGTTATAGTACTTATTACATGAGTCAGAGTGTGATATGGCAGAATATTTCATGAGCAGGCTAATTTATTTTCATGAGCCAGAGGTGAGTGAAAATAAAGCCTGAGTGTGAAATATCTCGCCATATCACTCTGACAAGTGTAATAAGTGGTTTATTCCACACTAGATATCTTTATTACTGTAGTTAGTACTAGAGGACTGGTAACTCACAGGGTAAGTTGGTTGTGGGGGTTACCCACACCCCCAGCTGATATTTTAGCAGCTGCTCTAGTTGGAGTAGGCTACACTGATTGTGGTAGAGTAGCCACTCCTCACATTATTATAAACCACTCCCCTTAGACACTCCTACATTAACACTATCATTAGAACTATTATATCATCAGCATGCATTATTATTATTATTTCTGCTTAGCTAATTACATACATTCCATTTAACCCTCACCATTCATTACATCACTTCCTGTATCACATGATCACTTTGCACATGCTCAGTGGGTTCACTATATATTGGCCTGCTGGACATGTGCACCTGGCAGTGTCATTTTTCGGAAACATACACACTTAACCTGAAGCAATCCTCTGATCTGCCTTGACAAGCAGCAAGCTGATAGCTAAGGGCCTGATAATAAGGGTTGTGTGGCTCTGTCTGACATTCTGGTGGCAGCCCTACTCCTCAGTCTCCTGCTGCTCCCACCACACCTGGTGTTCAGCGGTGGTCCCAGTTGACTTCTTCTGGGATTTGGAGACGTTCCCTACCTCATCGAATCTACCTACAGTTTATCTGATTTGTTCACTTCTTGATTTTTATGAGCATTGTCTCCCTCATTTCTTATTGTAGTTATCCAGTTCCAGTGTATTCCAGTCTTCCTGATTTCAGTCAGATTCCAGTTCCAGTTGGCATTCTGTTTCTACTCCAGCTTGTCTTTCACTCTGGCAGTCTTCCCTGCATTGTATCCTACTGAAGTTACTATTTATTATCAATTATTGCATTGTTGTTATTTCATTCTGTTGTCCCGAACGTTGTAAATTGTATCCTTATTATTTAATCAGTGTGTCACTTTTTCTTCAGCAATGAATAACAGACCTAATACAAGGTCAAGAGCTCAGCCCTCTGAACAGCCACTGCTCAATAAAGACTCTTCTTCATCTTCTGGCCTCTCATCAACTTCCGAATCTACCTCTTCGGATTCTGGTTCTGCTTCTTATGCCTCCACTCTTGTGGAATTCTCACACTTCGGTCTTTCTGAGCAAGCGCAGCAGCCTGAAACACTGCAGCAGCAACAGCCCAACTCCACACAACTGGAAGCCACACCCACTCAAGATATGACTAGCATTGATTGTGTCAAGCAACTTGCCGAACAAGCCCGTTCCAGTGGCATTGACCCCAGCCTTCTGTTTATGGCTAAGCTTTTCTCCCAGAAAGCTCCAGTTGCCACTCCTGTTCAGCAGCCACAGACCTTTACCAGGTTTGAAACCCTGACTAAGCAAATTGGCAGCATCAAGGAAGGTGAGGACATTTTTGTGTTTTTACACCGTTTTGAGTTCCAGATGAAGTCTAACTCTGTCCCCCAAACCTCTTGGCTTTCTTTCTTATCTTCCGTCCTTTCTGGTATTTATAGTGAGGCTTATTATAACAATATTACTGTTTGTGCTAGTTATTCTGACATGAGAATTGTTTTGTTGACTACTGGAGGATATTCTTTGGCAGAGTGCCTTAACTCTTTTCCACTTAAGTACAGAAATATTGGCAGTAAATCTATGTTACAATGGTTTAACCACTGGTCATACAAGTTTGGTGTCATTCTCAACAGTTTTTCCTTTCTCTCTGGTCAATCTGATAAGTCAATTGAGTCTATTTCCCAGATTTTTGCTTCCGTTGGTATTTTAGCTGGATTGTCCAGTGATGCCAGAGAATCTGTCCTATCCAGAAAGCATGCTTCAGTTCAAGCCTTTTTGCAAGATTGTAACTCAGTTCGCCAGTTTGCAGAGCCTTCCCATAAGCCCAATTCTCATTCTTTCCAACCTCAGCACAGGTGATTCCCTGCTAACAATCACCATGGTAACCATGACAGCTACAGAAATCAAAGAACTCATTCCAATCCCAACTCTTTTCATTCCAACAGGCAACACTCTTATTCCCATTCTCATTCCACCCACCATTCTAATTCCCATTCTCAGCAGCCTAATCATCATCATCAATCTCTACCTAGAAGAGATCTCAGTACTGTAACTTGCTACAAGTGCAATGCTATAGGCCATTACGCTAACAACTGTCCTGCTGTTCCAATTTCTCAATCTGTTAGACCAACCCATTCTCATTCTCAGTCCATTCAACCCAATCAGTCTAATCAGCCCAATCAGTCCACTCCAGCTACTGTTCAGCAATCAAATTCCAATTCACAGCCTACAGCCCCTGTTCCAGTTCCCAGAAACATACCAAGATCTGTGAGAAAGATTGATTATAGTAATCCAGATTGTGTGCTTAATCACTGTGATTCTGTTTCTGATTCTGACTCAACTGCAGAAGCCACCCACTTGAACTGCTTTGATGATGAATTCATTACACATGGTTCAGTCAATGGTATTCCCACCTCACTAGTTGTTGATTCTGGAGCTAAGATTTCTATTATGTCCACTGATTTTGTAAATGACACTATGACACCTGTATGTCACCAAAATATTTTTGGCATTTCTCAAGTTTCCATTTCGGCCCCTGTTTATGAAGTTCCAGTTGTCTTACCCACTCTCAATGGCTTGTGTAGACTAGCCGTTGACTCAAGACTCCCAGCCAAAACCGTACTCATTGGCATAGACTTTGGCAAAGAAAATGTTTTGAGCCTACTCCATCACGTCAAGTCTGGTCCCTTGCCTGTGATGACCACTACCAGAGCTATGAGTGCTGACAATGCAGTAGCCACACAAATTGCAGAAGCATTGCATTCATCTGAAGGTGCCACTCCCTTGTCACTCAGTGACATTCCTGACACAATTGAACCTGAGCTTGAAGAAACAACTGATCCTACCCCTGCAGCAGCTGAACTCAGTTCCAGCAGCAGAGACTCTTGTTCTCTTGTTCCCATTACTATGCCCACTTTGTCTTTTGACGGCATCACCAAAGATAAGTTTAAGGAGTTGCAAAGCACTGACCCTTCCCTTGCTCCTCTGTGGGAGTTAGCAAAGAAACATGAAAAATCCTTCTTTATTGTCAATGGTTTGCTTATGTGTTTAACGTCCACTCAGAATCATTTTTCTCATGCCATCATAGTACCACAGTCTCTACGTAAGAAAGTTTTAGTTGCAGCCCACAAAGGCTTAGGCCATGGCGGCTTAAACACCACAAGGTCACTTATCAATAGGCATTTCTCTTGGCCTAGCATGGCAGCAGACATTAAGGCTCATGTTCTCTCTTGTCCCAAGTGTGTGAAATTTAACAAGTCAGGCGCTCCCAAGGTCCCAATGTTGGAACCAGAAATTGTCTCTGAAAGATGTGAGAAATTAGCCATGGACATTGTAGGTCCACTTCCAAAGTCCAAGAATAACCTCAGATTTATTTTTACTTGCATGGAATTAGCCTCAGGTTTTCCATTTGCCATTGCATTGAAGACCTATACAGCTGACGAGACAGCAAAAGCTTTACTTTCTGTTATTTCCATTCTTGGTGCCCCTCTTCATGTTCTGTCTGACCAAGGCTCAAACTTCTTATCTGTTACACTGACAAAGCTTGAGGAAAAGTTTGGTATTGGTGGAATTAAAACGTCCCCTTACCATCCCCAGAGTAATGGAAGGCTTGAACGTTTCCATTCTACTCTGAAGAACATGTTATCCAAATGCATTGACAACAAACAAGATTGGCCTGTTGCCCTTGAATTGGTGTTGTATTTCGCAAGGAATTTTCCACATTCTAGACATGGTTTCACTCCCCATGAACTCCTGTTTCTAAAACCTTCTCCTTACATTTTATCCACTTTGAAATCGTTATGGTCATCTGATTCACTGTCCAGTATCAACCTGCCACAGTTTATTCATGACATTGACTCTAGCTATGTTCGCTTGTCAGAATCATTTTGTTAAGAAATCCCTGAGTTCCAAACATGCTTCATCCAGAGTTTCAAAAGAATCTAAGTTAGTTGTCGACTTTAAAGTCGGAGATGTTGTGTACAAACGTTGTCCTGGTATCAACAAGTGTTTAGAAGCATCCTGGGATGGCCCCTTTACCATTGCAAAAGTTGTGCCCCCTGTCAACTGCTCTATTGTGCCACAAGGCAAGAAGACAAAACCCAAAGTTGTACATCTTTCTATGCTCAAGAAAGCAACTCCAGTTATGAGAACTTTGATTGTCCCTGAGGAGGTTGACAACGAATTTGTCCCTTTACCCAACAACTCAACTGTGAAAATCGCTCTTACTATGCAGCAGCAACAGCAGCTTGATTTTATTTTGTCATCATTTCCTTCTGTTTTCAGTGATACTCCAGGACTTACTTCATTGGTTTCCCATTCCATCACTGTACTCCAGTTTGGTCACCCTCTTACTCAGTCCCACTTGCTTACCAAGAAGTCTTTAGAGAAGAAATTGAGAATCTGTTAGCCTTAGGAATCATTGAGCCTTCGTCCTCTGCATGGACAAGTTCACCTATGCCAGTCAAAAAGAAAGACGGTGGAATCCGGTTAGTCGTGGATTACAGAAAGCTGAATTCCATTACTGTTCACGATCCTTTTTCCATGCCATCCATTAATGATATCTTGGCACACCTTAGCAGTGCTACATTCCTTTCCAAATTGGACCTTTTGAAAGGCTTTCATCAGGTGCCCTTGAGTGAATCATCCAAACACCTCACTGCATTTACCTGTCTACAAGGCAAATTTCAGTATTGTGTTATGCCTTTCGGTCTTACCAATGCCCCTGCAACTTTCCAGTTGCTGATGCAATCCGTTCTTCTTGGCTTAGAAAATTTTTCTCTCCCTTATATTGATGATGTTATCATTTTTTCTACTTCATTCGACGACCACCTCAGCCACATCACTTCCGTCTTGTCCAAAGTTTCAACGGCTGGATTGACTGTGAAACAATCTAAATGTTCTTGGTGCTTTGAGAGCTTTGACTTTCTAGGATTTCATGTGGGAAATGGACGTCTCTCTATCCCTGAAGCCAAAGTTGCTCACATTAGTAACTTCATTCTTCCAACTACCAAGTCTGCCTTGAGATCATTTTTGGGTTTAGTCACTTTTTATGCGAGATTTGTACCATCACTAGCAAAATTCACGTCTGTTTTATCTAATCATCTGACCGACAAATGCCCAGACAAAATACAATGTAACCAAGACTTTATCGACAATTTTAATTTTATTATTGACTCTATTGTCCATCACTCATCACTAATTCTTCCTGTATCTAACGATGCATGGTGTTTGTACACCGATGCCTCCACAAGAGGCATAGGTGGTGTGTTGTGTGTCTATAGAAACAATTCCTGGACCCCTGTTTCATTTTACTCCAGGCAGCTCCTCCCAAGGGAAGCTAACTATGCCGTCACGGATTTGGAAGCACTCGCACTGTTAGCCTCTGTCCAGCACTTCAGATTCTACCAGGATGGAAGATATTTCAAAGTTTTCACGGACCATAAGGCCTTACTTGGAATAATTAATGGCTGTCCGCCCTCAGCAAGGTTATGCAGATGGAAAGAAAAGCTTGCAGACTACCACTTCGACGTTTTCCACGTGAAAGGTGAAAGCAACTTAGCAGCAGATGCCCTCTCTAGGCAAGATTGGCCTCCACCACAGCAGCCAGTCACAACAGCCACTCCTACTCCGGAGCAGCAAGCCCTGCCTCTAGCCACTCTTTCTCTGCAATTTCAACAGCAGCCTTCTTGCACCAGTGACTCTACCTTCCAAGGAGGGGGAGATGTGGTAGAGTAGCCACTCCCCACATTATTATAAACCACTCCCCTTAGACACTCCTACATTAACACTATCATTAGAACTATTATATCATCAGCATGCATTATTATTATTATTTCTGCTTAGCTAATTACATACATTCCATTTAACCCTCACCATTCATTACATCACTTCCTGTATCACATGATCACTTTGCACATGCTCAGTGGGTTCACTATATACTGGCCTGCTGGACATGTGCACCTGGCAGTGTCATTTTTCGGAAACATACACACTTAACCTGAAGCAATCCTCTGATCTGCCTTGACAAGCAGCAAGCTGATAGCTAAGGGCCTGATAATAAGGGTTGTGTGGCTCTGTCTGACATTCTGGTGGCAGCCCCTACTCCTCAGTCTCCTGCTGCTCCCACCACACTGATCATCCAGAGGAGGAAGGTAGCTGTAAAATCCAAGAAAATTGAAAAGTAGCTATAATTACAGAATAGCTCAGACCACTAAGTGGTTGCCAGCTATTCTGGATTATATGAAGAATGTGATGTCGAACATATCAATCGGTATGACCTGGTTTCCTAACTTTGACAGCTAGTATTCGTAGTTTCAATTTTTGCATCTATTTAACCGTATGCGATGACGTCATACTTCCTGCCCTATAAAAGGAATCTACGCGCCTCACTCCTCGACCTTTGATCTAGTGAGCGGACGATGTCTGACCATGAATTGGGTAAAGTACAGTGACCATGAATTGGGTAAAGTACAGTGATAATGAATTGGGTGAAGTACAGTGACAATGAATTTGGTAGAGTACAGTGACCATGAATTGGGTAAAGTACAGTGACCATGAATTGAGGAAAGTACAGTGACCATGAATTGAGGAAAGTACAGTGACCATGAATTGAGTAAAGTACAGTGACCATGAATTGGGTAGAGTACAGTGACCATGAATTGAGGAAAGTATAGTGACCATGAATTGAGAAAAGTACAGTGACCATGAATTGAGGAAAGTATAGTGACCATGAATTGAGGAAAGTACAGTGACAATGAATTTGGTAGAGTACAGTGACCATGAATTGGGTAAAGTACAGTGACCATGAATTGAGTAAAGTACAGTGACCATGAATTGGATAAAGTACAGTGACCATAATTTGGGTAAAGTACAGTGATAATGAATTGGGTAAAGTACAGTGATAATGAATTGGGTAAAGTACTGTGACCATGAATTGAGGAAAGTATAATTGAGGAAAGTATAGTGACTATAAATTGAGGAAAGTACAGTGACCATGAATTAAAGAAAGTACAGTGACCATGAATTGAGGAAAGTACAGTGACCATGAATTGGGTAAAGTACAGTGATAATGAATTGGGTAAAGTACAAGGATAATGAATTGGGTAAAGTACAGTGATAATGAATTGGGTAGAGTACAGTGACCATGAATTGAGGAAAGTACAGTGACCATGAATTGAGTAAAGTACAGTGACCATGAATTGGGTAGAGTACAGTGACCATGAATTGAGGAAAGTATAGTGACCATGAATTGAGAAAAGTACAGTGACCATGAATTGAGGAAAGTATAGTGACCATGAATTGAGGAAAGTACAGTGACAATGAATTTGGTAGAGTACAGTGACCATGAATTGGGTAAAGTACAGTGACCATGAATTGAGTAAAGTACAGTGACCATGAATTGGATAAAGTACAGTGACCATAATTTGGGTAAAGTACAGTGATAATGAATTGGGTAAAGTACAGTGATAATGAATTGGGTAAAGTATAGTGACCATGAATTGAGGAAAGTATAATTGAGGAAAGTATAGTGACTATAAATTGAGGAAAGTACAGTGACCATGAATTAAGGAAAGTACAGTGACCATGAATTGAGGAAAGTACAGTGACCATGAATTGGGTAAAGTACAGTGATAATGAATTGGGTAAAGTACAAGGATAATGAATTGGGTAAAGTACAGTGATAATGAATTGGGTAGAGTACAGTGACCATGAATTGGGTAGTGTACAGTGACCAGGAATTAGGTAGAGTACAGTGATAATGAATTGGGTGAAGTACAGTGATAATGAATTGGGTAGAGTACAGTGACCATGAATTGGGTAAATTACAGTGACCAGGAATTGGGTAGAGTACAGTGACCATGAATTGGGTAAAGTACAGTGACCAGGAATTGGGTAGAGTACAGTGACCATGAATTGGGTAGAGTACAGTGACCATGAATTGGGTAGAGTACAGTGACCATGAATTGGGTAAAGTACAGTGACCATGAATTGGGTAAAGTACAGTGACCATGAATTGGGTAAAATACGAGTGGCCATGAATTGGGTAGAGTACTGTGACCATGAAGTGGGTCAATTACAGTGACCATGAATTGGGTAAAGTACAGTGACCATGAATTGAGTAAAGTACTGTGACCATGAATTGGGTAAAGTACTGTGACCATGAATTGGGTAAAGTACAGTGACCATGAATTGGGTAAAGTACAGTGATAATGAATTGGGTAAAGTACAAGGATCATGAATTGGGTAGAGTACAGTGACCATGAATTGGGTGAAGTACAGTGACCATGAATTTAGTAGAGTACAGTGATAATGAATTGGGTAAAGTACAAGGATCATGAATTGGGTAGAGTACAGTAACCATGAATTGGGTAAAGTACAGTGACCATGAATTGGGTAGAGTACAGTGACCATGAATTGGGTGAAGTACAGTGATTATGAATTGGGTAGAGTACAGTGATAATGAATTGGGTAAAGTACAGTGACCATGAATTGGGTAAAGTACAGTGACCATGAATTGGGTAGAGTACAGTGATAATGAATTGGGTAAAGTACAGTGACCATGAATTGAGTAAAGTACTGTGACCATGAATTGGGTAAAGTACAGTGACCATGAATTGGGTAAAGTACAGTGACCATGAATTGAGTAAAGTACAGTGACCATGAATTGGGTAAAGTACAGTGACCATGAATTGGGTAGAGTACAGTGACCATGAAAGTACAGTGACCATGAATTGGGTAAAGTTCAGAGACCATGAATTGGGTAGAGTACAGTGACAATGAATTGTGTAAAGTACAGTGATAATGAATTGGGTAAAGTACAGTGATAATGAATTGGGTAAAGTACAGTCATAATGAATTGGGTACAGTACAAGGATATTGAATTGGATAAAGTACAGTGACCATGATTTGGGTAGAGTACAGTGACCATGAATTGGGTAAAGTACAGTGACCATGAATTGAGTAAAGTACAGTGACCATGAATTGGGTAAAGTACAGTGACCATGAATTGGGTAGAGTACAGTGACCATGAAAGTACAGTGACCATGAATTGGGTAAAGTTCAGAGACCATGAATTGGGTAGAGTACAGTGACAATGAATTGTGTAAAGTACAGTGATAATGAATTGGGTAAAGTACAGTGATAATGAATTGGGTAAAGTACAGTGATAATGAATTGGGTACAGTACAAGGATAATGAATTGGATAAAGTACAGTGACCATGAATTGGGTAAAGTACAGTGACCAGGAATTGGGTAAAGTACAGTGACCAGGAATTGGGTAGAGTACAGTGACCATGAATAATTGGGTAAAGTACAGTGACCAGGAATTGTGTAGAGTACAGTGACCATGAATTGAGTAAAGTACAGTGACCATGAATTGAGTAAAGTACAGTGACCATGAATTGGGTAGAGTACAGTGACCGTGAATTGGGTAGAGTACAGTGACCATGAATTGAGTAAAGTACAGTGACCATGAATTGGGTAAAGTACAGTGACCATGAATTGGGTAGAGTACAGTGACAATGAATTGTGTAAAGTACAGTGATAATGAATTGGGTAAAGTACAGTGATAATGAATTGGGTAAAGTACAGTGATAATGAATTGGGTACAGTACAAGGATAATGAATTGTGATAAGAGTACAGTGACCATGAATTGGGTAAAGTACAGTGACCATGAATTGGGTAAAGTACAGTGACCATGAATTGGGTAGAGTACAGTGACAATGAATTGTGTAAAGTACAGTGATAATGAATTGGGTAAAGTACAGTGATAATGAATTGGGTAAAGTACAGTGATAATGAATTGGGTACAGTACAAGGATAATGAATTGGATAAAGTACAGTGACCATGAATTGGGTAGAGTACAGTGACCATGAATTGGGTAAAGTACAGTGACCAGGAATTGGGTAGAGTACAGTGACCATGAATTGGGTAGAGTACAGTGACCATGAATTGGGTAGAGTACAGTGACCATGAATTGGGTAAAGTACAGTGACCATGAATTGGGTAAAGTACAGTGACCATGAATTGGGTAAAGTACGAGTGGCCATGAATTGGGTAGAGTACTGTGACCATGAAGTGGGTCAATTACAGTGATCAGTAAAGTACAGGTACCATGAATTCGGTAAAGTACAGTGATAATGAATTCAGTAATGTACAGGGACCATGAAGTGTGTAGAGTACAGGGAATTGGGTAAAGTACAGTGACCATTAATTGGGTAAAGTACAGTGATAATGAATTGGGAAGTACAAGTGGCCATGAATTGGGTAAAGTATGGTTTGCCATCAATTTGCTTAAGCATGGACTGAGTTAAGTTAGATTTGAGAAGGCATCAATTCATGGTTGAATTGGGTGAAGTACAGTTGAATTGCCATGGCTGGTTTATGCTGCACGAAAAATCTTTCAGGGTCCACAATCTTACTGTTTATATTGTGTATATCAAAGAGAGTTCACCTCAGTTGACCCCTGAGGGACTTCGGCAAAAATGTTAGTTAAGTTTAAATTAAATTGGCCATTTTAATGCACTCCCATATAATGTCTGTATTAAAGAAAGCTATAAACTCACCAATGTATTTGCTAAGTAACAGTTTTAAGATAACTTTATTAGCTATAATAAAATGGTTTGGCCAAGTATAGCATTTTCACTTATTTGAACTATATTTTAGCTATCACTGAATCATTAACTATGTTGTTTGTTTTTTCCAGGACAAAATAATGAAAGTAAAGATGGAAGTGGTAAGACACAGTTTTAATGTAGCCTATTATATATTTTGTCTATTTATCAATGATGTTGTTTGTGTATGTAGATGGAGTGACTGAACTCTCTTTTGAAAAGAACGATTAAAAAGTTTAATTATAGATCATTCATTAACAATATTTAAATTATATTAATGACCATATTGATTTTTTCTAATATTTTTATATGGTTGTCATTATTATAGATCATTCATTAACAATTAATAATATTACTATGTATTTAAATTATATGACCATATTGATTTTTCCTGATATTTTTATATGGTTGTCAAAGTGGTTAACATAGACGTTTCTAAGAAATTAAATCAATTGCCAAGAAGTTTGCAACCTTGTCAAATTGGTTGCCAAAAAGTTGCAGCTTGTCAAAGAAGTTGCCAAAAAGTTACAGACTTGTCAAAAAGTAGTTGCCAAAAAGTTGCAGACTTGTCATGCAGGTTACCAAAACATTACAGACTTGTCCGCGTGGTTAACAGCGAGTTTTCAGAGAAGTTTGCGAGGTTTGTTAACTAGCTTGTTAACTAGTGTCCGTTCCAGGCGTCAACGACGGAGTTCCAAAATTTGTTAACCGCTCGGTAACTACGCGCGAACTAGTAGTTTACTAGTTAACGAGCTAGTTTGCAATTTGTAAACTTCGCTTTTTGGCGCTGTGTGTGCAGTAACTTTAGCCACATCCCATGTCTCAGCATATCTAGGCTGGGGGGGTCTCTGGTGGAAGGCCCCCTTAATCAGACGTGTGACAAGAGGGTGTTGGCCAACCACATATCCATCAACTTTTTCATGTACTGATGAAATAGCTGAGCAGTATGAATTCAGGGATCTGTATTGGTATCCTTCCTCAAAAAGATGTGCTAGGAAGTTAACCACGCCTGTTATATCTCCTGAAACGGGATGAATATCCCTTTGATCACACCAGCACAGCCGCTTTTTGAACAATGAGTCATATGACTTGTTTGTCTTCTGCTGCCAGGATGAGAGGAGTAGCCTTGTAGCCTCCTCTGAAAGCTTTTTACTGCGGAATCTATTCCGAAGACACTCCATGCGGCCAGTTGAGGAGTCATATGAGGTTGATTGACGCTGTGCGTCAGTATTATTGTCCCATGGTTCCTAGGGAGCATGAGTGGCTCCCGTATTAGCATTCCCAGTAGTACTGGGTACCAAGGTTGCGACTTCCAGGTTGGAGCCACTAGGGTTATCTGAGCTCTCTGCTCTCTGACTTGTGTCAGTACCCTCCCAATTAGGTTCCAAGACAGGTTGGCATACCCCTGGAACTTTGTCCAGTTCATGTTGAATGCATCTATTGCCATAGCACCTGGGTCTGGCCTCCAGCTCACATAATGCTGGAGTTGGTGAGGATTCAGTTGTGGGGAAACTGTGCCCCACGCCTGTTTATGTACATTAGGGCAGTCGAGCTGTCCATCCTTAAATGAATCAGTGTACCTGGTTGGTTCCTGGCTTAGCATTTGGCCGCCAGCATGGCTGCCAGCAGCTCCAGGCAATTTATGTGCAGAGTGGCTTCCGTCCTTGACCAAGGACCCCCTGTCCTCTCCCCCTGACATTCCGCACCCCAGCCTATATTGGAGGCGTCCGTCGTTATTATCAGGTCTGGGTCTTTTTGCATTAGGCAGCGACCATTCCATTTGGTAAGGTGTTGCCCCCACCAGGATAGCTCCTCCTTTGCTTCCAGTGTCAGATGAGCTTTGCTCATATAGTCCTGTTCTCCCGTTGTCTCCAGTGCTATCTGAAGGCACGTTTGCAAGTGTCTGTAAAACAGGGGGGCTGGGGGAATGGCGAGTGCTGCATGGTTCAGCTTTCCCAGCCAACGGGATAGGTCTATAGCCCTCAGGCCATCCCCCAAGCATACTATTCTCTGCGCTTCTAGCTTCAAGTGGCGAATTTTTTCCCCTGGCACCTTGATCTCCATAGTTTGGGAGTGTACAGCAAACCCTAGGAAATCTATCTCCCGGGTAGGGTCCACAATTGACTTTTTCTGGTTGATTATGAACCCCAGGCTTTCCAGGAGGAAAATCAGGCCTGCCGTGTGGGCCTGAGCTTGAGACCTAGTCTCCGCTATCAGGAGAATGTTGTCTATATAGATGATCATTCTCAGGCCTAAATACCTCAGTGTGGTCATAATGAGTTTGGTAATTTTGGTGAATACCCATGGTGCTGAGGACAGGCCGAAGGGTAGACAGGTTAACTGGTAAGTTTTCCCCTGCCACCTGAACCGGAGCAGGCGTCTGTGGTTGGGTGCCACAGGTATCATGAAAGATGCATCTTTGAGTTTGTCATCCAATCTCCTTTCTTCAGAACATCCTTTAGCATGTGTATGCCCTCCATTTTGAAGTGCACTTTGTGCACAAAGAGGTTCAGTGCCTTGAGATTTATTATAGGCCTTGTTCCCCCATCTTTTTTGGGGACGCTGAAAAGTTGAGAGGTGAAGCCTTTGGCCTCCTGTTGAGTGGGAATTTCTATTATGGCCTTCTTCTTGAGCATTAACGTCACCTCCTTCTCTGATAGCGAGGCTGACTCCATGTGATTGAAGGACAGCTCCTTCGGGGCTTTTGTCAGGATTGGTTGGCTTACCAAGTCTAATGTATACCCGTGGACAGTCTGTAATACCCATGGGTCCCCTGATAACCACTTCCCAGTTTCTCAAGAATAGCACTAGTCTCCCTACCAAGGAGCTGTGTTTCATTGCCACTGATTCTGCCCTGTGGCTTACGCCCATCTCCAGTAACTTTGTTACCATTTGGGATTGCATAAGGTTGGGTAAATAATTTTCCTTTATAAGGAGCGTGGTGACAACCGGCAGATCTGTGTCTGCTATGTATGTTGTGACAGTGTGTACATTGGTACTGATAGAGTTCAGTTCTTTTTGAGTCTTTCCGACCCTGGCTTCCAGCTTGACTGGCGGGAGTATGGGTGGCTCCTTTGGAACCGGCACCCTCTGTCGAAGAATTGGCCATGCCCACGGGGCGCGAAAGTGGTGGGGTAGCCTTCTCGAAAAATGTTCGTCTTTGGTGGTCTAGAAGATTTTCCTCCCAAACCCGCCTGGTTGAGGCACTTCAGCTCCTCATCCCTCTCTTTGGCCTTCTTGCTAAAGCCCTCGCCAAAGAGGGAGGTGTTCGCATACTTGAAAATGCGGTCATCTTTGGCCATGTCAGTTAGCCTGGGGTTCATATTCCCTAAGGCGTTCCTGCGGCGCTCACGATTAGCGTGAGAATGGGCATTGCCCAGGAATTTCAAGGCTGACTGAGCCGCCTCCACTGCCAGTTTTGGAGTTAGTTGGCCACTAGCCGCCTCCTGGATTTTGGTCATAGGCCCAACCGCATCCAGCATGAGGGCCTGGTGTTTGGCCAGTTGTCTATCCTGGGACTTTGTTTCAGCAGACAGACGGGACTTGAGTACTTTGTCCATACTTGGGTAGGCAGCGGCAGTAGTGTTGGGGGCCCCAAACTTGTCTTTCCACTGCCTCCTAGTAGCGTTAGGGCATACCGGGGCCGGTGGCGTACATAACGTTCACGTCGTCGCCGCAGTCTTCTTCGTGAGGAGGGTGGAGCTCTCGTGGCGGGTACCCGCCCTGTGGGCGTGGTCCGAGCCATCGGCCACGTGTAAGCTACTCTGCCCAGCAGAGCCCCGTATGGGGAACTTTGTTCCCACGACCGACGGCCGTCTTCAGCGTCGTCTAAACTGTGGCCACCTTGTGGCCGCTGTTGGCCTGCCCGTCGGCGTCATGGCCACTTTGTAACGGCGGCTGGCCTTCCAGGGAAGCCACGCGATCGCCCATGCTTTGCATATCGCGCCATAGGTCTCTCAGCAGAGACAGAACTTCATTGTCGGCGTAGTTACCGCCCGATAACGTAGAATCTTCCATCACCGTTAGAAAAAGAAAAAACACCGCAATAGAACGCAATTGCGAGCTAGGAAAAAGGTCAAGGAGTGAGGCGCGTAGATTCCTTTTACAGGGCAGGAAGTATGACGTCATTTGCATACGGTTAAATAGATGCAAAAATTGAAACTACGAATACTAGCTGTCAAAGTTAGGAAATTAATTATTATTATTTACACAATGATATGTGAGACAGAGCATTCTGAAGTATGGGTAACTGAGCTTGCCAGTACAGCTTTAAATAACAGCATGAAATATCATGAGTTATTTCAAGGGTCATGTACCTAAAGATATGTACTTAAAGATATCATTGTGAAGATATCTAGGGTAGAATAAATATTAATTAGCGAGTGAGCGTAGCGAGCGAGACACTTACAGGGGTAACACAATCGAAAATCGGAGATGTTTGTTTATTTATTGTTTGGACGTATGTATGTCATTTTGTACTTTGACCCTCCGTATTTTTGTGTTGCTCCGCGTTCGACCACCTCCCAAACTTCACTAAACAGAATCCTCCGGTTTAGCGACCATTACCCGTATCACCTTAGAAAAAATTGAATTGTTTACTGCTTTGAATTCTTTTGAGGGTGCAGTTTAAACGCAAAAACTTATGGGAGCTCCATTTCTATTCGATTAGTTGCTATTTGTCACAGTTATAAGCCCTACTCAACAGCATTTACTTGTAAATTCATTGTCCACTAGACGAACCGCGAAGGTAACTTGCTAGGTATGTTCAATTGTGTGAAAAGTATTGTGCGTTACAACTACTATTAAGAATGTCACAAAGGAAACTTTAAATAAAGTGACTTGATTTTGTTGCTTCTTTTTCAATTCAAACAGTTGCTGGGAGCGGTTACTATGGGTTTGAATCCCCTTTACCGCATACCTAATTTAAAAACTTGACTATTATTTTAGTAGCTTGAGTGTTACTTGTTAAAATCAATCATTTAACAATAGTGTAGTTTAAAGCTCGCTCACCATTTGTGCTCAAGCACACCACTAGTATATACTGGATATACAACTTTGTTATTACACAAGGTTATATAAAATACATCTGTGATCAATAAATAAACTGGAAGGTTTATGACATTCAAGCTGTTTGGACCACCAAACTGAAACTCAAAATAAAGAAAACAACAAATATTTATGTATCAGAATGTCAACCAACACATTAGTAGCATTGCTTATAAAAAAAGTATTCCAATCATGACCATAAACTTAAAATATTAATTTAAATGTTTTCTCGGCGTCTATTTATAAACACTTTATTACAGCTATATATTTCACTCTATATAAAGCATTGCTAGTCATCATAAACTAATTACCAGCATTTCTTCTACCTATACATGTCTCAAGTTCATATTGTGTAAATAAATTAGTTGTTTTCATACTGCATATCAATGGAGGTTTCTGATCTGAGCATTTTTTTATTCCAACAAAGTACACCACAAAGTCCTGCTACATTCTACATTAAGCAGGTTAAGAATTGGTTGGTCCTCATCAGTTACTTCATGCCATGCAGCATGTGCAAATTTAATAGGTACTCTTATCACTGAAACATAATATACTCATAAGTAGACTAAATCTATCATGAACTGATCTCTCAATAGCTACTTACCTATTCACATATACCTGCTAAACTGTATAGTTATTCACTTGACTTTTGATAAATCTTGCTACAAGTTTTTACTTAAAAATAACACACTTACTTCTGTTAGGTTCCTAGCTACAGTGCCAAGTGCTTTCTGTTTTTTACCTGAATAACATTCACCACTATTTTAAAAGTCACAAGACATTTTATAGCATGTTTGTTATAACTAACAGCAATGATTATGATAATAATGATAACTGTTATGAACAAGAACAACAAAATTATCTCGTGCGGTAATAATACTTATTATAAATATTCTTAAATGAAACTTAATAATTGATCTTCATGGAATCCAGCAAGAAAACCTGTTGAAATTCTGCAAGGTTTCATGAACATTATCATGTTTTATAAAGTGACTTGACATACTTGCATTGGGCCAGACCTATGCCTCTAGCAGATTCAAGCCTCCTTGCATATCAGGTTATCAATTAATGTAGTATTACAATATTATAATAAATGGCAAGCAGAACATAGTGCTCTCAATTTCACTATTTCAAGCTCAGAGGTACAAACACTGATAATTTTCACACCTACACAAACATAAATACAGAATCTCAAGCATGAATCATGGGACATAATGAAAATAATTATGGTGAATGGAACAAGTGTCTTGTAATGGCATGACATTCGCACAGCGCAGCTTGACTCAGAGCACTGGTGCCATATTTGGTAAATAGTCAGTGAATCATCTGTTGTGTTCAGAACAACCTCCGAGATATCATGTTCGTTGAGTGATTCTTTTTAGCTCCAATAAAAACATGTGCAAGTCTGGAGTTACTTGCAAAATATGAATTCAATTAAATTGTGTGGGTGGGAAAATCTCCCTTTATACTTTGGACATGGAATCTTCATTACAGTGTGGTTATAAATAACAGGGCCATGAACACAGAATGAGTGGTGAGTTTATACTGGCTGAAGCATGTTCAAAACTACACACTGGCCACACCCTTTGTTGGGATGACACACAGCACATGACCTTTAAACTAATAAATATTGAAATCTATATGTGTGTATATGTAATGTGTGTGCATTATCGACCAGGCGTTGCTCCTACCCGTATTACAAATGCTTGGATTGTCTTTCAGTTGTTATTATGGGAGGGAGATGGTCCCAAAGTAAAATTCATATGTGATATTTTCACCAAAGTGTGGCTAACTTCTTGAGAATTTGGTCAAATAGTTGTATTGAATCAGTATATATACTCAAAGAAGTTTATATTTTAGTGTATTCAAAAAATATGTAATAAAATTGCACAAAATAATTCCTCTCCATAACTTATACTTGTTGATGAATATGAACCTTTGTTAGTCTATAATTACTACTATTATGCTTTTACATGAACACATCCATCTAATAAACATTCTACATCTAACATTCCATCTAAAATCTTTATAACTTAAATATTCAATAGAACTCAGTTCCCCTAATTAATCAGTAACACTTTCAATCAATACAAGCGCATTTTTTATTATTAAAATTTTTAGAAAACAATATAGGCAATTAAAAATCATAAGAATATTGTCACATTCTTATGCCACAGAGATACAGTTTTTCTATAACTACTACAAATATGTCCTTGGTCTAATAGAGGAGTATGTGTCTGGTTTGTTGATCGAGAATCTGAAAGGAAAAATAGTAATAAGACTTAGGTGATATAAATTTTTATTAGTTTGGGCTTCATTAGTTAAACGGTTTATTTCTGATACTAACTAGTAAAACACATGTTAATTATACAATAACTGCTCGTAATAAAATTATTCCGTCAATCATCATTATACAGTTGTATATTGGACAGTAAATTGTCATTACAGCTAGTCCCAACAATTACCTAAATTTCTATAATTGGTACCAAGTAATGTGATCACTAAACAAGATTGGAGTTGCTATGTAAAGGATTTTTTTTTGTTTCATTGTACTTATTCAAAATAACAAGGTTAGTCTAATAGATCCATATGAATGATTCCACAAAAAAAATTGCAATTAAGTATAACTCCATTAAAAGTACTCACTTCTACCAAACAATTTTTGTATATTCTACTCTACTCATAGTATACGGCGAGGCATCATAGTGTTTAAGTAAGCTTATTGTACTAAACACTGGGTCACAGCTCACATGTAATAACAATTTTAATTTACCAATCACTAGTAAAGTACCGCTGAGTATCTCAACTCTGTTGTCCTTATTTCTTAAAAAACAGCAGTAAGTCCCAGTGTTGTATTTTCGAGCTCTATTAATCACTATGAGACGATTCAGTTTGTCTCCTACATGAACATTTTTAGGTACTATTGTTTCAGACACAAATTTCCACTCTTCAATGTTCTGAGAATCACATAGAAATCTAATAGGATCACCTACACAAACAGTCTGATGGGAGGGGTACAGTGCTGATTGGCGGTGATCTGAAACATTATATAAAATGAACACCTTGTAATTTATTCATCCTACTAGCAGTGGATGCTTCTAATATTATTACTGTAAAGAAATTGTGAAGTGATATATTATCTTAAAGCACTTATAGAATCAACCTTCTGAAATCTAATTTGTGAATATCTTTCAGAATTTTTAACTGATGAAATTTTATTCAAGACAGGCTATTTTTAGAACCAAACTTAGCAGAATCAAATCAAAATTTTTGAAATTTCAGGCAATTGTCTCATTACCATGATATTGATAAAATTGCGTCAAATATAACCACTAAAGCCATAATAATTTTCAGGGGAGCATAACCATTTTCAGGGGCAAAATGCATCCCAAAAATGACTTAAAAGCATATATTTTGTCATACACTGTGAATTCAATGTAGTGTTTATTAAATTTAATCATGACATTGCTCACTCTGAATAAGGATGTGATATTCTGCATAAGGTATTCCCTCATAAGTCCAACGAAGTCTTTTATATCTGTTACCTTCACATACATACTTCCCTTCATTCTCTACAGTAGCATTAGTGATTACAAGTTTGTTGGCATAAGATTTGACATTACTTGGTAGTGAGCCTTCATTGAAAATCCATTTAATGTTTTTGAGAGCTTCTTTGCATTTTATCTTTATAGTAGTGCCTTGTGTAAATGACTTCTTAGTTGTATATGCTATGCAATATATATAAAACATATATGTACACTTGTTATAGATTTATACATTGTATAAGATATAGATATATAGTCATTAAGATAGACTGTTATTTATTTAGGTAACATTAAGGTGATTATACTTAAACTTAGAAAGTTTAGTGGTGTGTGGCATGCCTTTGATGTTACATAGGTTGATGGGTACTTACAAAATACTTTAAGTTCCACAAATGCTAAAAAGTGTTTATAAAGAAACGGTTCTAAAATAAGATAATAGCATGCATATTTTCCACCACTTTTTGAATTAACTGTTATCTCCAAAGTGTTAGATGAAATTGAATATGGAAAACTGGGTAATGCTCGACCATGTGGATCTATCCATTCTGGAGTAGGGTTATTCCAAGGCATATGTTTATAAAACTTCACCTTTTCTCCCACTAATGCTTCTATATAATCTGGAGATATGTCTTCAGCTGAGTTTTGATCTGAAAAGTGATAAAGTACTTTAATTATTATGCATTCAAAAAAATAAAAAGATAATATGCATAAATAACTTCATTAGCATTATTTATAAATCAATAAAGTGGATGAAATTTGGCAGAAAGTTTTGTGGTTTTGATCCTCACATAATTAGCAAATACATTAGAAAAGCACATTTAGTAGATACTTGGCAGTTCTGATGAGCTAAATATGATACTAACCACTATTTGTAGTCATAATGAAGAAAATGTTTACATTTCTTATGCTCTGCTCTTTATTGTATATAATTATATAATAAATGCCTATGAAGTCTTTTTAGAATAGTAAGGGGGAATTATTCAAATAAAAAAATCAAAACAGATGATAGCTGCCTGTAATGTATGTAATTGTAGGGGTAATGACATTGAAAAATCTGGGATTTTTTTTTTTTGCAGGAGAGCAAATTAAGTGAGACTGACTTCAGCATCTACTACATCATTAGCGCCTTCCTATCTTTAACTCTCTACAAACTTTAATTTTGTTGACCTTCACCTGATGACAGCTTAGTGCCTCTGCTCTATGTCTTGTTGCCCTTGTAAAAACTTGGCTTGACAACTCCATAATTGACTGTGAAGTATCTCTACCCCATTGTAGACTTTTACGACGCAACAGTGACGGCATGGCAGGGGGGTGACTATCTATTTTAATAATGGGACCACTGTCTACTCTATTTTGCCACATCCTACTTTGGAATTTCTGTGTGCAGAACTGTAGACCAAGTCAAGTCTACTGTTCTTATGAAGAGTTTCAGTTTTCACCAACTTGTAACCAATTCTACTCGCATACCTGATATATACAGGTCTAACATTGACCACATTTGTATAAGCGACTTCAGCATGACTCTAGGTGTATCAATAGGACCTGAACTAGGTTCATCTGATCACTGCTCTGTTACTTACAACTTTGCCACTGTATAGGAAATATTGTTTAACCAAAAAAAACTGTTTTGGTAATCTCATGTATAATGCCCATTTTAAAGAATGGAAGCGAGGACATAGTAAGTAACTACAGACCTAATTTCCTACTCTTACTCGTGCCTAAGTTGCAAGAAAGGCTGATACACACAGTGCTTTACTCCTTGATCACAACATTAATCCCAGGCTGCTGTTTGGTTTCCAACCTGGCAGTTCTACTGGAGGCACTAGTACACATGACCCAAGCATGGCATCAAAACATGGAAGATGGACTTAGCACCCTATGCATATTTTTAGATCTGGGCAAGGAATTCAATACTGTGCCACATTTTGGTATTCTCTCTAAAGCTGGAATATATACCCGGTTTTTTAACTATATTTGAGGCAGATCGCCTGCCAAGGTTACATCAAGAGTACTGCACGTAGGCGCCCTGCCCGATTATGCCAGCATTTTGTCTGGAACAATATATACAAAATAGAATGGTGGAATAATTATAGAATAATAGGAGTATTTATGAGAGTAATAACGGGAAATGTGAATAATCCGATCATATAATCCTTAATTATAAAGAAAATTTATAGTGCTTTTTTTCCACTTTTTTTATACAACAAGGACATAAACATCTAGAATTGTGGTTATATGGTAGATATTCATAACTTGATTAAAGAAGCTGGGCTGAACTTGTGTTGGCTACTTGATTATTGTACTTCCAAAAATGAAAAGTTTTAAATACTGGGAGAGCTGTAAGCACAGGCTCAAAAAGTCAGCAAGTCTTCTGGAGAATTATGCTAAACAGTTCTCAAACTTTTTTCAGCTGCAACTTTTTTTACTGGAATGTTCAAGGTTTTCACAGAATGAGTAGCTAGCAATATTGTGAATCCTCTATATTGAGTACTTCAGTATAGCAGTAAGAGAGACTAATTCTTTTACTCATTTCACTTACTTATTCCTAATTGGAATAATAAGATAATCATGAGAAAAAGTATGGAATGATTGGCAGCGAGCGTAGCGAGCGAGACAGTATTAGCGAAGGTTTTAGCGAAGGTATTAGCGAAGGTATTAGCGAAGGTATTAGCGAAGGTAAGTCTTTGTTTATGTGTTTGTATATTATAATGTTTGGACGTACGTATGTCATTTTGTACTTTGACCCTCGCGTTTTTGTGTTAGTTTTGTGGTCGACCCCGTCACAAATTGCACTAAACAGAATCCTCTGGTTTATCGATCAGTACCCTATCACCCTAGAATTGAATTGTTTACCGTTTTGAATTCTTTTGCTGGTGCAGTTCATACTTGAAAACTTAAGGGACTTCCAATTCTATTTGAGTTAGTGGCGGTGGTAAGTCAATGTGCTCTTTCCGTGCAACAGTATTTACTGTAAGTCTGTGTAGGTGCATGTCCAGTTGTGTCAAAGCATTGTGTGTTACAACCACTAATTAGCTAAATAATATCACAAAAAAACTTTTAAATAACGTGTATTGTTTTGTTGTTGTTTTTTTCCTTCACTTCAAGCAGTTGCAGAGAGTTGTTAGAAATCCCTTTACCCTGTGTGCGAAATTTAAAAACTGAACCTTATTTTTTGTAGCTTCAGTGTTAGAAGTCAAAATCATTCATATAAAAATAGTATAGTCTTTAGACTCGCTCGCCATTTTGTGCTCAAGCACATCACTATAGTATGTCCAAGTTGAGTTGGCGCGGTAAAAAAGTTAATAACTTTTGAACTAAAGTAGCTACGCTTCCGGGGTTTGTACCATTCGAAAGCTCGTGCCGAAGCGGTCCAGAAAATTTCCTTTAAAAACTTCTGAGCCAGCGGGAAAGTGCAGTTTCAAAACTCAATAGAAAAGTCTATGGGAATAAATAAAACCACACGTTTCCCGCGCTACACGCGGCGGGATTTAAACACACGCTCAAACTGGGCCAAACACGTGCGCAGCACCTCAGAGACAATTGTAAACAAAAAGCAGTCGTAAGTTTGGTGACTTCGTTTCTACCCTTCTGCTTGACATTCTGGTTCATTTTAGGCTCAGGAATTTGTTGCTATTCAAGGCTACTTAACAAGAGCAAGCTACAATGTGAGGTACGTTTGTATCACGGGTTGCTTGTCCACTCAGATTATCTTACCTGTTTAAATAGGGCCTATTTATTTAGAAACTCAACCAATTTACTTTGCTGACCAAGATAATAAGATATACAATTCATCATAGACTCTACATGCCACTATTTATGCTTTAGCTGTCCATTACTCCTCATGTCTATATAGGTACAGTTCTCTATGGTTATGGTGATGCTATTTACCACCCTCCAAATTCAACTGCTGCTTGTATCTGCCACAATTTCATGTCATCATAAAATTATATAATATATATATTGTACATGTCATTATAAAATTATGGTAATTGTCATTTTTTTTTCATAATTTAAAAAAAGTTGAAATTTAACAAGTAGATATAAAATATAGTAAAATCATGAATAAAATGATATGAATGATTCAGTGTGAAGGACAAAGTAATACTGGAATGTGTGTGGCCATAGCTAAAGTGTAGGTGATGTGCTGGATTCTTCACATTACTGTTGAGTACTTCAGAAATTCGTCACACCAAGAAATAAGAATAGAGTTTAAATACACGCTTAAGCACACAACAATCAGACTTACTTGAGGAGGCATTCCGCAGCGGTCCTGTGCTTCTTTCCTCTAAGCTTTGTAGCTCCAGATAACCCTCCGCAACCTTCAACCAGTTTTAGCGCACAACTAGAAGCTCGTACAAACTATAAAGTACGAGTTATTAGTTATAACTGGGCATATATTGAATACAGCCGCGGAAGAAACTGCTTTAGCTTCTTTTTCATTTCAACAAGTAAACTTACGGTAATAATGCGCACTTTGGACCCGCCCCGTTTTTACTGTGGGCGTCGACGTTTTGCGCGTTTGAGCTACTACTGTCATGTGACCTTAATTGGTCTCCGGTTTCGTCAAGTGCATTCCTCTTTTGCCACATTTGTGGTCGCGCCAACTCAACGTGGACATACTATAGTACAGGGGTAAAAATGAAAAAATCGGTGATGTGTGTTAATATGGACGTACGTATGTCATTTTGTACTTTGACCCTCCGTATTTTTGTGTTCGTTCCGCGTTCGACCCCGTCCCAAACTTCACTAAACAGAATCCTCCGGTTTAGCGACCATTACCCGTATCACCTTAGAAATGGAATTGTTTACGGCTTTGAATTGTTTTGCGGGTGCATTTAAAACTGAAAATCGTATGGGAGCTCCATTTCTATTCGAGTTAGTGGCGGTGGTAAGTTAATGCGCTATTTGTCACAGTTATAAGCCCTACTCAACAGTATTTACTCAAAAATGCATTGTCCACTAGACTAACCGCGAAGGTAAGTCTTGCGTAGGTACGTTCAGCTGTGTGAAAGTATTGTGCGTTACAACTACTATTAAGAATAACACAAAGAAAATTTTAAATAACGTGATTTGATATTGTTGCTTCTTTTTCAATTCAAACTGTTGCAGGATTGGTTACTATGACATTGAAACTCCTTTACCTCATACGTAATTTAAAACTCGACTTTGGTTGTTAAAATCAAATTTAACAATAGTGTAGTTTAAGGATCGCTCGCCATTTGTGCTCAAGAACACCACTAGTATATGTATATAATATGTATGTATGGATTGTACGTATGCCCTTTAAAGGCGCGCGCGTGAAACTTTTTTCTTACAAAAAACACGGCTTTTTAGGCTTGACCCCAGTTTATTCTGAAACTACAGCATTAAGAAAGCCTTACTTTACACTTAAGCTCCAAAGTGTAAGAAAATTCATGCGAAAATGCTTGCTTTTCAAGAAACAAAAAGTTGATTCGACCGGTTACTATGGCATTGACGACCCTTTTCCAGACTTAATTTCAAAACTTCGCCGTTTCATGGGGGGATGCAGAGTGCCTATTGTTGGTTGTCAAAAGCCATTGGTAGTCAGAATGCCGTAGTATTAATGCTAAGGAAGCTACTACTTCTCGAAGCTGAGGTAAGTACGCAATTTCATATTTGTTAGCTAAATATGCAAAATTAATTCTGGCCTTTCTTTTTTGTAGCTAAGAGTGTGTCAACAGTGACTGGTAAATTCAAATAGTCAGATTGGCTCAAATTTGGTACTACAAAAGTTACCACTGCTCAAGAAAATGAGGTAAGAAAGTAATTTAGTTTTTGTGTGCTAAAATTGATTGTCTTTTGTATTTGTAGCTGAGAGCTTGTTGTCAAGAATTCAAGGTAATTCAGATAGTCAAAGTAACTTAAATTTGATACTATAGAAGTTATCAATACTCAGGAAATTGAGGTAAGTAGTAATTCCATATTTGGTTGCTAAAATTACAAATAATAACATTGGTTATTATTTTATCATAGCTGAGAGCTTGTTCAAGAGTTACTGGTAATTGAGATTATCAGAATGGCAGATGTTTGATACTACAAAAGTTAACAAATCAGGTAGGAGAGTGATTTTGTATTTGTTTGCTGAAATAAAGGGTCATATCTGCTATTTGCATGAACTAAGCTGAAACATAGTAACAATACTTATTTTTATGTTACCTAACTATCAGGCTCGCTCGCCATTTGTGCTCAAGCACATCACTAGTTGGCGAGCGAGACAGTATTAGGAGTGGATAATGCAAAATCAGGTAAATGTTATTGGCGAGTGATGTTTGATACTACAAAAGTTACCATTAATCAGGTAAGAGAGTGATTTTGTACTTGTTTGCTGAAATCAAATGTCATAACTGCTTTTATAGTGTTTGCATGAAATAAGCTACAAATAGTAACATTTTATGTTACCTAACTATCAGGCTCGTTCGCCATTTGTGCTCAAGCACACCACTAGTATGTATGTATGTTTGGATGGTACATATGCCCTTTAAAGGTGCGCGTGGGTGCCGGTTTTTTCTCCTAAAAACACGACTTTTGAGGCTTGACCCCTCTTTCTTCTGATACTACAGCTTTAAGCATGTCTTACTTAAAACTTGGGCTCCAAATTGTAAGAGAATTCCTGCGAAAACGCTTTTTTTTCAAGTCACAAATAGTTGCTGCGACCGGTTACTAAGGCATTGAAGACCCTTTACCAGACTTAATTTTTAATAAAACTTTGCCGTTTTGGGAGGCTACGAAGTGCCAATTGTTGGCTGTCAAGACCCACCAGTAGTCAGAATGCCTTTAAGGAGGCTACCAATACGCGGCGGAAGCTGAGGTAAATACGTAATTCCATAATAATTGTTAGCTAAAATTACAAAAATAACTCTGGCCACTCTTTTTTTTAGTATCTGAGAACTTGTTGTCAAGAGTGACTAGTAAATTCAGATAGTCAGAATAGTTTCAATTTGATACTACTGAAGTTATCACTACTCAAGAATATGTGGGTAAGAAGGTAATTTTGCATTTGATTGCTAAAATTAATGCCTTTTGTTTTTGTAACTTTAAACTTGTTGTCAAGAATTACAAGTAATTCAGATAGTCCGAATGGCTTCAATTTGATACTACAAAAAGTACCAATACTCAGGAAATTTAGGTAAGTAGTAACTCCATATTTGTTGTCTGAATTACAAAAATAACACTGACCTATTTTTTTGTAGCTGAGAGCTTGTTCAAGAGTTAATGGTAATTGAGGTAGTCATAATACAGAGGTTACCATTACTCATGTAAGAGAGTAATTTTGTATTTTTATGCTCAAATTAATGTTCAACTGCTATTATACTGCTGTTTTTAATTGAACTAAGCTTAATATAAATTATGTATGTAGTAGCAATACTGCAGTTTTATGTACCTAACTTGAGGCACGCTCGCCATTTGTGCTCAAGCACATCACTAGTATATATGTATGTATGGATGGTACGTATGCCCCTTAAATGCGCGCGCGGGTTCTTTTTCCCCTCCAAAAAACGGCTTTTTAGGCTTGACCCCAGTTTATTCTGAAACTACAGCATTAATCAAGCATTACTTTATACTTAAACTCCAAAATGTGAGAAAATTCCTGCGAAAACGCTTGCTTTTCAAGAAACAAAAAGTTGATTCGACCGGTTACTATGGCATTGAAGACCCTTTTCCAGACTTAATTTCAAAACTTCGCCGTTTAGGGGGGATACGGAGTGCCGCTTGTTTGTTGTCAAGAGCCATTGGTAGTCAGAATGCTGTAGTATTAATCTAAGGAAGCTACTACTGCTCCAGTGAAGCTTAGGTAAGTACGTAATTCCATATTTGTTAGCTATTATATGCAAAAATATCTCTGGCCTTTCTTTCCCATTTGTGCTCAAGCACATCACTAGTTTATATATATGTTTGGACGTACGTATGTAATTTTGTACTTTGACCCTCGCATTTTTATGTTAGTTATGTGGTCGACCCTGTCCAAATTGCGCTAAACAGAATCCTCTGGTTTATCGATCAGTACCCGTGTCACCCTAGAAATTGAACTGTTTACCGTTTTGAATTCCTTTGCGGGAGCAGTTAAAAAGTGGAAACTTAAGGGACTTCCATTTCTATTCGAGTTAGTGGCGGTATGTGCTCTTTGTTATGGTTATAAGCCGTGCGCAACAGTATTTACTTGAAAATACATTGTCCGCTAGACTACCGCGAAGGTAAGTCTGTGTAGGTACATGTCCAGTTGTGTCAAAGCATTGTGTGTAACAATCACTACTTAGCTATAGAATATCACAAAGAAAACGTTTAAATAACGTGTATTGTTTTGTTGTTGTTTAAATAGCGTGTATTGTTTTGTTGTTGTTTAAATAGCGTGTATTGTTTTGTTGTTGTTGTTTTCCTTCAATTCAAGCAGTTGCAGAGAGTTGTTACTATGGCACTGAAATCCCTCTATTGTGTACCTTATTTTCAGTAGCTTCAGTGTTAGAAGTCAAAATCATTCATAGAAAAATAGTATAGTCTTTAGGCTCGCTCGCCATTTGTGCTCAAGCACATCACTAGTATACTAACTTTTGGAATAATAACAAATTTATTTGGAATAAATACTAATACTTTGTATGAGTAGTAGCACAAGTAACTGTGCTATTCGGGATTAATTGGCGAGCGAGTGGAGCGAGCAAAACACTTACAGGGGTAACACAATTGAAAATCCAGGATGTTTGTTAGCGAACGAGCAGAGCGACCGAGACAGTATTAGGGGTGGATAATGCAAAATGGGGTATATGTATGTATATATGTATGTATGTATGGATGGTACGTATGCCTCTCAAACGCGCGCGGGGGGCTTTTTTCTTCTAAAAACACGGCTTTTCAGGCTTGACCCCAGTTTCTTGGGATACTACAACATTAACCAAGTCTTCCTTTAAACTTGGGCTCAAAATTGTGAGAGAATTCCTGCGAAAACGCTCGTTTTTCAAGTTACAAACAGTTGCTGCGACCTGTTACTAAGGCATTGAAGACCCTTTACCAGACTTAATTTTCAAAACTTCGCCTTTTGGGAGGCTACGAAGTGCAAATTGTTTGTTGTCAAGACCCACCAGTAGTCAGAATGCCTTAATATTAATGCTAAGGAGGCCACCAATACCGGAAGAAGCTGAGGTAAATACGTAATTCCATATTTGTTAGCTAATATTACAAAAATAACTCTGGCCATTCTTTAGTATGTGAAAACTTGTTGTCAAGAGTGACTGGTAAATTCAGAAAGTCAGAATGGCTACTACAGAAGTTGCCACTACTCAAGAATATGAGGTAAGAAGGTAATTTTGTATTTGATTGCTAAAATTAATGTCTTTTGTTTTTGTAGCTTTGAACTTGTTGTCAAGAATTACAAGTAATTCAGATAGTCAGAATGGCTTCAATTTGATACTACAGAAAGTACCAATACTCAGGAAATTTAGGTAAGTAGTAACTCCATATTTGTTGTCTAAATTACAAAAATAACACTGGCCTATTTTTTTTTGTAGCTGAGAGCTTGTTCAAGAGTTACTGCACAGTTGCCAACTTTTAAAAATTAATTTTAGGTACACCTCAAACACCGCCCATTTCTGTAAACCACACCTAAAACCATGCCCCAATTTCAAATTTCATAATAATAATAATTGGATATCAAATTTCAGTTTACATATTAAGTGCTTTGTGTGTGGCTTTTTTGCAATTTTTAAGTAGTTCGTCATCAAGCTTTACTTCGTGGCAGCAATCATCACTGTTGAACTTGATAGACATCAAACTAACTAGTGTTGACTGATCCAAATTCGACCGTTGGTCAGTGTAAATCTAATGAAGTATCGAGAAACCCCGCTCAGAGTCTGCATTCGAACACGGAATGGACAGTAGACCAAAATTTCAGGTACAAATGTAGGCTAATTACAATTTAGGTGCGGTATATTACAGACCTGATAATTCCGGTATTGTACCGGATGTTCAGGTACACTTGGCAACTATGTTACTGGTGATTGATGTAGTCAGAATGGCTTAAGTTTGATAATGCAGAGGTTACCATTACTCATGTAAGAGAGTAATTTTGAAGTTCTATGCTAAAATTAATGTACAACTGCTATTATACTACTGTTTTTATTTGAACTAAGTTTAATATAAATTATGTAGTAGCAATACTGCAGTTTATGTACCTAACTTGAGGCTCGCTCGCCATTTGTGCTCAAGCACATCACTAGTATATATGTATGTATGTATGGATAGTACGTATGCCCCTTAAACGTGCGCGGGGGGAACTTTTTTCTCTAAAAAACACGGCTTTTTAGGCTTGACCTTAGTTTATTCTGAAACTACAGCATTAAGCAAGCATTACTTTATACTTAAGCTTCAAAGTGTGAGAAAATTCCGGCGAAAACGCTTGCGTTTCAAGAAACAAAAAGTTGAGTCGACCGGTTACTATGGCATTGAAAACCCTTTTCCAGACTTAATTTCAAAACTTCGCCATTTTAGGGGGGATGCGGAGTGCCGATTGTTGGTTGTCAAGAGCCATTGGTAGTCAGAATGCCGTAGTATTAATGCTAAGGAAGCTACTACTACTCACGGGAAGCTGAGGTAAGTACGTAATTCCATATTTGTTAGCTAAATATGCAAAATAACTCTGGCCTTTCATTTTTGTAGCTAAGAGCTTGTTGTCAACAGTGACTGGTAAATTCAAGCAGTCAGAATGGCTCAAATGTGGTACTACAAAAGTTACTACTGCTCAAGAAAATGAGGTAAGAAAGTAATTTTGTATTTGTGTGCTAAAATGGATTGTCTTTTGTTTTTGTAGCTGAGTCAGGCTCGCTCGCCATTTGTGCTCAAGCACACCACTAGATTATTTATTGGCGAGCGAACGTATAGCGAGTGAGACACTTACAGGGGTAACACAATTGAAAATCGGGGATGTTTGTTAATATGTTTGGACGTACGTATGTCATTTTGTACTTTTACCCTCCGTATTTTTATGTTTGCTCCGCGTTCGACCCCGTCCCAAACTTCACTAAAGAGAATCCTCCGGTTTAGCGACCATTACCCGTATCACCTTAGAAATTGAATTGTTTACCGCTTTTGCGGGTGCAGTTAAAACTCAAAAACTTATGGGAGCTCCATTTTTATTTGAGTTAGTCGCTATTTGTCACAGTTATAAGCCCTACTCAACAGCATTTACTTGAAAATTCATTGTCCACTAGACGAACCACGAAGGTAAGTCTTGCGTAGGTATGTTCAGTTGTGTGAAAGTATTGTGCGTTACAACTAAACCTGTGCTATTAGTGGTCAATAGCACTCGTAAAGCAATTGAAATAACATTCGGTTGACTCGTACTGTTTCAATCGCGTTACTCGTACTACTAGTGGTGTGCTTGAGCACAAATGGCGAGCGAGCCTTAAACTACACTATTGTTAAATGATTGATATTAACAACTAACACTCAAGCTACTAAAATAAAGTCGAGTTTTTTAATTAAGTATATGCGGTAAAGGGGTTTCAATGCCATAGTAACCGCTCCCCGCAACTGTTTGAATTGAAAAAGAAGCAACAAAATCAAGTCACATTATTTAAATTTTTTTTGTGATATTCTTGATAGTACTTGTGTGCGTGCAGCGGCGGGAAACGTATAAGCGAGGTGAGACCTTGGGCGGTGGGACATAAATGGAAAGTGTAAAAAGAACAAGAAAAGGAAAGATGGAAGAGAAAAATAAAAGGGAGAAGGGCGCTAAAGCGCCTAACAGAACCACAACGGAAGACTGTGAAGAGGAAAGCTATGCCAATCCTCCTAAGAGAAGGAGAGGAGAGAGACTCCAGGCTTTGGAAATCGACGAGGAAATAGACGAGCCGGTTAGGATCACGGCGGCTGAACTGAAAGCGGGCATAGCAATGCTGCCGGCCCTGGTGAACAAACTGAACGAGTTGGAAAAGGCGGTGCTCTCTAACGCTAAAAGCGGCGGAACAACTGAGAAGGGTATGTCCAACTGTAGTTGGTGGGTCACTAGTGATGGGGGTGAGGAACTGTGGGACGTAGTGGGGATGGTAGACTGGAGAAGTTGCCTTTGCCTGAGGCAAAGGGAACAACACCGGGACCCCTGCTAGAGAAGCTGCTGAGCAGCATGTCTGAGAAAGGACTAGATGGCATCGAGGGGGGCAGGATGCAGAAGTCAGTGCACCTTATAAAGAATGTGCAACCTCTGCCCAGGAAAATAGTAGAAGCCATCCAGGAGGGCATTTTTGTGGATTTCACTTGGTTCCCGGTCCTGGAAGAAGGTCCCACCGAAAGGGACTGGAAGGAGGGATCGGGGGAAAAGGGCAACAGTTTGGGTAGCCCCAGGGAGAGAAAGAGAAGGGAGCGGAAAGAGGTGCCCGACCTCAGTAAGTGGAGCACCTGCTTCTCACTTTTTCAAGTGGCTTGGGCGTCGCACAAGCCCGACATGTGGGTGCCTCTGACGGCCTATAGGGAATCGATCTTCAGGCTGGCGAGGCGCCACCCATGGGTCCAGGTGGCAAAATATGACCGAAGGTTCCGGCAGGAGGCATCGGGCAGAGACGATGTCAAATGGGAGAAGGAGAAGGTCTCCCTGGTAATGGAGCTGATGAGCGCCACCGCCCATGAGACAGGGGAAGTGAAAAGCAATGGTGGCGGTGGCGGAGCGACGACAAGAAGAGGGAACCTCAAAAAGGGACCGTGTTTCAGGTTCAACAGGGCGGATGGGAACTGCACGTACGGCAGTCAATGCAAGTTCTCTCACACATGCTCAGCCTGTGGTGGAGACCACCCCGGGTTTCAATGTGGAAGGAGTGGAGACAGAAGGTTCCCACAGCAGAACTGAATGCGGGACTGAGTCCACGAGAAATAGACATTTGAGTCATGCTGATCATTGTGTATAGTGTCACTCAGCGAATGTTGTGTTATACCTTTGAATTGCAATTATAAAAAAAAAATATATATATATATATATATAAATAAAAATAATAGAGGGTGAGGAAACACTGGTGTTTTATTCAGTGCCAACCACGGCACTTAGACACACCCCCAGAAATGTTTTCCTAGGTTGATTTTTCATAGCAACCACCCTGGCAACCACAGACTCTTAGAAAGGAAATGGATTTCCTGGGCTTTAATTAGCAGGTAGAGGGGGGGGGGGGGCCCAGCAGGGGGAAATCCAAGCCTGAGTTAATTGATCAATTTTAAAAAAAAGTAAGAAAAAACATTCACCACCGCGGCGCCACTTCTCGCTTAAAATAGCGGTATTGTTTGAGGTGCAGAAGAGTTCTGGAACTTTTACTGGCTGAGAAAGAAGGTACTAAATGAAGAGTAAACTTATCTGAGTCTGTTGGACCAAGTTTTGTGTGGATTCAATTTTTTTTGTTGAAGTTATGTCACTTTTTGCAAGGTGCAGTTTCTACTTATGGCAAGCAGGAGTATACAAAGATAAGGTACATACAAATTTTGTTTTACAAAGAGCTAAAAGAAGGTGACTTGTGCTTATGCTTATGAAGTAGACATCACTTCTGCATCCTTGGCATTTTTCTTCCTCTTTTTGAGTGGTGGTCTCAAAGATGTCAAGGATGGATCAGACTCAAGTGCCTGCTCTCTGAAAATGTATTTCAGCCTGTCTACTTCGTTAGGTATTCCCTGATATGTTCTCTCCAATTGATTGATGTGAGCGTGAATGGACTCTGCTCCTTGTTCACCCATTATCCCTGAGCCAACCTTCCACCTGCGCATCCATAGTATCACGTGATCTTCCAAGATATGCATCTTGGGAAGAATGGACGCAAGGGGGAAATTCTTTCGGTAGAACACCAGGAAGGCAGTGATGTCAGCTTCTGTTAAGATATACGCTGGTAAACATTTTTTATTATTTAAATAGTAATTTTTTTTACCAAGATTGTCAATGTCTTTATCACTCAGGCTGAACGAGGAGTTGTAACCTCTGTGACATTCCCCGAATAGATTGAAGACTTCTGCAAATTTGCTAGCTGTTCTGTTTGCCTGAAGGACGATGGGTTGGTGAGACTTGGCCACTTCCTTGATCCTCTCACACAGGGTTGTGATACTACGAGGCTAATAATGGCATATTAAGGTAATGTACATTTTAAAAGAGTTGTTTTGTACCTTCAAAAGCTTATGAACATGATTACCGATGAAAGTGCCACCCTGATAGGCCTGCCGCTTGACATCGAGCTGTTGAAGGCATTCATCAAGGCAGGAGAAGAAACATCCCTGTGAATAATCACAACCCTTCTTCATGGCCTTCTCAAGATTGATCACTTGGCTAGACTATGAATATTCAAAATGTAATTATAACTTCTTTTTTTCAAGAAAAATTGGTCACCTTGTCTTTAATTCTTTTATTTGTAGCCTCTAGTTCCGTCTTCAAGCTGGTGTAGACATTGCTGGAAAGGTCATCTGAAGTTAGAGTGTAGTAGGTAAGTAATTCAGAAATGTGTTCTGAGTACTTCCTATCAGTGTCCAGCTCTAGCTTCAGATTAGACAATTTGTGCAGGTCATCATGATCACAGCTGATGACACCACTGACGGAACCAGAACTACTCGTGGCAAGAATGAAATCGAGCTCTTTGCAGCTCTCCTCCAGAAGCAGC
>WLWD01000326.1_pt1 | contig 181181 bp, 110 predicted proteins | sample 6712731 | NCBI WGS metagenome assembly WLWD01 (sample SAMN12718690, study PRJNA576275) | sponge metagenome | isolation source: marine sponge | host: Mycale hentscheli | place: New Zealand: South Island, Marlborough, Capsize Point | collected 2014-11-01 | reverse complement strand
GGAAGAAGATGGCTAGAAGGTCTGAGGAAGTTGATTTGGCTAGTCTCATGAAGATGATGATAGACAGAGATGAGAAATGGCGAGAGCGAGACGAGAAGAGGAGGCAGGATGGTGAGGACAGGAAAAGGGAGGAGGAAGCTGCGAGAGAGAAGAAAAGGGAAGAGGATGAAGCTAAGAGACAGAAGGAAAGGGATGCGGATTTAAGATCTTTGGAGGAGAGGTTGAGACGGGAGGAAGAAAATAGGCAGAAACGAAGGGATGAGGCGTATGCTAGGTGTAGGGATGAAGATGATAGAAGGAGGAGAGATGAACTTCAATGGAGAAGGGATGAGGAAGATAGGAGGAAGACTAGAAGAGAGGAGGAAGATAAGGCTAGGGAGAAGAAGGAATTATTGCAGGAGAAGTTGAAGGGGTTAGGTGTGTATAAGGATGGGAGTGAGCTGGGAGCTTACTTAGAGAAATTTGAAAGAATAATGAGAGAGGGTGAGATTGAGGACAAGTTTTGGGCGGAGAGGCTATATCCTAGGCTACCTGAACGACTGTGCGTGAGGGTGGCTCAGTTAAGGGATGATGGGTCAGTGCATGCGGAGGTGAAGGGAGTGTTGTTGAAGGCGGCGGGTGAAACTGCCATCACTTATGGCAATCAGCTATTCGATGCCACGAGACGTTTAAGGGAATGAGTGCGAGTGGTATTGTCGAGTGGATGCAAAGAACTGTAAAGGGTACTTGTCAGGGGTGCAAGAACTTAGAGGAGGGAGTTCTGGCCATTGCCATGGCGTTGACCAGAAGAGTACTCCCCCAGAGTGAGAAGATGTTCCTAGAGAATAGGGTTGTTAAGAATTGGGGAGATTACAGGGAAGCTCTAGAAGACTGGATGACAGGGAGGCAGAAAGGAAATTATTTCAAACCGTTAGGTAGTAGTTTTATGGGCGCGATTTTGGGAGTGTGAGTGGTGAAAGGAGTAATAGTAGTGGAGAGAGAGTGAGTAGTGGAGGAGTCGGTAGCTACGTCACATGCTTTAACTGTGGCGAGAAGGGCCATAGGGGGCTAGTGAATGTAAGAAGAGTAGTGCGAGACCCGGTGGGAGTGGTTATGTGCCCAGGGTTGTTACCTGCTATAATTGTGGGAAGGTAGGCCATAGGAGTCCAGAGTGTACAGTCAAGAAGGGTGTGGTTTCTGTAAAGAAAGAGGGAGTACCGAGGAAGATGTCGGTTCTGATAAACGAGAGCAAGTCAGGAAAATCGGGAAATGTGGCTATGGGGTTAGTCAATGGAACTAAGACTGAGGTTTTGATCAATTCTGGGGCAGAGTTGGGGTCTGTACCCAAGGCATTAGTGCCAGAGCAAGTTGTGCTATGTAGTGATGTGTTAGTAAAGGTTATGGTGGGAGTGAGAAGAGCTGTAAGAGCTTCATGAGCGAGTCTATAATTGGAGGTTATAGGAAAGCGGTTACGGCAATCATAGACGAGAGTGAGATGCCGGGAGTGTCGTGTATCGTTCCTTTCTCTTTCTCGTTGACAAATGGGGAGGAGTCTGAAGCCTATAAGTGTGCTATTCAGGACTATGTGTCCGGTAAGAATGTGAACATGAATGTTCTGACTAGGAGTATGGTCAGGAAGGAGGAGGAGTTAGATAAGAGTGAGGAGAATGTAAGTGTGAACGACTTGTGGAGTGTGGTCACTCCTGAGAGTGGGAGTGGTAGTGTACTGGAAACGGTGCAGGGAGCGAGTAGCCAGCCCGAACCCTTAATTATGCCTGAAGATGTGAGTAAGGTTGGGGAGGGACATGGGGTAGATGAGGTGGAGGCTATGCCGAAACCAGTCGAGCCCCAGGCGAAAGCAAGTGTAGTGTCAAGCGCTAGTGAAAGTGTGAGTGAGTCGGAATCCCCTTGAGGAGTTGTTACAATTGAGTGGCGAGGAGGCTAGGTTATGTGAGTTAGCCAGTGAGATTGGCCCTGTGAAGGAGGGGTCAGACGGGGTGGAGTTCAGGAATGAGTTGTTGAAAGATGAGAGTTTGAAAGATTGGCGAGAACTGGGTAAAAGAAATGAGAGGGGATTTAAGTGGAAGAAGAATATGTTAGTGAGGTGTATGTATGTCACCTGGGAGCAATTCAGAGATGTATTGGTGTTGCCTAGAAGTTACCGAGCCAGAGTGTTGGAGTTAGGGCACGAGAGAAATGGGCACTTGGGGGTGGAGAAGGTGAATGCCATGATTGCGAGATATTTTGTTTGGCCGGGAATGGCGAGAGACATAGTAGATCATTGTACTAGCTGTGTGGTATGCCAGAGAAGAAGTAAACATAAGCCCAGACGTGCTCCAGCTGTGGAGAGACCAGTGTTGACTGAGCCCTTCGAGTTGGTTGCGATCGACCTTGTAGACCCTTTGCCTAAGGTAAGGGTGGGTGTAGATACCTACTGACGTACGTGTGTCTAGCCACTAAGTGGCCTGAAGCAGTGTCTCTGAGAAGTATAACGGCTAAGGCTATGGTTAAAGGGTTGTGGTCCATCTTCTCGAGGACCTTAATACCTGAGAGAATACTGAGTGATCAAGGGAGCCAGTTCTGTGGGAAGGTAGTTAGGCAGTTGTGTGAAATGCTGGGAATCCAGAAGGTGAGAACGTCTCCATATCATCCAGAGAGTAATGGCGCCGTTGAACGGATGCATGGCACCTTTAAAGCTATATTGGGAAAGTGTGTGAGTGATAGGGTTGACTGGGTTGGTCAAATCAGTTTTGTTCTGTTTGTGTTGCGGCAGATGCCACACGCAGATTCAGGATTTAGTCCCTTTGATTTAGTTTATGGCTTCCATGTGAGGACACCGTTAGATGCCCTGTATCATGGGTTATATGAAAGGGAGAACGAGAAGTTGGGTGTTTGTGATTGGGTGATTACTGTTGCAGAGAGACTTGAGAGGATGAGAGACTGTGCGGCTCTTAAGAGTGCGAAAGGACGTGAATCCATAATGCTGTATTTAAATAGGGGAACCAAGTTAAGAGTGTTTAAGGTGGGTGAGTTAGTGAGTTAGTGTTATACCGTGTTCCAGGGATGACTTGTAAACTAGCCGATTCCTGGGAGGGACCATATAAAGTTTTAGAGAGGAAGGGAGAGGTTAATTATAGGATTGGTAAGGTGGGTGCAGAGAGGCATGTAAGGTGGTCCACGTTTAACTGTCTTAAGGTTTATAAGGAGAGATTTGAGATGTATAGGTTGGATGTTGTATTAGATGAGCAGAGTGATGTGGGTTGTGTTTTAAATGGTATTTGTGATGGGTATAATGAGAATGGGATGACTAAGGTGTTAGATGAGTTTGAGGAATTGCATAGTTATTGGGGAGCTGAAAATCTAGCTCCCTACATTTAGAAAAACCACCTTACCTCCTCGTCAACTATTTAACTATAGCAAGTAATGTCCCCTTTAACAACTCATGTCCCTTTTAACAACCTAGTTAAGCTTCTGTAACTTCAAAGATGCACATTGAATGTACTACATTGTGCCTAACACCTCTATCTGTTTCCAAGCAGGCAGTTGACACAATTTATTTCAGGAGGCAAGGGGAGAGGAGAGGAGGCTTTTGCCCTCAATTCAGGGTGCAGTACCACCTGCAACTGCAGCACTAAACCGCAGATGGAGGAGTTAGGCTATGTATTTATTTCTCGTTTTCTGTTCAATGTACGCTTACTTTTGTTGTTGCAGTTGAAACAGACACCAACAGACAGCTCTTATAAACCAAGTTTCAAGAAAAAAGACCAACCAGGAACTGAGAAACACCAGTACAAATATTACGGCTATTCAGTGAAATTCAGGGGCGACCGTTGCAGTTAGGACTCAAAATTTTCCCCCAGCGGTATACTATGGGCTTCCCAACAACATTACAATGCCATATTTTTATATTAGTATTTATTTTCCATTTTTATAAATATTCTTATATTACTTTTTTTTGTATCCTATTAAAACAAACAACTCAGTGTAATGTTGTTGTTTTTTAATGTGGCGTGTACCCTGTGTACAATTATGAGTTCATTCTGGCCTTCCAATACGTCTGAATTTCAATTTTAGATACCGAAGCTAATTATTGATTCATATTCATTTGATTCTTCGACCCTGCCCCCACTCTGAGCGTGCAATTTATTGTGGACAAAATTCCGGATGGTGATGGCTCTAATTAGAACTGGTAAGCAAACACTGAAGGAAAGTTACTGTGCAAGTGAGCCCGGCGCGGAAGAGTAGAATACTTCTGGAATGTACTGGAGGGTCCTAGACGATGAAGAAGCGGTGGTGTATTAATGAAGCCTGGAGTCACTAGTTTAGAATAGATATATCATGGCTCACAGCTGCAGGATAATCTGCTTGGGTGTCTTTGGAGAGCTTGATAATTGGTGAAGAGGGTGGAAGTTATAAGCAGTTTCAGTGTGTTAACTTCAACTTCTCAGGAGTTTTTTTTGGTAATTTTTTCCATTCCTGTTACTGTTGTTAAAGATGAATAATTATATGATAATGAATGTGAATTATTACATTTGTTATTTATTTTATTTATTCACTAATTTAAAATTTTATTTCTAATATTTTATATTTATCATTTCGGCTATTTATTATCAATTATTATTAATTATAATATTTAAAATAAATCTGTATCAAATTTTAGATCATAGTACTTAGTCTAATCTACCTCACAGGAGAAAAAGGTGCTCGCATGCTCTTCATAGAAATAGGTGGGCTCCCATATCTCAAGAGAAGACGCAACCTTACGGGCAGGTTTTGTGGTATTCTACTGAATAACTTGATTACCACAGGTTCTGGGTTGATACTGCACCCTTTAAGATCCAGTTTGCCTCCCTAAGATTTGGATGATAGTGTTTACTGCGAATCTTGACTATAACTTATCTTGATTAAAATTTAACTCTACACTTGTCGACCAGGGCTAGCTGGTTGGGGCAGAAATCGTCAAAGTGGAGTACACAGAAAGTTGTGGTAAGTATACATTACCACAAAACCTCGTGGAATTTTTTTGCTATGAATTTATTTTTATCCTTCTGTAATAGTGATGGGTCTAGAAAAAGGGACCTTATGACGCAAAGGAAAAAAATTGAGTTTTTTAAGCTATCAGTAAGCTACACTTCACCTCCACTTGGTGCAAAAATACTGGGGGGTAAACCTTCAAAGCAGAGAACTGGCAGTTGAACTGGGCTGTATTCAGCAAAGCAATTGAACCAGAAATCGAGAAAACATATTTGAATTGTCACTTCCAGTATAATTGACATTCCGTTTACTTACCCGCGTAATGAATATAACCAAATCTTGCAGCCGCATGACGTTGACAGAGTGAATGATGAATGAAAGAATGACAAGATGACGACTGTAACCCCTCAAGAGCACACTGAAGGTTAGCTAACACAGAAAGTCCCTTTCATTATTCAGTGCCATTAGTATGAATGAGAGTAGTGTGGATGAGGTAATTTAGCTGCTTGCTCTGAGGTAATAGTGCTCAATTCAGCATCACATCTTTGAATGGAAGTGTTAATAGATGTTACATTAACCACTCATTTATACTGTCAACCACTACACTTGTCAGGTTTCCATGGACTACTCACTGAATTCATACTAATGAAACACAAAAACTCTTGCTACAAGATGTGCTCCTTGACCATGTTACACAACACATGCACACACATACACCATTCAGACAGCCCTAACACAAGTATTGTGTGCTTGCCTTCTGAGTATTCATGTCCTTAGCAACCTCCATTGATGGTTCTCATGTCATCTCTGCATCACATAGAGATATTAAATAGTCAATTATATCTTACAATCAGTGACAAAATTTCACTTCTATACCAAGTTGTGGCAAAACACATTGAATTTTCAGTAAATTAGTAATTCGCACTTTATATCTTAAAATCTCAATTTCTTAAAGTGAGGCTGCTAACTCCACCCAAAAAATATATTCCTTCACACACTTGGGGAGGTTGAGTACTACACAAATACAACTAGCTACTGTTTGAAACCAAACACAACAAGAACCTCCCACAGTAAAAAGTGAGCTAATTCTTAAAACGTAAAATAAAATCTTATGCATATAGATAACATTGTACCATAGTAAGTTCAAACCTCCCAATCAAATTGCTCAAAATGCGGTGAATATATTTCATGTATACCTCATAGGCAGCGTATTTTTACCCCGAGCTTCTTTACACAGTCCAATTAAATTTATGATTGGTTGCATTTCCTATGGCCTAAAGCCATGGTACCAGTCAGCTGCACCACTCGGTACGGTCCGTACGGAACTTACACTATCCTCGGGCCTTCAGCTCTCGGTTGTGTAAATCCCGTAATTACCTTTACCTCACGATGTAACCTATACTTATTTCCAATGCAAAAATTGCACACAATATAAGAAAAATAAGGAAGGAGTTCTGAGGATGATTCACATCTTGTGACTTTGTGGGACCTTCATATACACTTATGTAAAGCTAGATTATTCACAACCTCTATGTCTACCATTGAGCTAACATTTTACAATCAGGGAAATATTTTGAGCAAATCAATAAAATTCTAATTTGAAGGGGGCATAATGGAAATTGAGGGAGTCATCTGTATGAGTAATAGCACGGGAAACCGTTCTGTTCGGGATTAATTGTACAAGTAACGCGATTGAAATAGCATGAGGTGAAGCCAAGTGCTATTTCAATTGCTTTATGAGTGCTATTGATCCCCAGTAGCACAGGTTACCCATGCTATCACTCATTAATAGTAGGTCAGGTCAGTTTTTGTTTTGTTTCGTTTTTCAACCTATGGCCCCTTCTAATCTGTTGAAAAACATTCTGTCTAATACGGGTAGAGCTTCTGTGGTAAAGAATGACATTGTCTCCAACTAGAAACAACTTGAACTCTACATTTCCAAGATTAATGCTGCATGCGTGCGCACTCACCCGTACTATTTCACTTAGCTACCATGGTATTTCACTTAGTTTCCACTTAGTTTATGTGCTATTTCACTCAGTTACATGCTATTCCACTGTCCCAGTGTGATTTCAACTGAATAACGATTTTTCCCATATAGTTTGGAATGGGAAATTCATGTGCCACACTATTAAGAATGAAATAGTTTTTAAAAAAATTTTTTTTTGCTTTACAGGGTGGGGGGAAGCCCAAATGGTCTAGAAAAACTCAGAACAAAATGAAAATAACTGCAGGAATAACAAAAGATCTGGCCTAAATAACGTAAATAAACGATCCACAATATACTAGCTCAAGCTATATTTCAACTATTAACTAGTTTCTTAAACACGAAGGTGTCGTATAAAAGGGGGGTAGCCAGGGACATATTTCGCGATAAGTGGAAAATGGGCGCTGATAGTTTTTGTCACCGACTCCCCTTTAGTAGCATTACAGCAACTTAGCGCACACAAAAGCTTGGAAACAAAGTCATGAGCATCTTAGAAGACGAAATAAAATAAAAAACAAGGGAAAAAACAAGAACAAATGGCGGGATCTAAATAGAAATGAAAAAGTACTGTTTGCCATTGACGCAGCTAATTCAACTGCAAAAGATATACAGCGTGCTGTCAGAGTTCTCCAAGATACTATCCTGAGGGTTCATCTTCAATCAAAAAATACTTTGGTACATACACATGGCATTGATAGATGGACTTGAGTATTACTCGCAAAAATGATTACATATAGCTGTTTTTTAGTTAGGGCACTTGTTGTAAACATGGTGTGGATTGACTTGAAAGGATAGTGAGCTACGTATAATGGAGGGTTCTCTTGACTTTATTTTAATTTGAATAGGAGCTAGAGGTAAAAGGGCATGCCTGGGATTCTTCCATTTATACCCGGACATCCGAAAGGAGTTCAGAATGTGGTATACGAGGCCACAGATTTCCCGTACGAAGAATAGCATTGAATTATAAAAACGACCTCTACGTTTAACAGGTCACTTGAATCCGTAATAATAAAATTAGCAGGTAAAGGATAATCACCAGGACTATGATATGACAATTAGCAGGTGAATGACATTGACAGCAAGATTAAGTTAAATCTTGCAGCTTAAACTAAACTGGTCATTAGATAAAATACTCTATAGAATTTGATAAATATACTGATGACTCATGTAGAGATCTGGCCAACAAATACACATCCATAAAGCCAGTAAGTAGCTTCTTACCCAGTAGGAGGAGCTCATGACAACAGAATGAGATGTGAAATTCGTTGCTTATTATCCATACTGAATTAGACTCCTACATCACAAATAGTAAATATTCAATAACTATTGGTGAGCTTAGCAAAAAAAACAAAAAAAACAAAAAAAAACAAAACAAAAAAAAAAAAAACAACCTAGCTATTATATAACTGAAGCACCTACTCATGAACCCTCAGCACTACTATGCACTAGCTAGCTTCTACAAAATCATTTCTCAGGCAACAAGAATAATAATTTATTTGGCTATTCCTAGTCAAGTATCAATACTGCTCCAGCAATGAAACTGGTAGATGTAAATGTTATCTTCATAAGGAGTAGCTAAATGCAGGAACACAAAGCCAACCAGAACCTCAGGTACGCCTAATGGTTATCATCACATATGCTTGAGGCTTGTGAGCAGACAAGAAATTAGTAAATTAACACTGGTGGACATTACAGATGAATAAACCACTGCCTCAAATCTCTGCAAAAGGCTTAGGAAGTCTAACACAAGATTTTCAATAGAACACTCACAACACCACTGAACTGATACATGTGCCTTTACCATGTGACAACAGTCAATCCTGAACAGTATAATACCATGCAACTGATACATATGGTGCCATATGTAATAACCAAGTCAAGCCTTCACCTGTACCATATCTATAATGACTTATAATAAAACCAGCAACCTGTTTTGTTTTTGTTTTTTCATTTTAACCCTTTGCGTACGATGGTCACGAATCTGTGACACAATCTTCCAATCACCTAAAACATAACTACATGAAACTAAAACAAAGGGACCACATTCCTTCCCAATTGAGGCTTACGTCTTACTTATAGGGCTCACAAGTAGTCTCTAGCATGAGTGTGTGCACACACTTACCCTATGCTACCTCCTCAGAAATAATGATAAACTCTATTTCCCAAAATCTGGTCCATCTGTCCAATAGCATATGGTAGTACAGCTGGGAGATATACCGATATTATCATTGCACTTTGACAAAAGCTCTATACCATAGAGACAATGTTTCAATTGTAGTCACACGGTATTACCAGTTTCTCACCAAACGTTAACACAGGTCACAAAATTAATGTGGGAGCATCATGGCAAGACAATTATGAGGTACAGCTGCCTTTGTTGGCTGTAAACTGGAATGTAGTTAATACCGACTATTTTGTACAACGACTATTTTGTACAACACCGTACTATGTATATCGAGTGCATGTAACCACCGAGCGTGCACTTGATTTACGCATGCCGTTTAAATTCCGGATTTGGGCAGGTGTTTTTGTTCTAAATGGTGCGCAACAATAACTGAGTTGCAAAAACGCAGAAAAAGAATGCCACAGCAGTAAATCAACAGTTAATTGTCAGTAATCTCCAAAATCAGAGCGTGACAGACTGACAGACAGACAGACAGACAGACAGGATGACTACTATAACCCTCTCATGCATGAGCGCTGAGGGTTAATCACCATCATTTGCAGACCAACACAACCCACACACTCTATTATATACATTACACACACAGCTCTATGTCCTTAGACCATAATTCATTGTAATTAAATGCATTTTGATAGCAGACTGAAATTTAAACCTTTGTGGGTCATGATCATTGATCATAAATCACATACATACCTGGGTACACCTCCTGACACATCTCACTTCAATGAATTGAATTGTGTATGTAGTGGAGAAAGTGTAGTTACAGTGTCAACTTCACAAAATAAATTACAGCTGCTCAGTCCAGGTACAAGCCACCACATCTAACCACATACATCATATACAGCTCAGAGACTGAACTCTGTAACACAATGCATGCACACACTGCAACTATTGAAGGTGTAAAAACATTAGTGTACCAAACAAATAATAAAAAAACATTACTTGCCGACAGACCTCTTCCTCATTATGGAATGAAGTCATAGTTTATTTTAGGCCAAACAAACAAAATACCTTGTTTCTCATCTGCACCTTCCTGGGTGATACAGCCACTTCAAAATTTATTATGCAGGTCAAGCCCACTGCTTTAACCACACCCCTACTACCTCATACTTGTTATATACCATTTCAATATTTTTCCTATAGGTCAACTACACTATCGCAATTTCCAATATAGTTGATGAGAAACAAGAAATGTGGTTTCAATTCACACTATAATTTAGTACACCATCAGGCCAGCTATACATTGCACAAATGAAGACATGCTACAGGTGCATTTAAGAGGCTTTGGATTCATCTAAAGGAAGGTGAGTGGCTACAACTTGTGAAGAATAAAAGTGATCTATATCAAAAATTGTAAACACTATTCCTAAAGAATATTTCAAGTTATGTAATACGCAATCACAAAATGAAATAAAAATCGCTTGGAAGTCTACACTACAATACAGGCTTCCATACTTACAGCAGCTTGCAAGTGGTTTTTTCCTTCATTTTTCTTCTTTTCTTAATACTTATAGCAGATACACGGTAGAATAAGACCATCTTGGTATTTGGCAAAACTAAATAAAAATAGTTATTCTTATTACTAATGTTTAACTGGCTAGTCAATAATTCAGTCGCTATATGGAGTAAATCATCAGATATTTCTGTGATCTTAATTTTTTTACCTGATCATTTAAACTAGAAATAAGTTTACTTTAGCATCCTTAAGCTCTACTACACTTCAATATCACTTGAGTGGGATAGACTAGATAGGTTTCACTTAGTGTCAATCTAAATTACTATTTTTAAGAAACATTTCATGTTGTGTGTGTGGTCCTATAAAATGAGACCATACACACTATACACATAATTAAACGTAAGTGCAACTAGAAAACTAAACACTACTAATCTCTTAGCTACATCACCTATCCAAATAATAAAGAAAGCTCAGGGTACCAAATTTTACTATTATTAGCAAGAGCCAAAGTAACACTAATGCTCGTACAGTCACTAGTCTCACAAGAGCTAGTTTGTACGCAGTTTCAAACTCCCCACGAAACCCCTAACCTTCTTCTAGCGTTGCTATCGCAGTCTCTTTCACCAGACACTCCTAGCATCAAACTCCATCCAGAGCGCACGCGGTAAGCATGGCCAATCTCAGAAGGCGTGGACTGTTGCTATAGTTACAGTTACTTAAAAAAAACAATCGGAAAGTTCGCTGATGTTTCGTAAGTAAGTGGGACAGTATTAAGCTCGTCTATTGCCCTCTCTCAAGATAAAGCATCTTTAAAGTGTTCTGATAAACCTGTCAACATTCAGTTCATTATCTCTTATAAATATTCATGCAAATGTCTCCTCTTGGGACTCATGGGCTGAGCTGCAAGTTCAGTGTAGGCAGACATTCTAAGTAAACTGTTTTAAATGATATCATCCACCTCGCTCAGTCAGCTGCTAAAGTCCCCTCCAGATTGAAACCTCCTGGCTTTTCCAGATCCAATGGTAAATGACCGAATTGCATGATTTTAGTGCCATGGAATGCTGGAAGACCTTTTGTATAGGATGATGCCACCTGTCCAGACACTAGACAGATGTGTCTCTGGCAACTGGTGAACTATGTGGTACTAGCTACTTCCTTCAGAAACTCTCAGCGGCATTCCCGCCTATCCATCCTTGGATTTTTAATAATTTAAAAATGGTTATTATTATTATTATTTTATTATTATTTATTAATAATTGATAATTGTTACTAATGTTAGCTTCTTAAATAAAGTTAAAAGTTTGTTTGATATAGTTTTTAGTGATTGATATAGTGAAAGTTTTATAGCTCTACTGACCAGACTTCTGAGTTGAGTATTCTGCATGCCCCCAGTGATCGTTAATTCAACTAAAACATCTGCTACTGACATAACAAGCAGTACTTTTAATTGCATTGCCTAAGATGTTACTTTCAAAAAATGATAGTAAGATATGAAAGTCACCTTGAACACCATGTCACTTCTCCAAACTATACTATGCTATGATGCAAATTGTGTTATCCACAGTTACACCACACTAAAGGCTACATGCCTGAGCATGACTCCTAGGTTGGTCTTTGTAGCTATACTATGTTATTAATAATGGATACATTCATGTGTATTAGGTGTTTTTCAGTCAGGTCATTTTTATTTTTTCTTGACATGCCCAGTTATGAAATTCTTAGCCATTATAAGGCAGTATGCAACAGTATATTATTATTCATACATCTCATTCAAGAGATCAGTATTATAACTTACTATAACTACATGTATGTTACAACTGATATTTTAAATGAGTTGAGTTAGTGTTTCCAATAACGTGGAGGAATCTGGGAGTTAAACTATTTGAAATATATGGTTTTCCCCATAGAAATAGGGCTAAAAGGGCTGTTCCATGGGAAATTTAGCCCTATCCTCTACCTGAAAAGTTTATTCATTATTAGTAAATTATTGATTATTTTTAGAGTAATTCATGTATTTTACATGTAGTGACTAAATTAATCATTGAGCTATAATTGGCAAGTTTTTATTGTAATTTGTGTATTTTTTTAAGTTTCAGCAATGGGTCGCCATCGTTATCCAGCTGCACACTGGGAAAATACTAGCAGAAGACTACACAGATTAACACTCTGGGAGACTCGTTGTTCATATATCAATCAACCTCAATGTTTCTCAAATACTGAGTATCTGTTAATAACCTTTACAATCATCTGGATTTTCAGAAGGAAAACAAAAACTAACTCGACCAAACTCTGTTCTACAATAAAACAACCAAAGACAAATGGCAAAGAAGAAATGCAATCTCTCCCACTGATCTGGTCCATTTGGAATAGTTCAATAAATATCTTAAAAGAAATTCATTCCAGAACTACTTCACTAAAACAGAACCTATTATTACTATGTGGAGATGTAGAAGCCAATCCTGGCCCCTATAATAAAGGTAAATTATCCTCTATCCAGTGTGATGTTAAAATGTAGTCATTCACAACTACAGTTACATGTAAGGCAATCAATTATTAGGTTAACAACTTTTCTATTATTTCTATTGAGATATAAATATTGAGTAGTTTCAAATATACAGATATTTTATATCAATTGAATTAGTTGATAGTGCATTGTTAAATATTGAAATATGCAAACAGTACTGAAACAATGATCTGATAACTCTAGCCACAGCCTGGTAGAACTTTTATCCAATAAGCATTTATTGTCTGGGCAAGGAATCATTACCAAATGAATTTAAATTATAACTGTAGGCGGAATCATGGTGGAATAAATTTTTGACAAATATATATAATGATAACATTGACAGAAAAAGCTGAGATTTTAATTAATATCACTTGTATTTCGAGAAAATTTTACTTGTCCATTTTTTTTCATACTTCTCTCACTGCAAATTTCTAATTTTCTATTTTCTGTCCTATTTTATCTCCTTATCCAGTAATTTTTAAGAATTATTTTAACCTAATTCAAGCTATACTCCCTTATTTCATTGTATTTCCAACATCTTCACTGAAACATAATTAACAGAATGTGTATTATTCACTGATGTTATAATAAACTAACATTATTGCAAATACTAAATGCACAGTTGAAAACAGGCACAAATTTAGATTTTTATGTTTTATTGGAGTTCATAAAACAGTACAAGTAGAATTGTTTTAACAACTCTTATCTGTACGCAATTATTAGTTTTGACAGCTGCTCTTGTACTTTGTGGTTACTGGCTGCATGTGCTTGGCTAGGTAGAGAAAATGACTACTTGTTTGACAACTGATGCCTGTAAACTTTGAGACAAACTGAGTACTTTTAGGAGATATTAGTATCATCAAGATGCTGGATAATTATCAATAGTAATAGATTTTAAATTAATGCCAATCAAAGATCATAAGTATATTAGAAACATTAACAACATAATAATGTTACGAAGTAATTAAATATATTATTTATTGTAAATAATACTATTTTGTGTGTCAATGTAAATGTATATTCTATTATTACACTAATGATTTTACTTTTTAGATCAGCCTCTCAGTCATTATGAACCTTCACCTCGATCATTACCTAATGCCTCAGCAAGTACTGACCAACTCTACATTCATGGAGGTTATGTTGACAACTTTAATAACAATAAAATACAATTGAAGAAGGTAGTTCAAATCTATGAGTGCTCTAAAGAATCGTGGAAAGAACTTGCTACAACTGGTACTCCACCTCCTGGAATATATGCCTGTGCAACAGCTTATTCAGATTATATTCTCTACTTATTTGGTGGTCATGATGGTACATCATTCTATGCTTCATTACATCAGCTAGACACCAGATCTATGACATGGACTCAACTCTCACCACGACATGATAGTGGACCCATGAGAATATATGATTGTCAAATAATACATCATAATAATACATTAATTGTCATTGGAGGCTATGGCATACCATCAGGTGAACTGCAGTCTGGATCACAATTTACTAAGGATAAACTATATCATGATGGTCGTGGCTGGACAAATGAGATTCATATGTATAATATTTCACAAAGTAAGTAATAATCATATCAAGTATATTAATAGTATTACAGAGTAGATGGTAAGTATGTGTTACATATAATTTCTGAAATAACAATGTATTTTTAGAGTTAGCTATACTTATAGCAACGGGCATGGTTATTTCCACTTAATTTTACTATATTATAGTATGTATTAATATTTTAACCGATTAATGCCGAAGGACGCGAAAACGCGTCAATTAAGAAAAAACGATAACCGCGAAGGACGCGAAAATGCGTCAAAAAAGCGTCTTCGCGTCCATTTCGCCCTACAGCTTTGTGGAGTCAAGGACGCCACCAATCACAATTGCAGACGATTCTATATTGTTGTAAGTATATTTTAGGCTTATAAAATACATAGACTGCCATAAGAAAATGTTGAGTAAATTTTGTCACAACAATAAGACTTCTTTCTGATAAAGTATAAATTGAAAATATATTTCATAATATAATAAAGGTACACAGAAAAATTTTTTAGAAACCAATATTACTTTAGCTATAACTGCTCATGATAAAACTAGAGCACTGAAGTGCAAACCCTCAGCGCTAGTTAGCTAGTATGATAAAGAAAATAATAGCAAAGGAAAAGTGTAGAAACAAAAAAAAGAAAGAGAAGTGGCATGAAAAGAGGCAGGAAAGAGAAAAAGACAATGAAGAGGGACAAAAGAAAGAGGAATGAATGAAAAAAGGTAGGAAGAAAAGAAAAAGGAAGAAGAAAGAATGAAAAACAGTACATGAAAGAAAAGAAAGGAAAAGGTAGGAAAGAAATAAAATCAGTAGGAAGAAAGAGGAAAATAAAGAAAAATAAGGCAAGAAGACAAAAGGGGAAAAAAAAAAAAAAGGATGAAAAAAAAAGATGAAAAAAAAAAATAGCGTCAACTAGGATTCGAACCAGAGACTACTAGATTAGTTACTTGCTCACTCAACGACTACGCAACGCAGCACCTCACGCTGAATGCATGTAATTGTTAGCTATTTAAAAGTTGATTTTCAACGCAAGCTGGCTCACGTGACAAGTAAGTTTTTTAAGGGGCGGTTCCCGCTGTAAGCCTACGATCGCACGGCTCTGGAAAGACTCGCTTTTTTCTGGAAAATGAAGTCCAAAATCAAAATTCTGGCATATTAACTTTACTTACTTCGCTGTTTGATGCCGCTTTCAAAGCCTGGCTGGTTCCTACCTTCCAGAAGTGCCTGTTGACAGACAGAGTGACAGAATGAATGAATGACACTAGGACTACTGTAACCCTCTTGCGCATGCGCGCTGAGGGTTAACAAGTAGAAAGCTATCTTGGCAAGTGAAACACTGGCACTTCAGCATCCTAGTGATGAAGACGTTATTCTTGACCTGGCACAGCATGGCAGTGACAAGGATGGCAGTGACCAGAATGGCAGTAACTCTGATGGTAGTGACGAGGAGTTTGATGACTGCAAGAATGACTTCAGTACTGATGGGTGTAGTGACTGCAGCAGTCACTAGATGGTCAAGGACTCTGACGAGAGAACGGAATTGATGATTCTGAAAGGTAGCGATTTCTACAGGAATTTTAACCACATTCTTTATAACAATAAGTAAAAATAAATATTGTTATACAACAGGTGAGACTGCAGGGAGCCCTCTGACATATACTTCTATTATGCTATGACCAGTTGCACTTGATAGTAAGATCACTAACTATTCTGTCAACAATGCAGCCTACCAGCACATCAAAAGTAAAGACACCTTGGAGTACCAAACTGAATACACTAAATATTCTATCATTTATTTGTGATGTACCTGTTTTCATGCACAAAAGCCATAAAAAGCTTCTCTGTTCACAAAATTTATAACAGATTGCTCAGTTCAAAATAAAACACACCCTAAATAAATATCAACAAATTCTTCCTGAATGTAAGACAGATGCGTGCAAAAACACTTTCTCTTACCTCTATGATCAAGTAGCAAACTTGCTTCAGCCATGAAACCATACTTCCAACCTTACTAGTGTGCTTACTAAGAGCCTCAGTGTGATGCCATAAAGGTTTTTGCCAAACGGTGCGAGTACTTTGTTATTTTTAAGTCGGGAACAGCTCCTTAGCGTCGAATTTATGCTTTCCCAATAGCCTAGAGCGTACTCTATCGTTCGATAATACTGTCCCCGAGGCAATCTTCAAACGTTCGTCTTCTTTCTCTCGCTTAGTGTCACCCTCCCACCAAGCAATCAATCCTCTGTGTCTCGCGTGCGCCCGTGACCGCATTACGTAAGGCGCAATTAAAATTTTTATTCGCGCGTAATCGGTTAATTAATGTGGCATAAAATATTTTAATGCAATAATGTGCTACAACATTGAATAGCCTATTCATGAAAAATTGTGTGTTTAATAATTTGATAAAGTAACTAACATGTGTTTTATCAATGAGAAATAATAGTAAAAATGTAAGCAAAGTTAGTATTGAATCATGTCTCAATTGTGTCAATGCTTTGAAACACCCTGAAATTACAAATGTAAATAAGAACAATACATTATGGTTCAATTAGTTGAATTGGATACTCAATTTATTTAGTAAGTATTTTTAATTTGATTTGCTTGTGTTATATTTATTAAACATGTGGAATTGAGTGAAGTGAGTAAGACACTCATAATAAAACTTGAATAACATTCAGATTATTGTTTAAAAGTATAAATATATGTGACAGTCTATGGGAAAAGTATAAATATATATGGTACACAGGACATCTTGTTTCACTAGATCATAGATTGTGACATGTGGAAATCTTACTTAAAAAATGGAGCAAAGTACTAGCTGGTTTGACTTTGCTACATATGAAATTCTATGATGAGTTCATTAAATAAGTGCTTTATAATTTCCTACCAAAATAGATAAGAGTAGAGTCTGCTAAATTGTGGGAGAGGGAAGAGGAGGTGAAACTATGTGGTTGGATAAAAAGGAAATTTCTTATGTATTTTGCACTACCATAGGAAAGCATGAAAATTGTGTTTGTTTGAGAAAGTGACCCGAAATAAAAATATCAGACAAACGTACACTTGCAACTTTACAACTTGTCATCATATGTACATGAAATTAATTTTCTATGTTGATTATGTCTAGTTCATGAGTAATTCTTTGTGAGCATGAATGATAGAACTCAATTAGTATGTTTTCAAATGTAGAACTTGCCCTTTGTGATGTTGCAGATGTTATTGATGGAGGCTTAATAATTACGAATATCTTCATCTAAAAAATGAGTCTAAAATTATAATAGCTATTTGAGGTTACTTATTTAACTTGAGAAGTGTACATATAAATTGCATCAGAAAGTGCTAGTATAATCCTTTAAAATTCAACATTTCATTATTGTGATAAGATTGTGTGAGAATTATATCATGCCGGCAGAACTATAATGCAAAAAGAAGGTGGGAGTTTTCAATTACCAAATTAGAGTAACAAAGTTGATTAAAGAGTTGACCTTTCAGCTCAGCATATAAATGGTGTTTATGATATAACTAAAGCTATTAAGTTGTTTAGTATTCACTTTAATTATCAAGCAAACTATATGGGAAGCGGTTAAGTTAAATGTATTTTTTTCACGAAGAATCTTAATTTCTCTAAGTCCAATCTTTAAAAATTTCAGAATTTTTTTTTACTAATAATTGTTGGTTCATCCATTAGTACAAAAATTTATTGTTTGTAATTAGGCACATGGTCTTCACCCTTTATTACTGGAACTCGACCTTCTCCAAGAGCTGGTTTTACTCTCACCAGTATCAGTCCTACTCATGCAGTCTTATTTGGTGGATTTGATGGTACTAGTAATCTCAATGACACATACCTCATAGACTTGACACAGATGGTAAGAATTGTTTAATGTGGCAAGCATACAAAATAAAATCAATTAATTTTTCAAGAAATACATTTTGTTACTAGTCTACACTTTCATGGTGTCAACACTATATAATATTAATTACTTTATATATAGTATTGAAACTTTGCAATTGTTATACTACAATATTATATGTATTTATATTCTATTACAGCATTAGCTCCTCAGTTACATGTATATTATGTATGAAATATTTAAATTACATGACATGAGTTGGAATACTCTGCTATAAAAAATATTGTGAAGAGTAAACTTTTGCTGTGAGTTGCATTTACTCACTGATATGTGGAGTTCATGTTATGAACTAGTAGTGTACTATTGTTTAAATTTTTTATACTTTAAGGACACCGAGGATGTGATGTGTTAATTTCCAAACAAGACTGGTAATTAGCATTACTATGAAGTAGTTGTAGCATATCAAATGTTCAAGAACGGATAAGTTAATAGCTAGATTGCAGCCATCAAAATAACGAAGCAAGTAGAATGAGCCCTCATTTTATTTAGCAACTGTATTTCTTACCTGTAACTGGAAATACAATTATAATAACAATCACTTATTGTCGTCAATGTTTTTCCTCATACTCCAATAATGACTATTTTCTAACAAATGCATCTCTACTTATTGATATGCTGAGTCCAAATTTTGACTATTTGTGACCGGACTTGTGAAAACCCGGCTAAACGCGGCCTCTAAAGTTTTCTAATTTATTCTACCAGTAGGCTGCACGGGGCCTTGGGATGCCTTCCTCCTAATTTGGAAGCTGTAGCACAAGACGTCTTCGCCCTACGCACTACAACACTTCAGTATTTTTGCTAAACTTATTATTGCTGATTTCGAAAAAACGCCCGGTAAAGGCGTTGCTAAGGTCAGGGGGCGTGCCTTGTGTCCGTATACTATTACTGCATTTCTCCGGGACACTATGGAATAAATCGGTTACAGGCGGATTGAAAGAAGTCTAAAAGGCTTAATGCAGGGCTCCTTAAGAAACTATGATGACGAGAATTGCGTGAGTACGTGAATTATGTAGAATAGTAAGTGAATTAGTTAGCTACAGTTTTTTCCCGGCTGTTAGTGAAAAGCCCGCCAATAATTTCTTAGTAACTCTCCGTACACGAGTCCAACCGGCTAGTGTTTCTAGCCTCCTAGTGTGAGTTCTAGAGCACGCCAGAGCTTACAACTGCGTCATAAGCTAGAGCTAACTGGTGTCTATCCATTTCTGCCATAAAAAATTTTTCGAAAAAAATCGACCCATAAGGCTTTACCCGGTGATACTGAAAAAAATTGTTTGCCGCGTTTAGGCCGATTTTCCCAAATCCGGTCACATTTGTCCAGATGGTATGGCAGACCAATTTCATAGTATACCAAAGCAACAAGTGTAGCAATTATTAATTCTGGAGAGAATATTATTATTAGGTGGTTGTTGCTCTTGACAATTATAGAAAACTATTTTCACCATTAGCTAAAAAGTCTTTGTATTTTCAATTTTTTCATGATTATAGGTACCTATTCACTAGGGGTTGGTAAATTCTGCTGGCATAAATTTGACCATAATAAGTGATTTCATAAATACTAGCTTTTGCTAGCTTGATTATTCTATAAGTATAATGAGTTAGTAAGTTTTTGGCAAAAAAGTAAGCATTTTTATTGTACTACTATAACAATAGGAATTTGATGTAGTCTTCAAGAGACTGTCTTTGGGACTTTTTAAAATGATTTTTTGAGTTTACTAAATACCCTCTATAGGAATTAAATACTTTCAGATTCAACACTGTTGCCCATCAGGATGCAGATCAACAACTCACATATCAACTTTGGCCATACCAGGATTCAGTTTAGTCATGGGCGCTGCGATTCTTATAACTGTGAATGTGGTTGAGGTGATCTTGGAGCTCTGTAAACGAGCATAATATGAACATATACTAAAATGATGAGCATTGCGAACATATGTGACCGTCTACGGGAAAACCGGGCACAACGCGCCATGCGTAATATCGAGAAAAGATCGATCGATTTCTTAAAATTGTATTGTTTAAAGCCGACGGAAGGGAACGGTTAGGTCTATTATAGTGGGAACGACTTAAGCTACGACGATAAAACTTGGAGAGCTCAATATCTGGACGCCAACAACTCCGTAAGTGCAAAAAAACATTTTCGAAAAGTGCCGCGTTGTGCCCGGTTTTCCTGTAGACAGTCACATATATAGGAATCAGTGAGTTTATAGTCATTTTATAATGATGAAAAGGGAGAGAGATTGTACTGTTGAGCATATAAGACAGGGTGTAGTTAGTGCTGATAAAAGGTCAGGAGGCAGCTGCACTCACAAAGAATGTTGTACTAAGAGGTCACTTATGAAACAGATTACATTGAGCAGATGTATATAAGTAGACTAAATAAATATCTTGTAATATTTTATTAAACATCTAATTATTATCATTAATTATAATATATTTTTCTCACAATTCTTTTCAATCTGCCAAAATTTACTGGTTTAATTAACTTATTTTTTTCCAGTTTCTGTCAACCTTCCAAATATACTTTAATCTTAATTATGTAACATTAATACTTTATCATTATATATACAGCTATTTGTGTTTACTTCACCATATTATATTTAGAAATATTTTTATATTTTTTTATTAAAGTACATCACCTTGTTCATCTTATACATGTAATTATGAGTGTATGATACAGTGATAGTCTGCTGTTTTAATAGATACACAACTACTTCAGTGTGATTGTTGTCTTAAATTTAAAGCATTTATTATTATTGGGTATATTTTGTTTCACTATTTTCTAGGTGTTTACCAAACTTGTGTATCCTGATGGAGCCTCTCAACCATCTCCTAGAAGTGCTCATGCAGCTGTTTGTCTAGATTATAATACCAACAACCCACAGTTGTTAGTAATTGGTGGTCATGATCACAAGGCTTTAAGTGATGTTTGGTGTCTCCATGTACCAGCACGAAGTTGGCAACAGGTATATTTTATAATTATAATTCAGTTGAAATAATTCAAACAATTGTGGAATAATATTGAAGCCAACAGTTATTTTTTAATTATTTGAATAATATAAATGAGGTAAACAAGTTACAGTCTTCCAAGTATATAATAATTAGGACCTTATTGCATTACATATTTAATAATAAGTATTCTTTTATTCAGACATTATGCTAGTTACTTACTTACAATTATTGACTTGTGATAACAATCAAACCACTGCAGCATTCTGCATATTTTAATTAATTACATTAAATATGTTTACTAGATATAATCAATATTGATTAAATGTTTTATTCAATTTATATTTATGACATATTATGTTATGCAACAAACTGAGGTAGTCAAATACTTTAAAAGCATGATGTGAGAAGGATTCATATTTTACACTATCATGATATAATCATCAGTCAGATTTCAAACATATATAAATTTTTATACAAAATAGATCTATTAACCTTAATTATTTACTATTTGCTCATCAATAATATAATAAATATTATGTGCTGTAAACCATAAAAACATAATCAAAATAGTTAAATCCTTCTACTTAGATATTAAACTTTCCTCGTGACACCTTGGAGTATTCATAGACTCTTTTATTGTCAAGATAGCTTCAGAATCTGGCCATTTAAAAAAAAGATAAATTATAATAGATGTGGAATATGCTACCATAAGTGAAAATAATCTTTTTCTATCTTTTTGTGCTACGAACATTTCAAACCTTTACCAATTGTATTGTTGCTCTCATTATACCACATTATTGCAAGGAAATGAGTGAGGTTTTGTTCTATCATTATTCATATATTGATGTATAATTGACGAGCGAGCGAAGCGAGTGAGACACTATCAGGGGTAACTCAATTGAAAATAGGAGATATTTGTTTGTATATATGTGGTGATGTACGTATGTCATTTGTACTTTGACCTTCACGTATTTTTGTGTTAGTTCGGTGGTCGACCCCATCCCAACTTCACTAAACAGAATCCTCAGGTTTAGCGATCATTACCTGTATTACCCCAGAAATTGAAATGTTTATCGTTTTGAATTCTTTTGCGGGTGCTGTTAAAACTTGCAAACATACCGGAATTCGAGTTTGTGGCGGCGGTGAGTCATTTGTCATAGTTATAGCTGTACGCAACATACTTACTAGAAAACTCAATGTCCACTAGAACCACGAAGGTAAGTCTTGCGTAGTTATGTCCAGTTGAGTGCAAGTATTGTGCGTTGTAGCTACTACTTAGCTCAAGCATATCACAAAGATAACGCATAAATAAAATGTGTATGTTTTTTTCAATTCAAACAGTTGAGGGGAGGGGTTACCATGGCATTGAAATGCCTTTACGTATAAACGTAATTTAAAAACTCGACCATATTTTTAGTAGCTTTGAGCGTTAGAAGTTAAAATCAATCATATAACAATTGATGTAGTTTTAGGCTCACTCGCCATTTGTGCTCAAGCACATCACTAGTATAATATAAATGAATATTATTCTAGAATAAAAATAGCAAAATCTTCATAATGATCTAATATCATCTAGCTGACATATGACATACAACATTCATGATAGATAGTTCACACATACTAACACTAGATGTATAGCTCAAAGCACCAGATCTTTAACCTAGGCACAGTTTCAAAGAACATAAGGTGTTTACAGATATGCCCATATCTATAGGTGATCACTTATTACAAAAAGTATTGCCTGGTTTGGACAGTTCAGATGGCAGGAGACCAGATGGTGTGACCCTGGCACCTTGGAAATCAGGTCGTTTGCTGGTATGAGACGCGACTTTCCCAGACACCTTCACACCATCCTATAGAGCTGATGCTACCCAAGCACCAGGGAGAGTGGATGCCGCCGCAGAGGAGAGAAAATAAAATAAATATAGTAGCCTTCCACCCAGCCATTTCTTTTCTCCACTTGCAATCGAGACAATGGGAGTGCTGGGCCCCAAGTCGATGGCCTTGGTAAGGGATCTGGGTAGACGGATCAGGCTGGAGACAGGAGAACCTCGTTCAACTGACTATCTCCTGCAGCGTCTCTCGATTGCGATTCAGCGAGGGAACTCCATATCAGTATACGGAGGCATCACAATCTGACTTCATTTTATTTCTTTATTATTTTATTTTATTTTATAATTATTTATTAATATTAATTATTATGTAATTTTTTCTGTGTATACAAGTATTTCATTGTATTGTATTGCAGTTACACACATAATAATAATAATAACCAGTGATGTGCTCTAATAGCACAAAATAGCGAAGCGAGCGATGCATGTTCCCTGTAATTGCAGCTATTCCATGCATGCTTGGTGTGGCTACAAAATACTGTCAGATTCTTTACTTTGCTACCTGTTTCTGTTTCGTTTTAGCTCTCCTCCTCCTTGCCCTGTCTTTTTCATTTCTTATCGCTCTCCTTACTAATTTTTCTTCAGGAGTTTCTAACGCCCTCAAAGCTCTTGACCGAGCGTTTCTAACGTTTTGTCTACTGGGCATCGCTACTTCGTACGGCGGGTAAACAAAACAAAATGTTGCTAAGAAGGTTACCCGGCCCGCGCAAGCGCGTAGGAGAAAGGGTACACACGTACGCCCACGCAAGAACAAAAACAATTTCTAGACCTAAATATATATATATATCGCGAACTCATTAGAGAGTCAGCTCCGCTCGCTTCGCTCGCTTCGCTGAACTAGTGGTGTGCTTGAGCACAAATGGCGAGCGAGCCTAAAGACTATACTATTTTTATTGACTTCTAACACTGAAGCTACTGAAAATAAGGTCAAGTTTTTAAATTTAGCATACAGGGTAAAGGGATTTCAGTGCCATAGTACAACTCTCTGCAACTGCTTGGAAGGAAAAAAACAACAACTAACTGTAGTGCACAGTGTAACCCTTTCCATTCTCAGTTAGCATCAGATAATCTAAAGTCTCTGATCCCAGACTAAACTAACAGAATTACCTGAATAAACTTCGAAAATAGTGGCAAAGAAGCGCAGCTTGACAAGGACTTCACAATTGTTTCAAGAAGAAAGTAGCTGTAAACTTTTTGGTTGAAACAAAGTTGCGTAAGGCACTGCAGCAGGATGATTCTCCGCGCTCGTTAATTGAAAATACTGGAACTGTGAACGCTTTACCTAACTTACGTAATTAGAGGCGCGGGCGAAAACAGAAGTCTCACGTACCCCATAAACAGATAAACTAGTGATGTGCTTGAGCACAAATGGCGAGCGAGCCTAAAGACTATACTATTTTTATATGAATGATTTTGACTTCTAACACTAAAGCTACTGAAAATAAGGTCCAGTTTGTTTATTTAGCATACAGGGTAAAGGGATTTCAGTGCCATAGTAACAACTAACTCTCTGCAACTGCTTGAATTGAAGGGAAAAAACAACAACAAAACAATACACGTTATTTAAAGTTTTCTTTGTGATATTCTTTAGCTAAGTAGTGGTTGTAAAACACAATGCTTTGACACAACTGGACATGCACATACACAGACGTACCTTCGCAGTAGTCTAGTGGACAATGTAATTTCAAGTAAATACTGTTGCCATGGTTTATAACCATGACAAAGAGCGCATTGACTTACCACAGCCACTAACTCGATTAGAAATGGAAGTTTTAACTGCACCCGCAAAAGAATTCAAAACGGTAAACAATTCAATTTCTAGGGTGATACGGGTACTGATCGATAAACCAGAGGATTCTGTTTAGTGCAATTTGGGACGGGGTCGACCACGAACTAACACAAAAACGCGAGGGTCAAAGTACAAAATGACATACGTACGTCCAAAAACATATATAAAAATAAACTAGTGGTGTGCTTGAGCACAAATGGCGAGCGAGCCTGATAGTTAGGTAACATAAAATGTTACTATGTTTTAGCTTACTTCATGCAAACACTATAATAGCAGTTATGACATTTGATTTCAGCAAACAAATACAAAATCACTCTCTTACCTTATTAATGGTAACTTTTGTAGTATCAAACATCAACCATTCTGATAATCTCAATCACCAGTAACTCTTGAACAAGCTCTCAGCTACGATAAAAAATAAACCAGTGTTATTATTTGTAATTTTAGCAAACAAAATATGGAATTACTACTTACATCATTCTTGAGTATTGATAACTTCTGTAGTATCAAATTGAAGTTATTTTGACCATCTGAATTACCTTGAATTCTTGACAACAAGCTCTCACCTACAAAAACAAAAGACAATCAATTTTAGCACCCCACACAAATACAATATTACTTTCTTACCTCATTTTCTTGAGCAGTGGTAACTTTTGTAGCACCAAGTATGAGCCAATCTGACTATTTGAATTTACCAGTCACTGTTGACAAGCTCTTAGCTACAAAAAAAAAGGCCAGAGTTAATTTTGCATATTTAGCTAACAAATGAATTGCTACTTATCTCAGCTTCCCTGAGAAGTAGTAGCAGCTTCCTTAGCATTAATACTACGGCATTCTGACTACCAACGGCTCTTGACAACCAACAACCAGCACACCGTATCCCCCCATAAAACGGCGAAGTTTTGAAATTAAGTCTGGAAAAGGGTCTTCAATGCCATAGTAACCTGTCGAATCAACTTTTTGTGTCTTGAAAACAAGCGTTTTAGCAGGAATTTTCTCATACTTTGGAGCTTAAGTATAAAGTAAGGTTTGCTTAATGCTATAGTTTCAGAATAAACTGGAGTCAAGCCTAAATAGCCGTGTTTTTAGGAGAAAAAAGTTCTACGCGCGCGCGTTTAAAGAGCATACGTACCATCCATACATACATACATATACTAGTGGTGTGCTTGAGCACAAATGGCTAGCGAGCCTGATAGTTAGGTAACATAAAATGTTACTATGTTTTAGCTTACTTCATGCAAACACTATAATAGCAGTTATATGACATTTTATTTCAGCAAACAAATACAAAATCACTCTCTTATCTTATTAATGGTAACTTTTGTAGTATCAAACATCAACCATTCTGATAATCTCAATCACCAGTAACTCTTGAACAAGCTCTCAGCTACGATAAAAAATAAACCAGTGTTATTATTTGTAATTTTTTAGCCAACAAATATGGAATTACTACTTACATCATTCTTGAGTATTGATAACTTCTGTAGTATCAAATTGAAGTTACTTTGACCATCTGAATTACCTTGAATTCTTGACAACAAGCTCTCACCTACAAAAACAAAAGACAATCAATTTTAGCACACAAATACAAAATTACTTTCTTACATCATTTTCTTGAGCAGTGGTAACTTTTGTAGTACAAAATTTGAGCCAATCTGACTATTTGAATTTACCAGTCACTGTTGACTAGCTCTTAGCTACAAAAAAGAAAGGCCAGAGTTAATTTTGCATATTTAGCTAACAAATATGGAATTGTGTACTTATCTCAGCTTCCCTCGAGAAGTAGTAGCTTCCATAGCATTAATACTACGGCATTCTGACTACCAACGGCTCTTGACAACCAACAACCGGCACTCTGTATCCCCCCATAAAACGGCGAAGTTTTGAAATTAAGTCTGGAAAAGGGTCTTCAATGCCATAGTAACCTGTCGAATCAACTTTTTGTGTGTTGAAAACAAGCGTTTTAGCAGGAATTTTCTCATACTTTGGAGCTTAAGTATAAAGTAAGGTTTGCTTAATGCTGTAGTTTCAGAATAAACTGGAGTCAAGCCTAAATAGCCGTGTTTTTAGGAGAAAAAAGTTCCCCGCACGCGCGTTTTAAGAGCATACGTACCATCCATACATACATACATACTAGTGGTGTGCTTGAGCACAAATGGCGAGCGAGCCTGATAGTTAGGTAACATAAAATGTTACTATGTTTTAGCTTACTTCATGCAAACACTATAATAGCAGTTATGACATTTGATTTCAGCAAACAAATACAAAATCACTCTCTTACCATATTAATGGTAACTTTTGTAGTATCAAACATCAACCATTCTGATAATCTCAATCACCAGTAACTCTTGAACAAGCTCTCAGCTACGATAAAAAATAAACCAGTGTTATTATTTGTAATTTTAGCCAACAAATATGGAATTACTACTTACATCATTCTTGAGTATTGATAGCTAACTTCTGTAGTATCAAATTGAAGTTACTTTGACCATCTGAATTACCTTGAATTCTTGACAACAAGCTCTCACCTACAAAATCAAAAGACAATCAATTGTAGCACACAAATACAAATTTACTTTCTTACCTCATTTTCTTGAGCAGTGGTAGCTTTTGTAGTACCAAATTTGAGCCAATCTGACTATTTGAATATACCAGTCACTGTTGACTAGCTCTTAGCTAGCTAACAAATGGAATTGGGTACTTATCTCAGTTTTCCTCGAGAAGTAGTAGCTTCCATAGCATTAATACTACAGGCATTCTGACTACCAACAGCTCTTGACAACCAACAACCGGCACTCCGTATCCCCCCATAAAACGGCGAAGTTTTGAAATTAAGTCTGGAAAAGGGTCTTCAATGCCATAGTAACCTGTCGAATCAACTTTTTGTGTCTTGAAAACAAGCGTTTTAGCAGGAATTTTCTCATACTTTGGAGCTTAAGTATAAAGTAAGGTCTGCTTAATGCTGTAGTTTCAGAATAAACTGGAGTCAAGCCTAAATAGCCGTGTTTTTAGGAGAAAAACGTTCTACGCGCGCGCGTTTAAAGAAGATACGTACCATCCATACATACATACATATATATAACATATACCCGATTTTGCATTATCCACCCCTAATACTGTCTCGCTCGCTATGCTCGCTCGCCAATAAATAAACATCCCCGATTTTTTCATTTTTACCCCTGTAAGTGTCTCGCTCGCTACGCTCGCTCGCCAATAAATAAATAAATAAATAAATAAATATAGCGAAATCTCGATAGAGTTACCCCTGATAGTGTCTCGCTCGCTTCGCTCGCTCGCCAATTATGTGTGTTGGTTCAAGGCAGGTAATTGATAGTTTTAGAGTATCTGAAATGAATAATGGAATTTTTCGTGATCACCTGATAACGTAAGGAAATTTTCAATGTCGATAGCATTTAAAAACATTCAAATGAATTTGTCAGTGTGGCCAGCATTGTGAGGAAAATGCAGACTTTTGACTATAATTTTATTCTCTTGTATAAGCAGCAAGGTGAACAACCAAATGTAGATTGTAAATAGCTGAACGATCAGGATTTGTTATTAGTTATTGAAACAGAATTTCAAAAAGATATGCTATGGTGCATGTATGGATACAACCTACAATGTTAATAATTATATTTTTTATTTAATTCCATTACTAGTGTTAGATGACTATCAAGAAGGCATTCCAGTAGCATATGCTAATTATAATTGGGAAGACAAAGTTGCAATTATAGCTACTGGAGTCCATATAAAGTCGAAATGAAAGGGTTTTAAATCCTGTTTGTTATTTATGTCAGATATGGCTCCACAATGTTTTAACTTATGGAAAGAAAATATTTGATGTAACTAATACTAAATATTTGTGGATGTGGATGGCATGTTGATCATGGCTGCAGGAAAGCAATAAAAAAGTATTGATAGCTCTTTTGACAGAAACTAGCCCCAAGTACAGTTCAAACTGTTTATTGGTTAAATTAAGGACACTAATAAGTCAACAAAATTTGATATTTTATAAGTTACTGCAACAATTTTGAGCAATTGGCATTTATGTTTTAGATCTGGCAGTTACAATGCGTGCCGAGTCATTCCATGTGTTTTAAAAAAATTGTTTATCTCAATCACAAGGTTCATAGATGCCTTGATAAACTTATTTATATTAAATATATAGTTCGTGACAGAGCGTTTCTGCAATTGTGCAAAAGTGAAAGATCAAAAAAACACAAATCAAATATGTGACATTCACAAATCGCATGAAAGGTTAAATCTTCATTCAACAATAATTGAATTATGTTAGGTGCATTTATTGTACTTACTATTGATAAATGCTTTCCTAATAATGAATTTATCTCTTCTAAGTCACGCTGCAATGTAATGATGCTTTTGAAGAAGGTAGACACAATTTTTAGATTAAACACTGCCCGAAAAAGTGTCCATTGACAACCAAAACAAAATCGTAAATTAGTGTATAATGTGTTGATAACTAGTTTGTTAACCTCTACAGCCTTGTAAATTTTTTTGTTAACTCCAATTACCAAGGCAGTTTACAGATTTTGTTATGGTTGTAAATGGACTCTTTTCACCCTGTGAAAAATGCATCCATTTTGAAGAATTTCCTGGTAACCACATGATTTTCAAAGCATACAAACTAGCTAGCTATAAATTAGTAATTAAAAGAAATCCAACAAAATAGAATTCCAATATAAGAGGATTGGACAAATGTTATTGTACTTATTGAGCTACTTTTGATTATTTAGGTTAAATTTAACTTTCCATCTAGAAAACCAACATCAGCATGCAAACACATTATAGGTTACACCTCACACACATATAGATATACACACTGGCATATACATGTACAGTTACACACACCTATAATAAAAAGTCACTGTGACAACAAGTGAACATAGGCTCATTTATATATCTAAGCTACTATGTAATTTCACATGGTTCATAATAAGTTACAGTGAACTTAGCTTATTCCAATCTACAATATGAATAGCTCATAAAATAGGCATATGTCAGTGTAGAATGTATCAATTATAAAAAATAATGGCTAGTGTATCAATAATCTAGTGATATAAGGTGGTGGTTTGTATTGGATGGATACTCTTCACAGTGAGCATGTGGGTCTGGTGAAGGAGAAGGAAGAGAAAGATCAGAAAGAGCAAGAGCAAGAAGAGAGAAGATAAAGAACAGGGAACATTGTGTGTGTGTATTATTGAGCATTAATTATTTACTTTGTGTATCAGTGTGCGTGTCTTAGAGTTTAGTTTATTTATTGGTGTGCGTAGTTGTGTGGACTTGAATGTTTATTGGTGTGCGTTGTTGTGAGTACTTACGTTGGTGTCTCGTCATGTCATTCCGTGCGTGGGTGGACCCTGAACTATTTAAAGTCTGCCTGCGCACGTGGCTAGTTCAGTTCTGTCCTTGTTCCCATCTTTTAAGATTACGATTTTATATCAAAGTCTGTCAAGGGGCTTGGGGAGAACTCTGGTGGCAGCGGATACCGTGTTGCGTTGGGCTGCATTTATGAGTAACTGAGCAGAGGGCCAGCGCAACTCCCAACCATACCCACAATTGGCGGCAGCGGTGGTGCCTCACGTCATCGACCAGACGGTTGTGCTCCAAGTTATCAGTTGCGTCTTCTTCTGTGCTCATCCGACTCTTCGGAACTGCGTCTCTGCCGATTTAACCTTCGGGATCGCACTACGTCGAGCCAGACACTGTTCAGGAGTTTGACAAGGGTTTTATTGTTTGCATTGGTTGCCGTTATTGTTGAGATTGCTGTGTGCTGTTGTTTGTTTCTTTGTGTTCAGGTCACTGGTGTGGATGAACCGGAGAGAGAGGAAGGTCAGAGTCTGTCGAAGCAAATATAGTGCTGATTCAGGAGTTGAGTTGGGTTCTGACAGTTCTCAGAGTATTTTGCCTGACAAGGTGAGGGTAAAGAGTGGTGATAAGGATAGCGGGAAGTCCAGGGACGTGTCTCGTGTATCTGAGAGTCTTGATAGGGAGTCTGTTGTGTCTGATTCCAGTAGTACTTTGGTTGAGGGACCTGGTAAACCTTTGGTTTTGAGTAGGCAATTGTTTTTGAATCGTGGTATTATTTCTGAGGGTGAGAGTGCATCCGAAATGACGGAGAACTCTGGTGATTTGAGAGATGTTGAGGAGAATTCTGGTTTTGGGGAGTTTAGTACCCTTGGTGGGGAGAGAGAAAATTTTGCTGTTCCCAGGAGTAATGCTGAACCTGATCCTGTGATCAGTGACAGTGACTCTAGCCTGATGAGAAGTTTTATGCAGCAGTTTACTCAGGCTATGAGACATATGGGGTCCTCTAGTGGGGCCTCAGGTGATAGTGCAGGGGGTGATCTTAATAGGCAAATTGCTGCCTTGGCGCCCCACAAAGATGGTGTAGATATTGTTAAATACATTATGAAGTTAGAGGCAGACCTGTCCGACTTAGGCTGCCCCAGAGCTCGCTTCAAAACTGTTTTGCTGCAAAAGCTGCAGTCCAAGACCAGTACAGCTTGCGTCGCTTCCATAGACCGAGCGCATACATCCTATGCTGAGCTAAAGGAACTTCTTGTCGAAAGCTTAGGCTCCAGCCGTACTGCTCTAGGAGTCAAGCTTATAGCTGAATTTAGTAACGCTACGAAATCGATGAATTCCACTGAATCGTATGCTTACTTGAAAGGTCTCGTAGATTCTGTTGACATGGCTACCGTCGACAAAGCTGACGTGCTGCTCTTCTTCGCCATGGCCATTTACAGGGCCTCACGGCCGGCCAATCAACGCTCCTTGATGGATGCGCGCGAGGTTGGATCTTTTAAAGATCTCAACAGGGTTGCATTGTCTTTCCAAACAGCTGAACCAGAGACCCCAGTTGTTAGTAGACCGGTTAGTAATCCCAATTTCAGTTCTGGGTATAGAGGGATTCGTTGTTATGTCTGCCAGAGGTATGGGCATCGTGCTTATGACTGTAGATTCAAGGGAAATAGTGAGCAAAGTGTTGGCAGTCCTAGGGTCGTATGCTACTCATGCAATGAGCCTGGGCACAAAGTACCTGATTGCCCTCACAGGGGCAAGCAGGGTAGTAGTGGTGCCAAATCTGATGGTAAAAGTGATAAGAATGTTGAAGTTAAGAAGGGTAGAAGAACATACAACGCCAATCTTGTGGCAGTTCAGGAAGGGACATCCCATGTTAAAGGTCTGGTGAATGGACTTGAGTGTTTAATTGTCCCTGACACCGGGGCAGAAATTACTATTGTTCCCGGTTGTCTCGTGTATGAAAACCAGTTATTAGATGAGAGAGTGAATGTAAAGGGGTGGAATGGTCAAACCAAGTCACTCCAGACAGCTGAAGTTGACTTTGAGTTTGGAGGCAAGTCCTTCATTTCTGTTGTAGCTGTGGCCCATGAGGATGATGTATGTAACAAAGTACTGTTTTCCGTCCCCATGGACGGCCAAATGGCATCTAAGCTTCTTCTGGATGCTGCCTCAAGTGCCCCTCCCAGGGCACGAGGGGCAGGGCATCCCGATGATACCTCGGGCATTCAGACATCACCTAGTGATGCTGGCTCTGTCACTACCCTGCAGGAGGCTTGTAAGACCTCTCAGGGCGATGGTGACATCCAGAGAAGTGCAACAGTCAAGGTCGTTACTAGATCTAAGAGTAGACGTGAGAGGAAGTGTGTAAAAGATAATTGTGTTTCTGATGTGATTGAGGCTAGTCCAGTGAGTTTCACTGAGGAGTTTGAGAGACTGGCTAACATTGATACAGGTTTTGATGGTGTAGCAGGAAAGAAGAAGGTAGATGATATTGCTTCGGTTGCTGATAGTAATGCTTCGGGGGTTGAGCTTGGCGAAGTTTCTGAAGAAAACATGGAAGTTGTGCAGTCTAGCCAGGTCTCTCCTCCTAAAGTGAATAATAGTGAAGTCAATTCTGAACTTGTTTGTCCTAAGCAGTGTGACACTTCAGGTGTTGAGTTGTTTGTTTCAGATGTGGTGAGTGACAGTTCCCTAGCTCCTCTGAGGAGTCTGGCGGATAAGTCCATGAATGGCTATTCTTGGGCTGATAATGGTGTTCTAGTTCATAAGTCTGTAGACGACGGTGGTATTGAGAATGTTAGAATCGTTCTCCCAGTTTCCAAACGTGCCAAGGCTTTAACGCAGGCACATGACAACACAGCCCACATTGGTGTACGTGGGATGAGGCGTGTCCTAGGTTCTCGTTTTGTGTGGCCTGGGATACATGGTGATATCGTGAGATTTGTCAAATCTTGTGATGTTTGTTTAAGGGTAAATAGTTCGGGGAATAAGAAAGCCCTGATGGTTGAAAGGAGAATCTTGTGTGTTCCGTTTGAGTCTGTGGCTGTGGACTTGGTCGGCCCCCTCCCCAAAGGGAGGCGCGGTGCCAAGTATATGTTCACGTACGCGTGTTTGGCAAGCAGATGGCCTGACGCTGTCCCCATGAGGACTGCCTCGGCTGAGGAAGCTGCCCAAGCCTTCGTCCAAATTATTGCTAGGACAGGCATCCCTCTCAAGGTCTTGTCTGACCGAGGGACGATATTTCTCTCTAAATTGATGACCAATACCTATGCCATGTTGGGGATTGACTCTGTGCAGTCTTCTCCATACCACCCACAGTCCAATGGCGTGGTCGAGCGGCTCCATGGGACCCTGAAGCCTATGTTGGCTAAGGCCCTGGACGCCGGTATTGACTGGGTGGAGTTTCTGCCCTTGGCCTTGTTTGCCATTAGGCAGATACCAAATAGAGACCTTGGTTTTTCGCCTCACCGTTTAGTGTTTGGTAGGGAGGTAGCAGGTCCTTTGGATATTTTGTATCATGGTTGGTGTGATAATGTGTTTGAGGGAATGGATGTTGAGGAATGGTTGCTTAAATTGCATGACCAGTTGAGCACACTGCATGACGTGGCCTGTGCTACGGAAGCAAAACAACGGGAATCTAGAGTGTACACTTACAATAAAGGAAAGAGAGATAGATGTGTTAGTGTGGGAGATAGTGTTCTAATGAGAATTCCTGGCCTCCACGCTGCTCTGCAGGCTTCGTGGGAAGGGCCTTACCAAGTGGTAGAAAGGGTGTCCCGAGTCACCTACAAAGTTTCGAAGGGAGATGGGCATCCTGTGAAAATTGCTCACATTAATAATTTGAAGGATTATTCACCTAGACCTGTGGAAGTGAATGCAGTCACCTTGGTGGCTGAGGACACGGGCATTGGTAATGATTTGTTGGAATGTTCGCCCTTATTGTCCAAGGATAAGTGTCCTGGGTTTAATGGTAGAGAGTTGGAATGTTTGTTAGATGAGATGAGTGATTTCTTTAGTGAAACCCCTGGCCTGTGTGAGAATGTTATGTGTAGAATCGTGTTGACCGAACATGCTGTTCCTGTTTCCCAGCAAGGGAGGAACATACCAGTGGGTATAGAACAAGCTGTATCTGAGGAGATTGAGAAATTGTTAAGGGATGGAATTATTGTGAAGTCCAGTTCTTTATGGTCTTCCCCCTTAGTCCCGGTTCGGAAGAAGGATGGGTCTGTGCGCATTTGTGTAGACTTCCGTCAACTGAACTTGGTGACGCCCCTAGTGAGGCATTGGGTGCCATCTCTGGAGGAGATACTCCAGAAAGTGGGCAATTGTTCATGTCTGTCCACATTAGATCTGACTTCTGGTTTCCACCAGATAGAAATGGAACCTGAGTCTAGTGAGTTGACGACCTTTGTCTGTCCTCTGGGCAAATATCGTTACGTTCGTATGCCCTTCGGGCTAAAGAACGCTCCTGCTGTTTTTCAAGCAGCAGTTGAGAGTGTGCTGGAACCTGTAAAGAGTATGTGTTGCAATTATATAGATGACGTAGTCATTTTTAGTGAATGTTGGGAGAATCATTTGGCTGATGTTAGAAGAGTGATTAAATGTTTAGGTGATGCTGGGTTGAAAATTAAGAAGCGGAAGTGTGTGTTTGGGAGAAGGTATCTGACGTATTTGGGTCATAGGATTGGTGGTGGAGGAATGTCTGTTCCAGAGAGTAGAGTCAAAGCTTTGAGAGAGTTTGCTAAGCCTAAGTCTAAGAAAGACTTGAGGGCTTTTCTAGGAGCCATGTCGTATTACAGGAGGTTTGTTAAGGGGTTTGGCAATTTATCCTCTCTTCTGACTCCTTCAACCTCTCTCCGGGCTCCGCATCTGGTGGCTTGGACGGGAGAGATGGATGCCGCATATGGTAAGTTGAAACAATCCTTGTGCGCTAATGTGTTGTTGTATACCCTCAGTCCTGATGATGACCTGAAACTATATACGGATGCGTCCGGGGACGGGATCGGTGCCTGTCTTCACGGTGTGAGAGATGGAGAAGATCTTCCAATCGCGTTCTTCAGCAGACAACTTCGTCCTGCTGAACGAAACTATTCGATCACGGAGCTCGAGAGTTTGGCCATCGTGGCTGCTCTTCGACATTTCGAGAGGCTCGTCTATGCAAAGCCTGTGGAGATTGTTACAGACCATAAGGCATGTCTGGCATTGCTGTCTGGAAAGGGATTGAACAAGAGACTGCTACGTTTCGCCCTTGCCCTGCAAGATCGTCCGATCAAGATTACGTTTCGTCCGGGTGCTCAACATGGGAATGCGGATGGTTTCTCGAGACAATCATGGTGCCTGGACAAGAAGAAGAACGAACCAGACCCTGGTGGTATCAGCTTGTCGCCGGCTCCAAGCTTAGGCGGGGGAGATGTGGGTCTGGTGAAGGAGAAGGAAGAGAAAGATCAGAAAGAGCAAGAGCAAGAAGAGAGAAGATAAAGAACAGGGAACATTGTGTGTGTGTATTATTGAGCATTAATTATTTACTTTGTGTATCAGTGTGCGTGTCTTAGAGTTTAGTTTATTTATTGGTGTGCGTAGTTGTGTGGACTTGAATGTTTATTGGTGTGCGTTGTTGTGAGTACTTACGTTGGTGTCTCGTCATGTCATTCCGTGTGTGGGTGGACCCTGAACTATTTAAAGTCTGCCTGCGCACGTGGCTAGTTCAGTTCTGTCCTTGTTCCCATCTTTTAAGATTACGATTTTATATCAAAGTCTGTCAAGGGGCTTGGGGAGAACTCTGGTGGCAGCGGATACCGTGTTGCGTTGGGCTGCATTTATGAGAAACTGAGCAGAGGGCCAGCGCAACTCCCAACCATACCCACAAATCCGATTACTCTCGCAAGCCAGACCCTTTACCTAGTAGCTACACTGGGAATGGGGGGTGCATCTATAAGGCTGGCCTTGCTGCTGCACTTCAATGGCATCCTTGGAACTTTACAGCAGTAAAAGTTCTGAGTTTATAAATGTTCGAGTGTAGTGCATCCATGAATTTGATGTTTATGTAATAAGTTGATTGCAGTTATATGTGACAGGCTCTGGAAAAGGTGGTACAAATTCGATCAACACACAGTTATGCAGTATGGCTAAAATAATGTTTAGGTTAAATAATTTAATATAATCTGCAAGCTTTCTTTCACATCTGGACAAAGCTTGAATGTTGAATTCGGTTAACAAGCGGTTCAAATAGCTTCTTATACTAAACTGAACAATTGCATCAAAACAGGAATGACTTCCAGAGCATTGTATTTAAGAGAACAAATACGTTACAACAACATGTTCAGAATCAGCAGGTATGTAATTTACATAGTTTACTGAAATAATCGTGCTTTTCCTTATGTCGTGATTAAGTTCCACTGGAACAAATTCAGGGAATGCGTTGTCCAGACCTTCTTTCCCCGCTTGCGGTTAGGAAAAGGGTCTGGCTTAGGAGACTAGAATCCAAGTGGAGCTCTCAGCTGTCCTTCTCCCATGCCCACATAAGGATGGAAACGGATAGACTACAGCATACTAGTGTGAAAGGCAAAATGAAGCTGGGATGGCAAAAGAGTTGCGTAACAGAACCAATGCATCATGTGATGTCAGGTACTCTAGTCTCTCCCCCATCCTCACCAGAGCCTCAATCTTGTCATCCAGGGCCGCTGATATAGACTCTACTCTAGTGGGGACCCCAACAAGGTAGCATGGGCGGGATCAACCACTTTAGAACCTGGAATCTGTGTGATGATTGCCTCGTATGGAGTGGTCATGACAGATAATCTCTGACTTGCTGTTGTTTAGAAATAAACCTAGCTTCTCAGCATCCTAGATCACATCCAGGTCATGCATGATGTCCTCACAGGAACCACCCAACGAGATGTCATGTGAGACAAAAAAGGAGAGGGCCCATAGGATCTCCCTGTTGGACTCCTTCTGCTGAGGAAATGGTTCTGTCACCCCAACGAAGCAGAGTATGCTGTGTGAACTAGCGGATAGATAGAAGGAGCATGGGAACGGATAGCTTCCAACATACTATCCCGGCGGATTGAGTTGAACGCATTGCTGAAATCCTGTTTCACTATGGCGTGCTCCGGGTCTAAGTTAGAAAGGAACTTCCTAGCAGCATGCACTGCAGCCTCTGCACCCCCACTTACACCATATCCAAGTTGGTGGGGAGCCAGCAAAGCAGCCATATCACCCACAACTGAAACCCAGCAACTTTAGCAACCAAACATCTCAGGGTGCATCCTACAGCAATTGGCCTGACGCCCCCACATTTCTTTTGAAGAGCCACTAAGGGGGCCCCAAAAAAGAAGGGTCTGCCCTCCTCAGGAGTGCGGCCATCAAGCACTAGAGTAGCGAAAGCTACCAGGGCAGAAACAAAGGGTGACTCTTCTATATCATCTACCGAGGCAAGGAGATCCTTGAGATGTTGAAGCTGTAGTTTGTCTAGACCTCCAGCCGAGCCATTTGGAAAGGATCGAATAGTCCTTGAGATAACGCTGGCCAGGATATCAAAGGTTGCACGTGGGGTGACTGAGGAGGGGATTGTAGAGTCTGGATGCTATAGGTGGATGCTTTGATTGTAGAGCGGAAAATGTACTGTCATCATAATCAGCCAGAGTCTCATTGGAGCTTGCCAAACGTATTGCACCTCTCAAATCACCCGCATCAATCTTCCTGGAAACCCGTCTGGCCAGGGTTTCCATAGGGTCCCGGCGCTTCTTGATCTTAGACTGCCTGGGCTTGCTTGGTCTGGAAGGGGGGTGCTCCTCCTTAAGCTGGGTCTTTAGACTGCTGGCTAAAGGCTCATTAGGACTACCTTTATCTGGGAGCCTGAGACAATTGGTAGCGAAACTGAAAAGTCTGTTCCATGATGGCACATCATACCAACTCACAACTTGTTCCAATGTGGCTGTCAGCTTGCAACAACACAGCTCCCTAGCAGCCTTGGGGATTCTTTTTACAACTGTGACATCAGGAAAACACTCCACTACTCCCTGGTGAGCTTCAATTGGAATAGGCACTGGAGATTCCGATGGCTGTGACTGGCTGAGAGGGTTATCATGGTCTTGAGGTTCACTACTGTTGCTATTGATGACTTTAGGTGGCTTCCCTGCTCTTCTGCCTGCTGGCCCATGACTTCTAATAACACCAGAACTTGTCAGACAGATCTTCCTAAGGCACACTGAACACACCGCCAGTCATGCATGGTCACTAATTTTGTTGTATAATTGACAGTTTTAAATTTTATTGTACTACTACTAATTCTTAGTAGAGGAAAGTTAGGCAGAGCGTTAGGCAAGTGTATTTCGATGAAGTGAGATATGTCAAATAAAGTGAGGCTGGCCAATATATACCAAACCTGCCAAAAGGTGAGGTGAGAAATAACATGAACATGTGTGTATAGGTATGAATTGAATAAATTCAGGTTGTGTGAATGTAAGTACATGAATAAGATGAGCGTGAATGAATGAAAATGCATTAGGGTAGGGTGACATGGACAAGTCTAGGGTAGCATGAATAAGTTTGCTTCATGTGGGAGGAAATCATTCTACCACTGAACTCCCCATCAGATTTGTCCTCACTCAGGTACTTGACGTCAACATTGAAGACCATGTAAAGCTTGCATTCCGTGAGCGTTTTTATGCCGTGACGACGTAAGCGAGCAATCGCAGCTCAACTGTGGATCACGACTTCAACGTGAGTAGCTTAGTTTTGCTTGATGTGCCACCCAGACTAATGTGTGACGAAATTGCAGAAAGAAATTATTTGAATTGAATCCCCCTAAGCAGGAAGGGAGTAATTCTTGTTAGGTGCAGAAGCAGCAGATATATCTAAGAATTGTTTTGACTCATTTGCACATTGCACAAAAGCACAAAGTTCTGCTAACACCACTCTGTAATAGTTATACACATTATCTCTTTCACAAGCACAGTCTGATCTCACCAATTTGAGCAAATTGAGCAAATTCTATTGTTACAAGTACATTCCACTCCACTAAAATCCCATAGCTAGTTAATGTTATCTCAACTCCTACCTCTCCATATATTGATTGTCGCTCTATTAGTCTCATTCTCTTACTGACAATAACAGCATCAACCATTAAATTTATATAAGAAAATTTGATAAGCATGAAAAAAACAAAAAAAAACAAAAAAAAAAACAAAACAAAAACAAAAAACAAACAAACAAACAAACAAACCAATAAAACGACATAAATCCAGTTGGAAACTTGAGCTAAAGTTTTAATCAACATAGAACTAGAACTAAGAAAATTTGCTAGTATTACATAATCATTTCTCAGAACAAACACAAACTTGCTGGGAAAATTAAAATCTAGTTTTGTATTAGTATAGCTTGTGCAATGAAATATCGAGTTATGTATTAGTATAGCTTGTGCAATGAAATATCTAGTTAGGTAGTAATAGCTTGTGCAATGAAATATCTAGTTAGGTATTAGTATAGCTTGTGCAATGAAATATTTAGTTATGTATTAGTATAGCTTGAGCAATGAAATGTCTAGTTATGTGTTAGTATATCTTGTGCAATGAAATATCTAGTTATGTGTTAGTGTAGCTTGTGCAACAAAATATCTAGTTATGTATTAGTATAGCTTGAGCAATGAAATATCTAGTTATGTGTTAGTATAGCTTAAGCAATGAAATATCTAGTTAGGTATTAGTATAGCTTGTGCAATGAAATGGGTAAATACAATCAAGTAAGAGAAGTTAAATATGCAAGAGAAACTCACCCTAGTCTCAGCAGAGCCTTCAATTGCAGTATACTCCCATACTACTCAGCACCAAGCAAAACTACCTACACACAAACAGCCCCTGTAAGTGCTATAAACCTTTCCACATGGTACTTCAACGCGCAGAAAGTTAGCGTGGCCACAACCACATACATATAGACCTTGAGAGTTCGCGTGATTGGTACTAGTAGCGTCTATCTTATAAGTGAAAAGTGCGGTAACAAAATGATGATCATCTTGTTACTTATATATACTTTTACACTACACATGGTTGAGGGTAAGTAACATTAAAATAAATCACAGTATAGCTAAAATTATTTCTATTTATGTAGTATTTTGTTGGTCTGGGAATGGTTAATTGTTATATAACTGAAAACATTAAAACTATATCTTAATTTCGCAAGATATCATAGCTAAGCATTAAAAAAAAGTCAGTTGAATTTAATGTAAAAAGTAAAACTAAAAGATTCAAAATAGCAAATGTATCCTAGAGAAGATATAACAAAAAGTAGTTTGGATCTGTACACTTAGCCACTGTATAGCTAATAATTAAGACATGGTAATATCAAGTAACCTTCACGGTAGTGCTATTATATCTTGATTTAAACCTCGCTTTTGACTTTTTAAGTTCTTACTAAAATCTTTATGTAGATCTAGCTTTAGCTATCCTAAATGGTGTCTAAATTGGTTCATAATTTGAATAATACTGGTGGTGTTTTACCAGCTGGTGATTACAAAATTATTCTTGGACCAAATACCAATTTTTTGGCATTACCTAGTTAGGTATCAGTATAGTTTGTGCAATGAAAAAGGTAGATTTAATTGTGGTCTTTATAATGGAAACTAAACATGCAAGACACACCCACTACCAGTGAGTTTGCCTTGCATGTGGTAGTCTCAGAGAATTTTCATTTGTAGCACTTGACATAGTATTCAGCACAAGCAGAACTACAGAGGGCAGCAAGAACATATTAGCTTACCTGACTACAAAGTACTGTCAGGAGGCGCTATATAAAAAATGGGTCGAAATACAAAAACCAAATCTCCAATAACATAAAATTCTGAGTAGTTAATAAAACGATTAATAACTTGTAATTTTCAATAACATTGGTGGTGGACAGGCTATCACTAAACAGAGTGGACCACTACTATATAACACTTTCCGGTGCGCTGCACAGTTAGGGTTAACAACGCGCAGAGTTAGCGTGGCCACGCCCACATAAAGGGCTTGGAGTTTGCGTCATTAGTAGTTGTAGCGTTTATCCTAAAAGTGAAAGTGCGGTAACATGATGATTTTGTTACTTATTTATACTTTTACGCCGCATCTAGTGGTAGGTAAGTTACATTGATATGAAGGACTTTAAAGATAAGATATAGCTAATACAGTATATATTAATTTGTAATAATTGACAATATGAAATTCATTGGTCTCGTTAACTTTGCTATAGCTAATAAATAATGTTATTTTAGATTATAATATCGAACTAGCAATTTGTCTGGGCACATAGTGTTAGTAGATAGACACTCTTGTGGCTTGTGCCTATTCTCCTAACTCACTATTAATGTGTGAGGAAGCAATTATCAGAGGACTTTATCAGCCCAAAGACTTAGCCCGTTCACCTCTACACCTTTATAAGGCTTATATGTCTGGTACAATTTACGACTTTGCTCAATTTTTAGATTGGCATTCTCTTTTTTATACTCGGACAATTGAAAAGTTCAGAATGAGTCAACGAGGCCACAGATTCGCGTACAGGGAACTAAAATTTAATTATAAACGCGACTACTACGTTCAAATGCCAGTCCGGCGGTTGGCGACCCTTTATCATACCAATTATGTGAGCGTGGGGATAAGGAAAGCGTCTTGTGGGAGCTTGTGGTATGGTGAGCTAGGTCGTGAGACTCCTCGACAGTAGCTGCCACCAGAGAAGTCACTGTCAGAATACACCACACTCCAGTCAAGGAGCTTCCTAGTCCAAGTGTCAACTTAGGTTTGGAACAAGTTGAGGCAAGCCCTTCCTATCCTTAGGTTAATCAGCCAGGGATACCTCCCAGACAGAGTTCTAATTCTTAGTAGAGGAAAGTTAGGCAGAGCCTTCCCCTAGTGTATTTCGATAAAGTGAGATCATTACAATAAAGTGAGGCTGGCCAATATACACCAAACCTGCCAAAAGGTGAGGTGAGAAATAACATGGATGAACGTGTGTGCATAGGTATGGGTTGAATAAATTCAGGTTGTGTGAATGTAATTACATGAATAAGATGAGTGTGAATGAATGAAAATGCATTAGGGTAGGGTTACATGGACAAGTCTAGGTAGCATGAATAAGTTAGCTTCATGTGGGAGAAAGTCATTCTACCACAGAGCTCCCCATCAGATTTGTCCTCACTCAGGTACCTGACGTCAACATTGAGGACCATGTAAAGTTTGCGTTTCGTGAGCATTTTTACGCCGTGATGTAAGCGAGCAATCACTGTGGGTCACATCTTCAGCGTGAGCAGCTTTGTTTCGCTTGATGTGCCACCCAGACTAATGAGTCGAAATTGCGTAAAGAAATTATTTGAATTGAATCCCCCAAAGCAGGAGGAAGGGAGTAATTCTTGTTAGGTGTAGAAGCAGCAGAAATATCCAAGAATTGTTTTGACTCACTTGCACATTGTACAAAAGTACAAAGTTTTGCTGACTCCACTCTGTAATAGCTATACACATTATCTCTTTCACAAGCACAGTCTGATCTCACCAATTTTAGCAAATTCTGTTATGTTAGAAATACATTCCACTCCACTAAAATCCCACAGCTAGCTAATGTTCTTTGAACTCCTACAGTCCAGTTTCATCTCCAGTATATTTATTGTCACTCTATTAGTCTCTTTCTATTACTGACTATAACAACATCAACCATTAAATTTCATCAGTTATTATTACTTATACTTCATATTTACCAACCAAAAAAAACCCCAAAATAACAACAACAAATAAAATACAAAACAAAGGATAAAAACTACAACGACACAAATCCAGTTGGAAACTTGATCTAAAGTTTTAATCAACATAGTGGCTGTTAGAACTAAGAAAATTTGCTAGTATTACAAAATCATTTCTCAGAACAAACACAAACTTGCCTGGCAAAATATAATTGAGTTATGTATTAGTTAGCTTGTGCAATGAAATATCTAGTTATGTATTAGTTTTGCTTGTGCAATGAAATTTCTAGTTATGTATTAGTATAGCTTGTGCAGCAATGAAATATCTAGTTATGTATTAGTATAGCTTGAGCAATGAAATATCTAGTTATGTGTTACTTGAGCAATGAAATATCTAGTTATGTGTTACTTGAGCAATGAAATATCGAGTTATGTGTTAGTATAGCTTGTGCAATGAAATGTATAGTTATGTGTTAGTATAGCTTAAGCAATGAAATATCTAGTTATGTGTTAGTATTGCTTGAGCAATGAAATATCCTAGTTATGTATTAGTATAGCTTGTGCAATGAAATATCTAGTTAGGTATTAGTATTGCTTGTGCAATGAAATATCTAGTTAGGTATTAGTATAGCTTGTGCAATGAAATATCTAGTTATGTATTAGTAGCTTGTGCAATGAAATATCTAGTTATGTATTAGTAGCTTGTGCAATGAAATATCTAGTTAGGTATTAGTATAGCTTGTGCAATGAAACGGGTAAATGTATTCAAGTAAGAGAAGCAAATATGCAAGAGACACTCCCCTAGTATCAGTGGAACCTTCAATTGTAGTACTCCACGTACTAATTAGCACAACTACCCACAAACAGCACATGTAAGTTCTATAAACCTTTCCCACAGGCGCACTTCAACGTGCAGTAAGTTAGCGTGGCCACACCCACATACATATAGGCCTTGAGAGTTCGCGTGATTGGTAGTAGTAGCGTCTATCTTATAAGTGAAAAGTGCCGTAACAAAATGATGATCATCTTGTTACTTATATATACTTTTACACTACAAGTGGTGGAGGGTAAGTAACATTAAAGTAAATCACAGTATAGCTAAAATTATTTTTCATTTTGGTAGTCTGGCAACTGAAAAAATTAAAACTAAATATAAATTTCTCAAGATATCATTAGCTAAGATTAAAAAAAAAAGTCACTTGAATTTAATGTTAAAAGTAAAACTAAAAGATTCAAAATAGCAAATGTATCCTAGAGAAGATATAACAAAAAGTAGTTTCGATCTGTACATTTAGCCACTGTATAGCTAATAATTAAGACATGGTAATATCAAATAACGTTCACAGTAGTGCTATTATATCTTGATTTAAACCTCGATTTTGACTGTTTAAGTTCTTACTGATCCGTTATGTATAGCTAGCTTGCAAGAGAGAGAAGAATCTGAGTCCAAAAATGAAGATGAAGCTTCTTCAAATGCAGTTACTCCATCGCAAGCTTGTGCTGCTTTCGATACTGCTTTGGAGTGGTTGGAGTCCAAAGGCAACACACACCCTGCACATCTTATGCTGGTAAAAACTTTAGCTATCCCAAATGCTTCTAAATATTTGTTCATATTTTGAATAATACTGGTGGGGTTTTACCAGCTGGTGATTACAAAATTATTTCTTGGACCAAATATCAATTTTTTTTGGCATTACCTAGTTAGGTAGAAAAAGGTAGACTTAATTTTGTAGTCTTTATAATGGAAACTAAACATGCAAGACACACCCACTACCAGTGAGTGTGTCTTGCTTGTAGTAGTCTCAGAGAATCTTCATTTGTAGCACTTGACATAGTATTCAACACAAGCAGAACTACAGAGGGCAGCAAGAATATATTAGCTTACCTGACTACACAGTACTCTCTCAGTAGGCGCTATCTCAATAATGAGCCCCTAACCCTTTCCGGTGCGCTGCCCAGTTAGGGTTTTTTTTATTCCCCAAAGAGGTAAAAGATCAGCTATACAACCGGTAAAAAAAAAGACAATAATAATTATATACAAAAAGTTCAGACTACACCGTCCAGGGAGGGGGGTATGGTGGGGAGACGGTGGAGCCACAGGGATGCATTGCCCAACCATAAAGTCACTGTCGCCTGGGCGGGCCTGCGAACCAGGCAGTAAGCCAGGGGTCTCCTTGGAGGGTGCCAGAGCAGGGGACTGGGAATCAGCGTGGATGGGGCCGGACAGCATTGTTAAACAACGCGCACAGAGTTAGCGTGGAGCTCCCACATAAAAGGCTTGAGAGTTTGCGTCATTGGTAGTTGTAGCGTTTATCCTAAAAGTGCTGTAACAAAATGGTGATGATTTTGTTACTTATTTATACTTTTACGCTGCATCTAGTGGTAGGTAAGTTACATTGATATGAAGGACTTTAAAGTACAAAAATAAGATATAATACAGTATAAGTAATAATTGGCAATATGAAATTTATTGATCTGGTTAACTTTGCTACAGCTAGCTAATAATGTTATTTTAGCTTATAAATATTGAACTAGCAATTTGTCAGGCACATAGTGTTACAGTTTGTCCAAGTAAAGTTGGCACGACCCCAAGCTCAGGTAATTGAGGAATGCATTTAGTACTTTACTGGAAGCAATTTATTTATGTGAATCCAAGTCAATTAAGCGCTCAAACGTCAACGTTGCGCTGGGAAAAGGGCGGTAGGCAGGTGCTCATTAATACTGTAACTATTGAAAGAAAGAAATTTGGTGAAGTTTACGGAGTTTTCGGGCGCTGTACAACTCATCTCACCTGTTTTCAATAATATTTATGTTTATTACGGGCAGATAATGTACAGCAAATGGAAATCGGAAACTGGCGGGGCTGTCGATTGTACCTACTGTGTCCCAAGAAATATTTTGATTTTCACAGGATTCAGCAGTGCAGCACTGTTAACTTGTAGCTAAAGTTACTAGACTTTCATGTTAAATACAATTATCAATTGTTTCATTTATTTATTGTATATGAAAAATTGATGAAATGATAGAGTTTAAGTAATACACATACAAAAAATAGTAGTGATCCGAGTTGAAGGTGAAATTCTGCCTGAGTTAGTCCTAATCCTTACAATAAACGGCACCTATAATAGTGAAGAAAAGAAATTGGCATAAACACGGCTTTGACAAGCACACATTTTAACGGCAACCAGCCTAAGTGTGGCTGTATTACAAGTTGCTAGCTAAATGAGAACTAAATCACTTAAATATATTGGCTATACTGTATTTGTTCTTGAACAGGTAGACAAATAATCTTACCAACATCCTATGACGTGGTCCTGTACCCTCTGTGACAACAGAACACTCCTATTTCCACACTCGCAATTTAAGCTAATCGTACATGCTACATGGAGGAATTCACTTAATCATAAGCGTGCTGTTTAGATAGAATATATTTAGACTTGGTGTGCTGCTATTAATGGTAATTTGGCTTTACTAAAACAAGAAGTATATAGGAAGTATACATTCATTCTAAGGGCTTGAGATCATAAACTCTCTATTCTTTGTCTTATTAGCTAATAAAAGACTAAACCTAAATTATTCTCGAAGAATAATGAAGAATCTTTTTATGTATTTTAGTATAAAATGCTAGCTTGCTCACCATTTTGTGTTGAAAAACAATACAACAGCGATGTAAGATAGAACTGTACTGGACAGGATAGCATGGCCACATAATAATCAGTTGTAAAAATCAGGACTAATTGATTCTTTAAAGAATGAAGTGAAAGAAATACTATTGTAGAGATGATAAAACTTGACAAAAATTTAAACCAAAATTAAATATAATCTTTACACTGTTAAAAATGGGGTGTTTGGTGTTAAATAGGAGGCGCTGCCTGGACACCCCAAGTTAGTCGCAACTAAATGATATTTGAAATGAAGAAACTAATGGATATAAGCTATTATTATATAAGCTCACTTGGTAAAGTATGCGTTGGTGTAGAAGTTATAAGGGCTTAAAGTGGGGTGTCCAGACCGCGTCTCCTGGCAAACAGCTCGCGAGGTATTATTTAAGCACGCATTTTAACAGTGTATTCATTTAGTTATTAACAATAATGATTAGCTAATCCTTTAACATAGCATTATCAGATAAACTCAACTAAAACAAAAACTGCCATCAGTATTATTTAAATTACCAATTAATGGAGATTTGAAATTAAAGAGAAAGCTCTACCTGAACTCTTAGTCAGCACTTTTTTTGAAAAAAACAACAACAACAACACACAAAAACAACAACTAAGTCCAAATGTCATGTATTATTCCTGCAACGTAAAACATCTTGAAATGCAATGCAAGTAACTGCAACAGCAACATTAATTTGTAAGCCATAAAATAACAATTGATAAACTTTTAACCAAGGTCTTAATTAATATTTTGTTCAAAGTTTATTTTAACATTTTTGAAACAGGCAATTTAGAAGTAGAAGTCAATGGAATCCCTCAAAAGTATCTGAATCACTTTGTCAAAGTTCCCTATAATGCTAAAGTGTCGCTAACTTGCAGGTCACAGAATGTGGAATTATTAACGTTTATCAATACAACTCTAGATCTGGATCAAAACTTTCTGAACGGACTTTCACCCTACTTATTCATATCAGCTAATGTTACAATTGACCACTTTAATGCAAGGAACAGAGGATTTTATAGATGTGCAACAAATATTCATTCAAAATCATTACAAAGGACGTTAATCACAACAAGTGAGTGTATTATCATTCTGTTACTTTATTGTGCACTAATAGAGTAAAGGTTGTTAATTGAGGTTGACATATTGGTATCACTTACAAACGTACTAATAGATTGAATATATTATAGTTAGTACGTGTGGTATAAAATATTAAGTCGACTAGTCATCAGTTATTTAACAGTCTACTTTGTATACCATGAAATTGTAGTTTGGGATGTTACTTCTGGAAGGTGAAGGATAAAGTGAGAAAAACTTGCAAATTTTGTCACTTGTAGATAATTAGCTAATTAAATTGATTAGCTCTTTTAATTATACATAATTATTTAGATTAACCTAGAATTTTTCCAAAATCATCAAGGTTTTTTACTATGTAATCTCGGTAGTCATTTGTGCTGAAGCACTACAATCTGTTTGCATCCTTAATACTAAGCTCTATTTTTGTAATGGCTGCATACTTCTCTAAATAATGTACATTATTTCAAGATTCTTCAGTTAAGGTATCATGTATTACATGATTACAGGCCAACATGAGGTAAACATAACAGATCTAATTCAGGAAAGATTGGGCAATTCCTTATATACTACAATATTAGCTCAATACGCTGGCATTCCTGAGCGATTGCTTCAGTGGTACGTAAATGGGAAGCCTGTAGGCCCCTCAAATACTATATTTCACGTCAAACATGATGGACTGAATTCATATCTGAGATTTAAACACGATGATAATCAAACACATGGAACCTTTATGTTGAAAGTGAATGGTACAAAATGGAAGGATACACTAAAGTTGCCTCATCCTCAACAAATTTCTCATCTTTTTGGATCCTCCAAAAATATACTTAAACTAGTGACCAAGATAGTAAATGGAAATATTCTCTCTGATGTCAAAGCTACGCGTAACTCTCAATCTGATATGTCTGATCAATTTCAATCACTTAATAGACAAAACCCTACGAACAGAAAAAACTTACCGGATATAATTCACTTAGGACAAGACAAGAAACAAAAAATTAAACCAAAAAGTCACCTTGTCCGTCCAGACTCAATGTTTTCTTCCCGAACCAACTTGGCACCTATCAAAAAGGACAGGGATAGAAAATTTTTGAAAGAAGTAATAGAACAAAACAGGAAAGAAGAAAGTACAGTCAATGAATGGACACGCCTACCTGCTCATGCTAAATCTCTAGAGAAGAATATCCACAAAAAGTTCGTTCAAGGAAGCAACATTTTACAAACTCTCCAATCTGATTTTAGTGAGTTAAAACAAAAAGTAATTACGACAAATTCCTTAATTCTTTGTAGCTAATTGAAGAATATTGTTGAAGTTAGTGAAAATGGAACTTGATTAGCTACACTGTGTCTTAAATAATACAATGGTAATGTTATAATTTAGGAACAGTTTAAATGTCACCATTTTTAAATTCCACTTTATGATAGTAATAAGTCAACTAAATAATTCCAATAGTGCATCTATAAGTATGTCAGAAATTTAAGTAAGCGTATTTAACATTCTCTATGCTCCTATATAATATGTATACATGAATAGAGAGAGAGACAGACAAAGAGAGAGGGAACACAAACAGACAGATGGACAGATAGACAGACAAACAGACAGACAGACAGACAGACAGACAGTCAGTCAGACCGACAGACTTGCATGCTTACATCAAAAATACGCTTCCGATTATAATGCTCTGAATTTTTAGATTCAAATACAACACCTAATAAGGCTATTAAGAAGACTCCTCCAAGTAGCTTGACACTCAATAGGAACAACAATAGAGGAAGTAAAGAAGAAACTGAAGTAGTTCAATTAGGTCCAAACAGGAAACTGAAAAACCTGCTCAATGAATGGATCCGTCAGCAGATTCAAACTAAGCGAACACGTCACTATGTCAACCAAGATTCATCTGTTCATCAAGAACAATTGGATCCTAGCAACAGACAACAGAATGTGAAATCTCATGATACAGACAGAGTACCTTCTCCAGCTATTCCAACAGATTTATGTAAGCAGTAGAATGGATTTACACTTTACACATTTTTAAATCCAATTCTTGAATAAACGTTGCCTGAGTATCGAGTCTATTTTCTAATTCGGCCACATTTTATACCTTCTGAACACAATATGGTAAATGGAATATTGTGAACCTTTAGGAATATATTAAAGATCGGTTTTGACAACTAATCATAATTGATTTGAAATGATTGGAAAATACCAGTACAATACAAAAATTACAATGAATCTCAGCTTAGATTACAATTGTCATATTTTTCAATAATTTTAGTCTAATAATAATATTAAGTAATTATTGTGATTGTACAGTAGTGAATAGCTTATATAACTGTATTATGACTGGAATGGATAGCTATAAAACACTTTCATCTTCATGCATCCAAGAAGTGACAAAAAGCATTACATTTTGTATCAGTGTTTTATCATTGTAATACATGGTAATAATTATAAATACTAGCATCTTTACAAGTAGAGGTGAATGGCAAAGTCCGGAAATATCTTCATCATTTGGTGAAAGTTCCATATGATGCAAAGGTTGCATTGAAATGCATTTCACCAACTGCAAAACTACTAACGTTTGTTAACACAACTTTAGACCTGGATGAAAACTTGTGGAACGGACTGTCACCATATTTGCTTGTATACTCAAATATTACTATTAATCATTTTGATGTGAAAAATAGAGGATTTTACAGTTGCACCACCAATGTCACTACTAAATCAGCACAAAAGACACTTATCACAACTAGTGAGTTCAAAGTTTGTATTTAGAATTGTATATGCATGTATATTGATGTGTATTATTAATTGAAAATGTAGTTTCAGTAATGACAATTATAACACGTCAAAACCCCGATTAGAAGATTAAGATTAAGTAAGAACAAGTGCACCACCTTAAACCTTACTCAGATTTCAATGCTGTCTACTACTAGCTGTGCTATAACACTAATACTATTACTATATCATTAGTAGTGTTTTGTTATCAGGTCAAATTCTTCAGATCCATTAATTTTACATAAAAGACGTGCAATTCTGAAATATGAAATCAATTGTAGAATCTGATGGTACTCTAGTGGTAATTATTCCATGTTGCTATTTAATAATAGCAATATCCAATATAATGGTGACTTTGAGGGTGTCAACCTGATAGCTAAGAAGTTGAAATGAAACATAGTGTGTGGAAATTATGTATTTGATTATCTGCAAAGACGCGAAATAATAAATATTATATATTGATTTGTTAACTAATTCTCGTTAAATATACATTCTACTAACAGATAAATTTGAAGTTAACATAACAGATCTAATCCAGGAAAGATTGGGTAATTCCATTTATACAACAATACTAGCTCAGTATACTGGCTTTCCTGAGAAATTGCTTCAGTGGTACATAAATGGGAGGCCTGTAGGCCCAACTAATACCGTATTTGACGTGAAATCTGATGGACTGAATTCATACCTGAGATTCAAACGGGATGTTAATCAAACATATGGAACCTTTATGTTGAAAGTGAACGGTACAAAATGGAAGGATACACTGAAGTTGTCTGATCCTCAACAAATTTCAAGCATTTTCGAATCCACAAAAAATAATTTTAACAAAGTAGTAACCAAAATATCACATGGAAGTATTCTTTCTGATGTCAAAGTCGATTCTGATCCTCAATCTGACACATCTGTTAATCAGTTCTTATCACATAATACACATAAGTCAACTAACAGAAAGTTTAGACCTGCAGTCATTCGTTTAGGTCAAGGCAAGACACAAAAGCCTAAACCAAAGAGTCATTATGTCCGTCAAAACTCAATTTTTACTTCACAAGCAAACTTGGCACCTAACAAAGACAAATATAGTGATAGGAAATTCCTAAGAGAAGTAATTCGTTTAGGACAGAACCGGAAGCATGAAAAAGCAGAGAAGAATACCCACAAAAAAATTGTTCAAGGAAAAAGTATTTTACAAACTCTCTCACCAGATTTGAGTGAGTTAAAACTTAACTAACTATAACATTATTTTTATTCTGTCAACAGTTACTTGAATACATAATATGTGAAGCTATTAAAACAATGAAATTTGAATACACGGTCTCATAATCAGTATCATGCTAATGTTACAATTTCGGTGCTGCATAAGATTTAGCAATTGTTAAATTTTCTTTTATAGTTATATAAGCATTACACAATGTGTATATATCTAGCATCCTTACAAGTAGCAGTAAATGGCAAAGTTCAGAAATATCTCAGACATTTAGTGAAAGTTCCGTATGATGCCAAGGTCTCATTGAAGTGCATTTCACCAACTGCGAAACTACTAACGTTTGTTAACACAACTTTAGACCTGGACCAAAACTTGTGGAACGGACTATCACCATACTTATTTGTATACTCAAATATTACAATTAATCATTTTGATGTTAAAAATAGAGGATTTTACAGTTGCACCACCAATGTCACTACTAAATCAGCACAAAAGACACTAATCACAACTAGTGAGTTCAAAGTTTGTATTTAGAATTGTATATGCAATTATATTGATGTGTATTATTAATTGAAAATGTAGTTTAAGTAATGACAATTACAACACGTCAAAATACTATTGGAAGATTAAGTATCGAGCATGTAAGAACAAGTGCACCACCTTATTATATGATTAGTAGTGTTTTGTTATCAGGTCAAATTCTTCAGATCCATTAATTTTACATAAAGACGTGCAATTCTGAAATATGAAATCAATTGTAGAATCTGATGGTACTCTAGTGGTAATTATTCCATGTTGCTATTTAATAATAGCAATATCCAATATAATGGTGACTTTTAGGATGTCAACCTGATAGCCAAGAAGTTGAAATGAAATATGCTATGTGGAAATTATGCACTTGATTTTCTCCAATGCTGAGAAATATATATATTTATTCCAAGCTAGATATCTTCACAATGATATTATTAGGTACTGTGAGATATCTCAGGATATCACAAAGTGTTATCTCATGGCTGTATTGAGCAAGCATATAGCAACCAGGCCTGGCGTACAAGTTTTCTGGGTTTTTATAGCCATTTTTACTCTAGTGGAGCCTACCCAGCCAGGTTAGAGTAGCTGCAATAATATCAGCTACGGTTGAGGGGAGCCCCTAGTGAGTTTTCGGTAACTTTACACCTTGAGTTAACAAAAAAACTACTTCAGTGAAGATATCTAGTGTGGAATAAACCACTTATTACACTCGTTGGAGTCATATGGCTAGATATTTCACTCACAGGCTTTATTTTCACTGCCATTGACTCTTGAAAATAAATTAGCCTGCTCATGAAATATTTCACCATATCACACTCTAACTCATGTAATAAGCACAATATATATATATGTATATAATATATATTATATATATATATTTTTTAAAACTCATTTTCATTAATAATTATACATTCTAATAACAGATAAATTTGAAGTTAACATAACAGATTTAATCCAGGAAAGATTGGGAAATTCCATTTATACAACAATACTAGCTCAGTATACAGGCTTTCCTGAGAAATTGCTTCAGTGGTACGTAAATGGGAGGCGTGTAGGCCCCTCAAATACCATATTGAATGTGAAATCTGATGGACTGAATTCATACCTGAGATTCAAGCACGATGATAATCAAACATATGGAACCTTTATGCTGAAAGTGAACGGTACAAAATGGAAGGATACACTAAAGTTGCCTCATCCTCAACAAATTTCAAGCATTTTAGAATCCACAAAAAATAGTGTTAAGAAAGTAGTAACCAAAATATCACATGGAAGTATTCTCTCTGATGTCACAGCTTATCCTGATCCTCAATCTGACACATCTGTTAATCAGTTCTTATCACATAATACACATAAGTCAACTAACAGAAAGTTTAGACCAGAAGTCATTCGTTTAGGTCAAGACAAAACACAAATACCTAAACCAAAGAGTCATTACATCCGTCAAAACTCAATTTTTTCTTCACGAGCAAGCCAGGCACCTAACAAAGACAAAGATAGTGATAGGAAATTCCTAAGAGAAGTAATTCGTTTAGGACAGAAGAGGAAACCAGAAAATAAAGTCAATGAATGGACACACCTACCTGCTCATGCTAAATCTCTAGAGAAGAATACCCACAAAAAAATTGTTGAAGGAAATAGTATTTTACAAACTCTCTCACCAGATTTGAGTGAGTTAAAACTTAACTAACCTTGAATGCATATATATGTGAAGCTATTAAAACAATGGAATTTGATTACACAGTCTCGTAAATAGTATCGTGCTAATGTTACAATTTCGGTGCTGCATAAGATTAAGCAATTATTTCATTTTCTTTTTGATATAAAGCATTACACAATGTGTATATATATATGATCACTTCATTATAATGTTATAAATACTAGCATCCTTACGAGTAGCAGTAAATGGCAAAGTTCAGAAATATCTCAGACATTTAGTGAAAGTTCCGTATGATGCCAAGGTCTCATTGAAGTGCATTTCACCAACTGCGAAACTACTAACGTTTGTTAACACAACTTTAGACCTGGACCAAAACTTGTGGAACGGACTATCACCATACTTATTTGTATACTCAAATATTACCATCCATCATTTTGATGTTAAAAATAGAGGATTTTACGGTTGCACCACCAATGTCACTACTAAATCAGTAGAAAAGACACTGATCACAACTAGTGAGTTGGAAGTGTGAATTTATAGTAGTATCAGCATGTGATGTGGGTATCCATTGAAAAAGTAGACTTAATTTAGACAATACAATATTACAGTTCTAAGCACGGTAAGATAAAATAACATGCTAGCTTTAATGCATGTAAAAATGATGTGGTAGACTTCAGAACTTATCCACTACTTCATGTTAAAGCAGCTTCCTATAGAATATCCCATATTTTGAGTGATAATTAGTTTTCTAGCGATATATTTCCTAAGTGATAGTTGTGCTGGAGATGTTATATTGTGAAGCAATGCACATTAGAAATATGCAAACAATGTTAGGATTTGATTATATTGCCATGAAAAATTGTGTTACTAGCATTAAATCATTGACTTATTCACCCAATCATACTTACTAATTCCAGATAAATTTGAACTGAACATAACAGATCTAATTCAGGAAAGATTGGGCAGTTCCATTTATACTACAATACTAGCACAGTATGCAGGCCTTCCTGAGAAATTGCTTCAATGGTACGTAAACGGGAGGCCTGTAGGCCCCTCAAACACCATATTTAACGTGAAATCTGATGGACTGAATTCATACCTGAGATTCCAACACGATGATAATCAAACATATGGAACCTTTATGCTAAAAGTGAACGGTACTAATATGAAAGATACATTAAATATACCTAATCTCCAAGAAACTTCTAGTCTCCTTGGATCTTCAAGATCGTTTCTTAACAAAATAGTAACCAAAGTAGTAAATGGAAATCTTCTTTCTGATATAAAAGCTATCCCTGACACTCAAACTGATACATCATCAAATGAATTCTTGTCACAAAATACTTATAAGCCTAGTAACAGGAAGTTTATACCAGGAATATTTAGTTTAGGTGAAGGCAGGAAACAGAACATGGACTCTTGGAAAAAAAATAGAAATGGTATGAAATCATTTGTTCCAACTTCACCAACTACTCCACTAAACTTACGTAAGTTAAAACAATAGTCATTCCCATCCAAATTTATTAGCAAGGAGTAAAAGGAAGAAAGGTTCATATTACTTTTAAAATATTGACAATTTCCTTCACTTACATTAAAGCAAGCAAGTTTACCTTTACTTAGTTTGTACTTGATACTTAGCATGACTACTAGATAAAAATATGTCCTGACAATCAAATTGACAGAATTTACACAAGACATTCAGTAAAATTATTATTTTCCTACAGCATCAGTACAAGTTGAGAAACGCACAAAATTATTTGCAAGTAGAAATGAGAATTATAAGTACAAACTTGGAGAGAAAATGTTATATTCAGGCCATGACGGGAAACAAGAAAAGAGGGTCAAGGAAAGAATGTCCCAATCACATCAAACTAAAGCACCCAGTCACTATGTTGATCAAATATCTCAACAACAGCAGATGGACTCGGGGAAGAACTATGTTACAACTCAAGAAGAGAATGCTTACCAAAAATATCATCCCAAACATTTTGCTTCATCAATGACTCCACCTGATGTGTGTGAGTTTTCAGAAGTTTTAGCTAATTGAATATTCTGAATTCGTTAAGCTGAATTGATACAAAAAATACTTAAATAAAATCATATTTTTGATTTTTATATGAATTTTGTTGAAGCTAGAATATATTTAAATACATAGCACACCCACAAGTTGAGGTAAAGGACAGTTTACCAAATAACAAATACAATCAAATAAACAGCAAGTTTGAAACTGGAACACATCACTCACCTCAGTCAAAAGAAAACCAAGACATGATGATAGAGAAATGGATGTCTAAAAGTATTCTAACTAAAGCACCAAGTGACAATGTCAATTCAGTTTCAAAGACTTTCCAAAAACAGCAAATGGACTTCAGTGATAGAAGCAATTATATAACTTCTCAACATGAAGACAAATACAAAACAATGGAGTCAAAAGTAACTCCTTCCATATCAAGAGTACCAGATGATTTATGTGAGTCTACATCAAATAGTTTTCTCTTAGCTGTAGCTAAGTTCAATGTTATTTCTGAAAGAACTTTTGTAGCACAATTTGTTTAGTTTATAATGTGTCAACTCTGATGTTGTTAGCTAAATACTTAAAATGGAATAATTTATGCCTCATTTTCTTTCTTTATTTGTAGTTTTTGCGTAATTTGTGAGGAAATAATCAATTCAGATGATATTTACATGTATAAATTTAGTATGTTTATTCTACTCTTCTGTTTGAATGATATTAAATTGTTAAGTCAGAGTGTGTGTATAATTGTGCTAATTATTGATGTACTTCTTTATAACTGCTCGACTAGATAGCGAATCACGTTATTATTTGTATGTGTCATTATTTAATAACTGTACAGCAGTCCACCAAGATGATGTCAATGATCTTTTACCACATAAGAAAGTTAGTCAATTTGACAGTAAACTGGGAACAGAAATGTTTAACTTGGGACAAAAGAATGAAAAGCAAAACGGGATCAAGGAAAGGTTGTCTCAACTGATGGGGACCAACACAAGAAGTTACAATGTCAATCAAATGAGTCAAAATTCCAATAGTTTTCCACTACAGCAGGAGGTTTCAAAAGACGAAGAGACAACTGGTATGAAGACATTTAAAAATGTGAATTATACTGAGACATTTAAGTGAATTTTAGTCATATATACACTTCACCTCACAACTGAAGAAGGCTTATGAGAGAGCTGAAATGTTTTGTGAATTATATCTAATTTTAATGCTACTAAGCTAAAAATATTGAATTACCATATTATATGTACTCATTTATATATGGTAGAAGTATGAGAACAACACTGTTCCCACTCACTTTCCCTACTTGAACGCCCATTGTTTAGACATTGAGATTACTCATCAAGATACACAGCTTCTGTTTGTAATTTCCCTATTCTAGGTGGCAAGGTAGCAGGAACTTCTCTAACCTTAGAGTGCAAGATAAATCACAAACAAACGCTGCTAGAGTCCTTGAGATTCAACAGTTTCACTCACAGCTCATAAGCCTTACCTCACGTCATATCAGTTCTGGGAAGCTTTTACCTTTCCCTGATTTACCATGTGTCTTTAGCTGCAGCTTTCATTCTAGCGTGGGTGTGTTTGCTCGAGTCTGTGATGTCATGTATATATACATCTATATAGTACAGAGTAGTGCTGTTTGAATATTTTTCATTAACACTATCTCATTATAGGCCCCAAAGAGCAAAGCGTGAGAGATGGACCAATAATAACGGTAGATGGGTTTTATGTCAGAGCATTACAATATATTATACATCATGCCCCAGAGATACCTAATATGATCCAAAATGGCTTGAACTATTTGAGTGAAAAGTTTATAAATGTAAGGAATAGACTTCACAGTGCACCAGATCCCACAAAGAGACAGCAAGAGAACACAGAATCAAGTCCTCTAAACAATAAAGACTTCCATGAAGATTACATTCATGAATCATTTCATCCAAGACGCAGACTTTCACCAGACTTTAGTAAGTATGAATTAATATATTAGTATAATTTAAGAGATGCTTCATAATTCTTTGTGAATATTGGTGTATTAATAATGTAGCAACAACTATTGCAACTAGAAAACTTTACTCTAAACACTAACAATAAGGAAATTATATTTTACGAGCCTGTCAGAGAAATTTATTAGGCAATATTATAAGTAATAATAATATTTTAGATTAATTTTGCTTCACCTAGTCTAGTCGATAAATACATTTCCATGAACAAATCTGAATATAAAAGTAATTCTGCCCATTATTTTGTCTTTTTTTTTTCTTAGCAAAATATTTGAACCTTGAAAATAGAAAGATAGAGGAGCGTGGCCAGGTTATTGAGGAAGGTACAGAGCCTGTGGCAGTGGATCTAAAGCCTCACATAATTATTGCAGTGTCCCTACTTGTTACTGGAATATTATTCTTTACTGCTAGCATTATCTTCATCATTGCATACTGTAAATCCAAGAAGACAAAAATATCTGAGACAGATGAAGAATCTGGTAATGGAAATTCATCAAGGAAAAGTGGAATGACCTCTAACAACATCAGGTATGTTATGAGAATGTTCATGTTGATAATGATATTATAAGTAAATGAACTGACTTTGTGCAATACTGGTTATTGTACATTGAGCAGTCTTCTGCAGTACATGCAATATCATGAGAATAATGAATACAACATAAATTGGTCAGAACAATATTTTCCTAACTTCCTATAAATATTTTTCGGCCGCTTGAACATTTAACTTGCATGAATAACTCCATATTGACTCTGAAGTGTCACTGTAACTGATACTACTGATGTGCTTGAGCACAAATGGAAAGCGAGCCTGTGCACAAATGAAACACTGCAGAAGAATCTAGGAGTCGATTTCTATAAGTATAAGTACGTAGCCATTGTGACCATACTTTATCTAACAAATACAGAACTAACTTTCTTACCTCAACTTGCCGGTACTTAGTATCTAATGCCGCATTCTGACTATCTAAGTTAGCAAGCACTCACAGATAACCATTGACAGCCGAGTTTTTAAAACTGCGTCTGTTAAAAAATCTCAATACCATAATAACATTCGACATTTTGCAGCTTGAAAAGAAGAATATATAGTTTCCAAAGCATAAATCAGTAGCAAAACAGATACATTGTCTAGTTGAGTTCCATATTGTAAATAAAATGTGTTTTCAACTGTGCAGCAGCTTTCTTTGAATTTTTAAATTGTATTACATATTTTGTCAGCATAAATATTGAATTTATAATTATAATAAAAATTTTATTTTTTTACTGCAGGAGGAATAAAGTTGCCCCAACTGGATGTTAGATAGTTATAGAATACTCTAATAATAGACATTTAAATTACTTATTACTGTGTATATTTTGATATTTAATTAATGGGGCAACTTTAAAATTGTTGAAAAGTTTGCTTTGCTGGGCTAACAACATTATACAGATCTCAGTGTGAGTGCACAGGTACATGACTAACAGATTTTTTGTGAAGAGTAATGTCAAATGTTTTGTGAAGAGTAATGTCAAATGTTTTGTTGAAATGGCATCTTGTTATTATGCGGAGAGCAGCAGTATAACAGTAATGGAGAGTACTCTTGGATGGGATTCAGAAATATTACAATAGTATGTGCAGTACATCTTAAATATGAATTGAAGTTTAACACCTTTCATCCAAACAGCTAATAGAGTATGCAAGAGATCAGATGAAATGATGATGAGTTTTGATGTGTTTTCCCTGTAGACGAGGTAGTATCTGTGATCAGAGATAAGCTCCAGAATGATAAAAGTCTAGATGAGAGAACATGTCTATCTCCTGAGTGCATTACAGAATTATTAGAGGTCAGCCTTAGGTCAACTTACTTTAGGTACAACGGCAACTGTTATGAACAAGCAGTTGGAGGTTCTCCTGTTTCTGCAGTAGTGGTCAACTTGTACATGGAGTTATTTGAGGAAGTAGCTTTAAACTCAGCTCCAGTTATGAAAATGATATGCAGATGATATCTTTTTAATGGTTAAGAAAGGAACTCATATGACATTAGTTGGACCACTTAAACTCCGTAAGACCATCTATAAAATTGACTATGGAATCAGAGGAAGATAGTAAGCTACCTTTTCTGGATTGCTTATTGAAGAGAGAGAGAGTGATGGTAGGCTTACATTTCCACTGTGTACAGAAAACCTACACACACAGATAGATACCTTCACTTTAAGTCTCATCATCCTATCATGTAAAGAGCGGAATAGTGAGAGGCTTGTATCAGAGAGTTAGTAGGGTAACTAATATGAGTGTAAACTTAAGGAAGAAGAGAAATACCTACACAAAGTACTTCAATGCAATGATTATGACAATGCAACCATTAGGGCAGGCTCTAAAGAGTTACCTCCTAGAGATCACACAGATACTGAACAAGGAATTGCTTGATTTTTACTATTCCATACATAGCAGAATTGAGTGAGAGTATTCAGAGAGTGTGTAGAGACTTTGACATCAAAACAGCATTTAGGTCAGGTAAGACACAATAAGGTCACACATCTCATCAAAGTCAAAGTTATACTGTATTTCTTAGTATACCCAGTTATTCCTATAGTATGGCCTGCAGCTGTGGTAAATTATATACAATTCAGTCATTCTAGGCCGAAACAATTATAATATAACAGCAATGTTTCTCGTTCTAACAGCCAATATTGTTGTTTAATACTACTTAACTAAGCGTTTTGAGTTTGAGAGTTCGACCTCAGTTGACCCCAGAAGAGTACTTTGGCAGAAGCTAAATGACAGGTTAAGTTTTAATGAACATTGGCTGTTAGAACAAGAAAATTTGTTATTATACAAGTATATTAAAATTATATCTAAGTGAAACCATAGAGTGAAAGAACATCAGGATGCTTGTAAGAGAGGTGATGAGAAGTTATCAGCCATTGCTGAACATGCTTGGCACGGAGTTCACCCTATTCAAAGGGAAGAGATAGAGTTGTAGAAGAGCTTGTAATAATCATGAGTTAAAGATCAAGGATGAATTACACATACAGATGACACCAGACAGCAACAAGTTTAACACAGATATAAGTTTAGAGCTTCCAGATTGCTGGCTGCCTATGTGCTGCGTGTAAATCACCCTATACTAAACAGTAGACGTACCCAACAGTAATCTTGCTTGGTTAAATGTTTATTTTATGGTGTTTTTATTGCTAAGCCGTAGGTGTAAAACACAATAATTTCACATACACTGGTTCACTAAAAATAGCAACTAAAGACTATTCTCGAGACTTGATTATAGGACAATGAATTTTAAAGCAAAATATGGTGCCATGTGCATACCTCATCGCTGGTGTGAAGTACACACCAAATTCAATGTGAGTACATTTCTCAAGGAATAGAGAGTATCTTTATTTACAATAGCTTCAAAACTTGAAGCTGCTCATTAAAGACCACCCCACCTCCTGTTCAATAAATTAGTCTTGATCATTAGATTGGCCTGCGCCACATAGATACTGCGACCAGATTTGGAGCCACATAATAACTCCAGCACAATCCGATTACTCTCGCAAGCCAGACCCTTTACCTAGCGCCTACACGGGGAATGGGGGTTGCATCTATAACGTTGGCCACGCTGCTGCACTTCATTGGCATCCTTGGAACTTTGCAGCGGTAAAAGTGCTGAGTTTATAAACGTTCGAGTGTAGTGCATCCATGAATTTGATGTTTATGTAATAAGTTGATTGCAGTTATATGTGACAAGCTCTGGAAAAGGTGGTACAAATTCGATCAACACAAAGTTTTGCAGTATGGCTAAAATGATGTTTAGGTTAAAGAATTTAATATAATCTGCAAGCTTTCTTTCACATCTGGACAAAGTTTGAATGTTGAATTCAGTTGACAAGTGGTTCAAATAGCTTCTTATACTTAACTGAACAATTGCATCAAAACAGGAATGACTTCCAGAGCATTGCATTTAAGAGAACAAATACGTTACAACAACCTGTTCAGAATCAGCAGGTATGTAATTTACATAGTTTACTGAAATAATCGTGCTTTTCCTTATATCTCGTGATTAAGTTCCACTGGAACAAATCCAGGGAATGCGTTGTCCAGACCTTCTTTCCCCGCTTGCGGTTAGGAAAAGGGTCTGGCATAGGAGACTAGAATCCAAGTGGAGCTCTCAGCTGTCCTTCTCCCAAGCCCACATAAGGATGGAAACGGATAGACTACAGCATACTAGTGTGAAAGGCAAAATAAAGCTGGGATGGCAAAATAGTTGCGTAACAGAACCAATGCATCATGTGATGTCAGGTACTCTAGTCTCTCCCCCATACTCACCAGAGCCTCAATCTTGTCATCCAGGGCCGCTGATATAGATTCTACTCTAGTGGGGACCCCAACAAGGTGGCATGGGCGGAATCAACCACTTTAGAACCTGGAATCTGTGTGATGATTGCCTCGTATGGAGTGGTCATGACAGATAATCTCTGACTTGCTGTTGTTTAGAAATAAACCTAGCTTCTCAGCATCCTAGATCACATCCAGGTCATGCAGGATGTCCTCACAGGAACCACCCAACGAGATGTCATATGAGACAAAAAAGGAGAGGGCCCATAGGATCTCCCTGTTGGACTCCTTCTGCTGAGGAAATGGTTCTGTCACCCCAACGAAGCAGAGTATGCTGTGTGAACTAGCGGATAGATAGAAGGAGCATGGGAACGGATAGCTTCCAACATACTATCCCGGCGGATTGAGTTGAACGCATTGCTGAAATCCAGTTTCACTATGGCGTGCTCCGGGTCTAAGTTAGAAAGGAACTTCCTAGCAGCATGCACTGCAGCCTCTGCACCCCCACTTACACCATATCCAAGTTGGTGGGGAGCCAGCAAAGCAGCCATATCACCCACAACAGAAACCCAGCAACTTTAGCAACCAAACATCTCAGGGTGCATCCTACAGCAATTGGCCTGACGCCCCCACATTTCTTTTGAAGAGCCACTAAGGGGGCCCCCAAAAAGAAGGGTCTGCCCTCCTCAGGAGTGCGGCCATCAAGCACTAGAGTAGCGAAAGCTACCAGGGCAGAAAGAAAGGGTGACTCTTCTATATCATCTACCGAGGCAAGGAGATCCTTGAGATGTTGAGGCTGTAGTTTGTCTAGACCTCCGGCCGAGCCATTTGGAAAGGATCGAATAGCCCTTGAGATAACGCTGGCCAGGACATCAAAGGTTGCACGTGGGGTGACTGAAATCCAGTTTCACTATGGCGTGCTCTGGGTCTAAGTTAGAAAGGAACTTCCTAGCAGCATGCACTGCAGCCTCTGCACCCCCACTTACACCACATCCAAGTTGGTGGGGAGCCAGCAAAGCAGCCATATCACCCACAACTGAAACCCAGCAACTTTAGCAACCAAACATCTCAGGGTGCATCCTACAGCAATTGGCCTGACGCCCCCACATTTCTTTTGAAGAGCCACTAAGGGGGCCCCCAAAAAGAAGGGTCTGCCCTCCTCAGGAGTGCGGCCATCAAGCACTAGAGTAGCGAAAGCTACCAGGGCAGAAAGAAAGGGTGACTCTTCTATATCATCTACCGAGGCAAGGAGATCCTTGAGATGTTGAGGCTGTAGTTTGTCTAGACCTCCGGCCGAGCCATTTGGAAAGGATCGAATAGCCCTTGAGATAATGCTGGCCAGGACATCAAAGGTTGCACGTGGGGTGACTGAGGAGGGGATTGTAGAGTCTGGATGCTATAGGTAGATGCTTGGATTGTAGAGCGGAAAAGGTACTGTCATCATAATCAGCCAGAGTCTCATTGGAGCTTGCCAAACGAATTGCACCTCTCAAATCACCCGCATCAATCTTCCTGGAAACCCGGTTTCCATAGGGTCCCGGCGCTTCTTGATCTTAGACTGCCTGGGCTTGCTTGGTCTGGAAGGGGGGTGCTCCTCCCTAAGCTGGGTCTTTAGACTGCTGGCTAAAGGCTCATTAGGACTACCTTTATCTGGGAGCCTGAGACAATTGGTAGCGAAACTGAAAAGTCTGTTCCATGATGGCACATTATTCCAACTCACAACTTGTTCCAATATGGCTGTCAGCTTGCAACAACACAGCTCCCTAGCAGCCTTGGGTATTCTTTTTACAACTATGACATCAGGCAAACACACCACTACTCCCTGGTGAGCTTCAATTGGATTAGGCACTGGAGATTCCGAGGGCTGTGACTGGCTGGGAGGGTTATCATGGTCTTGAGGTTCACCACTGTTACTATTGATGACTTTAGGTGGCTTCCCTGCTCTTCTGCCTGCTGGCCCATGACTTCTAATAACACCAGAACTTGTCAGACATCTTCCTAAGGCACACTGAACACACCGCCAGTCCTGCATGGTCACTAATTTTGTTGTATAATTGACAGTTTTAAATTTTATTGCACTTATTTACAATTATTATTATTTGATTGAAGTAATACTTTGTTTAATCCCACATAATTTGAGTGGTGAAACTGAACTTAATTGATATATGACTTGTGCCATATCTCTAAAATAATTATACTTGATTTGCCTGTGAGGACGTGGGTGAAAGAACTCTCTAGTATAACTCAAATGAGTCCTGAGAACCTTAACGGAAGGTAAAACAAAAACAAAATAAAAAAAGGCAGGCTAGAAAAAGAGAAAGGAGAAGAAGAGTATTGTTTGCCATTGAAGCAACTAAGTTCAACTGCACTAGATATACAGCATACCTTCAGAGTACTGATATACTATCTCGAAGAGTTATATTCAATCAAGAAGTACTTCTGCACAATTACAAGGCTTTGATAGGAGTCAGACTCAATTATTCCATTATATTATTGCAAAAATTATTGTATATAGCTGTTTGTAAATAGGGACACTCGTTTTAAATGTGGCATGGATCAAATTGAAAGAATCATGAATCTTCTTGGCGGAAAAGTTCAGAATGTGTAAATGAGGCCAGAGATTAGCGTACAGGGAACTAAGATTGGATTATAAATCCGACTACTAAGTTCAAATGCCAGTCCGACATTGTCAACCCTTTACCATACCAATTATGTGGGCGTGGGGATAAGGTATGATGAGCTAGGTCGTGAGCCTCGACAGTAGCTGCCACCAGAGAAGTCACTGTCACCATACACCACACTCCAGTCAAGGAGCTTCCTTGCACAAGTGTCAATTTAGGTTTGGAACAAGTTGAGGCAAGCCCTTCCTATCCTTAGGTTAATCAGCCAAGGATACCTCCCAGACAGAGTTCTAATTCTTAGTAGAGGAAAGTTAGGCAGAGCGTTAGGCAAGTGTATTTAGATAAAATGAGATATGTCAAATAAAGTGAGGCTGGCCAATATATACCAAACCTGCCCAAAGGTGAGGTGGGAAATAGCATAAATGAACGTGTGTGCATAGGTATGGGTTGAATAAATTCAGGTTGCGTGAAGGTAATTGCATGCATAAGATGAGTGTGAATGAATGAAAATGCATTAGGGTAGGGATACAGGAACAAGTCTAGGGTAGCATGAATAAGTGAGCTTCATGTGGGAGGAAGTCATTCTACCACGGAACTCCCCATCAGATTTGTCCTCACTCAGGTACTTGACGTCAACATTGAAGACCATGTAAAGCTTGCGTTCCGTGAGCGTTAATCGCAGCTCAACTGTGGATCAGGACTTCAACGTGAGTAGCTTAGTTTTGCTTGATGTGCCACCCAGACTAATGGGTGACGAAATTGCGGAAAGAAATTATTTGAATTGAATCCCCCTAAGCAGGAAGGGAGTAATTCTTGTTAGGTGCAGAAGCAGCAGATATATCTAAGAATTGTTTTGACTCATTTGCACATCTCCCAAAAGTACAAAGTTTTGCTGACTCCACTCTGTAATAGCTATACACATTATCTCTTTCACAAGCACAGTCTGATTTCACCAATTTGAGCAAATTCTATTGTTACAAATACATTCCACTCCACTAAAATCACATAGCTAGTTAATGTTATTTCAACTCCTACCTCTCCATATTTTGATTGTCGCTCTATTAGTCTCATTCTCTTACTGACAATAACAGCATCAACCATTAAATTTATATAAGAAAATTTGATAAGCATGTAAAAAAACAAAACAAAACAAAAAAAAACAAAAAAAATACAAAAAACAAACAAACAAACAAACAAACCAAAAAAACGACATAAATCCAGTTGGAAACTTGAGCTAAAGTTTTAATCAACACAGAACTAGAACTAAGAAAATTTGCTAGTATTACAAAATCATTTCTCAGAACAAACACAAACTTGCTGGGAAAATTAAAATCTAGTTATGTATTAGTATAGCTTGTGCAATGAAATATCGAGTTATGTATTAGTATAGCTTGTGCAATGAAATATCTAGTTAGGTATTAATATAGTGTGCAATGAAATACCTAGTTAGGTATTAGTATAGCTTGTGCAATGAAATATCTAGTTATGTATTAGTATAGCTTGAGCAATGAAATATCTAGTTATGTATTAGTATAGCTTGAGCAATGAAATGTCTAGTTATGTGTTAGTATATCTTGTGCAATGAAATATCTAGTTATGTGTTAGTGTAGCTTGTGCAACGAAATATCTAGTTATGTATTAGTATAGCTTGAGCAATGAAATATCTATTTATCTGTTAGTATAGCTTAAGCAATGAAATATCTAGATAGGTATTAGTATAGCTTGTGCAATGAAATGGGTAAATACAATCAAGTAAGAGAAGCTAAATATGCAAGAGAAACTCACCCTAGTCTCAGCAGAGCCTTCAATTGCAGTACTCCCATACTACTCAGCACCAAGCAAAACTACCTACCCACAAACAGCCCGTGTAAGTGCTATAAACCTTTCCACATGCGTACTTCAACCTGCAGAAAGTTAGCGTGGCCACACCCACATACATATAGACCTTGAGAGTTCGCGTGATTGGTACTAGTAGCGTCTATCTTATAAGTGAAAAGTGCCGTAACAAAATGATGATCATCTTGTTACTTATATATACTTTTACACTACACATGGTTGAGGGTAAGTAACATTAAAATAAATCACAGTATAGCTAAAATTATTTCTATTTATGTAGTATTTTGTTGGTCTGGGAATGGTTAATTGTTATTTAACTGAAAACATTAAAACTATATCTTAATTTCGCAAGATATCATAGCTAAGATAAAAAAAAAGTCAGTTGAATTTAATGTAAAAAGTAAAACTAAAAGATTCAAAATAGCAAATGTATCCTAGAGAAGATATAACAAAAAGTAGTTTGGATCTGTACACTTAGCCACTGTATAGCTAATAATTAAGACATGGTAATATCAAGTAACCTTCACGGTAATGCTATTATATCTTGATTTAAACCTCGTTTTTGACTTTTTAAGTTCTTACTAAAATCTTTATGTAGATCTAGCTTTAGCTATCCCAAATGGTGTCTAAATTGGTTCATAATTTGAATAATACTGGTGGCGTTTTACCAGCTGGTGATTACAAAATTATTTCTTGGACCAAATACCAATTTTTTGGCATTACCTATAAGTTAGGTATCAGTATAGTTTGTGCAATGAAAAAGGTAGATTTAATTGATTAATAATTACTAACTTGTAATTTTCAATAACATTGCGTAGTGGACAGGCTATCACTAAACAGACTGGACCACTACTATATAACACTTTCCGGTGCGCTGCACAGTTAGGGTGAACAACGCGCAGAGTTAGCGTGGCCAGGACCACATAAAGGGCTTGGAGTTTGCGTCATTGGCAGTTGTAGCGTTTATCCTAAAATTGAAAGTGCGATAACATGATGATTTTGTTACTTATTTATACTTTTACGCTGCAGCTAGTGGTAAGTAAGTTACATTGATATGAAGGACTTTAAAGATAAGATATAGCTAATACAGTATATATTAATTTGTAATAATTGGCAATATGAAATTCATTGGTCTCGTTAACTTTGCTATAGCTAATAAATAATGTTATTTTAGATTATAATATCGAACTAGCAATTTGTCTGGGCACATAGTGTTAGTAGATAGACACTCTTGTGGCTTGTGCCTATTCTCCTAACTCACTATTAATGTGTGAGGAAGCAATTATCAGATGACTTTATCAGCCCCAAGACTTAGCCCGTTCACCTCTACACCTTTATAAGACTTATATGTCTGGTACAATTTACGACTTTGCTCAATTTTTAGATTGGCATTCTCCTTTTATACTCCGACATGGGAACAGTTGAGAATGAGTAAACGAGGCCACAGATTCGCGTACAGGGAACTAAAATTGAATTATAAACGCGACTACTACGTTCAAATGCCAGTCTGGCGTTGGCGACCCTTTATCATACCAATTATGTGAGCGTGGGGATAAGGAAAGCGTCTTGTGGGAGCTTGTGGTATGGTGAGCTAGGTCGTGAGCCTCCTCGACAGTAGCTGCCACCAGAGAAATCACTGTCAGAATACACCACACTCCAGTCAAGGAGCTTCCTAGTCCAAGTGTCAACTTAGGTTTGGAACAAGTTGAGGCAAGCCTTAGGTTAATCAGCCAGGGATACCTCCCAGACAGAGTTCTAATTCTTAAGAGAGGAAAGTTAGGCAGAGCCTTCCCCTAGTGTATTTAGATAAAGTGAGATCAGTACAATAAAGTGAGGCTGGCCAATATACACCAAACCTGCCAAAAGGTGAGGTGAGAAATAACATGGATGAACGTGTGTGCATAGGTATGGGTTGAATAAATTCAGGTTGTGTGAATGTAATTACATGAATAAGATGAGTGTGAATGAATGAAAATGCATGAGGGTAGGGTTACATGGACAAGTCTAGGGTATCATGAATAAGTTAGCTTCATGTGGGAGAAAGTCATTCTACCACAGAGCTCCCCATCAGATTTGTCCTCACTCAGGTACCTGACGTCAACATTGAGGACCATGTAAAGTTTGCGTTTCGTGAGCATTTTTATGCCGTGACTGTGGGTCACATCTTCAACGTGAGCAGCTTTGTTTCGCTTGATGTGCCACCCAGACTAATGAGTCGAAATTGCGTAAAGAAATTATTTGAATTGAATCCCCCAAAGCAGGAAGGGAGTAATTCTTGTTAGGTGCAGAAGCAGCAGATATATCTAAGAATTGTTTTGACTCATTTGCACATTGTACAAAAGTACAAAGTTTTGCTGACTCCACTCTGTAATAGCTATACACATTATCTCTTTCACAAGCACAGTCTGATCTCACCAATTTGAGCAAATTCTGTTATGTTACAAATACATTCCACTCCACTAAAATCCCACAGCTAGCTAATGTTCTTTCAACTCCTACAGTCCAGTTTCATCTCCAGTATTTTGATTGTCACTCTATTAGTCTCTTTCTATTACTGACAATAACAACATCAACCATTAAATTTCATCAGCTATTATTACTTATACTTCATATTTTCCAACCAAAAAAAAACAAAATAACAACAACAAATAAAATACAAAATAAAGGATAAAAACAACAACGACACAAATCCAGTTGGAAACTTGATCTAAAGTTTTAATCAACATAGTGGCTTTTAGAACTAAGAAAATTTGCTAGTATTACAAAATCATTTCTCAGAACAAACACAAACTTGCCGGGCAAAATATAATCGAGTTATGTATTAGTATAGCTTGTGCAATGAAATATCTAGTTATGTATTAGTTTTGCTTGTGCAATGAAATATCGAGTTATGTATTAGTATAGCTTGTGCAGCAATGAAATATCTAGTTATGTGTTAGTATAGCTTAAGCAATGAAATATCTAGTTATGTGTTAGTATAGCTTGAGCAATGAAATATCTAGTTAGGTATTAGTATAGTTTGTGCAATGAAATATCTAGTTAGGTATTAGTAGCTTGTGCAATGAAATATCTAGTTAGGTATTAGTAGCTTGTGCAATGAAATATCTAGTTAGGTATTAGTATTGCTTGTGCAATGAAATATCTAGTTAGGTATTAGTATTGCTTATGCAATGAAATATCTAGTTATGTATTAGTATAGCTTGTGCAATGAAATATCTAGTTATGTATTAGTAGCTTGTGCAATGAAATATCTAGTTAGGTATTAGTATAGTTTGTGCAATGAAATATCTAGTTAGGTATTAGTATAGCTTGTGCAATGAAATATCTAGTTATGTATTAGTAGCTTGTGCAATGAAATATCTAGTTAGGTATTAGTATAGCTTGTGCAATGAAATGGGTAAATGTAATCAAGTAAGAGAAGCAAATATGCAAGAGACACTCCCCTAGTATCAGTGGAACCTTCAATTGTAGTACTCCACGTACTAATTAGCACAACTACACACAAACAGCACATGTAAGTGCTATAAACCTTTCCCACACGCGCACTTCAACGCGCAGTAAGTTAGCTGGCCACACCCACATACATATTGGCCTTGAGAGTTCCTGTGATTGGTAGTAGTAGCGTCTATCTTATAAGTGAAAAGTGTGGTAACAAAATGATGATCATCTTGTTACTTATATATACTTTTACACTATACGTGGTGGAGGGTAAGTAACATTAAAATAAATCACAGTATAGCTAAAATCATTTTTATTTTTGTAGCATTTTGGTAGTCTGGCAACTGAAAAAATTAAAACTAAATATAAATTTCTTAAGATATCATTAGCTAAGATTAACAAAAAAAGTCAGTTGAATTTAATGTTAAAAGTAAAACTAAAAGATTCAAAATAGCAAATGTATCCTAGAGAAGATATAACAAAAAGTAGTTTCATCTGTACATTTAGCCACTGTATAGCTAATAATTAAGACATGGTAATATCAAATAACGTTCACTGTAGTGCTAATATATTTTGATTTAAACCTCGATTTTGACTTTTTAAGTTCTTACTGAAACCTTTATGTATAGCTAGCTTTAGCTATCCCAAATGCGTGTCTAAATATTTGTTCATATTTTGAATAATACTGGTGGCAGCTGGTGATTACAAAATTATTTCTTGGACCAAATATCAATTTTTTTTGGCATTACCTAGTTAGGTAGAAAAAGGCAAACTTAATTTTGTAGTCTTTATAATGGAAACTAAACATGCAAGACACACCCACTACCAGTCAGTGTGTCTTGCATGTAGTAGTCTCAGAGAATCTTCATTTGTAGCACTTGACATAGTATTCAACACAAGCATAACTACAGAGGGCAGCAAGAATATATTAGCTTACCTGACTACAAAGTACTCTCTCAGTAGGCGCTATCTCAATAATGAGCCCCTAACCCTTTCCTGTGCGCTGCGCAGTTAGGGTTGTTTTTTTTCCCCAAAGAGGTAAAAGATCAGCTATACAACCGGTAAAAAAAAAGACAATAATAAATATATACAAAAAGTTCAGACTACACCGTCCAGGGAGGGGGGTACGGTGGGGAGACGGTGGAGCCACAGGGATGCATTGCCCAACCATAAAGTCACTGTCGCCAGGGCGGACCTGCGAACCAGGCAGTAAGCTAGGGGTCTCCTTGGAGGGTGCCAGAGCAGCGGACTGGGAATCAGCGTGGATGGCGTCGGACAGCATTGTTAAACAACGCGCACAGAGTTAGAGTGGCGCCCCACTTGTAGCGTTTATCCTAAAAGTGCTGTAACAAAATGGTGATGATTTTGTTACTTATTTATACTTTTACGCTGCATCTAGTGGTAGGTAAGTTACATTGATATGAAGGACTTTAAAGTACAAAAATAAGATATAATACAGTATAAGTAATAATTGGCAATATGAAATTTATTGATCTGGTTAACTTTGCTACAGCTAGCTAATAATGTTATTTTAGCTTATAAATATTGAACTAGCAATTTGTCAGGCACATAGTGTTACAGTTTGTCCAAGTAAAGTTGGCACGACCCCAAGCTCGGTAATTGAGGAATGCATTTAGTACTTTACTGGAAGCAATTTATTTATGTGAATCCAAGTCAATTAAGCGCTCAAACGTCAACGTTGCGCTGGGAAAAGGAGCGGCAGGCAGGTGCTCATTAATACTGTAACTATTGAAAGAAAGAAATTTGGTACAGTTTACGGAGTTTTCGGGCGCTGTACAACTCATCTCATCTGTTTTCAATAATATTTATGTTTATTACGGGCAGATAATGACAGCAAATGGAAATCGCAAACTGGCGGGGCTGTCGATTGTACCTACTGTGTCCCAAGAAATATTTTGATTTTCACAGGATTCAGCAGTGCAGCACTGTTAACTTGTAGCTAAAGTTACTAGACTTTCATGTTAATAATATTATCAATTGTTTCATTTATTTATTGTATATGAAAAATTGATGAAATGATAGAATTTAAGTAATACACATACAAAAAATAGTAGTGATCCGAGTTGAAGGTGAAATTCTGCCTGAGTTAGTCCTAATCCTTACAATAAACGGCACCTATAATAGTGAAGAAAAGAAATTGGCATAAACACGGCTTTGACAAGCACACATTTTAACGGCAACCAGCCTAAGTGTGGCTGTATTACAAGTTGCTAGCTAAATGAGAACTAAATCACTTAAATATATTGGCTATACTGTATTTGTTCTTGAACAGGTAGACAAATAATCTTACCAACATCCTATCACGTGGTCCTGTACCCTCTGTGACAACAGAACACACTCCTGTTTCCACACTCGCAATTTAAGCTAATCGTACATGCTACATGGAGGAATTCACTTAATCATAAGCGTGCTGTTTAGATAGAATATATTTAGACTTGGTGTGCTGCTATTAATGGTAATTTGGCTTTACTAAAACAAGAAGTATATAGGAAGTATACATTCATTCTAAGGGCTTGAGATCATAAACTCTCTATTCTTTGTCTTATTAGCTAATAAAAGACTAAACCTAAATTGTTCTCGAAGAATGTAATAAAGAATCTTCTTATGGATTTTAGTATAAAATGCTAGCTTACTCACCATTTTGTGTTGAAAAATAATACAAAAGCGATGTAAGGTAGAACTGTACTGGACAGGATAGCATGGCCACATAATAATCAGTTGTAAAAATCAGGACTAATTGATTCTTTAAAGAATGAAGTGAAAGAAATACTATTGTAGAGATGATAAAACTTGACAAAAATTGAAACCAAAATTAAATATATTCTTTACACTGTTAAAAATGGGGTGTTTGGTGTTAAATAGGAGGCGCTGCCTGGACACCCCAGTTTAAAGCCTAATATTGTCCCCAAAGCTAGTCGCAACTAAATGATATTTGAAATGAAGAAACTAATGGATATAAGCTATTATTATATAAGCTCACTTGGTAAAGTATGCGTTGGTGTAGAAGTTATGTGGGTTTAAAGTGGGGTGTCCAGACCGCGTCTCCTGGCAAACAGCTTGCGAGGTGTTATTTAAGCACCACATTTTAACAGTGTATTCATTTAGCTATTAACAATAATGATTAGCTAATCCTTTAACATAGCATTATCAGGTAAACTCAACTAAAACAAAAATTGTCATCAGTATTATTTAGGAGATTTGAAATTAAAGAGAAAGCTCTACCTGAACTCTTAGTCAGCACTTTTTTTTTGAAAAAAAACAACAACAACAACACACAAAAACAACAACTAAGTCCAAATGTCATGTATTTTACCTGCGAGATAAAACAACATCTTGAAATAAAATGCAAATAACTGCAACAGCAACATTAATTTGTAAGCCATAAAATAACAATTGATAAACTTTTAACCAAGGTCTTAATTAATATTTTGTTCAAAGTTTATTTTAACATTTTTGAAACAGGCAATTTAGAAGTAGAAGTCAATGGAATCCCTCAAAAGTATCTGAATCACTTGGTCAAAGTTCCCTATAATGCTAAAGTTTCCCTAACTTGCAGGTCACAGAATGAGGAATTATTAACGTTTATCAATACAACTCTAGATCTGGATCAAAACTTTCTGAACGGACTTTCACCCTACTTATTCATATCAGCTAATGTTACAATTGACCACTTTAATGCAAGGAACAGAGGATTTTATAGATGTGCAACAAATATTCATTCAAAATCATTACAAAGGACGTTAATCACAACAAGTGAGTGTATTATCATTCTGTTACTTTATTGTGCACTAATAGAGTAAAGGTTGTTAATTGAGGTTGACATATTGGTATCACTTACAAACGTACTAATAGATTGAATATATTATAGTTAGTACGTGTGGTATAAAATATTAAGTCGACTAGTCATCAGTTATTTAACAGTCTACTTTGTATACCATGAAATTGTAGTATTGCGTTACATGCTTCTGTTAAATTGGGATGTTACTTCTGGAAGGTGAAGGATAAAGTGAGAAAAACTTGCAAATTTTGTCACTTGTAGATAATTAGCTAATTAAATTGATTAGCTCTTTTAATAATATATAATTATTTAGATTAACCTAGAATTTTTCCAAAATCATCAAGGTTTTTTACTATGTAATCTCGGTAGTCATTTGTGCTGAAGCACTACAATCTGTTTGCATCATTAATACTAAGCTCTTTTTTGTAATGGCTGCATACTTCTCTAAATAATGTACATTATTTCAAGATTCTTCAGTTAAGGTATCATGTATTACATGATTACAGGCCAACACGAGGTAAACATAACAGATCTAATTCAGGAAAGATTGGGCAATTCCTTATATACTACTATATTAGCTCAATACGCTGGCATTCCTGAGCGATTGCTTCAGTGGTACGTAAATGGGAAGCCTGTAGGCCCCTCAAATACTATATTTCACGTCAAACATGATGGACTGAATTCATATCTGAGATTTAAACACGATGATAATCAAACATATGGAACCTTTATGTTGAAAGTGAATGGTACAAAATGGAAGGATACACTAAAGTTGCCTCATCCTCAACAAATTTCTCATCTTTTTGGATCCTCCAAAAATATACTTAAACTAGTGACCAAGATAGTACATGGAAATATTCTCTCTGATGTCAAAGCTACTCCTAACTCTCAATCTGATATGTCTGATCAATTTCAATCACTTAATAGACAAAACCCTACAAACAGAAAATACTTACCGGATATAATTCACTTAGGACAAGACAAGAAACAAAAAATTAAACCAAAAAGTCACCTTGTCCGTCCAGACTCAATGTTTTCTTCCCGAACCAACTTGGCACCTATCAAAAAGGATAGGGATAGAAATTTTTTGAAAGAAGTAATAGAACAAAACAGGAAAGAAGAAAGTACAGTCAATGAATGGACACGCCTACCTGCTCATGCTAAATATCTAGAGAAGAATATCCACAAAAAGTTCGTTCAAGGAAGCAACATTTTACAAACTCTCCAATCTGATTTTAGTGAGTTAAAACACAAAGTAGTTACGACAAATTCCTTAATTCTTTGTAGCTAATTGAAGAATATTGTTGAAGTTATTGAAAATGGAACTTGATTAGCTACACTGTCTCTTAAATAGTACAATGGTAATGTTATCATTTGGGAACAGTTTAAATGTCACCATTTTTAAATTCCACTTTATGATAATATAAGTCAACTAAATAATTCCAATAGTGCATCTATAAGTATGTCAGAAATTTAAGTAAGCGTATTTAACATTCTCTATGCTCCTATATAATATGTATACATGAATAGAGAGAGAGACAGACAAAGAGAGAGGGAACACAAACAGACAGATGGACAGATAGACAGACAAACAGACAGACAGACAGACAGACAGACAGTCAGTCAGACCGACAGACTTGCATGCTTACATAAAAAATAAGCTTCCGATTATAATGCTCTGAATTTTTAGATTCAAATACAACACCTAATAAGGCTATTAAGAAGACTCCTCCAAGTAGCTTGACACTCAATAGGAACAACAATAGAGGAAGTAAAGAAGAAACTGAAGTAGTTCAATTAGGTCCAAACAGGAAACTGAAAAACCTGCTCAATGAATGGATCCGTCAGCAGATTCAAACTAAGCGAACACGTCACTATGTCAACCAAGATTCATCTGTTCATCAAGAACAATTGGATCCTAGCAACAGACAACAGAATGTGAAATCTCATGATACAGACAGAGTACCTTCTCCAGCTATTCCAACAGATTTATATAAGCAGTAGAATGGATTTACACTTTACACATTTTAAAATCCAATTCTTGAATAAACGTTGCCTGAGTATCGAGTCTATTTTCTAATTCGGCCACATTTTATACCTTCTGAACACAATATGGTAAATGGAATATTGTGAACCTTTAGGAATATATTAAAGATCGGTTTTGACAACTAATCATAATTGATTTGAAATGATTGGAAAATACCAGTACAATACAAAAATTACAATGAATCTCAGCTTAGATTACAATTGCCATATTTTTCAATAATTTTAGTCTAATAATAATATTAAGTAATTATTGAGATTTTACAGTAGTGAATAGCTTATATAACTGTATTATGACTGGAATGGATAGCTATAAAACACTTTCATCTTCATGCATCCATGAAGTGACAAAAAGCATTACATTTTGTATCAGTGTTTTATCATTGTAATACATGGTAATAATTATAAATACTAGCATCTTTACAAGTAGAGGTGAATGGCAAAGTCCGGAAATATCTTCATCATTTGGTGAAAGTTCCATATGATGCAAAGGTTGCATTGAAGTGCATTTCACCAATTGCAAAACTACTAACGTTTGTTAACACAACTTTAGACCTGGACCAAAACTTGTGGAACGGACTGTCACCATATTTGTTTGTATACTCAAATATTACTATTAATCATTTTGATGTGAAAAATAGAGGATTTTACAGTTGCACCACCAATGTCACTACTAAATCAGCACAAAAGACACTAATCACAACTAGTGAGTTCAAAGTTTGTATTTAGAATTGTATATGCAATTATATTGATGTGTATTATTAATTGAAATGTAGTTTAAGTAATGACAAGTATAACACGTCAAAATACTATTGGAAGATTAAGTATCAAGCATGTAAGAACAAGTGCACCACCTTAAACCTTACTCAGATTTCAATGCTGTCTACTACTAGCTGTGCTATAACTCTATTATTATATCATTAGTAGTGTTTTGTTATCAGGTCAAATTGTTCAGATCCATTAATTTTACATAAAGACGTGCAATTCTGAAATATGAAATCAATTGTAGAATCTGATGGTACTCTAGTGGTAATTATTCCATGTTGCTATTTAATAATAGCAATATCCAATATAATGGTGACTTTGAGGGTGTCAACCTGATAGCTAAGAAGTTGAAATGAGATATACTATGTGGAAATTATGCACTTGATTTTCTCCAATGCTGAGAAATATATATATTTATTCTAAGCTAGATATCTTCACAATGATATTTTTAGGTACTGTGAGATATTTCAGGATATCACAAAGTGTTATCTCATGGCTGTATTGAGCAAGCATATAGCAACCAGGCCTGGCGTACAAGTTTTCTGGGTTTTCATACCCACTTTTACTCTAGTGCAGCCTACCCAGCCAGGTTAGAGTAGCTGCAATAATATCAGCTGGGGTTGTGGGGAGCCCCTAGTGAGTTTTCGGTAACTTTACACCTTGAGTTAACAAAAAACTACTTCAGTGAAGATATCTATTGTGGAATAAACCACTTATTACACTCGTTGGAGTCATATGGCTAGATATTTCACTCACAGGCTTTATTTTCACTGCCTTTGACTCTTGAAAATAAATTAGCTTGCTCATGAAATATTTCACCATATCACACTCTAACTCATGTAATAAGTACTATATACATGTATATAATATATATATATATATATATATATATATTTTAACTCATTTCCCTATAATTATACATTCTAATAACAGATAAATTTGAAGTTAACATAACAGATTTAATCCAGGAAAGATTGGGAAATTCCATTTATACAACAATACTAGCTCAGTATACAGGCTTTCCTGAGAAATTGCTTCAGTGGTACGTAAATGGGAGGCGTGTAGGCCCCTCAAATACCATATTTAACGTGAAATCTGATGGACTGAATTCATACCTGAGATTCAAGCACGATGATAATCAAACATATGGAACCTTTATGCTGAAAGTGAATGGTACAAAATGGAAGGATACACTAAAGTTGCCTCATCCTCAACAAATTTCAAGCATTTTAGAATCCACAAAAAATAGTGTTAAGAAAGTAGTAACCAAAATATCACATGGAAGAATTCTCTCTGATGTCACAGCTTATCCTGATCCTCAATCTGACACATCTGTTAATCAGTTCTTATCACATAATACACATAAGTCAACTAACAGAAAGTTTAGACCTGAAGTCATTCGTTTAGGTCAAGACAAGGCACAAAAACCTAAACCAAAGAGTCATTATGTCCGTCAAAACTCAATTTTTTCTTCACAAGCAAACTTGGCACCTAACAAAGACAAATATAGTGATAGGAAATTCCTAAGAGAAGTAATTCGTTTAGGACAGAAACAGAAGCAAGAAAAAACAGTCAATGAATGGACACACTAAAACTCTAGAGAAGAATACCCACAAAAAAATTGTTCAAGGAAAAAGTATTTTACAAACTCTCTCACCAGATTTGAGTGAGTTAAAACTTAACTAACTATAACATTATTTTTATTCTGTCAACAGTCACTTGAATACATGATATGTGAAGCTATTAAAACAATGAAATTTGATTACACAGTCTCGTAAATAGTATCGTGCTAATGTTACAATTTCGGTGCTGCATAAGATTAAGCAATTATTTCATTTTCTTTTAGATATATATATAAAGCATTACAAAATGTGTATATATATGATCACTTCATTGTAATGTTATAAAACTAGCATCCTTACAAGTAGCAGTAAATGGCAAAGTTCAGAAATATCTCAGACATTTAGTGAAAGTTCCATATGATGCCAAGGTCTCATTGAAGTGCATTTCACCAACTGCGAAACTACTAACGTTTGTTAACACAACTTTAGACCTGGACCAAAACTTGTGGAACGGACTATCACCATACTTATTTGTATACTCAAATATTACCATCCATCATTTTGATGTTAAAAATAGAGGATTTTACAGTTGCACCACCAATGTCACTACTAAATCAGTAGAAAAGACACTGATCACAACTAGTGAGTTGGAAGTGTGAATTTATAGTAGTATCAGCATGTGATGTGGGCATCCATTGATAAAGTAAACTTAATTGAGACAATACAATATTACAGTTCTAAGCACGGTAAGATAAAATAACATGCTAGCTTTAATGCATGTAAAAATGATGTGGTAGACTTCAAAACTTATCCACTACTTCATGTTAAAGCAGCTTCCTATAGAATATCCCATATTTTGAGTGATAATTAGTTTTCTAGCGATATATTTCCTAAGTGATAGTTGTGCTGGAGATGTTATATTGTGAAGCAATGCACATTAGAAATATGCAAAAAATGTTAGGATTTGATTATACTGCCATGAAACATTGTGTTACTAGCATTAAATCATTGACTTATTCACCCAATCATACTTACTAATTCCAGATAAATTTGAACTGAACATAACAGATCTAATTCAGGAAAGATTGGGCAGTTCCATTTATACTACAATACTAGCACAGTATGCAGGCCTTCCTGAGAAATTGCTTCAATGGTACGTAAACGGGAGGCCTGTAGGCCCCTCAAACACCATATTTAACGTGAAATCTGATGGACTGAATTCATACCTGAGATTCAAACACGATGATAATCAAACATATGGAACCTTTATGCTAAAAGTGAACGGTACTAATATGAAAGATACATTAAATATACCTAATCTCCAAGAAACTTCTAGTCTCCTTGGATCTTCAAGATCGTTTCTTAACAAAATAGTAACCAAAGTAGTAAATGGAAATCTTCTTTCTGATATAAAAGCTATCCCTGACACCCAAACTGATACATCATCAAATGAATTCTTGTCACAAAATACTTATAAGCCTAGTAATAGGAAGTTTTTACCAGGAATATTTAGTTTAGGTGAAGGCGGGAAACAGAACATGGACTCTTGGAAAAAAAATAGAAATGGTATGAAATCATTTGTTCCAACTTCACCAACTACTCCACTAAACTTACGTAAGTTAAAACAATAGTCATTCCCATCCAAATTTATTAGCAAGGAGTAAAAGGAAGAAAGGTTCATATTACTTTAAAAATATTGACAATATCCTTCACTTACATAAAAGCAAGCAAGTTTACCTTTACTTAGTTTGTACTTGATACTTAGCATGACTAATAGATAAATATATGTCCTGACAATCAAATTGACAGAATTTACACAAGACATTCAGTAAAATTATTTTTTTCCTACAGCATCAGTACAAGTTGAGAAACGCACAAAATTATTTGCAAGTAGAAATAAGAATTATAATAACAAACTTGGAGAGAATATGTTATATTCAGGCCATGACAGGAAACAAGAAAAGAGGGTCAAGGAAAGAATGTCCCAATCACATCAAACTAAAGCACCCAGTCACTATGTTGATCAAATATCTCAACAACAGCAGATGGACTCGGGGAAGAACTATGTTACAACTCAAGAAGAGAATGCTTACCAAAAATATCATCCCAAACATTTTGCTTCATCAATGACTCCACTTGATGTGTGTGAGTTTTCAGAAGCTTTAGCTAATTGAATATTCTGAATTCGTTAAGCTGAATTGATATAAAAAATACTTAAATAAAATCACATTTTTGATTTTTATATGAATTTTGTTGAAAGTTAAAATCTATTTAAATACATAGCACACCCACAAGTTGAGGTAAAGGACAGGTTGCCACATAATAAAAACAAACAAATAAACAGCAAGTTTGAAACTGGAACACATCACTCACCTCAGTCAAAAGAAAACCAAGACAAGATGATCGAGAAATGGATGTCTAAAAGTATTCCAACTAAAGCACCAAGTGACAATGTCAATTCAGATTCAAAGACTTTCCAAAAACAGCAAATGGACTTCAGTAATAGAAACAATTATATAACTTCTCAACATGAAGACAAATACAAAACAATGGAGTCAAAAGTAACTCCTTCCACATCAAGAGTACCAGATGATTTATGTGAGTCTACATCAAATAGTTTTCTCTTAGCTGTAGCTAAGTTCAATCGAATGTTACTTCTGAAAGATCTTTTGTAGCACAATTTGTTTAGTTTATAATGTGTCAACTCTGATGTTGTTAGCTAAATACTTAAAATGGAATAATTTATGCCTCATTTTCTTTCTTTATTTGTAGTTTTTGCGTAATTTGTGAGGAAATAATCAATTCAGATGGTATTTACATGTATAAAAATTTAGTATGTTTATTCTACTCTTCTGTTTGAATGATATTAAATTGTTAAGTCAGAGTGTGTGTATAATTGTGCTAATTATTGGTGTACTTCTTTATAACTGCTGGACTAGATAGCGAATCATGTTATTATTTGTATGTGTCATTATTTAATAACTGTACAGCAGTCCACCAAGATGATGTCAATGATCTTTTACCACATAAGAAAGTTAGTCAATTTGACAGTAAACTAGGAACAGAAATGTTTAACTTGGGACAAAAGAATGAAAAGCAAAACAGGATCAAGGAAAGGTTGTCTCAACTGATGGGGACAAACACAAGAAGTTACAATGTCAATCAAATGAGTCAAAATTCCAATAGTTTTCCACTACAGCATGAGGTTTCACAAGACGAAGAGACAACTGGTATGAAGACATTTAAAAATGTGAATTATACTGAGACATTTATGTGAATTTTAGTCATATATACACCTCACCTCACAACTGAAGAAGGCTTATGAGAGAGCTGAAATGTTTTGTGAATTATATCTAATTTTAATGCTACTAAGCTAAAAATATTGAATTACCATAAATGTACTCATTTATATATGGTAGAAGTATGAGAACAGCACTGTTCCCATTCACTTTCCCTACTTGAACGCCATTGTTTAGACGTTGTGATTACTCATCAAAATACATGGCTTCCATTTGTAATTTCCCTATTCCAGGTGGCAGGGTAGCAGGAACTTCTCTAACCTTAGAGTGTAAGATAAATCACAAACAAACGCTGCTAGAGTCCTTGAGATTCAACAGTTTCACTCACAGCTAAGCATAAGCCTTATCTCACGTCATATCAGTTCTGGGCAGCTTTTAAATTTCCCTGATTTACCATGTGCCTTTAGCTGTAGCTTTCATTCTAGCGTTTGTGTTTGCTCGAGTCTGTGATGTCATGTATATACATCTATTATAGTACAGAGTAGTGCTGTTTGTATAATTTTCATTAACACTATCTCATTATAGGCCCCAAAGAGCAAAGCGTGAGAGATGGACCAATAATAACGGTAGATGGGTTTTATGTCAGAGCATTACAATATATTATACATCATGCCCCAGAGATACCTAATATGATCCAAAATGGCTTGAACTATCTAAGTGAAAAGTTTCTAAATGTAAGGAATAGACTTCACAGTGCACCAGATCCCACAAAGAGACAGCAAGAGAACACAGAATCAAGTCCTCTAAACAATAAAGATTTCCATGAAGATTACATTCATGAATCATTTCATCCAAGACGCAGACTTTCACCAGACTTTACTAAGTATGAATTAATATATTAGTATAATTTAAGAGATGCTTCATAATTCTTTGTGAATATTGGTGTATTAATAATGTAGCAACAACTGTTGCAACTAGAAAACTTTACTCTAAACACTAACAATAAGGAAATTATATTTTACGAGCCTGTCAGAGAAATTTATTAGGCAATATTATAAGTAATAATACTATTTTAGATTAATTTTGCTTCACCTAGGCTAGTCGATAAATACATTTCTATGAACAAATCTGAATATAAAAGTCACTCTGCACATTATTTTGTCTTTTTTTTTTCTTAGCAAAATATTTGAACCCTGAAAATAGAAAGATAGAGGAGCGTGGCCAGATTATTGAGGAAGGTACAGAGCCTGTGGCAGTGGATCTAAAGCCTCACATAATTATTGCAGTGTCCCTACTCGTTACTGGAATATTATTCTTTACTGCTAGCATTATCCTCAACATTGCATATTGTAAATCCAAGAAGACGAAAATATCTGAGGCAGATGAAGAATCTGGTAATGGAAATTCATCAAGGAAAAGTGGAATGACCTCTAACAACATCAGGTATGTTATGAGAATGTTCATGTTGATAATTATATTATAAGTAAATGAACTGATTTTGTGCAATACTGGTTATTGTACATTGAGCAGTCTTCTGCAGTACATGCAATGTCATGAGAATATTGAATATAAGTATAAAAAAAAACAATTTCTTTCATAATATTATTGCCTGAAAATTTTCCCCAAGTTATTATAAACATTTTACAGCCACTTGTTCATTTGATTTACATGAACAATTACATGTGGACTCTGAAGTAGTGTAACTGTAACAGATATAATGTATAGAATCCAAAACATGACAAATAAACAGCAAAACAAATACAATGTCTAGTTGAGTTCCATATATTGAAGAAAACATGTTTTCAACTGCACAGCAGCTGCTTTATTAGAGTTTTGTCAATTATATTATACATATACATAATTATTATGTCAGCAGAAATATTACTGAATTTATCATTTCCTTTATATTTTTTTACTGCAGGAGGAATAAAGTTGCCCCAACTGGATGTTAGATAGTTAAACAATACTCTAATAATAGACATTTAAATTACTTATTACTGTGTATATTTTGATATTTAATTAATGGGGCAACTTTAAAATTGTTGAAAAGTTTGCTTTGCTGGGCTAATCAACATTATACAGAGCTCAGTGTAAGTGCACAGGTACATTATAATACTAGACGGATTAAGATATTTTCATACACGCCACAAACACAGCTGTGAAATTGGAGCATTTTATACTAACAATGACAACAAGGGAGGTCTAATAATTAAGAATTTAGAGTTTACCTCTGTTTTAAAGAAGTAAACATAGCAGTCTGTTAGTCAGCATTTTAGTGAAGAGCAATGCCAAAATGTTTTGTTGAAATGGCATCTGTTTATTATGGAGTGTGGTATAATAATAACCAAAGACCTCTTTGGATTCAAAACATTACAATAGTAGCTATGTGCAGCATATATTATATTTAAATTGAAATTTAAGGGTTCAAAACCTTCAACTTCCAGAGATGATCAAATAGAAGAATGTTGGATCAAATGTAGCAGAACAGACAATAGAAAAAATAGATTATAAGATGGTATTGATTGTAATAACAACAACCACAGTAATAAGAATAAATTAGCTTAGAAGAATGAAATTGAGAATGAGTGAGTGAGTGAGTAGATGAGTGGATGAATAAATGAGTGGGTGAGTAGGTGGGTGATTTAGTGAGTGAGTGATTAAGTGAGTGAATGAGTGGGTGAGAGAGTGGAGTGAGAGAGTGAGTGAGAGAGTGAGAGAGAGAGTGAGTGAGTGAGTGAGTGAGTGAGAGAGTGAGTGAGTGATTAGTGAGTGATACGCTGAGTGAGTGAGTATGTGGGTTGAGTGAGTCGAGTGAGTGCGTGAGTGTGTGAGTGAGTGAGTTATTGAGTGAGTGAGTGAGTGATTAAGTGAGCGAGTAAGTGAGTGAGTGAGTGAGTGAGTGAGTGAGTGAGTGAGTGAGTGAGTGAGTTGTTGTAGTGAGACGACTGAGATGGTTGGGCCACCTGGTGAGAATGGATGACCACAGGCTGCCCAAGAAAATATTCTTTGGTTGGCGGCCTCAGAGCCGCCCTGCACATGGGACAAGGATGAAATGGCATGATTGTGTCTGGAAGGACTTGAAGAAGTTTGGTATTAGAGAGAGTAGATGGTAGCTTGATGCTGTATTTTTTTTAATGTATTTTTTTTTAAATATTTGATTGTCATGTATAGATCTTTGATGTGCAATTATGTTTTAAGTGATTTTCTATAAAACGGCCGTAACTGAGATAGCTACAGCTAACCACATCAGTTAATATATAATTTGTATACAAAAACGAATTCAACAAAACTTAAAATAGATTTATGCCACACAATCTAAATTAACTCCCCCTCCCCCCCAACATTATTTTCTTATACTGCCACATAAACACCTTCAAATTCATTTATTTGTAATACACTATAGCTATGTAAGGGTCCATTCCTCACAAGAGTGACAACAGCATATCTCACCCAACACTGCTGAGGACAGCGAACTCTGAACCTAGTGGTTAGACTGTTGTTGTTTTTTGTGATGGACTGTCACCTTTACAAACTGACATCTGTAGCGTGGTCAGCCCTGCGTCTGACTGATGCAGCCAGAGTGCTGTTTTGTATTTGTGAATAGTATGCCGTCTAAAGCTATTCCAGTCCAAAACACACTAACGTCTGCACTAGGGCCTGCCAGATTTATGCTTGAAATTTTATTAAGAAATATTTTATTTTTTATTAAAAAAAGAGTCCAAAAGAGTATATTATTCCTTTTTTTATATCTTTATTCTCTTATTATTCTGATTAGGAATAAGTGAAATAGTGATGACTGCAGTAGCTATATAAAGTTGGTACATTATGAAATGAATGAGTAAAAGAATTGGTCTCTCCTATACAGTTATACCGAATTACTCAATATAGAGGATTCACTAAATTGCTAGCTACTCTTTCAGTGAAAACCTTGAATCCATGTAAAAATGTTCAAAGAATGGAAAAAAATGCTCTAGAGCTACAGCTGAAAAGTTCGAGAATCTGTTTAGCACAATTCACCAGATGACTTGCTGACTCTGAGCCTGAGCTGGCAGCTCTCCCAGTATTTCAAATTTTTCATTTTTGGAAGTACAATAACCAAGTGGCTAACACAAATCAGCTGCTTTTATAAAGTAATGAGGATCTACTTTATAGCCACATTTTTATATGTTTATGTACTTGCTGTGAAACAAAAATAGAGAAAAAAGCACTATTGATTTTCTTTATTATAATAAAGGGTTATATGAACTGATTATTCTCATTTGTTCTCCTAAATACTCTTTTTATTCTAGATTTATTTCATTATACTATTACATGTCTATTATTCCAGAAAAAATGCTAGCATAATGCAGAGTCAGCACTACCTATAAAACCTTAAAAGAAATTTGTCTTCAAAAGAAAGAAAATTCTGAGGCAGAGCAAGTTCAGAAACAAATTTAGTTTCACATACTCTAAAATCAAAAATGAAATTAAGTGGCAACTGAAGGTTCACCAACAGAATTTGACTAATTTGAAGTAGAAGATTTTCCAACAAGACTTGCAGATATATCTGAAAATCACAGCTCTCTTTAAATGAGAAAGACTTTGAAGAGACTTAAAACATTCATTTGTAACTTATTTTAGAATGGAAGACACTGAAGGTCAGCCTGAACTCGGACATGCAACCAGCACTTACTATAGGTTGTAATTTGCAGTTTTTAGATCTTTGTTTTTTCAAAGAGCATTTGATGAGAAGATAGCTACACTAAAATCTGTTTTTACTCTGCAATGTTTCTTAGTATGCTGTCCAGAGATGCAGTGATGGAGAAGCTGAAACTGAAGACACCAACTGTGCGGCTTCTGTTCAGTGCAATGAGGGTGTGAGGACCAGGATAGTAACCATGACAGCCTGCTTAGAATTGTCCAAAGCCTTACATACGAATTACTAAGAGATCTAAGTAGCTCTGTGATTTCTCAACTACCATGCTGGTGTGCTCATGCTCTTCCCAGTTGCTGGGTTTGAAAGATCTGGTCATTATAGACGTCCAGGTAATGTGACCGATTATTTTTTAGCTATGAGGCAAAGCTAGCCGAAAGGTTTAAAAAAAAACAACTGGCTGATTGATCTGTTTTTTCACACTATTCTGAAGTGAGTTTAAATTTACAAGTCAGCAAGATACATAGAGGACATTTATTTCATTACCTGACATTGATGGGCCTCCAACTCTATAATTTAAATTCATTGTGAAAAACATTTTAGTGATGAATCTTATTATTTACCTTCGCTGTCTTTGTTCTGTGATATCATGTTACAGTGTTGTTCTCTTAAATTTTTTATACATCAAGGCATAAGTACCAATATCATTCACATAATTTACAGTAGCATAATCCTTTTTAAGCTTCTCCTGTTTTAATAGGCTGTGTGCACTGATTGTATAACACTGTACATGCGTATTAATGTGGTCATTACAATACTATTTCATGTAGCCATCGCTCACAGCCATAGTTCTCTACAAGAATACAATAGAGAGTGAAGTTAGTTGCACTTCAAGCAAATCAATCATACACATTATGTTTATTGAACAATTATCTACTGGGTAAGAATCGCCTACTTCACTAGCGCTGAGCGGTGCCCTACTAGTCTGGCGGAGCCGACCCTTTACCTTCTTTGTTAAGAAGGTAAAGGGTCGGCTCAGCCAGACTATTAGTGCCCCACAGGTGGTTTTGAGGGGGCGAAGCAAAAACCAAAAAAACTAACAAAAAACGGTAAAGTACGGCTTGATTGCCCGATTCCTGAGCTAGTTAGAACCCGGAGATTGTATTTCTGTCACTGAGTTATCGTTTCTGGAATTGCTATCATTTATGGCCAGTACTGACTGTATAGTGGTGAGTGAAATAGGTAGTACTGACTGTATAGTGGTGAGTGAGATAGGTAGCTCAATTATGCCGTAAAGTCTGACATAGCTATTTTGCGAGGTGAAGTATTTTGTTTTTTTTTGTGGCTTCTCTGCTCCCAGTGGGTGGGCTTTTAAAAATTACAAAGATGAGAAAAGATATTCAAGCATGCAATTCAGGTAGCGAATAGATGTTTATTGTGGCACTACAGGATAGTGATAGTCATTCTGTTCAGGCTGGGATGCCTTTTGAATGCTTGTAGCTATTAAATGGGGCGTGGCATTTAAGCCAAGATATTGGAAAAGAGACTATTTTTTGGATTGTTTTTACTTATTACAATAGATAAAGCTTTTTACTCTATAGTAATTAATTTTACTTCAATTAACAGCTGGTGTTTGCACTCATATATTCACTCTAATTATAGTACCACTCTAATTATAGTACCACTCTAAATAGACACCTGAAATGAATTTATTCAGTATATAATTAATACTGCTGTTAGTATGAGCAAGTCATTTTTAGTGGTGCTGTGTAACTAGAAAGGAATGTGCAGCTTCACATTCATTGCTCAATCTCTAGCACCAAAGTTAGCAGGTGGATTATTCTAAGCCTGCTGTAGGTCAGAAGACTACTATGAGTTATTTTCCTTGAAGCTGACCTGATAAGAGGATGCCATAACCATCTGCCTTGTTGTGTCCTTCTAGAGGTACACAATCCATTCCAGTTGCTAATCGCCACCTAGACCTTAGTGGTACTTTTTAATCACGTTTACTATAAACTTTTTGTCAGTATGTTTGTGTTTGTATTTGTGTCTGTGCATATGTTTACATAGCATGTGTCCACTCTTTTGGATGTGAGTGTGTGTGTGTGTGTGTGTGTGTGTTAGATCCCAGATGACTACAAAGGTTATGATGTGCAGCATTTCTGTGTACCTAGTCACTATGCTGCTGATCTGAAGGACATCATGATCCCCAAGGGCATTGTTATGGACCGGTGGGTGTGGTTACTGTAAACGACTACTATGTATGTTTATCATGGAACAGTGGGTGTGGTCTTTCTAACCTAAGTATTCCCCCTCCCCACTAGCTTCTTTTTGTATTGTTTTTGTCAGCAAACACACACAGACACACACACATACGCACACACACACACATAACATACGTACACCCTTCCTCTTTGTTCCTTTTATTGGTTTTATTGCTACACAATTATACTCACACACATACACACACACACTCACACACATACACACACACACTGTTGTCAACCTATTTACTTAATTAAAGCTTAATTGTGAATTGTGAGAAGTTATGTGTGTGTGTGTGTGTGGCTGTGTGGTGTAGTGGTTGTGTCCTTAGCTCAGGGCCTAAGGTCCAGAGTTCAAGCCCTACTAAGGCAACTTTTCCATCTGATTTTCCATCTGCCTCCCACCAGCCCCTCCAGTCCACCCAGCTGAGATTAGGTACCTGGCATTTGCTGGGGTGCAAATTGAAGGCCTTTTCTCATGAACAGCAATGGTCCAGGACCAGGTGGGACTTGCTGTGAGGAAAGGCCTGTTCTCAGTAGAATTTGCATCTTGGTGTGTGTGTGTGTGTGTGTGTGTGTGTGTGTGCGTGCGCGTGTGTGTAAAGGTTAAAGTACATGTAGTGTCTAGTGATGTGTGGTACAGATTAAAACTTTATTTTCCCAACTCTCTCTCTCCCACTTTGTGTGTGAGTGTGTGTGTGTGTGTGTGTGTGTCCTGTAATCTGTATATATAATAAGAATGAGAAAGTTTGCGTTGGAGGTTGGGTTGGTAAGGGGTTATAATATTGTACTCAGAATGTTCCTACATTTGATTTCTGCAGTGTGGTGAGGTGGGTGTGTGGTGAGGTGGGTGTGTGGTGAGGTGGGTGTGTTGTGGGTTGCCAGTGTAGCATTTTTCAATCAATGTTATGTGTGTGTGTGTGTGTGTTGCCTCCAGGACGGCTCGTCTGGCCCAGCAGATTTGTGCGGACTTGAAGCGACCTCTAGTTGCCCTTTGTGTCCTGAAGGGTGGCTACCAGTTCTTCACAGACTTGCTGGACTTCATCAAAAGTTATTACTCCATGAACGCCACTTCCTCCCAGATAACTGTGGACTTCATTCGCCTCAAGAGCTACGTGGTGTGTGTGTGTGTGCGTGTGTGTGAGTATGAGTGTGTGTGTGTGCGTGTGTGTGTGTATGAGTGAGTGTGTGTATGTGTGTATGAGTGGTTGATATAAGTTTTAGGTGAAATCACTTTGTGGTGAAGATGTCGTTTAAGTTTATTTTAGAGTGTTATGTCAGTGACAGTTGCCATGGTAATGATTGGTGGGTGGATACAGATCTGTCCATGTTCGTGTGTTAGAGAACAATTGGTGATAATTCCTACGATAGTCTGGAATATGTTTTGATTATAAAGTTACTGGAAGTTTTTTTATTATTAAATTATTGTTGTCTTAGGTGTGACATTTGTAAGCAGGAGGTACTTACAATTAACTTGCTATTGTTTAAATTCTATCGCGTCTTCGTTCACAGTTGTTGTTTTTCCCTGGACTGTTTGTATGCTTAAAACTTTAATCTGGAACTGGTGAAGGGTCATAGGAGGTTCAATGTTGTTACATTTCTATTGTGTAATATTTGACACATTTATAATTTTTCGCACACTTGATTAAAAAACAATCTTTAGAATGACCAGACCATGGGAGATGTTCAAGTAATTGGTGGAGATAGCTTTGAAAATCTGAAAGGAAAGGTGTGTTAAGACTGCCGAGTTATTGGTGGCGATTTACTTTACTTCTTACCCTCTTAATTATGCTCTAATGACTTGCACTGATGTGGGGGTGGGGCTGCTTTGTGCACTGCAGACTGTCCTTATTGTAGAGGTAAGAAAACCTTGTGTAAAATACTTAAAGTGTGTGGTCATTTTTTTTTTTTTTTTTTTTTTTGCCATAGGACATTGTTGACACTGGTAAGACGATGACCAAGCTCTTGAAGCTACTTGAACAATATGAGCCAGCAGAGGTCAAAGTGGCAAGGTAGGAAGGAAGGAGTGCGTGTGCATGTATTTGTATGTAGGAGTTCATTTGTATCTGATGATAGTGTGTGTGTGTGTGTGTGTGTGTGTGTGTGTGTGTGTGTGTGTGTGTGTGTGTATCCACTGGAAGAACAGTATGTATTTCAACTGTTTATTAAAAATTATTCTGTTATGCTCTTCATTTTTAGTTTGCTGGTGAAACGGACTCCTCTTAGCACGGGCTACAGGCCAGACTGTGAGTGGGTGTTGTTTGTGGTCATAGCAACTTAAATCATCTTATGAATTTGTTAGATATTGGTTTTGAAATTCCTAATGAGTTTGTTGTCGGCTACGCACTGGACTACAATGAGTTCTTCAGAGATCTGAATGTGAGTACTTTACCTACTGGCCTGAAGTGATTGTAATTTCTCATTCTGCTGTGCAGCATGTGTGTGTTATCAATGAGGCGGGGAAGAAGAAGTATGAAAATGCATAACTCAACATCCTATTGCCATTCACTCTTTTCTTCTCTCATGTGCTTCAGCTATGTACATGCTTGTGTTTTGATGTATGGCTAGCTGGGCTGGCTCATTCTCTGCTTCATTATAATGAATGAATGCATATGAAATTTAAAATTTAAGAGATTTAAATACTGCGAGACTTATTTTATTTTTATTGTCTTATTTAATTGTTTATTATTTGTTTTATTATTTATTTATGTGTTATTATTTATTTATGTGTTATTAGTGAATAGTAATTTTAAAATAAACATGCGATAAAAGAAAAAACAAAGCAAAAGCATTTGCTCACTAAATATTTTTAATTCTGTATTGTTAAAAAAAAGCCACTGAAAGAGATAGAATACATTGGATGAGTAAAAGAAGGCTGACAAAGAAATTATGAAGCAAAAATAATTAGTTGGCAAGCCCATGATAGCCACAGCATTCCTCCTTCCCCCTCCCCTCCCCCCTGCACAGCTATGGAGATTTTCTGGAGGAGGCAGTTGGTGGACTTTTCATTGCCAGGTTCTTGGGCAAGGTGGTGTTTCATTTAAAAAAAAATTAAAAAATTAAGGAATGTAGAAAAAATATTTTCACCCTAAATGAAAACAGCTAAAGCTTAGCTATGGCATCCAGAACATGTCTAATGCACTGTTCTTTTACGTATTTTTAGAATAGAAATAGCAACTACATATCAGGTAGTTGGGCTAAAACAATAACAACTCGGCATTAGTTCAAAAAATGGCAAGAAATTTTCTGCAACTGAAGTGGTGAATCTTGCCTGCAACGACTTTTCGACAGTGAAAGTGAGAGAAAGGGATAGATGAGATAAATAGCTACCATGGAGGTACCATTGTCGAGGCTATAGAGAGAGTTGGACTTGCTCGCTAAAGCTGTCCTTTTGCTAGTTGAAGAAACTACAAGTTTCCAACTTGGCAGCTACCAGAGCACTGTATGCAGTGAAAATACTGGCAGATAGAAGAGAAGATGGCTATTTCTATTCCAAGTAAGACTAACAGGCATTTACTTTGTAGCATTCATAAAATACGCTTAAATAGCTTTCCTGTAACATGGCGGTAAGTTTTATTTAGTCTAATAGCTTTCCCGGGAATATAGCACTAAATGGTCATAGCTATAACCTTTCTTGTACTAACTCCCACACAACGGTGATGGTCTGAGTGAGCTGCCTTTGCTCTCTGAATTACTTGACCTTTATCTGTCCATTCGAAGGATGATGTCTTTTCTTCTGTATTCTAAGAATCTTCAGATGATGATGATGATTATGTGGGAAGTAGGAAAGATAAAAAAGGGAAATGAGGAGTACATCAGCAAGGGAAATTGCTTGAGGGAGGAGTGAAATTGTTAGCGAATTTTTTTTTTTTAAATTTGTCCTTTTGCCGAGCTTGCAGTCCCACCTTCTGGTTTCATTGTACAACAACATTGCTGGCTGAGATGACTGTCTCTAATTACAGTGAAGAATATCCAATTGTGCACAAAGCAATTGCTAATGCACTAGAGCAAACAAGTAGCTATAGCTGTTATGATATAGTTATTGGCACAATAACAATTTTGTGGTTTGTAGCTAAGCAACCAAAACTTGACCACAAATGTTGACAATACATGAACAAGGAAATTTTTAATATTTTACCCCATGTTGCACCTATCATACTGCATGTATCATACTGCTATGTATCATACTGCTATGTATCATACTGCTATGTATCATACTGCTATGTATCATACTGCATGTATCATGCTGTTATGTATCATACTGCATGTATCATACTGCATGTATCATACTGCTATGTATCATACTGCATGTATCATACTGCTATGTATCATACTGCATGTATCATACTGCATGTATCATACTGCATATCATACTGCATGTATCACACTGCTATGTATCATACTGCTATGTATCATACGGCATGTATCATACTGCATGTATTATACTGCTATGTATCATTCTGCATGTATCATACTGCTATGTATCATACTGCATGTATCATACTGCATGTATCATACTGCTATGTATCATACTGCATGTATCATACTGCATGTATCATACTGCTATGTATCATACTGCTATGTATCATACTGCATGTATCATACTGCATGTATCATACTGCATGTATCATACTGCTATGTATCATACTGCTATGTATCATACTGCTATGTATCATACTGCTATGTATCATACTGCTATGTATCATACTGCATGTATCATACTGCTATGTATCATACTGCATGTATCATACTGCATGTATCATACTGCTATGTATCATACTGCATGTATCATACTGCATGTATCATACTGCATGTATCATACTGCATGTATCTGTATTGTGTAACAAACTACAATATTGGTGCTGCATAGCTACATATTATGCATTGATGCCACATATAAATATTTAGCTAAGGGCAACAGTTTGGGGGTCACAACTGAACATGAAATTAAAATGTTATATATATATAAAGCTAGCTACAGTTGGACCTCGTTCAACGGACCTTCCGAAAAAACGGACAACAGCAGACAAACACAAAGCGACCGATAGATTTCCTATTGAAAATTGTATATCAGGAGCTTCCGAGATGTGGACCTTCCGAGTTCGGACAACGGACAGAACAGAATTCCCACTATTGCTACACCAGCTTCACTTAATGGGCATTCATTGACACATATCAAAATTTACTACAGTTCAGACAATTTTAATGAATCAACAAGTTCTATCTTGGGTCCACAGAGGCGGTAGATGAAGTGTATTTCTAACCCCCCGCAGCCCAGTCACGCGTAGTCAGACTTTCACCAATCGCTAAAGCGGGAAAGGGATGGACCTCCATCAAATAGCTCCATAAATGACTGAGATAGGGAATCCAGCTTTTTTTTAATCAGCAGGAGGAGAAGATGATAATGATGGTGACAACGCATTTGTTTTCTCCTTCACCAAAGTTGAACAGCTTCAAAGAAGCAATGTAAGCTCATATTTGGAGGCATCATGACTAGATAAAAGAAGCCAGAGAATAAGGACCAACTATAAACAGTATTGTGAACTTAAAATTTTTCATTGTTAAAACAGACAAATTGATGTTGTTGTTTTTTTTTAAAGAAAAGCCAGTATACTATGTTCTACTAGTGATGTGCTTGAGCACAAATGGCGAGCGAGCCTAAAGACTATACTATTTTTATATGAATGATTTTGACTTCTAACACTGAAGCTACTGAAAATAAGGTCCAGTTTTTAAATTTCGCATACACGGTAAAAGGATCTCAGTGCCATAGTAACAACACCTTGCAACTGCTTGAATTGAAGGGAAAAAAACAACAACAAAACAATACACGTTATTTAAAAGTTTTCTTTGTGATATTCTTTAGCTAAGTAGTGGTTGTAACACACAATGCTTTGACACAACTGGACATGCACCTACACAGACTTACCTTCGCGGTAGTCCAGTGACAATGTATTTTCAAGTAAATACTGTTGCCACGGCTTATATAACCATGACAAAGAGCGCATTGACTTACCACCGCCAAACTCGAATAGAAATGGAAGTCCCTTAAGTTTTCAAGTTTGAACTACACTTGTTAATTGATTTTAACAACTAACACTCAAGCTACTAAAATAATATAGTCGAGTTTTTAAATTACGTATGCAGTAAAGGGGATTCCATGCCATAGTAACCGCTCCCCACAACTGTTTGAATTGAAAAAGAAGCAACAAAATCAAGTCACGTTATTTAAAATTTTCTTTGTGATATTCTTAATAGTAGTTGTAACGCACAATACTGAACATACCTACGCAGGACTTACCTTCGTGGTTCGTCTAGTGGACAATGAATTTTCAAGTAAATGCTGTTGAGTAGGGCTTATAACTGTGACAAATAGCGACTAACTTGAATAGAAATGTAACTTCCATAAGTTTTAGAGTTTTAACTGCACACGCAAAATAATTCAAAGCGGTACACACAATTCAATTTCTAAGGTGATACGGGTAATGGTCGCTAAACCAGAGGATACTGTTTAGTGAAGTTTGTGACGGGGTCGAATGCGGAGCGAACACAAAAATACACGAGGGTCAAAGTACAAAATGACATACGTACGTCCATACATAGTGATGTGCTTGAGCACAAATGGCGAGCGAGCCTAAAGACTATACTATTTTTATATGAATGATTTAACACTGAAGAGCTACTGAAAATAAGGTCCAGTTTTTTAATTTCACATACAAGGTAAAGGGATTTCAGTGCCATAGTAACAACTCTCTGCAACTGCTTGAATTGAAGGAAAAAAACAACAACTAAACAATACACGTTATTTAAAAGTTTTCTTTGTGATATTCTTTAGCTAAGTAGTGGTTGTAACACACAATGCTATGACACAACTGGACATGCACCTACACAGACTTACCTTCGCAGTAGTCTAGTGGACAATGTATTTTCAAGTAAATACTTTTGCGCACGGCTTATAACCGTGACAAAGAGCGCATTGACTTACCACCGCCACACTAACTCGAATAGAAATGGAAGTCCCATAAGTTTTCTAGTTTTAACTGCACCTGCAAAAGAATTCAAAACGGTAAACAATTCAATTTCTAGGGTGATACGGGTACTGATCGATAAACCAGAGGATTCTGTTTAGTGAAGTTTGGGACGGGGTCGACAACCGAACTAACACAAAAACGCGAGGGTCAAAGTACAAAAATGCCTTGCGTACGTCCATACATATAAACTAGTGATGTGCTTGAGCACAAATGGCGAGCTAGCCTAAAGACTATACTATTTTTATATTTGACTTCTAACACTGAAGCTACTGAAAATAAGGTCCAGTTTTTTAATTTAGCATACAGGGTAAAGGGATTTCAGTGCCATAGTAACAACTCTCTGCAACTGCTTGGAAGGAAAAACAACAACATCTAACTGTAGTGCACAGTGTAACCCTTTCCATTCTCAGTTAGCATCAGAGAATCTAAACTCTCTGATCCCAGACTAAACCAACAGAATTACCTGAATAATCTTCGAAAGCAGTGGCAAAGAAGCGCAGCTTGACAAAGACTTCACAATTGTTTCAAGAAGAAAGTAGCTGTAAACTTTTTGGTTGAAACAAAGTTGCGTAAGGCAGTGCAGGAGGATGATTCTCCGCTCGTTAATTGAAAATACTGGAACTGTGAACGCTTTACCTAACTTACGTAATTAGAGGCGCGGGCGAAAACAGAAGTCTCACGTACCCCATAAACAGATAAACTAGTGGTGTGCTTGAGCACAAATGGCGAGCGAGCCTAAAGACTATACTATTTTTATTGACTTCTAACAGTGAAGCTACTGAAAATAAGGTCCAGTTTTAAAATTTAGCATACAGGGTAAAGGGATTTCAGTGCCATAGTAACAACTCTCTGCAACTGCTTGAATTGAAGGAAAAAACAACAACAACAAAACAATACACGTTATTTAAAAATTTTCTTTGTGATATTCTTTAGCTAAGTAGTGGTTGTAACACACAATGCTTTGACACAGCTGGACATGCACCTACACAGACTTACCTTCGCAGTAGTCTAGTGGACAATGTATACGGGTACTGATCGATAAACCAGAGGATTCTGTTTAGTGCAATTTGGGACGGGGTCGACCACATAACTAACACAAAAACGCGAGGGTCAAAGTACAAAATGACATACGTACGTCCAAACATATAATTGGCGAGCGAGCCTGATGGATGCTGTTGAGTAGGGTTTATAACTGTGACAAACTTACTACCGCCACTAACTCGAATAGAAATGGAGCTCCCATAAGTTTTTGAGTTTTAACTGCACCCGCAAAACAATTCAAAGCGGTAACCAATTCAATTTCTGGGTAATGGTCGCTAAACCGGAGGATTCTGTTTAGTGAAGTTTGGGACGGGGTCGAACGCGGAGCGAACACAAAAATACGGAGGGTCAAAGTACAAAATGACATATGGTACGTCCAAACAAACATCCACGCTTCTAATTACGTAAGTTAGGTAAAGCGTTCACAGTATCAGTCTGCGAAGTGCAGATGCTGATCTTTCGCAGGAACAGGAGCTAAGGGGGAGCGTGGCAAAGAGCTTCAACAAAGCATGCACATTGGGAAGGTTATCAGGAGAACAATTCTTGAGGGCCTCACTCAAGCTCTTTGGTTTTTCCTGTTCAGCTGCTTGTAGCCACCTTGTCTTCCAGCGATGTAATTCTTCATCTAGAATAGCAGCATTGGGAAGGTCATCTGAGTACAGACGGATAGCTGGCTCGATATCACTAAACGTTGTAGACGTAGTGATATTTATTGGCAAAATACCTTGCAATGTAGCAACTTCTTTGGAATGCTTGCTAAATCTGAAATTAACATCATTTATGAGGTGATCAAGAAAGGGAATAGCCACATAAATCTTGAAATACTCTTCAACCGATGCATTGCTTGGATTGGAACGATGCTGCTGCCGCTGGTTTGTGCGTGGCTTTATAATAGGTATGTCTGATTGCTGTGCTAGCCTAGATGCATGTCGAAAAAGTCGTTCGCTAAAATTATCGATGTCTTCCCTCTCTCTTTCCAATTCCTTACTACACTGTTCAATTATACCCATGCCAGAAACAAGGTCTTGGCTTTTTCCTTGTAGTTTGACTGCAGCTTCCTTCATGTAAGACAGAGACCTAAAAAGAGTAACTAGGGAGTAGACAAATTCAAAAGACTCCAAAGCTTTTAGATGTGCAAGAGCATTCTTCTTGTCTTCTGCAGACCAGCTATCATTAAAACTACTAAATTCACTATTGCCATATAAAACTACTTCACATAACTCAATCAGGAATGGGTGATATTGTGCAAATCTTTCCCAACCATCAATATTCTCCACCCATCTAGTGACACAAACATTAAGTATTGAAGACCTGTTAGTGCCAACTTGGGACCTCTTACTTACAATTGCCTTAAGGAGCCCTTCTCTCTTTGGAGAATACTTAATCCAAATTGTGAATCCTTTAATTTGGTCAATACAATTCCTAATAGGAGGAACAGAACATGAATTTAAGATTGCCAAGTTGAGAGAATGCCCTGCACAGTGTGTGTAGAGAGCCTTAGGCTGTTTCTCGCGAATCTTTGCTTGCACACCAGCTTTCTGTCCACTCATAGTGGATGCCCCATCATACCCTTGGCCACGTAAATCATTCAGTGATAAACCAAAGCCTTCCAATGATTGTATGATGGCATTTGCTATATCATTGGCTCTAACCCTTTCAAGCTTAACAAAAGTTACAAACTCCTCTCTAATTTCATCACTGTGGTCAACAAAGCAAATGCAAATGGGTAAATGTTCCTCATTGTGGCAAGAGACTTCATCAGCTAGAACAGAGAAATATCTAGCATTTTTTATATCTGAAATTATACTGGAAAGAATCACATCAAAGCCAATTATATTAATAATTTCATTCTGAGTTCTTGGAGATAAATGAGTTGCATTTTTGGCTCCTGTATTATAAAGATGGTCATATAAAATTTCATCATTTTCAGCAAAAGTTTTTAGTAGTGACAAGAAGTTGCCGGGGTTCTTGCTAGATTCTAAATCTTCTACTTTACCCCTAAAAGCAATGCCTTGTTTAGCTAAAAAAAAATAGCTCGTACAATTTTCCTAAGTATATGCCTATTCTTATTTATTGCAAGTTGAAGAGCATTATTTATCATGACATCAACTCGTGATGCAGGATTGAGGATGCTACCTCTCAAGGCTTCAGCAAGTTGTAGGCAGTCATGGTGATACTTAAGCTTGGAATGATCCAGCAAGGCACTGCTGATCTTAATCCAGTTTGAAAATGGCTTATTTACAAATTGGCCCTTGTCTTTCCGCTTTTCAGAAGACAGAAGAAGAGAACAAGGCCCACAAAAGATACCATCCAACTTAACACTATAAAGGAGCCAAGAATATTTCTGAAGCCAAGAGACTTGAAACCTACGGTTGAAACCATGTGAGAATCTAGATGGCAGAACATTTGGAGGCTGGACATGATGATACATAAGAGAAAACTTTTCACCAGTGGAAAGGCCGTCAATTGAAGTACAAAGTTCATCAATGGACTTACTTGGAACCAGTATGTTACCAATATCATAGCAGGATCCTTCAATGGTTTCTACTGGCAACACAGGAGCGGCTAAACTCTGTAGACCACTAGGTTGAGGATGATCTTCCTCGATATCAGATGCATGATCTGATGTAATCTGTATGGTACTACTGGTCTCCAGTAAATCTGGACAAAGCAATCATCTCATTCAGTGAGCCATGATATATAATACTTTTAGTTACTATCTCTTTCTATTGCTCTCTTTTTACTGAAATAAGATCGAATATCTTTAGACTGGTTCTGCCTCTTCATTTTAGCCTCTGAACACACTATACTATGCTTGCCTAGCTAAGCATCTGACAGTGCAGCTGCATTAGATTCAAGTCATGTCAGCATAATATTGTGGTTTTATAACAGTGCAAACTACAGGTTAGATTGAGACTTGCCAGTGCATGCATAGATAGCTTCAGCTCAACAAATGGGCTATGAATATAATTAATTTGAAAGGGGGGTTACCAGTAACCCCCTGAACCCCCCCCTGCGTACGCCCCTGCACCAGTAACTCTTGAACAAGCTTTCAGCTACGATAAAAAATAAACCAGTGTTATTATTTGTAATTTTAGCCAACAAATATGGAATTACTACTTACCTCATTCTTGAGTATTGATAACTTCTGTAGTATCATTGAAGTTACTTTGGCCATCTGAATTACCTTGAATTCTTGACAAGCTCTCACCTACAAAAACAAAAGACAATCAATTTTAGCACACAAATACAAATTACTTTCTTACCTCATTTTCTTGAGCAGTGGTAACTTTTGTAGTACCAAATTTGAGTCCTTCTGACTATTTGAATTTACCAGTTACTGTTGACAACAAGCTCTTACCTATAAAAAAAAAGGCCAGAGTTATTTTTGCATATTTAGCTAACAAATATGAAATTAGTACTTACCTCAGCATCCCTCGAGTAGTAGTAGCTTCCTTAGCATTAATACTTTATGTGCTTACATACGCTTTTCAGAAGTAGTGATAGCTCTCTAAGTACTGACTACAGGTGGCTCTTGACAACTAGTAACAAGCCACACTTAGCCGGAAAAAAGGCGAAGTTTTGAATTAAAACCTGGTAAAGAGTCTTCCATGTCATAGTAACCGATCGAATCAACTTTTTATTTCTTGAAAAGCAAGCGTTTTCGCAGGAATTTTCTCACATTTTGGAGCTTAAGTATAAAGTAAAGCTTGCTTAATGCTGTAGTTTCAGAATAAACAGGGGTCAAGCCTAAAAAGCCGTGTTTTTTTAAAGAAAATACGTTCCCCGCGCGCGCGTTTAAAGGGCATACGTACAATCCATACATATATACATACATATATACATATACCCGATTTTGCATTATCCACCCCTAATACTGTCTCGCTCGCTCGCCAATAAATAATATAGCGAAATCTCGATTGAGTTACCCCTGATAGTGTCTCGCTCGCTTCGCTCGCTCGCCAATAAACAAACATCCCCGATTCTCAATTGTGTTACCCCTGTAAGTGTCTCGCTCGCTACGCTCGCTCGCCAATTATTTTATTTATTTATTTTTTACTCAATTCATATAATACTTTTGCACAATCAATTAGATAAACAGTCAAAAAGTGATGGTTTCTGAGAAGGGACAGCTTCTCAACAATGGACAAAACTGGTGTTCCCATTTTGTCCTTTATTCGAAAGTTCGACTGTAGCTAGCTAGCTACCAGCAATGAAGCTACCCATTTTGCGCCGAAGCAATATAACTCTAGTAGCTTTTCTGCAAAATAATGAAATGTTGCATGCTCCTATTGCTACCTTCTCTATAGAAAAACTTCTATTAACGACCACACTGAGAAGCGACCGACCTCTCTGGAGGGACCAAATCATGTGTCCCCGATTACAACTCCGAAAAGCAACCACCTCTTATTTCCGACCAGCGACCAATTTTCTAGGTCCCAATTTGCCCCATTACGAGCAACCAAAGACCACAACCATTGAAAATTTGAGAGATTACTACACTACTTCTACAGTATCCAATTTTGTCTGGGACACGCTTAGTGCTCGCTGTAATTTTGATACTTCTATTTAATCTTCATCGGAACAAAAAGTGCAGGAAATAATATCCACAGGACAGCAAATGCTACTAGGAAAAATCACCTGGCTTGTTACCACAATAAACACTAATGTGGTTCACTGCCAATATCACCTTATTCTGGAAAAAAATTTACGGAGTAATTGCATATCCAATGGAAGCCCATCCTTATCAAATTAGATAAATGTGGTGGAGAAATAGCTAAGTTAGCTACCAGGCTATCAGGACCATTGAGATAACCAAATAAGACATACATCAATGAATTCAATTTTCCCTAATTCTTTATCACAAATAGTTACATTTACAAAAGAACCTCTGAGAAAAGACAACCTCTGAGAAAAGACAACCTCTGAGAAGAGAATAAAAGTCCCGTCCCCAATGTGATCATTATTCAGAGGTTTTACTGTATAATATTGCATTCAGTATTAAAAAATTGTCAAGCCTTCCAGTTGTCTCACAAAATACTACTAAAAGTGTACAAAATAAAAAAAGCAATTATCAAGTTCTGACAGGTGAGAAAGTTTCAAACTAATAAAAAAGCACTATGAGTTAATAATATAAAAGAATAAAAAAAAATAAAAGCAGTTATTGTTTGACCCGTACAAGTAATAAGAATTATTTCTTTATTCGTTTACACAGGTTTACAATAATATCTTGTGCATCTTTCCAATCTTCCTTCACCAAAATGGCCAGAAGATTTTCATAGGTGGGTGATGATTCCCTTGTCCTCCATATTTCCAGAGCTGCTTGCCTACTCACATACAATCTCAATAAATCCCTATCTCTTCTATATATAATGTTATCTACATTAACATCCTAACCTTTGTTCAACAGGATCATCATAACGTCGAGTTATGTCATCCACCTCAGTCATGGAGGTCAATCCAAACAGGTAAAACTTTGTTGTCCATTTAGAAGAGATCTTTGCTGCAATCTCACAAAAATGTTCTCCAGGTGGCAATTCTTTAGTTAAAATGGCAGGGTTAGAATCCATAATTTTCTTCACAGCTGTTTTGTATTTCTAAAATAAAGATCACATGAGTATCATCCATGTTAAATTATCTCCCCCATATTGATTAGAGTAATATAAAAACATTGTTCATTTATTTTTTAATGAGAACTGATCAAACTTTATTGCTAACATCTCAAGAGAAATCCATGACTATTAGCTAGTACTTGATAAATACGATATTTTCTTACCTTTGTTTAGATATCAACCAACAGTGAAATGCAGCATTTAAAGACAACTTACCAACACCTTGCCACTGTGATGAAACAGTGGTGTCAGAAGGCCCAATAAGGCATAACATTACGCTGTACTAAATATCCTCTTGAACCAGCAAGCTGTCTACACTTTTTTTAAATTTAAATTCTGTGGTATCATTACCGTGGAATATTCAATTAAAACTTTGATTCAAGTTTGAGTGGACAGACATAAACATTTAGATTACAGGCATTGTCACATATTGATGCATTACTATAACGTAGCTAGGTACTACCTAATACAAAGACCCAAAAAATAATTTATTGTGTGTAGTATCAATGTGTGCCTCCTGGAAGTCTATATGTAGCTCTTGCAATGCTGTCTTAATAAGAAAGTGTGGAAGAAACACTCACCTACCAGGTAATTTCAACACGGAACTTCAACTGCTAAACCACAGAGACTATAGCATAATTACCGCGGGCAGTTAGGCATGACAATAGGGGGCATTACCAACTATCGCTTATGATTGTACGGCCAATAAATAACTTGCTTTTTCTGAAATAATCAGTCCAAACTAAAAGGGACTTAAATGGTCGAGTGCAACATTAGATGCTTGTTTCAATCTTCGGGAGGCTTCCATTTCGAAATCCTCTTTTTGTTGTGTGACTGAATGACTTACTGATAGACAAACTAGTACTGTAATCCTCTTGCGCATGCATGCTGAGGGTTAATAATTAGAGCAGCAAAAAACTTATGATTTAAGCGTTCGCAATCACATTCAAACTTAACTTTTTGCTTACAAATTTTTTAAGAATTTCAAGGGGTCGAAGTAACTTCATGGGGGGTGGGAGGAAGCGAGCACCCTCCAGCTCTGCTAAAGGAACTCCTGATAATTAAAATATTAAATTAAAATGGAATGCTTGCAAGTCACTAAGATCAATGCAGCCCACAAAAATTAGTTACGTCTATAAAAAAAGTCCATGAAAAGGTAAAGAAAAAGGGTAAATCTGATATAGTTTGATCATCAATCATCTATAAATAATGTCATTGTATATACCTTAATGTGGTCTTCGTCTGTAAGAGATTCTGGAATCTTTAGTTCAATCTCTGTTTTCTCTGAAAACACAAGAGCACAAGAAAAGTGTTATGAAAAGAATAAGTAATGAGGGTCATCAAAAAGAGTAACTAATAATTCCTTCATTTACATAGCATTAAGTAGCTAATAATATATTTTTTTATTCGGTTGATGATGCTACCATTTGAACTCCAAAAACTAACACAATAAACTACATTCAGCAGCTTATTTTACATCAGTAATTATTAACATTTTAAAGTGCCAACAAATATATAAATTTAATACTATATACAAAGTAGTCAGCGATTATATTTAATTATAAGTGCATTTTGACACCAACAGTACGAGAGACTTTTCTGCTGAGACAGGTAGCAAGGAAATACTAATGATTTTATGTTATCACTGGGACTATATCCATAGATAACTATCACAGGCCGTCATCAAACTTGCTAGCATATCACAATTACTGCGGTGTGAAAATAACAAGAAATTTGCACAAAAGTCATTGAAGAGTAGGTTGGTAGCAGTGTAATGTTAGCTCATGAATATTCATAAGTTACTCACATTCAGCTTATTAAGGTCATAATTATACAACACTGGATTATATAATAAACAAATGTCTACTAAAAATGAGCCATCCTTGACTGTTAATCTGTATTAGCTTGATAAGAATTTCAATTGAAACAAAGTACACAGCTAAAAACGAAGTATGACTTACATACCAAAACTGGTATGATACTGCATGTCACCATTTGCATCCCAAAAGTTGGTGTGATACCCATACTTTTTTGCCATAGTATGTTTTACATACAAATTGTAACTGCTGCTGAATCTTAAAAGCTCGCCATTTTTAATTTCTTACCAGTTAAACCAAATGCTAGGGCAACTTGGAGACTTTTTAGGTCTCCTAAGCTTATGGGAGAGAGATTCATGCACCAACACTCAGCCAGGCAACTCTCAAGGCTACCCCCACAGCCCCACCAAGAACTGTAACTCTAAAGTGGTCAAATGCTTTGTAGAAAACTTTTTGGTAGGCCCCACCCACAAATTTATTCAATTGGAGAAAGCTGTTGTCTAGATAACTGAAGCGGTAGGCTGTCTACAAAATGACAAAAAATCATACTACTTGCAATTCACCATTATTTTTGGTTCACCTCAATGTAGGCGGTGCAGAAATCCCCAACCGCAATGGCGGGGAAGTATACTGCAAGTGCAGTAAAACCTATGAGACTGCTTACACATCAGCTGTGTGAGGGTGATCAGAATCAGCTGAAGAGAAGCCCAATAACTCCAAGGAATAAATGGGAAAAAAGAACAGAAATAATAGCAATTATAACACCATAGGCATTTTTGTAAGAAAAAGTTGCCTGGAATGAAGCAGACAAAGAAAGAGAGCTGTGTAATGCTAGAGCTGCAAGTCACAAAGAAGGCCAGGCTAGTACCATTGAAGGAAGCAGGATTATCAACCTGGAGAAACTTTAGCAGTCAGGAGTCAGCATAATTATTGGAAGAAAAACTGGAAAGTTTCTCTATGTGGGAGTTAGCAACAAGCATTGTAATCAGTGGCGTCATAACGGGTGCGGCCGAGTGGCCATGGCCGCACCAATATTTTAATAAAAAGGGGCATGTCTATTATTTTTTCTACTCTCTTTGCCAGAACTCATTCGAATTTGGGTGGTCGAAATTGAGCTGTCAAATGACTTCTGTCGGATTAGATAGCTAATATCAATCCTTTCAGTAGATTAGGAAACTCCAGACCAGCCTGGTCCTTGTTTACTATTCCAAAGTGATCTTTTAGAAAAGCAAAAGTAGTTCAGAAATCCTTCCAGCAATGTTGGCCTGCAAAATGGGCATTTTTGCTGCTAGGAGTCTTCCCATTCAGTAAATTGCCACACGTATTTGAAGAAAATAAAACTAAGACTGCCACTAAAGGCAGGCATTAGTAAGTTCTAATTTGGATTCTGTTTTTTTTTTTACACTCTACAAAATAGCTATAACTATAATTTTTATTTATTTGAATGAACCCATGATTGTTATAAAAATCATTTGCTTGTAATAAATAAAATATGGCTTGAACTGAATTGTTTGGTGTGATTTATTAGATATGGAGAGCATAGATTTAAACTCTTTGGTTCACTTGATAGAAAAACCACTGTATTGTCTATACTATTTATAAAATTCATTACTTGAAAAATTGAGTGGTACCATTGTTTGCTAGTTCTATTGCTGCTAAGCATGGTAACAATTTCAATCTGCTCATTCATCTTAGGATATATCTCAGCAAACTACACGGCAAGGTAACCGTGATCATGGCAAACGGTAAGCGATCAAAGGAAGTCATTGAGACCGCCCACAAATCTGAAGATCTGCTCACACTCGGAACAGTGCTTGAATGTACTTAAGAGTATGAAGCAATTGACCAAATCCTCTGTTACTTTTTTTTTCTTTTTTTTTTTAGCTAAAGGTGGTCAGCTCTTGCTACCCTGCTCTTCTCAGGACATTTGTCAACCATTCAGAACTTCATTAAATCCTCAAGAATTAGACATGCTTTGTACCTTACAAAAACACTTAGAACAATTTTTTTTATTTAGTGTTTTTTTCTCTAGAAGTTGTGCATTGTTTTGAAATAATTAAAATTGATAATCACATTAGTGATGAATCATAATAGGTATTTAGTAATATTGCTATAATTTTGAAATAATTTTGAAATAATTATAGTGGTACTATATGGGTCAGAATGAACCATTGCAGTATTTGGAAAGCACAAACTTGTCATGATTTTTTTAAATATAACTATTTGTGATTATTCTCATGTATGTGCTTTGTGATTGGGATCCATGACTCAAGCAGATAGAGCTGAATAAAGAAATGTTACAACAAAGAGTTGAGAAGAAAGAGAGCAGGAGAGGGAAACTGATGTAACTAAATCAAGTAGTAGAAGATGAAAAAAGATTTTATGGTAATGCATCCATTATTTTAAGTTATTTCATCAAGTGCCACTGTGAGGCAGGGCTCTTGCTGGTTTACTATAATTAGGAAAACAAAAAATTGTACTGAATGTAGTAAATAAACAATGGAGTATATTTAATTGTCTAATCTGAAAGCTTATTACTCAGTATATGTCTATTCGAAGCAAACAGGTCATCTGGCTGTATTCTATGGTAATTCCAAATAAAGTTTGAACCAGCTGGTGTTTTTTAGGAAGATCTATTAGGAGAATCTCAATCTGTGTATACATACTTACATACACTAGTGATGTGCTTGAGCACAAATGGCGAGCGAGCCTAAAGACTATACTATTGTTATATGAATGATTTTTTTACCGTCCATACATATATACAAATAAATAAATAAATAAATAAATAAACATCCCCGATTTTCGATTGTGTTACCCCTGTAAGTGTCTCGCTCGCTACGCTCGCTCGCCAATAATGTATAATATACATAAATAATTTGCTACTGAATAACTAAGGTCATAATATATTACTCTTTGTTATTCAGTAGCAAACTATCTTTACTCCATTAAAACTAAATTTAGGACTATAAAAAATGAAATATTCAAGTCAACATAGCTAACTGTGCTGATAATTGTCATTATGTTTATATCAAAATAAGCATGTCTAATTGTTGCCATTACGGTGTTTATTCTTACCGAATTATCAAGCAGCAAAAAAAATATTAATGTGAGTATTGAATCATTTTAATATGATATCATTTACAACAGAAGCTAATGAATAAACCTTTCTTCCTTGTTTACATAATTAGACTACTCCACTCATAGGGTTACCAATATAAAAATCAAAAAGGTGCAAACTACTTTAATAACCAACAATTAAATATCAATAGATTGCTAAATTTGCACAAGTACATGATATAAAATACTTACCGGAAGACTCAGGTTGAGATAAAATCTAACATATAAGAAGGCAATATCATTAGAAAAAAAGCATTATTATACCAAGCTAACAAGCTATAATACAAACCTTAGACAAAAGCTGATCTTTTCCAAAATTTTGTTTGCAACGAAAGCATTTTGTAAAAATCTTGGATGCGCATCCTTGACTAAATTTAACATACTGTAATATTTTCTCGCATGTGCTGCAAGTCCTTTTTGCGACTCCACCCACATATCTCAATCCTTCAAGGCGACTGTCACAGCATATACGTCCTAAATCTTCATGAAGTTGACACATTTCATCTTCAGCTTTTTCCGAACTAAAATTTTTAAAAATAATACTTACTTTTAGATACCTAATCAAAACAAGTGCAACTTACCCCACTACAGACACTTCCAGTAAATGCTCAAATTCTTTCCAAACAATTCTCCAAGTCTTTTCGGGTGAATCTAAAATGCACTCATTGCGAGAGAAAAAGTTCTCATAGTCACTTTTAGTTTCAATCAGCAATTTGCAAAGTAATCTGTGATATACTTCAGCTGGTAAAAAACCCTTGAAATCAAAGTAAAAAGTTAACCACAAGTCTTCGGGTATTTTTTCTCGCTCTTCTTCAGGAAACTTTTCTGGCAGCATACTAGGTACAAGAAAGTAATTGAATGTTTCATTTGTACCATTAAGGTCTTCATTATTTTCTGAATCTGAATCATTTCTCTCAGCTTTTTCGCTCTCACTTTGAACTTCGGTGCCATTTCCCCGTTTTTTGTTAAGAGGGAAAATGAGGCAATAAGCCTTCAACAGGAGACATAGTTGACGCAGAGTCATAACATTTTGGTCATCCAAAATATCTTTCCAACACTGTTCAAGCAAGATTAAATCAGCTTCCCCCATACGCTTTAGCTGCAAGACCAGGGTTTTGTCGACACCAAGACAATCAGACTTTAAATTGAAGGCCATAATCTTTTTCATTAGAGTAATTAACCATCGTGGTCTAACCACTACATTCCCCTTCAATTCTTCCAGTTCAGCATCACTTAGAAATAAATGAGGTAGTTGATCTAGATTGAATAAACAAAACAACAACAACCTAATCATCAAACTAAATAAACTTTCAATTTATGCTTACCGAGGCAAATAATTTTTCCTGAATCATGGAGAAATTTTATAGCTAAGGCTTGCTGTTCTTCAACAACAATTCGTGATGCATTGGCCATTTCTTTCATTTCCTGATCGGTCACAACTGGATTCAAGTTTGAAGTCACTTCAATTTTTTCCTTGAACTTAAGCCACTTAATTGGATACTCTTCCTTTAGAAAACTAAACGTACTAGATATACGTTCAATTTCAGCTTGAACACTTTTAGTTCCACTCTCAGCAAGGTATTCGATTTTTCTTTTAACAAAATCTATTGAATTTTCTACTGCAATAAAGCTATTTGGACAATAAAATTCTTCACTTTCATCTGCTGGAGAGGAAGTCCCTTTGCTTACCATAACTGTACTCACATGATTAACACATCTCTTGTCGTTTTCTATTTTATCACTAATAAATTCATCAACGCATTTCAACTGTGCATCCTTAACTTCATTTTTGTGAGTTCCAACTAAAATGATACGCCGATACTTTTTCATTTCTTTAGTTTCGTTAGCATCTGGTGGATAGATGTGAGCATTGATAGAGTGAACCCAATAAATCAATTCTTCCCAAACATTCTTAATACTCGTCCTGTCCTTGCAATTGGTGATGAATGCTACCATGTCAGGGAGTTTAAAGACAACCAAGTAGCACGCCCGTCTAGTAATAAAGCAATGGTGCATGGGGCGATATTCAGGTTGGCCGGCGAAGTCTAGAGCATTGAGAGTGAGCTTTTCTTGAGAGTCATGCTTGGTTCTTCCTTTGGCTACTCCTGCTATAATACTGCTATCTCTGCGGGTTATCTGCATTTCTCTTCGTCGTATGGACTCTTCTTTAGCAGGTTCCCTTGTTTGTCTCTCTCGAGGTTGATCTGGTATGATAGGCTTACTGGGTTGAGCAGGAGAATTTGGATGATCTGTCTCTTCCTTAGTTTTGGCAGCAACTTTTGGAACTTCGGGTTTTGGTTCTTGAGATGTTTTAGGTTTGTCTACAGTAGAGCTGACACTTTTAGGACGAGAAGTTCCTTTAATTGGCTGTAATGAAGGTCTTACAGCTGGAGTTGCACCAAGTGAAATACGTTCCCGTAATATTTCCATTAAGTGTTCAGTATCTGAACCAAGAGGGAAACGATCTAAATCAAGAGGGAAACGAACTGAAGGACTTGCAATAGGAGGTTCTAAACTCTTTTGTATCTCTTTGATAACTTGTAACAGTTCTTTTTCACTTGGTAAACTGCTTTTTGATTTCCCATCTTTTTTTTTTGGCATTCGCAGTCTTGTTTCTTCCCCTGCTGCCCTTGCAAACACTTCTCCAGTCGATACTTCTGTTTGATGCCATGTATTGCCACTTCTCTCTACAGCAATACTCCTTTCATCCACCATTGTATCAACTGTGTTATTGTCAATCCCTTCTGTCGATTTAAGATCTTCACGAAATTTTAATCCGACTAACTGACGGTAAAGGCTCGTCTTTCCCACTCCCGAGTCACCCAAAATGAGCATACCGCAATAAGGGATTCTCCTTTTGCCTTCTTCTAAAGCCTTTTCATAAGCTGCAACAGCTTCTGGGCCCAGTCTAGTGATCTCTGGAGGAATGGTGATTTCTATAGTCACAAGAAGTAATATATGTAATGAAACCTACCTTTACCAGCTACATGATTAAGCTCAAGTAACTATAATAGTGGGGCAGATTATTCCATATTTTGGCCCAATTGAACAAATGGTGATACAAGCACCAAACTTTGCATATAGATTCACTTTGGGTCACTGTCTACCCTTAGTGGAGAGGTGCAGGAAAGGGCTCAAAATTAAACGTGTTATAACATGCCTGCTCACAATTTGTGCTAACACAACATAGAAGCAGGTAAGAAAAGACAGACTGATATAACAACTTCAATGAAGAAATGAAAGAAAATGTACAGAAAGGATAGAGGCAGGAGAGATAGACAAAGGAGGAGAATGTAATCCACGAGTTGAAATGAGGAATAAGAAAAACTGGGTAGCTCAAGAAGAAAGAAAGCAGCAGAGAATAACCATGGATAAAGATACCTTATGCTACTGCACTCTTAATTTGTAAAAGTCAGTACATCAGAAGCCACGGTGTGGCAGGGTACTTGTGTAAATAAATGTCAAAAATATTCAAAATTCTACAACTATCTTTTTTTTTTTTTTGATGTTATTGATTTGTGGACAAAACTATTGGTTTCATATTACTGCATCATTGATCCATGCTCTTACCTTCTTCCACATCCTTTGGGTGCTTCCCCATCTAAATGCAATTAAATAAATATAATTATTAGTACAAATACAAGTATATCAAGATAGTGAGGTGATTCAGGCAACTAATTTGCTTAAAGATTCTGGCAATTGAAACGAATCATATTAAACCCTTACGAAATGGTGAATGCCACTAAACACATGTATCACAATAAATGCTGGAAGATATGAGCAAAAGTATGTGCTAAAAATATAGTTTTGTGAGGATGAAGACAATTTTAAAAAGTCACAGAAAAAAGACTGAAGTTTAGTGTATGAAACACATTGACATATCTATAAACAAAGTAACTATAAAAAAGCTCCTGCTCAGTGTGAAGACCATCTTCATATTACTTGCTTACTTTCGTTATTCTCTCTGCTGAAGTTTGACATTGGAAATCTTTCTTTAAATATAATAAAGTGCATTAAAATTGTAACCTGAAAGTGCTTCACTTGCTCACCACAAAAATCTGTTATTAGAAAACTTGCTTTCTTTACTCATATTTTACTTCTGAGTGACCAATGCTTTTATCATGTGTGCACATATTTATAGTAAAAGTGAAAAATTGTAGAGCATAATTTCACTGCAGTACTCGTTTTTAAAATGCTTGAATTAAATCTTCTGACTCTATTAAACTGATAGTTTTATTACTGCCTCTTTTATTGAAACGGTTCTGTTTGTTAATTCTACCTACATGTAATCTATATAATAATACCTGTGACCAACGACGACAACGACGTACGTATTCATGAATAATTCATGATCTAATAATCTAGAACGCACAGACGCACAATACTCGTGAACTCGTGCTAAATTACTGGGTAAAGCTAGAGCGCAGCGCAGAACTGAACTGGTTAGAACCAAATCCAGCACAAAATAAATGAATGGTAGGTGGGAGTGGCAGAAAAACAGGAGCGTGCTGAATTCCAGAGTAAACCAAGAATGCAGTTATAAAGAAGTGAAGGGGTTGGCTAAGATAGACTACCGGTAGACGAATTCTTTAGCTACCTAACCTGGTACAACGGTTACGTGGAAGAAGACGAAAGTGGCAGACACACCTGAGAGTGGGTAAAGTGTCGTCACGATCGGTAGCACGTGATTACTATAACTGCACAAAAAGCGGGTGGAACAGACAAGGATAGGCGGCGTAAGCTTAAAAAAGGAAGGTTAAAATGTGAAAGAGAAGGCAAAAGTGGTTAATCGGTGGAATCGACGAGGAAAGGTGGTGTGGTAAAAAAGAGAAACTACGAACGAGAAGGCAAAAAGGGAATCATTAATATTGTACTAATAAGCGGGTGGAATCGAATCGTCGAGTAATGGCAGCGTAAGTTTCAAAAAGAAAGGTGAAAGTAGAAAAGCAGAAGTTAAAAGTTTCACTTAGCCTAAGTCCACAATCATGATAGAAGGACAGAAAGATTCACAAGCAGGAGAGGTAGATAAAGGAGGAGAAAGGACTCCTTGATTCAAGAAGGAAGAGCTGAAAAAAAAGAAGGGTGGTACAATAATGAGATAGTTCAGGAATAAATAGAGCAGGAGAGTGAAACTGATTGCAACCTTAACCAACTGTAGCCATGAATAAAAGTAACTTATGCTGCTGCATTCTTACTGTGCAATATGTCAAGCGCTACTGTGTGGCGGGGTACTTGCTAGTATTCATAAATGCTATTAGATCTTAGACACACACATTGTAATAATCTAATTTAGATACTGACTTACATCATTGAGCTCAGCTTCCAAATTTATCTCTTTCCTGCCGCAAATGGCACTAATAAATTTAGCAACTGTTCTGTTTCCCTTTGCCATAGCAACATGAAGAATATTATTTCCCTATAAATAATAAAAACAACAACAACAAACAAATTAAAAACATGAAAATTGTCTTTTTTAACTTACTTACAAAAAAAAATCACTAACAAAATAATGTTGGAACTCATTAAGATATCAGGCTGTTTACATTTTTATGATACTTTCCAATTTATTGTAAATGAAATGCAAATTTTCATTTCCCCTCACATTGGAGTTCTGAGTGCAATGGTAGTTTATCCTAACTGACACATTATTTCCCACTCCAACTTGTACATTCATTAAACATTAATTTACCTCTTTATCCTGTATATTCAAGGGACAGCCTGACTCAACCAGGATCTCTGCTAGATCTTTATTATTGTGAATGGCAGCTAAGTGAAGTGCCGTGCTTCCTCGTATGCCATCTTGATGACACTTGGCAGTAATGTCTACCAAACCCTCCGTGTGGAGTTCGAGGAAATAGTTTACTATGTTTCGATCAGATTTGTAGTATTCACAAGCTACTAGGAATGGAGTGTATCCAGCCTAAATGAGAGTCATCAATAACAGTAATCACTACTATATCTGTAACATAATACGTACCTTAGAAAATTGCTCCAAAAATTCTTTGCTTTTTAATTCCTTGAATTCCTCTAACAACCACTTCACACCTGTGACATCTCCTTGGGTGCACATCTGATGCAAAACATTCCAGTCTTTCTAATAAATAAATAGAACATAGTGCAATATGGTAACAACTGGCATTAGGTATAAATTGTTCATAATAATAAATTATGAATTTAGAAAGGAATAAAATTAAATCTTATTGATCACTATTATTTGATTTATGCCAAATTGTAATTTACATATTATTGTTATGCATGCATGTAAAGAAATTATATTTCAGAAAGAAATAATTTAGTCTACACACATTCAACTCCATGTTAGACATCATTTCATTTACAGTGATGAAGAAAAAAAACTGTTTCTAAGACAAGCACTTATGTTACACACAAATTTCTATACCCCATATGAAAAATAATTGCAATTTTTTAATGTGAGTAAATAATTAATCCTGTGTCTAAATTAGTTGTTCTAGCATTTACTCACATATATTTATAATTAAAAATTGTTGATAGCACATATAAACTAGACTTTTCACTTACATAATCTTTAGACTTTAGTGCTGCTAACAAATCATTTCGCTTTTCACTGTGGACATCCCATAGTGGCCTCATTTTATGCAGCTGGCCTTCCCTTGCTGCTATGTGGTAAACATTTTGCTCCTTCTATAAAATGAATGAAAAAATCCACCTGTTATTAAAAATATTATTGGTCAATAAGACATAAAACACAAACTTTAGCATAATTAAAGGAATTAATCAATTAAATTCACAAAGTCACTCTTAGCTGAATTGCAATATATAGCCAGTTCTCATTGCACTAAATCTGATTGTAGGTGTGTGGAAAAGGATATATTGTATCAAGTTTTGAAACTTACAAAGTATGATATAAAATAATAGCAATAATAATAAAGAATAGCAAATAGAAAACACGAGACGTATGCATGAGGCCTGCTACAACTTGTTTGGTAAAACATAATTAATAATATTATTCATTTTCACCTGCTCAGTTCTGACTTACCCTATTTTTCACATTGCAGTTCAAATACTCGCACTCTACCAATCTTTTGACTACTTCCACATGGCCATGTTTTACAGCAAACATCAGAGGTGTCCAGCCCTACATAGAAAAACAACAACAACATAATAACAAAAACAAATTCTCTGGTAAATTTATGATTAGATTCGAAGAAAAAATCGGACTATTACTTTAATAATATATAATATTTATGTGTTCCTTTAAATGAATAGCTATTAGCTATCTAGTGCAGCTTGTTTTTTTGTTTTTTTTGTTTTTTGTTATTTTAGTTTAATGAAGAAGTGAGTTGGGTAGATTAAAACAGTGCTATTTCAACCAAGAGTCTAAACACAAGTTATTATAATATTTCATCTACAACATGTACTAATTATGAGCTGTGCACACTATTATTTGTCTGCCAATAATCATGTTTGTCGGACCTGGTGATTACTAAAATATTGACGGTTATCAGTTGCCATGGTAAAAATCTATTTCAACTTAGTATTCACCAAAAAAATATAGGTAGAGTTTAGCGTACAACCAGTTTAGTAATGATGAAATAACAAAAAAGTATCATCATTTTATAAAGAGAAAAGCAATAAAATTGGACATACTTTCACTAGCGTTACCATCGTAAGTGTGGTCACACACCACCTGGTTGTTATGCACGATTACTACTATTGTATATTTACAGGGCCTTCTCCACTACAACACAAGGACAAAGTACCTGCTGAAGCGCCGCTCACTAATTTTAGAGTGAATCTGGAGGAAATATCGGGTCCAGTTATGAAACTTTGTAGGACTTTTTTTTGGAGCAGTGCGGTAAGTTGGAGCTCTGTAATTTGGTGCACTACAAGCCAAGCTGATACTCTACTGCAAGAGAACGAGTTCTTCTCCATTTCAATATTAATTTATGATTTATCTGCAATTTTCTCTTTTTATAAGATATTGAAAATTTCAAGTTGTGGTGCAGTTCATTTTTTTAAGGTTTACCCGTGTGTAAATTTTTTTTTGTCGTTCTCATTATTAGATTCCAAGTAAAACTGATACCAAATTTGGAACTTTAATTCCACTCGCAATTCTTAAGAAATAGCCCCGCCTCCATGTCTTGTACTATTAGTAGGCGAGCAACTTTTTTTCAATTGATTTTATTGGTTCTAAAAAGTGCCCGCCTATATCAAGAGTAAACTAACATCAATACAACAATAACAAGAGAGTCAGAAGAGAGAGCAGTTTCTTGGAGATAGTCCGAGGTGAAGGTGGTATTAGATCTGCGCAGCTTGGGAAGTCTTTACTCCTCAGAAATGAAGCCTGCGAGGTCCATCCGATTGAGTTCAGATGCGCAGAGCCCGGACAATGGCTACAGGAGGAGAGGCAGCCTGTACACCTTGCCGCGTGAGCTCAGATGACATAGGAGTGTTGCTGTAAATTGCTATGAGACAACAAGAAGCTAAACTAAAGATAACACAACTTCGCGAAAGATACTTCTGCTACTACTGCACGATTAATTCTGCTCGTGTATTATGGAATGGTGGGGTATTGGCGGAAAATAAATTAATGTCTGGATCTACAGGCAGTGCGCATTGCTATGTGCGGCCACCCTCAAGCCCATTTCAGATGGTCACATATCTGCAACAGGGGTCAAACGGAGTGCTATAGGCTTATTCATTTTCTAGTTGCTAAATTCTGAGCTTCAGAACCTAATAATATAAAATAATTGCAGACAAACCAACGACAAAAGGTAAGTTTTCTGTAAGCCTTATTATTAAAGTCAGATATCGATGCTTTCGTTTCATTTTTAAATTAGGGCCGTAGGAACCGGTCCGGTTGGTCGGCTTTGGCCGGATCAAACTTTTTGATATGCCTTTTGCTAATGCGCATTGTAGTAGGACCCGCCCCCACTATAATTTATAGCCCACCTCTTCTCTCTCACTCTGATTTATCACCACGTGGGAACAGCTTTTTCTTTGGATTCCATGGTCATTTCCTCCAAACCACACCAGCCACTAAACTTCCAATTTCCAAAGCGTCGTTTTGGCGTGAAGAAAGTCGTGGAAAGGAGTTTCCTGCCTAGTTGGTTTGAAAAATAGCCTTTTTTACATTATGATGAGAGTAAGGATGTGGTGTTTTGTCACACCTGCATGCAGGGATTCAAGATGAAACTCATGAAGACTTAGTACTAGGGCTGATCCTGCTTTTGAAAGTTCTTAATAATACATTTAACCTGGCTTTTGGAAGTTTACTAAAAATGCTTCTAGTTCTATGTAAGACTTATATAAGTATGCCAGTTAGTCTTGCTTCATTCAATATACCAGTATTGTTTTTATTAATTTTCAGGTAATAAATAATAGCTAATACATTTAGCCTGGCTTTTGAAAGTATACTGAGAATGCTTCTAGTTTAATGTAAGGTATGCCTGTATGCTAATTAGTCTTTTTACTAAAAAGGTCTCTGGTTTTATGTAAGATTTATGTATTTATGCTAATTAGTCTTGCTTCAAGCTGTATACCAGTATGGATTTTATTATTTTTTTAGGTTATAAAAGGTTTCAGTAAATGGAAGGATGGTACAATTGGAATAAGAAAGCATGAGTATAGTGATTGCCATTCAGAGGCTGTAGAAGCAGTTATTACGCTTCCATCAGTTACCCATAATGTTGCTGAGACACTCTCTGAAGCCTTTGCCTCTTAGAAGAAAAAAACAGAGCTGCATTATTAAATATTATGCATGTAGTTAGATATCTTGCTAGGCAGGGTCTTTCGCTACGAGGTGACAGAGATAAAGAATCAGATAGCAACTTTATTAAACTGCTTAAATTCATGGCACACTTTGATCCAGTACTAGAAGAGTGGTTGAAAAGAAAAGACAATGTGTACACCAGTGCTATTATTCAAAATGAAATGATAAAGGAAAGCCCTCAAGTGAGCAAATCTCAAAGAGCAGCCTGTGAGCAAGGAGGTAGGAGGGGCAGCACAGGCCAAGATGGTGGCCAAAGATTGTGTGGCATTGAGTGGTTCATCTAGGTTAATAATCCTTGAATCAGGAAACGCAGCTACTCATTATGGCCAGGTACTAGAAGACAGAGCAAAAGAAGAATATAAGACAACAGCAACACCCAGGACTAGCTATTCTCGACTGTGGTCTTTTTATATCGAAAGATACACCATGGCTCGCTGCTACACCAGACGGATTGGTCACAGATCCTAGTGAAACTGAACATTCACTAGGCTTGGTAGAAATAAAAAACCCTTACAGTGCACGCAATCTTACTTTGGCTGAAGCAGCCGAAAAATCATCATTTTGCCTGAAAACAAAAGACAATAAATTAACATTAAAAACAAATCATGACTATTTTCACCAAATTCAGGCACAGCTATATTGTACGCATAGACAATGGTGCAGTTTTGTTGTTAGAACAGACATTGATCTCCATGTAGAGCGAATCTACAAGGATGTCTCATGGGAAAGAAACCTCAAGAAACTGGAAGATTTTTATTTCACTGCATTACTCCCAGAACTGGCATGTCCAAGAGATCATTGTGGGAGAATACGAGAGCCACTAAACTGCTAATATTTATCATTTATGTATATGACATAACCATTGCTATTCTATATAATAGTTCTTTCAATCCCCATTTCATTACTCACACTGAGAAAGCCATAGGCAACACCACAGGTGGGTAGTTAAACCACAGGTTACAACCACTACATGACAGCTGACCATATAATGATATTCATAACACATTCAGTAGCGTGGGTGAAACAGTATACCCTAACCTTTTGGACATTGATGAGCCTAAACTTCCAAGACGTCGTAAGACCGAAAAGACATGATGATGGCAATCACCCTGGTGATTTTCATGACACACCTGAAGCATATTACAGACAGATCTACTTTGAAGCTTTAGATTTAATTATAAATTGTACAGAAGAAAGGTTTGATCAGCCTGGCTACAGAGTGTTTCAGTCTATTGAGCTACTACTGGTGAAAACATGTAAGAAAGATTGTTTGGAATCCAGCAATGTTACAATATGGGATGCAAAAAATCACTTTAAGTCACTGTCACATGGCCACCTCATTTCACAAGTCAAAAGGCTCATGCAACTGCTTTTGGTAATGCCAGCAACGAATGCATCCTCTGAACGATCCTTCAGTGGATTGAAATGAGTCAAGACTTATCTTCGATCAACTATGTCGCAGGAACGTCTCAATTATTTAATCATTCTGTGCACTCAAGGAAAGGACTGATTTATTGGATATGAAAGTTACAGTGAATGAATTTATTTCTAATTCAGAACATCGCCGTAGTACACTTGTAAAATATTAATAAAGCTGTTCTATATCACTTTTAGTTATGTATTTCATTAATTATTCATCAATTCATAATCATTAGTTTAAATAATTCTATATTAAAAGCAGTTGTTACACTTGGACCACACCAACTTCCATGGGGTGTGGCTCAGCAATATAGCCACACCTACTTCCCGGCCTGACCAACAAAAATTGCTTACTACGGCTCTATTAATTACAGGAAATACTGCGACGACAACTGATGGTGTATATCCATAAATAATTCATGAGCTTACCTGGGGTTGGTAAAACGTCGCCATTACCTAAATGAAAGTGTGACCCGCTTATAGTTGACAAGAAAGTAAAAAAAAAAAAGACAGAGAAAAAAGTTGCATTTTGGGGCTGAAACCTGCGACTATCAGAGTCAGGCACTCTCACCATTACACAGTCGGGAACAGGAGAGGTAGACAGAGTAGGAGTTGAAAAGAGGAATATAAAAACTCTCAGGAAGAAAGAGAGCAGGAGAGACAAACCATGGATAAAACTACTTTATGCTATGATACTGCAGTCCTAGTTTACAGAAGTTAGTACATTAGGCACCACTGTGTGGTGGGCATTGTGCTGTGCTGGTGAGAGGGTTAAGAAGTTCTTTTACATGATCCCATCATTCTGTGATATATAAAAAATAAATTGTGCATGTATATACGAGAAGACAACATTAATGAAGCACCAAGGTTGTGAACCCCCAGAGTTACTATACACTATACAGCTAGCTATTTCAAAGACCAAAACAATAACTTATTTTTGGAGTAGTATCAATGTGACTAGTTCGCGCATGTCAATATATAAAGCTTGAGCAAGTCGATATGCAACTCGTGCAATGAAACTGTAGACATTAATGCTGTCTTGACAGAATTTTTGTTTCAACTTATTTTTTTCCCAAAAAATTCCAGTTGGCCGTACAATCATAAACGATTGTTGGTACGCCCCCTATAGTCACACCGTACTCACATGAGCAAATAATTTCTTTGCTTCCTGCGGTAGCTTTGCATTACATTATTCTCAGTGGTTTTCTGGCGTGCTTGGAGTTTACCATTGAAACTACTGGTGAGGTGAGTGTCAGTTATATGTTAAGCTTCTCTTATGACATTAAAGGGACATAAAATGTCCAGTGCAACATTTTGATGCTTGTTTCAATCTTCGGGAAGATGCTATTTTTAAGATCCATATGACAGAATGACTCACTGACTAACTGACAGACAGACACACAAACAAACCTGAAACCCTCTTGTGCATGCGGCCCTGAGGGTTAACAATAATCAAAACAAAGAAAAAACTTGTGAGTTTAAATCTTTAAATTATATATATATATATAATATATATATATATATATTAATGGGAAAAATCGCTGTTCAATTGAAATCGCACAGGGAAAGTGAAATAGCGCGTAACTAATTGAAATACCTCGGTAACTAAGTGGAAACTAAGTGAAATACCTCGGTAGTTAAGTGAAATAGTACGGGTAAGTGCGCACACATAGAGCGTTAACCTTGGAAACGTACAGTTCCAGTAGTTTCTAGTTGGAGACAATGTCCTTCTTTACCACAGAACCTCTACTCGTATTAGACGGAATGTTTTACAACAGATTAGGAGGAGTCATATGATGAAAAGAAAGTTCCAGCGGAAGCTAATCCTGAAATAAGGAGATAGTGACTGAACGATACAGTGTAGCTACAATTGCAAAAGACTTTTTTAAAAGCTGGCCTACTATTAGCGAGTGATAGCACGGGTAACCTGTGCTATTAGGGGTCAATAGCACTCGTAAAGCAAATGAAATAACACTCGGCTTCACCTCGTGCTATTTCAATCGTGTTACTCGTGCTATTAATCCTGAATAGCACAGTTACCCGTGCTATTACTCATACATATATATATTTATATATATTTTTTGTCCTAACAAGTCTTTACATAGTAAATTTAGCAGCATGCAAATATAGTATGACAGATTTGTAATAGCTGACTATAGAGACAATTATCAGAGATCACCATCTTATACAGCATGAACTAATCGTAGCCAATATACAAAACAAATACTTGATAAAGTTACCTTTGGCCTCAACTTGGCATTAATAAAGACTTGGCAATCATTTGATAACTTTTTCTTCTTTACAAAACGTTGCTGCTCCAATGATGCCTCCAACAAAAGATCCACCATTTCCAAATTGCCAGCAGTACATGCTATATGCAGTGCTGTAAGACCATCCTAGTAAAAAACAAACAAACATGTTAACTAAATCCAATGGGAAATAACATCTCTGGGGTACAACAATAACTATGTGGTGAGTACCTAGGTAAAGGAAGAGTCCGGGGATTTCCCCTTAAGTGCCTTCTTGACCAAAACTCAACCAAAGGTCATATTTATATGGCACTAGTGCCAACAGTATATAAATATCATATACATAGCCTCATAGGCTCCTTAATAGTATAATAAAACTTCTATTATTTCTTAGGCTTGCAGTCCTCCATCGCAATCCTTACTGATTCTATTTAATGAGAGAGGTTGGTACCACTGTAATGCATGTTGCATTATACATGATTTTAGCTAAATAGACAGAAATAAATACTACAATAAGCACATGGAGAACTACCTCATCGCACATGACTCGTGTTCATTTTGTATTGCAACCATAGATGCATCTCTTGCAGGAGTCCATTATTGTAAGGGGGGAAAATAAGAGCTTGCTCTATGTCAAGGGGGTCACCACTTTCATACATAATTAATAAGATGGAAGAGGAGATGGGCGGAAAAGGATTAGTTAAGAAAATCTTATAGAGAATGTGTGGCTAGTTAGTATATTAAGATGATATCATATTTGAACTAAAAATAACTAGAGGATGGCTTCCTTTTCATTATATATAATGGCTGTTAAAATTAGCAATATATGTAGCTACTTCCACTTCTTTTTTTATTATAATTTTCATTTCACTTATAAAATTTACAAAATGTTCAAGGGAGGCAAAATGAATCATGGCAGGGAAGGAGAAAGGTGTGAGGAGTGCTCTATCCCACCCTAAATGAATCCCTGCTACTGGAGCTCATTTTATTAGTATTGTCTGCTGAAGCCATACATAGAATATACTCACACGCTCTCTTCACTGACCTAACTTATGTCCTCACTGACCTAACTTATGTCCTCACTAAATCACTAATGTTCCAGACTGTGTGCACTACCTTGGAGAAATAGCAAGTGCAGGCACGCCTTCTTGCATATGTTACAATTAAGCTATTTGCCATTAAGAAATCTTTTCCAGCATATTTGAAGAAACAAGAGCACCATAATGGAGTACTAGCTAATCAGTTGTTGATGAACAAGGTTAACTATTGTACTACTACCAGACTGACCTTGTTTTTAAAAGCGACAGCAGCTTCTTCCTCGATGAGCGTTCTAGCCCACTCTGGGTTAATCAGCAAGGCTATCATAAGAGGTGAGTATTTCAGGTACTTCTCGTGCTCGCCCTCTAGTTTAAACTTATACTTTTCTGACAGGGCGTCATTCACTTGTTTAAAATCAAAATCGAGAAGTCCCGGGCCAGATTCTGCGGTACTTAAATAGTCCTTGAGTACTTTAATAGCCTGCATAGCAGAATCCTCAGATTTCCCTATTGTAGCCTGCACCAGGCTGAGCTGAAGTCTCAGCTTACTCTGCACCATTTTAACAGCCATTACTCACGAACTATATAACCCACCTTTGTTTAGCTCGTTCAAACGACCTTTACCATAAGCGGGTGTGTCTAGTTGTTTTGTAGGGGGGGAAGTTTCAAAAGCAGTAGTAATGAATATCATTAGTTCTTACAAATTATTAGCCAATGCAACACTGGTAAATGTCATTGAGTCGGTATAAACCCACCCACCTGCCAACAATTCTTTGTCGGCTCAAAAATTTAAAAATTGTAGTAAGAAAAGAACAAGTAATATGTCCCTCCATAGGATGTACTGCTGAATGTATTAATGCACAAGTGGCTATTTAGACTTTTCTTTACATTGTAGTACAAATGTATAGTAAAGTGGTCTACTCTATAAAGTACTACCACATAGCTACCCACTGATACAATGTACATGTATCATGAAGTAAACACCAAGTTTTTGATGAGATTTTAGAGTAACCATTGGTGCCATGGCTTGTTTGGATTTGCTATTCAGACCCCTTGTTGGTTGCAGATTGCACTCACCGATTACTGCTATTTTTCTGCCACACTCAGAATATTCATTTTAAAACAGCAGGGACATATATCATGTAAAGCCAGTGGCTACTCTGCCAACATTATTTTAGCCTAATTTGCATCTCAGGTCATTTCATTTGATAATTCTTCATTGATATGAGTCACAAACAACTTATCACAGTGGTCAACTACAGCCAGAACACAACACATAATGAATGTATTTCAAAACAATAAATCAGCTATAGAAGTAGCTATCATGCCAGTTAAAAGATGTACTATAACTCAACTAAGCTGTATGCAGCTAAGTTAGCTAATGTGGTTTATTATATAAATAGGTACTAATATCTTACAGGCTCTACCACAGCAGTGTTATTATTGGCGCTTCTTGATTTGTATCCTCATAAGTTTTTTTTCTCTGCTGTTTGGAACGCTCTATAAATAGTTATTCTGGTGAATCCAAATTAAGTATCAACAAGTTAACATCAGCTCATGCATTGAAAACTGCAGGTGTGAATGTTGTCTCTGTAAGAGAAGTTGTTGCTTAGTTAATAATACCCTTAAAGTGACATCAGTGAATCCTCATTAATAGTTACAAATATTATCTTTCCAGTGTGAATCTCCAATTCAAGTTTCAATTAAGTTTGCAGCAAAAACAAATCTAAAAAAACAACAACGGAAAAGCATGAAGCAAAAAATTCTTTGCTCATGTGTTTGCAATTTGGTAATGATAGGAGCATTACCCATACTACAATAGCTTATACAATGGATCTGGCCGAAACTAGACTAATTAAAAAAAAAAAACGAAACGAAAATTTTTTTGGCACATAAAAAGACTTTGTCCAGTAGATGAGTTTGATGCCACTGGCCAAATTATTCGTGATCTGTTTCTGGATTAACTGACTGATTGACAGGCAAGGTCCACAACCCTCCATGAAGTTGTTCACATTACACATTTATGGGACTACACCAACTAAAAGAAGCACAAGACTAGGATGTCATTCACAATGAACAACATAAGACTGAAGTTAAAACAAGATGAAATATTTGAGCACATGAGATGTAAGATTATAAGGGAACCTGAGATTGTCGGTACATACATTGAATCTAATTGAATGTGTGTAAGCACCCAGACAATACTATTCATTCAAATATAATAGTATGGCTCCTTTTTTACACTTTATTGTACATTTCCCTTTTAGTGGACTTATTATACAGTAGAACCTCCAAACTGAGGATAATGTGAGCCAGGCTTTCAGTTCACAAATCAGAGGTTGTTTGCTTTCAAAAATTGATGATAGGTTTTCCTACAAAGTTTTGTTACATTGCATTTTATATGCCTGTGGTGGTGGAACAGTCAGACAGAGGAGAATAAACAGGGTAGTAAAAGGAAGCCAAAGGCTCTCCAACCAATATTTCACCCACTATATGGCCAGCAACCAGAGACTGAAAGAAGGTAGCTGCCACCAGAATCTTACTATAGTCGGAGAGCCTTTGGCTTCCTTTTACTACCCTGTTTGTTCTCCTCTGTCTGACTGTCCCACCACAGGCATATAAAATGCAATGTAACAAACTTTGCAGGAAAACCTATCATCAATTTTTGAAAGCAAACAGCCACTGATTTGTGAACTGAAAGCCCGGCTCACATTATCCTCAGTTTGGAGGTTCTACTGTATAATAAGTCCACTAAAAGGGAAATGTACAATAAAGTGTAAAAAAGGAGCCATAATATTATATTTGAATGAATAGTAAGGTAAATTCCTACTATTTGTCTGGGTGTTTTTCTTTCAAGCAGAAAGCCTTTATGGTCTTACTACAGAGACAGCATTCACACCTGCAGTTTTCAATGCATGAAAATCAAGAAGAGCCAAAAATAACACTGCTGTGGTAGAGCCTGTAAGATATTAGTACCTATTTATATAATAAACCACATTAGCTAACTTAGCTGTACACAGCTTAGTTAAGTTATAGTGCAACTTTTAACTAGCATGATAGCTACTTCTATAGCTGATTTATTGTTTTGAAATACGTGTTCTGGCTGTAGTTGACCACTGTGATAAGTTGTTTGTGACTCATATCAATGAAGAATTATCAAATGAAATGACCAGAGATGCAAATTAGGCTAAAATAATGTTGGCAGAGTAGCCACTGGCTTTACATGATATATGTCTCTGCTGTTTTAAAATGAATGTTCTGAGTGAGGCAGAAAAATAGCAGTAATCGGTGAGTGCAATCTGCAACCAACAAGGGGTCTGAATAGCAAATCCAAGCAAGCCATGGCACCAATGGTTACTCTAAAATCTCATTAAAAACTTGGTGTTTACTTCATGATACATGTACATATTGTATCAGTGGGTAGCTATGTGGTAGTACTTTATAGAGTAGACCACTTTACTATACATTTGTACAATGTAAAGAAAAGTCTAAATAGCCACTTGAGTGAATACATTCAGCAGTACATCCTATGGAGTGACATATTACTTGTTCTTTTCTTACTACAATTTTATGTGCCGACAAAGGATTGTTGGCAGGTGGGCGGGTTTATACCGACTCAATGACATTTACCGTTGTTGCATTGGCTAATAAGTGGTAAGAACTAATAATATTCATTACATTGATTTTGAAACTTCCCATAGACACACCCGCTTATGGTATAGGTCGTTTGAACGAGCTAAACAAAGGAGCAGTTATATAGTTCGTGAGTAATGGCTGTTAAAATGGTGCAGAGTAAGCTGAGACTTCAGCTCAGTCTGGTGCAGGCTACAATAGGGAAATCTGAGGAGTCTGCTATGCAGGCTATTAAAGTACTCAAGGACTATTTAAGTACCGCAGAATCTGGCCCGGGACTTCTCGATTTTGATTTTGAACAAGTGAATGACGCCCTGTCAGAAAAGTATAAGTTTAAACTAGAAGGCGAGCACGAGAAGTACCTGAAATACTCACCTCTTATGATAGCCTTGCTGATTAACCCAGAGTGGGCTAGAATGCTCATCGAGGAAGAAGCTGCTGTCGCTTTTAAAAACAAGGTCAGTCTGGTAGTAGTACAATAGTTAACCTTGTTCATCAACAACTGATTAGCTAGTACTCCATTATGGTGCTCTTGTTTCTTCAAATATGCTGGAAAAGATTTCTTAATGGCAAATAGCTTAATTGTAGCATTTGCAAGATGGCGTGCCTGCACTCGTTATTTCTCCAAGGTGTTGCACACAGTCTGGAACATTAGAGATTTAGTGAGGACATAAGTTAGGTCAGTGAAGAGAGCGTGTGAGTATATTCTATGTATGGCTTCAGCAGTCAGTACTAATAAAATGAGCTCCAGTTAAAAGTGCTTGAGAAAAGCAGGGATTCGTTTAGGGTGGGATAGAGCACTCCTCAAACCTTTCTCCCTCCCTCCCACCTTTCTCCCTCCCTCCCATGATTCATTTTGCCTCCCTTGAACATTTTGTAAATTTTGTAAGTGAAATGAAAATCATAATAGAAGTGGAAGTAGCTATATTGCTGCTCTTCTTTCAATAATTCAGTCATTCTCGGCTGAAATAATAATTTAGCAGCCATTATATTATAGTGAAAAGGAAGTAGACCTCTAGTTATTTTTAGTTCAAATAATATGATGTCACCTTAATACACTAACTAGCCACACATTCTCTATAAAGATTTTCTTAACTAATCCTTTTCCGCCCATCTCCTCTTCCATCTTATTAATTATGTATTAAAGTGGTGACCCCTTGACAGAGCAAGCTCTTATTTGCCCCCCCCCCCCCCCCCCCCCCCCTGACTCCTGCAAGAGATGCATCTATGGTTGCAATACAAAATGAACATGAGTCATGTGCGATGAGGTAGTTCTCCATGTGCTTATTGTAGTATTTATTTCTGTCTATTTAGCTAAAATCATGTATAATGCAACATGCATTACAGTGGTACCAACCTCTCTCATTAAATAGAATCAGAAAGGATTGCGATGGAGGACTGCAAGCCTAAGAAATAATAGAAGTTTTATTATACTATTAAGGAGCCTATGAGGCTATGTATGACATTTATATACTGTTGGCACTAGTGCCATATAAATATAACCTTTGGTTGAGTTTTGGTCAGAAGGCACCTGAGGGGAAATCCCCGGACTCTTCCTTTACCTAGGCACTCACCACATAGTTATTGTTGTACCCCAGAGATGTTATTTCCCATTGCATTTATTTAACATGTTTTTGTTTACTAGGATGGTCTTACAGCACTGCATATAGCATGTAGTGCTGGCAATTTGGAAATGGTGGATCTTTTGTTGAAGACATCATTGGAGCAGCAACGTTTTGTAAAGAAGAAAAAGTTATCAAATGATTGCCAAGTCTTTATTAATGCCAAGTTGAGGCCTAAGGTAACTTTATCAAGTATTTGTTTTGTATATTGGCTGATTAGTTCATGCTGTATAAGATGGTGTCTCTATAGTCAGCTACTACAAATCTGTTCGCTAATAGTAGGCCAGCTTTTTGAAAAGTCTGCAATTGTAGCTACACTGTATTGTTCAGTCACTATCTCCTTATTTCAGGATTAGCTTCCACTGGAACTTTCTTTTCATCATACGACTCCTCCTAATCTGTTGTAAAACATTCCGTCTAATATGGGTAGAGGTTCTGTGGTAAAGAAGGACATTGTCTCTAACTAGAAACTACTGGAACTGTACGTTTCCAAGGTTAACACTATGCGTGCGCACTTACCCGTACTATTTCACTTAACTACCGAGGTATTTCACTTAGTTTCCACTTAGTTACCGAGGTATTTCAATTAGTTACGCGCTATTTCACTTTCCCTGTGAGATTTCAATTGAACAGCGATTTTTCCCATACATTTTTGAATGGGCAACTTACGCGCCGTACTATTAATATATATAATATATATGTATATAAAGATTTAAAACTCACACGTTTTTTCTTTGTTTTGATTATTGTTAACCCTCAGGGCCGCATGCACAAGAGGGTTTCAGGTTTGTTTGTCTGTCTGTCTATCAGTCAGTCAGTCATTCTGTCATATGGATCTTGAAAATGGCATCTTCCCGAAGATTGAAACAAGCATCAAAATGTTGCACTGGACATATTATGTCCCTTTAACGTCATAAGAGAAGCTTAACATATAAGTGACATTCACCTCACCAGTAGTTTCAATGGGAAACTCCAACCAGTGAGAATAATGTAATGCAAAGCTACCGTGGGAAGCAAAGAAATTATTTGCTCATGTGAGTACGGTGTGACTATAGGGGGCGTACCAACAATAGTTTATGATTGTACGGGCAACTGGAATTTTTTGGGAAAAAAATAAGTTGAAACAAAAATTCTGGCAAGACAGCATTAATGTCTACAGTTTCATTGCACGAGTTGCATATCAACTTGCTCAAGCTTTATATATTGACATGCGCGAACATACATTTTGGCATAGTCACATTGATACTACTCCAAAAATAAATTATTGTTTTGGTCTTTGAAATAGCTAGCTATAGTGTCTAGTAACTCTGGGGGTTCACAACCTTGGTGCTTCATTAATGTAGTCTTCTCAATATACATGCACAATTTATTTTTTATGTATCACAGAATGATGGGATCATTTAAAAGAACTTCTTAACCCTCTCACCAGCACAGTGCAATGCCCACCACACAGTGGCGCCTGATGTACTAACTTCTATAAACTAGGACTGCAGTAGCATAGCATAAAGTAGTTTTATCCATGGTTTCCCTCTCCTGCTCTCTTTCCTCCTGAGATTCCAGTTTTTATATTCCTCTTTTCAACTCCTCCTCTGTCTACCTCTCCTGTTCCCGACTGTGTAATGGTGAGAGTGCCCGACTCTCGCAGGTTTTAGCCCCAAAATGCAACTTTTTTCTCTGTCTTTTTTTTTTACTTTCTTGTCAACTATAAGCGGTCACACTTTCATTTAGGTAATGGCGACGTTTTACCAACCCAGGTAAGCTCATGAATTATTCATGGTATACACCATCAGTTGTCGTCGTCTGGCACACTGGCGTATTATTATAATTGGCGAGCGAGCGTAGCGAGCGAGACACTTACAGGGGTAACACAATCGAAAATCGGGGATGTTTGTTTATTGGCGAGCGAGCGAGACACTTACAGGGGTAACACAACTGAAAATCGGGGATGTTTATTTGTATATATGTTTGGACGTACGTATGTCATTTTGTACTTTGACCCTCGCATTTTTGTGTTATGTGGTCGACCCCGTCCCAACTTGCACTAAACAGAATCCTCTGGTTTATCGATCAGTACCCCTATCACCCTAGAAATTGAATTGTTTACCGTTTTGAATTCTTTTGCGGGTGCAGTTAAAACTTGAAAACTTAAGGGTGCCCTGCCACCGGAAACCGAGGCCCGTAACCGCAAATTGACTGTTTATGCTATGTCTTTATATTTCTTTTTCTGTGTACTGTGGGCTTACTTTGTTGTTACAGATGGAATGAGCACCAATAGAGGACTCCAGCAAGCCAAATTTGAAGAATGAAGACCCGTCTGGGACGGAGATACAGCTCTGCACACCGGCTACTATTCGGTGTTATTTCGAAGCGGCCGAAGGAACTAGCGTGCTCATTTTTTTTCCAGAGGTAGCTAGCGGGCTTCTTCGCAACATTACAGAGCCATATTTCTAATATCTATTTTCTTTTTTTGTAAATAGTAAAATTTTCGTGCCGTTTTACTCCTGCGTTATTCTAAAAAAAATCTCTCTGTAACTTTATTCTAAGGGGGGTATGCTGCTTGTGCGCAAAATTTGGATTCAATTCAATGATACAATTCCACGAAATATCGATTTATATTTTCAAGTTCACTACTGATTCGCTATTTTACCCCGCCCCCCATAACGTTGAGCTCCGCGAACGCGCAATTTATTGGTAAGAGCATAATCAATTGACTTGTGGTAGCTCTAAAAAGAGCCCATTTGTAAACAAAAATAAGAAATACAATAATGAGCCGTGAGATGGCCGTTGTAACTTTGCAAAAGGTTAGTCCCCGGAGCAGAAGTGACGGCGTATTCCCAATGTTGCTTGGAGTTGGTTGCTCATTAGTGAGAGCGGGGTAGTTCAGCACAAATTTCAGACTTGTAGGTGATATGGCTGAAGAATATAGCGGTAGCAATCCCGACAGAAAGAACTGAAGTGATGATGACGGAGTCTATACGCAGCCAAGTCTGAATACAAGGTTGGTGGAATAGTAGGAGCTGGTACCAGTCAGGATGGAGTTGGTCACCGTTGAGACAGAGTTTTAAGCTGCTCCAATGGCTTCACAAGTACAGCCTCACTCCGTACCCTGAAAGTATAATAGAAGGATGTTATTTGAGGTGACTGTTTCAGACTAGTACACTACAGTTATAAAGTTATAGCTCGGGACCCGTTTGTCCTCCCGCTTCGCGGTAATTTGGCGCCAAAGTTAATTGATCCGCGTATAAATTGAGTGCTGGCCACGCGTGAATAGATTGCATGCGAGGGTTGGGTTACGGGCGGTTCTGCGGTATTATACTGAATGATTAAACGACCACAGGTCCCGGTGGCAGGGCACCCTTAAGGGACTTCCATTTCTATTCGAGTTAGTGGCGGTGGTAAGTCAATGCGCTCTTTGTCATGGTTATAAGCCGTGCGCAACAGTATTGACTTTAACGTGTATTGTTTTGTTGTTGTTTTCCTTCAATTCAAGCAGTTGCAGAGAGTTGTTACTATGGCACTGAAATCCCTTTACCGTGTATGCGAAATTTAAAAACTGGACCTTATTTTCAGTAGCTTCAGTGTTAGAAGTCAAAATCATATAAAAATAGTATAGTCTTTAGGCTCGCTCGCCATTTGTGCTCAAGCACATCGTAAGTCAATGCGCTCTTTGTCATGGTTATAAGCCGTGGGCAACAGTATTGACTTGAAAATACATTGTCCACTAGACTACTGCGAATGTAAGTCTGTGTAGGTGCATGTCCAGTTGTGTCAAGGCATTGTGTATTACAACCACTACTTAGCTAAAGAATATCACAAAGAAAACTTTTAAATAACGTGTATTGTTTTGTTGTTGTTTTTTTCCTTCCAAGCAGTTGCAGAGAGTTGTTACTATGGCACTGAAATCCCTTTACCCTGTATGCTAAATTAAAAAACTGGACCTTATTTTTAGTAACTTCAGTTAGAAGTCAAAATCATTCATATAAAAATAGTATAGTCTTTAGGCTCGCTCGCCATTTGTGCTCAAGCACATCACTAGTATGTGACCGTCTACAGGAAAACCGGGCACAACGTGGCGTGCGTAAATATCGACAAAAGATCGATCGATTTCTTTAAAATGTATTGTTTCAAGCCGACGGAAGGGAACGGTTAGGTCTATTATAGTGGGAATGACTTAAGCTACGACGATAAAACTTGGAGAGTTCAATATCTGGACGCCGACAACTCTGTAAGTGCAAAAAAATTTTTTTCGAAGGGTGCCGCGTTGTGCCCGGTTTTCTAGTAGACGGTCACATATAGATATAACAATCCGTTTTTTTTGTATATACATTGCTGTGATGTAGTATTTCCTGTAATTAAAAGAGCCGTAGGAAGCAATTTTTAGTTGGTCAGGCCAGGAAGTAGGTGTGGCTATATTGCTGAGCCACACCCCAAGGTAGTTGATATGGTCTAAGTGTAACAACTGCTTTTAATATAGAATTATTTAAACTAATGATTATGAATTGATGAATAATTAATGAAATACATAACTAAAAGTGATATATAGAACAGATTTATTAATATTTTGCAAGTATACTATTGCGATGTTCTGAATTAGAAATAAATTCATTCACTATAACTTTCATATCCAATAAATCAGTCCTTTCCTTGAGTGTGTGCAGAATCATTAAATAATTGAGACGTTCCTGTGACATAGTTGATCTAAGATAATTCTTGACTCATTTCAATCCACTGAAAGATCGTTCAGAGGATGCATTCGTTGCTGGCATTACCAAAAGCAGTTGCATGAGCCTTTTGACTTGTGAAATGAGGGACAGCTGGCCATGTGACAGTGACTTAAAGTGATTTTTTGCATCCCATATTGTAACATTGCTGGTTTCCTTGTAATTTGCTCCCAGTATATTAAGCTGAGTTTTTAGGAGATCTTTGTTGAAATCATCATTGTATGTCTCACAAACAGTTGTTAGTTCTGATTCCAAACTCTTTCTTACATGTTTTCACCATTAGTAGCTCAATATACTGAAACACTCTGTAGCCAGTCTGGTAAAACCTTTCTTCTATACAATTTATAATTAAATCTAAAGCTTCGAAGTAGATCTGTCTGTAATATGCTTCAGGTGTGTCATGAAAATCACCAGGGTGAAATCAATCAATCAATGTCCAATTTGTTTGGTTTAATATTAATAGTCTTCCAAAAATGTTCAAAAGCTTCATCATTCGTTATTGAATTCAGAGTTGTAACTGTCATTTTAGCAATCTGTTGCCCTTCAGAAGCAGACATAGATTCATCCTGTAGTGTGCAGCTAAGATTGTCAGCATGATTCAAAATCAACTGACCAAAAGATTGCCAAAAAAGTACTCTAAAGTTATCATTTGACAGGCGACACCACGTATTCTTGTTCTTGTTTCACTATCTTTAACTACTTCAATAGCCTCCTCCCAGGTCTGCTGCAATGCTTCGAAATTGTTGGTAATACTTTCAAGGGACTCAGCCCTGACAGTCCAACGAGTTGGACATAGGATACGAATTCCTGGGCAGGCACTTGATGGAAGGTTATCTTTAACTTTCTGAAAAATATTTTCTCTCCTAGGGGAATACTTTATAAGTTTAGTAATTTCAAGTGTTAGCTCTATTACATCTTTCATGACTCTAGATTTCTTCAAAGTATCACATGCTGCCAAGTTTAGAGCATGCTCATAACAATGTATATAAAATGCTCTAGGCTCTAACTCCCTAATTCTTGTAGCAACTCCGCTTTTACTTCCTGACATAGCACTGGCACCGTCATAACATTGCCCATATAATTTTCCAATACTGAGGTTAAATCTTTGCAACAAATCTGTAATAATAAATGCAATACTAGCAGCATCAATGCTATCTGTGTGGTATAAGCCTAATAATTCTTCAAATACTTCAAAGTCATCCACAACCCAGCGCAAAAAAATTGTGACTTGTTCTTTATTTGATCAATCTGTCGTCTCATCAACCATAATGGTCAGAAATGGTGTTGACTGCAGAATGGAAGCAAGATCACGTAGAATGTGAAGGGCCATTATCTTTATCATTTCATTTTGAATAACAGCACTGGTGTACACATTGTCTTTTCTTTTCAACCACTCTTCTAATGGATCAAATTGTGCCATGAATTTAAGCAGCTTAACAAAGTTGCTATCTGATTCATCTCGTAGCGAAAGACCCTGCCTAGCAAGATATCTAACCACATGCATAACATTTTTATTCCAATCATGCCATCCTTCCAATCACTGAAACCTTTTATAACCTAAAAAATAATAAAAACCATACTGGTATACAGCATGAAGCAAGACTAATTAGCATAAATACATAAATCTTACATAAAACCAGAGGCCTTTTTAGTACAAAGACTAATTAGCATACAGGCATACCTTACTAGAAGCATTCTCAATAAACTTCCAAAAGCTAGGCTAAATGTATTAGCTATTATTTATTACCTGAAAATTAATAAAAACAATGCTGGTATATTGAATGAAGCAAGACTAACTGGCATACTTATATAAGTCTTACATAGAACTAGAAGCATTTTTAGTAAACTTCCAAAAGCCAGGTTAAATGTATTATTAAGAACTTTCAAAAGCAGGATCAGCCAGCCCTAGTACTAGTCTTCATGAGTTTCATCTTGAATCCCTGCATGCAGGTGTGACAAAACACCACATCCTTACTCTCATCATAATGTAAAAAAGGCCATTTTTCGAACCAACTAGGCTGGAAACTCCTTTCCACGACTTTCTTCACGCCATAACGATGCTTTGGAAATCGGAAGTTTAGTGGCTGGTGGATTGACCACGGAATCCTAAGAAAAAGTCATTTCCACGTGGCAATAAATCAGAGTGAGAGAGTAGAAGAGGTGGGCTATAAATTATAGTGGGGGCGGGTCCTACTACAATGCGCATGAGCAAAAGGCATCTCAAAAAGTTTGGTCCAGCCAAAACCGACCAACCGGACCGGTTCCTACGGCCCTGATTTAAAAATGAAACGAAAGCATCGATATTTGACTTTAATAATAGGGCTTCCAGAAAACTTACCTTTTGTTGTTGGTTGTCTGCAATTATTTTATATTATTAGGTTCTGAAGCTCAGAATTTAGCAACTAGAAAATGAATAAGCCTATAGCACTCCATTTGACCCCTGTTGCAGATATGTGACCATCATAAATGGGCTTGAGGGTGGCCGCACATAGCAATGCGCACTGCCTGTAGATCTAGACATTAATTTATTTCCCACCAATACCCCACCATTCGATAATAAGTGAGAAGAATCAATCGCGCAGTAGTAGCAGAAGTATACTTTGCGAAGTTGTGTTATCTTTAGTTTAGTTCTTGTTGTCTCATAGCCATTTACAGCAACACTCTTTTGTCGTCTGAGCTCACGCGGCAAGGTGCACCAGGCTGCCTCTCCTCCTGTAGCCATTGTCCGGGCTCTGCGCATCTGAACTCAATCGGATGGACCTCGCAGGCTTTATTTCTGAGGAGTGAAGACTTCCCAAGCTGCGCAGATCTAATACCTTCACCTCGGACTATCTCCAAGAAACTGCTCTCTCTTCTGACTCTCTTGTTATTGTTGTCTTGATGTTTGTTTACTCTTGATATAGGCGGGCACTTTTTAGAACCAATAAAATCAATTAAAAAAACAAAACAAAAAAAACAACAACAGCAAAACAAGCTGCGCTATAGATAGCTAATAGCTATTCATTTATAGAAACACATAAATATTATATATTATTAAAGTAATAGTCTGATTTTTTTCTTGGAATCTAATCATAAATTTACCAGAGAATTTGTTTTTGTTATTATGTTGTTGTTGTTGTTGTTTTTCTATGTAGGGCTGGACGCCTCTGATGTTTGCTGTAAAACATGGCCATGTGGAAGTAGTCAAAAGATTGGTAGAGTGCGAGTATTTGAACTGCAATGTGAAAAATAGGGTAAGTCCAGAACTGAGCAGTTGAAAATGAATAATATTATTAATTATGTTTTACCAAACAAGTTGTAGCAGGCCTCATGCATAAGTCTCGTGTTTTCTATTGCTATTCTTTATTATTATTGCTATTATTTTATATGTACATACTTCGTAAGTTTCAAAACTTGATACAATATATCCTGTTCCACACACCTACAATCAGATTTAGTGCAATGAGAACTGGCTATTTATTGCAATTCAGCTAAGAGTGACTTTGTGAATTTAATTGATTAATTCCTTTAATTATGCTAAGTTTGTGTTTTATATCTTATTGACCAATAATATTTTTAATAAAAGATGGATTTTTTCATTCATTTTATAGTTGGAGCAAAATGTTTACCACATAGCAGCAAGGGAAGGCCAGCTGCATAAAATGAAGCCATTATGGGATGTCCCCAGTGAAAAGCGAAATGATTTGTTAGCAGCACTAAAGTCTAAAGATTATGTAAGTGAAAAGTCTAGTTTATATGTGACCGTCTACGGGAAAATCGGGCACAACGCGGCGTGCGTAAATATCGAGAAAAGATCGATCGATTTCTTAAAAATGTATCGTTTCAAGCCGACGGAAGGGAATGGTTAGGTCTATTATAGCGGGAACGACTTAAGCTACGACGATAAAACTTGGAGAGCTCAATATCTGGACACCGACAACTCCGTAAGTGCAAAAAAAAATTTCGAAGGGTGCCGCGTTGTGCCTGGTTTTCCTATAGACGGTCACATATGTGCTATCAACAATTTTTAATTATATATGTGACTAAAAAATTGCAATTTTTTTCATATGGGGTATAAAAATTTGTGTGTAACATAAGTGCTTGTCTTAGGAACAGTTTTTTTTCTTCTTCACTATAAATGAAATGATGTCTAACATGGAGTTGAATGTGTGTAGACTGAAGTCTTTCTTTCTGAAATATAATTTCTTTACATGCATGCATAACAATAATATGTAATTACAATTTAGCGTAAATCAAATAGTAGTGATCAACAAGATTTAATTTTATTCCTTTTTAAATTCATAATTTATTATTATGAACAATTTGTACCTACCAGTTGTTACCATTATTACACTACGTTCTATTTATTTATTAGAAAGACTGGAATGTTTTGCATCAGATGTGCACCCAAGGAGATGTCACAGGTGTGAAGTGGTTGTTTGAGGAATTCAAGGAATTAAAAAGCAAAGAATTTTTGGAGCAATCCTCTAAGGTACGTATTATGTTACAGATATAGTAGTGATTACTGTTATTGATGACTCATTTAGGCTGGATACACTCCATTCCTAGTAGCTTGTGAATACTACAAATCTGATCGAAACATAGTCAACTATTTCCTCAAACTCCACAAGGAGGGTTTGGTAGACATTACTGTCAAGTGTCATCAAGATGGCATACGAGGAAGCACGGCACTTCACTTAGCTGCCATTCACAATAATAAAGATCTAGCAGAGATCCTGGTTGAGTCAGGCTGTCCCTTGAATATACAGGATAAAGAGGTAAATTAATGTTTTAATGAATGTACAAGTGGGAGTGGCAAAGAATGTGTCAGTTAGGATAAACGACCATTGCACTCAGAACTCCAATGTAAGGGGAAGAAATTTGCATTTCGTTTACAATAAATTGGAAAGTATCATAAAAATGTAAACAGCCTGATATCTTAGAATTGAGTTCCAACATTGTTTTGTTAGTGATTTTTTTTGTAAGGAAAGTTAAGAATGACATTTTTCTTGTTATTTATTTGTTTGTTGTTATTGTTTTTTACTACTTATAGGGAAATAATATTCTTCATGTTGCTATGGCAAAGGGAAACAGAACAGTTGCTAAATTTATTAGTGACATTTGCGGCAAGAAAGAGATAAATTTGGAGGCTGAGCTCAATGATGTAAGTCAGTATAGATTATTACAATGGTGTGTGTCTAAGATCTAATAGCATTTATGGATATTTCATGTAGGTAGTGAAATTATGCTCTACAAATTTTCACTTTTACTATAGATATGCGCACACATGATAATAGCATTGGTCGCTCAGAAGTAAAATAAGAATAAAAAAGCAAGTTTTCTAATAACAGACTTTTGTGGTGAGCAAGTGAAGCACTTTCAGGTTACAATTTTAATGCACCTTATTTTGTTTAAAGAAAGATTCCCTATGTCAAACTTCAGCAGAGAGAATAATGAAAGTAAGCAAGTAATACATGTATGAAGAATAGCTTCACACTGAGCAGGAGCTTTTTTATATGTTACTTTGTTTATAGGTAGGGTCAAGCTACAGTGTGTTTCATACACTAAACTTCAGTCTTTTTTCTGTGGCTTTTTTAAGTTTTCTTCATCCTCACAAAACTATATTTTTAGCACATGCTTTTGCTCATATCTTCCAGCATTTATTGTGATATGTGTTTGGTGGAATTCACCATTTCGTGAGTCAATTGCCAGCATTTTTAAGCAAATTAGTTTCCTGAATCACTTCACTATCTTGATATACTTGTATTTGTATTAATAATTATATTTATTTAATTGCATTTAGATGGGTAAGCACCCAAAGGATGTGGAAGAAGGTAAGAGCATGGGTCAATGATGCAGTAATATGAAAACAATAGTTTTGTCCACAAATTAATAACTTCAAAAAAACAAAAAAAAAAAATATATATATAGTTGTAGTGGATACATGTATATGAATACTTGAAGCAATTTCGAATATTTTTTGACATTTATTTACACAAGTACCCTGCCACACCGTCTGATGTACTGACTTTTACAAATTAAGAGTGCAGTAGCATAAGGTATCTTTATCCATGGTTTTTCTCTGCTGCTTTCTTTCTTCTTGAGCTCCCCAGTTTGTCTTATTCCTCCTTTCAACTCGTGGATTACATTCTCCTCCTTTGTCTATCTCTCCTGCCTCCATCCTTTCTGTACATTTTCTTTCATTTCTTCACTGAAGTGGTTATATCAGTCTGTCTTTTCTTACCTGCTTCTATTTTCTTGATGCTTGCGTTCTCCTGCTTCTCTGCCTTACTTATATCCATGATTTCTGGTTGATTATGGTTAGCTACTGTAGGTGAACACTCTTTCCCAATTCAGTTCAATGAATGATCAGCTTTTATAGAGTGAGACCTAGGGGGGGAAAAAAGAAAGAAAGAAACCGATACATGGTAATAAGGCACTCCAGGATTTTCAATACTGTCCGCTCCTGATTTTTAATGGTAACTGTGCATGCCTGTGAAGTTGATGGTCGCTGTTTTGAATCTGACACGGAGGTACTTCGTTTTTCTCTCTTTTTTTCTTGTCAACTATAGAGTGGGCATGAATTGACATTTTTCCCAGCCAGGTAATGGTGATGCTTTACCAGTTCTGCTCAGCTCATGAATTATTCATAAATACACACACTGTCATTGTTAGTCACCATTGTCGTCGTCTTTACTGACGCACATATTTGTAGATACCATTACATTATACGGGTTGTGTTAGCACAAATTGTGAGCAGGCATGTTATAACACATTTAATTTTGAGCCCTTTCCTGCACTTCTCCACTAAGGGTAGACAGTTTAGGAGACACTTACTACGGCTAAGACTAATTGCTGTTGATTTTTTCAGGATTCCTCCTCCTGAAAAAGAAAAAAGTGCTTAGTCACTTGAGCTTAGTCATGTAGCTGGTAAAGGTAGACTAGCTTTGGAATATACTGTGCATTGTTTGAAGGTTTGATAATTATGATACTTATGCAGTTCATTATAAAAAGTCAGTAATTAATTTCTCCTTAGGTATTATAACTAAAGAAATATTCTAGGAGATATGAGGCTTTAATCAGAATTTTAGGTAATTATGGTTTGACATACCTATTATATGTAAAAAATGATGCTGATTCCAAAAAAAGCAGTCTTATTGACCACAGGTAAGACAAAAAGCTATTTTTGGCACATTTTATGCCCATATTAGGTAAATAGGACAAAAAGCCACTTATGGCCTTTTTAATCGTTATCGCTGTCGTTCTCATCATCAGAAACGACCTCAGTATCATTTTCATTATCGTCGCTGTCATCACCATCATCATCATCATGAATTTTTCATATGAAATTTACTTATCTTTGACTGTCGTAGCTCATGACTTGGATCTGTGCTCTTTGTTATTCCTGCTTTTTCAAACAGATGCCTAACAATAGTGCTTCTAGCTGATCTAGTTACTGTCCAGCGTCTGGTTGCTCCTTGACTTTGATGAAAAGCTGTGATTCCTGTATGCCTTAAAGCTGCATCAGCATTGATCGTACTCTCTAGTGCTTGATCAACAGGTTGTCTGGCAAAAGAATTGGATGACAATCTCACAGACAAACCACCTTGTTCAAGTTGTTGCTTGATGCCAGGATGAGTGATGTCCATATTCAAGAGTCGGAAGCATGAACAAACATCAATGCAGCAACACTACAAAACAATTGTGAAACAATATTAGTCAGTTTAACTATAAATTAGTAAGAAAAATGCTTCATTACAGCGAATTGTCCCTCACTTACCTTCTCATTTGTCGTATTTTCTTTCTTTCACAGTGTATGTGATCTGTACCTAATTAATAGCATTGGATTATGCTTTACATTCAGTGATACTTTCATTACATATATTACTTCTTGTGACTATAGAAATCACCATTCCTCCAGAGATCACTAGACTGGGCGCAGAAGCTGTTGCAGCTTATGAAAAGGCTTTAGAAGAAGGCAAAAGGAAAATCCCTTATTGCAGTATGCTCATTTTGGGTGACTCGGGAGTGGGAAAGACGAGCCTTTACCGTCAGTTAGTCGGATTAAAATTTCGTGAAGATCTTAAATCGACAGAAGGGATTGACAATAACACAGTTGATACAATGGTGGATGAAAGGAGTATTGCTGTAGAGAGAAGCGGCAATACATGGCATCAAACAGAAGTATCGACTGGAGAAGTTTTTGCAAGGGCAGCAGGGGAAGAAACAAGACTGCGAATGCCAAAAAAAAAAGATGGGAAATCAAAAAGCAGTTTACCAAGTGAAAAAGAACTGTTACAAGTTATCAAAGAGATAAAAAAGAGTTTCAAACCTCCTATTGCAAGTCCTTCAGTTCGTTTCCCTCATGGTTCAGATACTGAACACTTAATAGAATATTTACAGGAACGTATTTCACTTGGTACAACTCCAGCTGTAAGACCTTCATTACAGCCAATTAAAGGAACTTCTCGTCCTAAAAGTGTCAGCTCTACTGTAGACAAACCTAAAACATCTCAAGAACCAAAGCTCGAAGTTCCAAAAGTTGCTGCCAAAACTAAGGAAGCGACAGATCATCCAAATTCTCCTGCTCAACCCAGTAAGCATATCGTACCAGATCAACCTCATGAGCCTCTTCAGGAGAGACAAACAAGGGAACCTGCTAAGAAAGAAGAGCCCAAACGACAAAGCGAAATGCAGATAACACGCAGAGATAGCAGTATTATAGCAGGAGTAGCCAAAGGAAGAACCAAGCATGACTCTCAAGAAAAGCTCACTCTCAATGCTCTAGACTTCGCCGGCCAACCTGAATATCGCCCCATGCACCATTGCTTTATTACTAGACGGGCGTGTTACTTGGTTGTCTTTAAACTCCCTGACATGGTAGCATTCATCCCAAATAAAGACAAGACCAGTATTAAGAATGTTTGGGAAGAATTGATTTATTGGGTTCACTCTATCAATGCTCACATCTATCCACCAGATGCTAACGAAACTGAAGAAATGAACAAGTATCGGCGTATCGTTTTAATTGGAACTCACAAAAATGATGTTAATGATGCACAGTTGAAATGCGTTGATGAATTTATTAGTGATAAAATAGAAAATGACAAGAGATGTGTTAATCATGTGAGTACATTTATGGCAAGCAAAGGGACTTCCTTTCCAGCAGATGAAAGTGAAGAACTTTATTGTCCAAATAGCTTTATTGCAGTAGAAAATTCAATAGATTTTGTTAAAAGAAAAATCGAATACCTTGCTGAGAGTGGAACTAAAAGTGTTCAAGCTGAAATTGAACATATGTCTAGTAAATTTAGTTTTCTAGAGGAAGAGTATCCAATTAAGTGGCTTAAGTTCAAGGAAAAAATTGAAGTGACTTCAAACTTGAATTCAGTTGTGACCGATCAGGAAATGAAAGAAATGGCCAATGCATCACGAATTGTTGTTGAAGAACAGCAAGCCTTAGCTATAAAATTTCTCCATGATTCAGGAAAAATTATTTGCCTCGGTAAGCTTAAATTGAAAGTTTATTTAGTTTGATGATTAGGTTGTTGTTGTTTTTTGTTTATTCAATCTAGATCAACTACCTAGTTTATTTCTAAGTGATGCTGAACTGGAAGAATTGAAGGGGAATGTAGTTGTTAGACCACGATGGTTGATTACTCTAATGAAAACGATTATGGCCTTAAATTTAAAGTCTAATTGTGATGGTGTCAACAAAAGCCTAGTCTTGCAGCTAAAGCTTACGGGGGAAGCTGATTTAATCTTGCTTGAACAGTGTTGGAAAGATATTTTGGATGACCAAAATGTTATGACTCTGCGTCAACTATGTCTCTTGTTGAAGGCATATTGCCTCATTTTCCCTCTTAACAAAAAACAGGGAAATGTCACTGAAGTTCAAAGTGAGAGCGAAAAAGCAGAGAGAAATGATTCAGCTTCAGAAAATAATAAAGACCTTAATGGTACAAATGAAGCATTCAATTACTTTCTTGTACCTAGTATGCTGCCAGAAAAGTTTCCTAAAAAGGAGCGAGAAAGAATACCCAAAGACTTGTGGTTAACCTTTTACTTTGACTTCAAGGGTTTCTTACCAGCTGAAGTATATCACAGATTACTTTGCAAATTGCTGATTGAAACTAAAGGTTACCCTGAAAACTCTTTCTCTCGCAACGAGTGCATTTTATATTCACGCAAAAAGACTTGGAGAATTGTTTGGAAAGAATTTGAGCATTTACTGGAAGTGTCTGTAGTCGGGTAAGTTGCACTTGTTTTGATTAGATATCTAAAAGTAAGTATTATTAAATTGTTTTTAGTTCGAAAAAAGCTGAAGATGAAATGTGTCAACTTCATGAAGATTTAGGACGTATATGCTGTGACAGTCGCCTTGAAGGATTGAGATATGTGGGTGGAGTCGCAAAAAGGACTTGCAGCAAATGCAAGGAAATAATAGAGTATGTTGAATTTAGTGAAGGAAGCGCATTCGAGAATTTTACAGAATGCTTTTGTTGCAAACAAAGTTTTGGAAAAGATGAGCTTTTGTCTGAGGTTTGTATTATAGCTTGTTAGCTTGGTATAATATTGCTTTTTTTATAATGGTATTTCTTTCTTGTATGTTAGATTTTATCTCAACCAGAGTCTTCCGGTAAGTATGTTTTATCATGTACTTGTACAAATTTAGCAATCTATTAATATTTAATTGTTGGTTATTGAAGTAGTTTGCACCTTTTTGATTTGTAAATTGGTAACCCTATGAACGGAGTAGTCTAATTATGTAAACAAAGGAAGAAAGGTTTCTGGTAGTTTATTTATTAGCTTTCATAGTAGATATAACTATAAATAGTCAAGACGTTTCAACCCGTAGGTCTTCATCAGTTGACAAAAAGCACAATACTAAGAAAGGTTTATTCATTAGCTTCAGTTGTAAATGAAATAAAAGCCATCTTGCCTTTAACAGAGTATTAGAAGTCATCACTATTGGAAGTTCATAGCTGCACTGAAAGAGTCTGACCTTATGCAAGTTGTTAGTGAACTGGAGGGAAGCTTGGCATCAGCATCCTCTGCCCAATCCAGTGAGTGGGATGTTTATGTAGCATTAAAATTCACTGCAAAAGCTTTGAAGATTAGATTGATCACCCTTCGACCACGTTCCTAACACAACCAGAAATTAGCAGAAAATATAAGTGTCCAGTGAATTCATAACTAAATACAATATCGGAACTGCTCCCCCCCCCCCACCTCAGTGTGACCCTCTTCGATTGTATTGGCAGCTTGTTCCGATAAAGTTACAGAAATTTTCGGGAGGATACTGAGATTATTATGGATGAAATAAACTTAAATTAATGCAGGGACCAGTGATAAAAAAATGAAGAAGGTTACAAAACCATTTAGGACAAAGTACATTGTCAAAGCTTTAAGCCTCTAAAAGTGAGAGGTTGTTTTTTTTTCGTGGCAATGTGGTTATTTATGGTTTTGGCCTGCACATGAATATAATTAATGTTAAGTAAAGGGTCCATGCTATTTTCTTGAGTGTGAATTTCACACTAAGTGTACAATCACACTAGGCAGAAAGTGTTAAGGACGCATAGATGGTGGGCATTCACACCACCAGTTTGGTGTGAATTTGGTGAGTTTTCACGCTATAAATTTTACAGTGTAGGTTTTTTTATAAATGTAATACGATTTTTAAGTCCAACTATATAGAAATAGATTTGGTTTTTCTTGATTACTAATGATTGATTTTTGACGTTAAAAATTTAATTGAGACATTTTTCAACAATTGATGTGTAAAGTCCATTTACCAAAGTTACTTTTCTAAAATTTTCCAATCCCAACTTTGATTTTGAATAACAAGATTGACTTTAGCTAAATGGAAGCTATAAATGATCAAAAAATATACTTTTTAAAATGAGATGACTATCCAAATTTGTATAATAAAAAATTATTCATATATTATTTGTTGAATAAAATATAATCTATCATTTATATTTAAAAATTTAAAGTAGTTATATAGGACGACTACTTTAACCCTCTTGCGCATGCGTGCCGAGGGTTAATTATTTATTTCATATATGGCAATAGAATGCAAAATCATTCCATTTAAGCCAATTCCATTAAAAAATGGTGTTATGCTTATTTCAAGTTTCTGTTGGCAACTATACAAAAAAGACTTGTATGAATGGATTTCTTGTCGCAAGTTTTTTAACAAACTATTTTTACAACCAACATAATATGCTGACGGTACACAATCACAGCCAGTTAATCTATGAAACATTGGAAGGTCATATAACTACTGAGGTCTCAAACAAGAACAAGTTTTGTGAGCTGCTAAATTCAGATCATATCTTTTTGTTCCTGATCAGTCAGATTTGAAAGGTTTTTATGTGCCTGTTTTTTTTGTCAGTATATGCCAAATTCACTCTCATCTAGAGCAGATCTGCATTCTCAAATTCACTAATCCCTCTGGCAACTTTAGGACCTGCAATTATTCACTGACAAAGTGTACTTGAGTAAGACCAACTGATTCTCCATCACTTTTGATGTAAACATTACTGCATAACAAGCCTCCTGAATACAAAGCAGCTGTAGCTGTAATTCTATCATGCATATCATATTTCCTTCAATCATGAAATGAGCACTGCCTATGACATTACCACCACGTTTCAACCACAAAATAATACTAGGGAATTCAGCTTTTTGCCCTGTGACACTCCTTCAAGTAAATCTTGGTACTTTTTATGTTGTGCCCTCCCCCCAATTAACAAATTATTCTTACACCTATGCAGTATATACAATATTGGGGTTGGAACTACTGCTGTATACACAGCATTGTGTGTTGTTATATGTGGCTATTGCTATCATTCCAGGATGTGAACGTAATCTGGATCAAATACTGACTGATGATGATTTACAAGAAGTGTATGAGGCTGTGTATGAAGCCAGAGACAAATGGTTCAACATGGGCATGGCACTGAAATTGAAAGTGGGAAGTCTTAATGCCATTAAGGCAGGATCAGGAGATGTTGATGAAAAATGTCTGAATATGCTGCAGGAATGGCTACACAATGGGACTAGCAAAACCTGGCGTGCAATTGCAGAAGTATTGGGAAGCAAAACAGTAGCCAGGGATGACTTAAAAGTCCAGATATTGTCCTAAACTTTTTTATTGTCTTTTTTCTTAATAAATAGTTTGTTGTTGTTTTTTTCTAAACATTTTTACACATATATAAGCCTGATGTGTTTTAGCAAAATAGCTACTGTCTATTTGCAAAAATGACCAAGGACTTCTTATTCGATATCTCCCCACAGACTGGATGCCAACTGCCAACCTAAGTGGTACAAATCAAAGTTCAATAATAGCTATCTAGCTATGCCACAATAACTGCATAAAATGCTTTAGCTATAACCTGACAAGAACTATATTATACATAGTTGTGTCTGAACCAACTAATGCCAGACTCACCTGTTGTCTTGCTTGCCAAGTAATATTTGAGGCTTACAACAATGGTTAATATTTTTGGACAGTATCTACTAGGGCTGTGCGATTATCCGATTATTTCCGATTAATCGAGTAAATGGACAAATTGAAGTGGGCGATGGGGATGCTGTCCAAAATCGATTAATTGGGAACAGCTGACCCTAGGGTGTAGGGCCGTAGGCAGCTGGTAGGGGGCAGCTGGTTAGCCAGCTGCCCCCTCCAGCTACTGTTAGGCTCTTCACCAGCTCTTGATGCAAATCCCTTAGCCTGGTGGAAGGAGCACAATCATCGCTTTCCTAACATTGCTAACATTGCTATAAAGTTATTGTGCATTCCTGCAACAAGTACGCCTTCTGAAAGGCTATTCTCCACAGCAGGGCAAATAATTAATTATAAAAGAGCTTGTTTGGACCCTGACAATGTTGACATGCTGTGTTTTTTAGCTGAAAACTTACCTTGATTTTTAATTACCATTACATATCATAATCAGCCGATTAATCGATTAATCGTGATTCTTTACTTTATGAAAATTGATAATTGCCAATACCCAATTATAGTAATAATCGCACAGCCCTAGTATCTACATAACCACAGACTCCTGTGTTGTCAGACTAAACTTGGAATCTCTATAATATAGACAAAGAAAGAGAGTATAAGAAATGAGTTAGAAGTTGCTTCATAGCTCATGCTTACGCTTATTCTGTATGTACATACACATGCACAATATCATCATTAAATATTGGCATACATTTGCAGTAGTCTGGTTAGAATTTAGAGGAGTGAGCTAATTATATTCTTCAATTTAACTTATCAGTTACACAGTTGAGCCAAGCAACTCGTCCAAGAGCTGCTCTTAAGTAAGTGCACACTGTCACAACACGGGAAGGGAGAACTGGGGCCAATAATACTGCAATTATTTTGGGAGCCCTGTCTAGGGTTTCAATTTGATGGTCTAAGTAACTGAAAATTGAGTGCAGTGGACACAACTTCCGAGCAAAGTGTTATGCACTTCACAACCGTGCCAAGGTTGTAAAACAGGGGCCTCTAGCTTGGTGGTATCCGAGCTCCCCCCTTCCTACTCTGTTATGTACGCGACGACCATTTTCACGAGTGTTGCTGTGTAGTACAGTCCAACGGTGGTAGTACAGTCCAACGGTAGTGGTACTGTACCTACGGCGCTTCAACCGTCGCTGCTAAGATTCGATACCTGTCGTCGGTAGAATTTATGTCCTAAAAAAAAGGAGAAGCTGGCTGAACTAAGCGGTTGAATGACAAAAAAAAAAGATGTCTTAAAAGATTGTGAGATTTATAAACTAACTTCTTTTTTTTTAACTTTATTTGTACGTTTTGACCTTCAGCTGCTTTGGAGAGTCTGATGTACGATGATTTTGACCCTAAATCTTATGCCACTTCAGTCATTCAGTCCCAGATAGTGGGGGAGACTCTGGAAAAGCTCACAGATGGAATTTCCTCTCTCAAGATGGAACTCAACAAACAAGTGACTTCGAGGACTTGCTGTCTCAAGTCACTGGAATAGAAGCTCTGGAAAGTAAGTAAACAGGCTAGAGGTTACGGGGAAGTAGTTGTATATATGAGATGTTGGGAGAGAAGTTTCAGAAGGAGGTGGCTGTGTCTTCCTCTCTGAACAGGTCAAATAGAGTTTTGTATTCTGTGCCATTAGGTGGTATCTTGCCCGAACTGCTTCTCAAGTGTGTTAGAGAGCAGGAGAAGGATACCCAGAGTTATGTGAAGTTTGAAAGTCCTGACTGTGATGAGATTCAGTCATGGGATAGGGAAAGTGTAAGTGATAATCAGAGTGGAGTGATAGGTTATTGTAAACATGTTGGTCCGAGTGTCACTGGTACTAGCATGTCTGTTGTGAGTAACATAAGTCCCGAAAGGATTGAGTCGAGTACGGCAGTTTTAGTTGGTGACGAGTTAGTCACTGATCCTGTAGTCAGTAGTAGCGTAAGTCCTGAACTCTGTTGTGTTGATAGTAAGGCAGCAGTTTCTGTGAGAGACGTGGTTGAGAGACCGTCTGAGGTGATTGTAAGTGTGGCGAGTAAGGCAGTCAAAATTGTGGAAGAGGTAGGAAAGAAGAAGGACACTTCGTTTGTTTAGCTATTAGCGGGTACACACACAAAAAAATATAGACAACAAACATATAATGACAGAGTTAGATCTGTACACCGACTTGGTACAACGACTCTATTGGTAGTGTTTCGATGACTACATAGATAGGCGGTCTCCTTCGAAGATGGGGTAGAATATTCTCAAGAGGTCGGACACCGCTGCCACCAAAAATGTGGGGGTTTGCCTTGGGGATTTTAATCTCCTCAGTTCCTCTGCAACAAGACTGGGCTCGTACTTTCTCCAATCCCGCTGTAATAGTTTAATTTTCGCCGCCACCAGAATCAGAGTATGACTTATGCCCAGCGTGCAGGTGAGTTCTATTCCTTTTACAAAATAGAAATAACACAAGCACATACACAGACACACAAGCAATGGTAATAGTTCTCACACCAAGACCAACACACGAGACTGACTGACTTCCACAACACGCACACTCAGTTTTATACTCCACGCACGAACACTGAAAAAACATACAATAGGTGTGGCACATGGACAGTGCCACACTTAGTAACTGACTTACAAAACTCAAACAACTAAAGTTCTAAAACACGCACAACATTGAACGGAACTTAATATAACGCACATCATAAACTTTACATTTGAATAAACACACAACATTACACGTATCATGAGATAAACAATCACATAGACATTCTATCTTCTTTTCTTCTCTTTGTCTTCTTCTGACTTCTTTTCTTTCTCCTTCCCTTCTGTCTCTTTCCCCACAGTTTACGATAGCCATTGTATAAATTTGTATATATCACCTTAGAGAAGTTTGTGTATAGGAATGGTCCAGACCACCTTCCCATACTCATCAGCAAAGGGTAACTAAATAAATAATATCTGTGGAATAGTACAGAATCCCAACACAAATACCTATACTAGTTTAATGGAATATGTTATGACATTATAATATAGGCTCATTCTTATGTTGCTTGTGCTAATCAAAGAAGGACCTCTGTCTGAAATATTCTTTATTGAACCAAAAAATCCATCCTATGTTTATAATTGCTTTAAAAAAGTTAGTTTTTTATATTTGTAGGTTATGACTGATTCACACTTTCGGTGAAGTCAGGTGACCAAATTGTTGATAGCTAAACCCTTTACCATTATTCTTCCATTTTGAAGTATTGCATGATAAAAAATGTCTTCAGGTAATGGGTTGGCTGACAGATTGACATCAATGCTATCATGCTGGAATAATTAAGTCAAGACTTGTGTGTTACAAAGAGTGAGAGAGTTATACTGCTTAACTATGTCAGTCTTAACATCAGCAGATTTTGAAGATGCAGCATGAGTATTGAAAGCTTCATCAGACAAAAGAACTCGATTTTAAGTACCTTTAATTAATGCACTGACTTAGTTTGCTTCGACTTCATAAGCCACTCCAGCTTCGTTATGGCTGACGTTCGTTTTAGAAATTCTTTGTTTGTTATGTTGGTATTCCTGCTCATACTGAAGCTTAGTTTATAACTCTGTTCTGTTTGAGTGTGGCTAAGGAGGATCTGGAAGCTATGCAACTTGTTGGGGTCACAAGTAGAGATGGGAGTCACGTTTTACTTTAGGTCCTAGGTCCTACATTGAGCGCATCACGTCGCGTCACCTTGGTCCTACATTGAGCGCATCGCGTCGCGTCACCTTACTATTAATCGGGTTCAGCTATAAGATTGATGGCGTAAAAGTGTAATTAGTGGAATTTCAATGATATTAAGTAAGATATAAGGGTTATATAGAACAAAAATTGGTTGATTAAAGTGGGTATTGTTCCTTTACATGTTCATACATTTTTAAAAAAGGATTATCATTTTTAAACTTTCTTCTCCACAAATATTCAGGTAAGTATGTGTCAAACAAGTCATCACTTGTGTTGTTCGGGGTGCGTAATGCCCCGAGCTCGCGGTGTATATGTGTTAGAGTTCGAAGGACCAGGTGATAAGATCCCAATGGCCTTGGGAATGTTACAAGCGCAGCCGCTGTCACCTATGGCAATTGCAGCCTTGCCAAATAACCCCTAAAGTGGCTAACTCCCCTAAACGTAAGAGGTTTGGGCTTTATACTTATCAACAAACATTACAAGAGATTACAATACATTAAATGTGAAGCACGTAGTCCAAACCTGTGGTGGGTCTGGGGACTACGTGTTGTGAATATGATTAGCACGAATATGATTAGTACAAGTGACGACCAAGTTCATATATGGGAATGTTTAATACAGAGTGTGATATATTATGATTGAGTTCTTAAGGTCCCTGTTCAGGCACCTGAACATACTGGGGGGGGGGGAAGAAGTAGTCGACACGTTTTCCGTATGGTCTGTTCAACTTGCTGGCTTCGAAGACTCTTCGCTGAGCAGTGGAATGACGAGATGAGTTGATCTCTTGTAGATCTTCCCACCACAGAGGAGCTCCACTACGCGAACAACACCGTCGTCACCTGGGAAGATATTAGTTATTCTTGCTAATGGCCAGTGTCTGTAGCCCAGAGAGTCTTCCTTGAGGAGAACAACGTCGTCCTTCTTGAAGACATGCTGAGTGGAGGTCCATTTCTGCCTGGTCTGGAGAGTGTGAAGATAGTGCTCCTTCCATGCTGTCCAAAGGTCGTTAGAAAGCCTCTGGGTGAGTTGCCAACGGCGGAGTGAGGAGAGTTTGACTTTGGATGAGACATCCGTAGGTAGAGCCTTGATAGGCCGGCCCACCAAGAAGTGTCCCGGAGTGAGGGCTAAATTGTCTGGATCCGTAGAGTCGATCTGGACGAGGGGTCTGGAGTTCAGAATACCTTCTATTTCGATGAGTATAGAGGAGAGCTCTTCAGTCCTGAGTTGATGCGGCTGGACGAGCTTCCTGAGAAGGAGCTTCATCTGTTTCACCGCAGCTTCCCATAAGCCACCTGCGTGAGGAGTTCTAGGAGGAGAGAAGTGCCACGTTATGCTATTCTGAGTTGTGAAGTGGGAGAGAGATGTCTTTGATCGTTTGAGTAGTTCTTGGATATGCAGAAGTTCTGCGTGAGCTCCAATGAAGTTCGAGCCATTGTCCGAATACATCGAAGCAGGGCATCCACGCCTGGAGCAGAATCTCCTTAGTGCGGCGAGGAATTCGTCCGTGGAGAGGCTGAGGCAAAGCTCAATGTGGATGGCCTTGGTGGCCATGCATATGAAGATGCAGGCGTAGCTCTTGACTCTAACCGGCTTCCTGGTGTATCCTTGCTTGGTAATGAAAGGTCCAGCGAAGTCTACACCAGTGTGAAGGAAGGGAGCAGCTGGAGTAGTTCTGACTTGGGGTAGGAGTCCCATGGGTTGAGTTGTGCCTTGTTGATACGCCCGTTGGCATTTAGTACAACGTCTGCTAAGTCCCTTAAGGTAATTCCTGATCCCGGGAATGTGGTAGGTGTCCTTCACTATAGCGAGCAAGGTGTTGGTTCCTGGGTGGAGGTATCTCTGATGCAGAGATGAGAGAAGTAGTCTGGTGAAGTTGGATTGAATAGAGAGTGGAATGATTCTTTTGTCTCGTGAAGGATCGTGTGGGTCTCTTACTCTAGTTGAGATGAGGAGGACACCACTGTCGCTGAGCGAAAGGTTATATTTCTTGAGGGTGTGACCCTTGGGGAGTTGTTTGCTCTTCTTGACTGCCTGAACGGCTTGAGGATAGCATTCCTGCTGGTTCATAGCGATGAGGTGGTCTACAGTCGCTTGGCATTCAGAAGTTGAGAGTGTGGAGGTCTTGATCCTTTGATCTGAAGGACAACTCGAGTTATGCAGATATCTTCTGCACCAGGAGAGAGTCCTGACCATGTGGTAAAAGTTGGAAAAGTTCTGCCATGGCCTTTCCTGGAGTTCTGGTACTGCAGCGAGTGTCACGGTCTTGATCTCAGGTATGACTTCAGGCAGATTGAATTGTGGAGGAGGCCATTCCTCTTGGGGAATGTTGAGCCATGGAGGTCCATTCCACCAGAGATTGGCGTCCAGGAGAGCGTTTGCGGGCATGCCTCTGCTTAACATATCAGCGGGGTTGGAGGCAGAAGAGACGTGGCTCCATCGAGCGTTGGGTATAAGGGTCTGGATTTGCCTGACGCGATTCCCTACAAAGGTATTGAGCGACGATGGTGACTTCCTCAGCCAACAGAGAACGATAGAGGAGTCAGTCCATGCCGTCATGGCCTCGATGTCCAGGAGGCTGGAGCAATACTTCAGTAGCTTCGCCAGAATGAGTGCCTCGGTGAGTTCAGCTCTCGGGATTGTAAGTTCCTTCAGTGGCAGTACTCGGGCCTTAGATAAGACTATGGAAGTCGTCGAGGAATTGTCGGAGAAGGTCTGTCGTAGGTAGACCACAGCTCCGTAGGCTTCTTGGGAGGCGTCTGCGAACCCATGCAAGTGGTGCGCTATAGCTGTTGCTGAAGATGTGGAATATCGTCGGGGTATGGAGTGTTGAGAGATGATGTCGAGCTGAGAGGTCCATGATTGCCATGACTCTTGGATTGAGGGTGGCGCTGGTTCATCCCAACCGACCTTGAGTTCCCAAAGTCTCCTGAGTAGAATCTTTCCAGTGACAGTGTATGGAGAGTAGAATCCTAGGAGATCATAGACCTTGCCTAAGTTGGAGGCGATACTACGTTTGGTGAACTCGATGTCTGATTGAACTGTAGGTGTGGAGACAGATAGGCTGTCTTGAGAGACGTTCCAGTGGAGTCCCAGTGCTTTGAGGGGTTTCTCAGCTGAGGAGATGAGAAGATCTGCCGTTTCCATGATTTCTGGAGGTATGGAGGATCTGAAGTCGTTACTACTCGAACGCCACTTCCTGAGAGTCATGCCTGCAAGTTTGAGGAGATCGCAGAGCTGTTCACGAAGGTGGATAGCTTCCTTGACCGTTTCGGCTCCTGCCAAGTAGTCGTCAACATAGAAGTGCTTTAGAACGGCATTACTGGCTTGAGGATATGAGGAGGAGTGTTGTTCGGCAAGGTGACGAATGACTTGTGTAGCCAAATAAGGCGATGATCTGACACCAAAGGTGAGCCTCTTCATCCTTAGGTCCTTGAGCTGGCCATGCTCGCCCCTTAGAAGGAATCGGTGGGCATCACGTTCGTCCTGGTGCAACTTGACTTCTCGGAACATTTTGCTGATGTCCGCAGAGAAGCCAATCGTATGTGTTCGGAACTTTATCAATATGTCCGTGAGCTGAGGGTAGAGGTTGGGGCCTTGCTTCAAGGTGTCGTTGAGCGATACTCCATTGCTAGTGGGAGCAGAGGCGTCGAACACCGGTCTGACCTTGGTGGTCGTTGAGGAGGCCTTAAACACGCCATGGACGGGCATGTAATAGTGAGGAGAGTCTCTATCAGCGTCCGGTACTTCTTCTGCGTGTTCTAGGTGGTGGTATTCTTCCAACGCAGCCTGAAATTCTGTCAGCTTTCCCTTCTTCTTTAGAGACTTCTCGTTTTGGTTGGAGCGTCGAACAGCTAAGTTTCGAGAGGCGCCCAAGAGTGGAGTTGGTGTGATTCGAGGAAGACAAACGACATATCTCCCGTCTTCATCACGTCGATGAGTATCGAGGAAGTGCTGGGTGACTTCTTCGTCCTCTACAGAGAGGTGTGCAGATTCTGGGGTTCTGTCTAGCTCCCAGAGTCGCGATAAATCGTCCTTGAGGGTGTCTTCGGACGTTTGAATCTGGAGCACGGAGGAGTTCTTAGGTTGGTACTCCAGAGGTCCTGTAACTGTCCAGCCGAAGAGTGTAGGCTGTGCGGCGACTTCAGACTCCAGACCCGTGGTAAGAGATCCTACGAGGCACTTGGTATAATCTACTCCTCCCAGAAGGATATCCAGCTTTCCCCCAAGGTGAGGGTCCGCCAAGGGCAGGCCTTGAATATGAGGCTCAGCCTTGATTTGTTCGATGTCCCTGGGAGAAGGAACCTCGGGCAAGCTTTTGACCACCTGAAGTTTGGTAGTCATGTACTTGTCCGGATAAAGTATAGACTTCAGTGTTATCTCGACGAAGTGGCGGCTGACTCCTCCTCCGCAGGCGCCCTTGATGTTCAAGCATCTGGGGTGTCTCTTGAGCTTGAGCTGAGTGGCTACAGTTTCTGTGACAAGGGAGGCCGAAGCTCCTGTGTCGAGAGCTATCCTGAGGTCGATCTCTCTGTCCTCATGCACTGCCTTAGCTATAGCTGTGTGGAGGAAGGAAATCTTAGGAGGTTCTTGCGTGGTCGAGGTCGAATTGGAGTCAGCTTCTCCAACGGCCATGAGATCGTTGGCAGACTTGTTGGACGAGGAGGTGCTCGTGGCGAAAGTCTTGGTCGAAGCTTGTTTGGATGGTCGGTGCAAGAGAGTATGATGTTTGGCGTCGCACTCTCTGCAAGTATAAGAGGATGTACAGTCTTGGGTGGAGTGACCGGTGGACAAGCAGTTGGTACAGCCGCGTTTGTCCTTGATAGATTTGAATCGCCTGTCTACATCGTATCCGAGAAAGACAGGGCACTTGTACAATCTGTGTTGCTCCTTACAGAGAGGGCACTCCATAGAGTTGCCCTTGGAGTAACGAGGAGCAGTGTTTCTCGATGGCAAGGCTGCAGGCTCGCCGCGGGACACTGGTACTAAGGCCTGAATGTTGCTTTCCAGAGGTTCCACAAACGCTTCTACTTCTTCCAGGGTGGGCACGGCGCTAGATGTCTTGAAAAACTTCGTCCATTCTTCTCTTAGGTTGTCATCGAACTGAGAGAGAGCCAGGGCTGCAGCTATTTGAGAAGCGTTGGTGCAACCCAGCTCCTTCATTGCCTGAAGGGGAAGTGTGTAGTTCTGTCGTAGCTTGGCAAACCCGTCCTGGTTGAAGTGGATCTTATCCTGGGTCATCATTTTCCTTACTAGGTGGGGAAAGACTTTCTTTGCTGAGCCGTAACGGCTCCTCAGAGCTTTGAGTGCGTTAGTGTAGCCCTTCTCCGAGGTAGCATGAGACTTGACGATCTGCTCTGCTTCGCTTCCCTGCATGGCTTTGAGGAGGAAGCATGCCTTCTCGCGTTCCGAATAGTCGTCTCCAGCCCTGTCGAGTGCAGCGGTAAACAGCTCACAGAAGTGGTGCCAGTCCAGTGGGTGACCAGAGAAGGTGGGTAGGTCCAGCCGTAGCTTGGTTCCCCGGTATGAAGCAGGCTTTTCTGTGTGAGAGGTTTCGAGCTCTGCACGCTCTTTCCTCTCGCGTCTCTTGGCACGGCCTTGACTGAGACATGCGGCAAGATCAGTCAGATGTTCCTTGCAGTTCCTTCTGAAGTCCTCGACGACGGGCGATGATGATGACGAACTGTCGTGTAGGAAGCTGTTGATTCGATGTCGTAATTTGGAGGCGTCTTTCTCGAACTCTCCTTCGGAGGGGTCGTAGTTCTCCTTGATGATGTGGACTTCGTCCTGGAGGGCTGTGGCCTCCGAGCAGAGGGTAAGAGTCTTCCTGAGTAACTTTACCCTGAGCATCAGCTCAGTGTTGACTTCGCTGAACTCCATGCCTTGATTGATTTCTCTGGCTAAGACTTCTTCCGTGGTGTCTTCGTCGTCTTCCAGTAGCTGCTCCAGTCTAGCTTGTAGGGCATTGAAGAGCTTGGATTCCTTTGCCAGGTCTTCCTTAAGCTGATCCAGAGTGGCAGCTCGGAGCTCGGTCCAATCGGCTGCTTCTAGGTCGGCTAATTTGTTGGTGATTCGCGTCAGACGTCCTTTGCGTGCGGAGCGTCTGAGCTTTACTGTCTCCATCGAGGCAATGGCTTTGATAGCTTGTAGTTCTTCCATGAGGGAATGTAGTTGATTGAGTAGATTCGAGGTGAACGAGTCGCAGTAGATGAGTAGTACGGCAACTTGACTGCTGAAAGCTTAAGAAGCTACGTTTCAACAGTCTGCGTAGGGTTGAGCAGAGTAGGTTGACTATGAGAGTCGATTGCTGGGCTGAGAGAACGAGCTTGAGGTGCTGCTTCTATGACCCGAGCTTGAGAGGTACCAATGAGTGGCGGTAGAGCAAGGTGCTCTTGGTTGAGAGATGAGGATAGTGGTGTTTGAAGGCAGCGGATAACTATGAGAGTTATACCCAACTGGCTCGACAAACGAGTAGACGAGAAGATGGCGACGGATGATCGTAGTGGTTTTCGATAGTCCAGCAGAGCTGTGCACTGATTTCTTCCACGGAGTAGGAATCCGGCTCGAAGGACCAATGTTCGGGGTGCGTAATGCCCCGAGCTCGCGGTGTATATGTGTTAGAGTTCGAAGGACCAGGTGATAAGATCCCAATGGCCTTCGGAATGTTACAAGCGCAGCCGCTGTCACCTATGGCAATTGCAGCCTTGCCAAATAACCCCTAAAGTGGCTAACTCCCCTAAACGTAAGAGGTTTGGGCTTTATACTTATCAACAAACATTACAAGAGATTACAATACATTAAATGTGAAGCACGTAGTCCAAACCTGTGGTGGGTCTGGGGACTACGTGTTGTGAATATGATTAGCACGAATATGATTAGTACAAGTGACGACCAAGTTCATATATGGGAATGTTTAATACAGAGTGTGATATATTATGATTGAGTTCTTAAGGTCCCTGTTCAGGCACCTGAACATGTGTTCATGACACCTCTTTTTCGCATCATGAATTTCACCTGTGACCAAGTTCCTTCAATAGTTTGAGTGTGTGCCCCAGTGGTTGGATCCACAAAATTTATTGAGTGGTTGACCGTCTGATGGCTCATTCCCAGAGATGTAATGAAAGAGTATGACCTCCACTCATCAGAAATAACTGTGGTGCCAGGTAAAATGTATTGCTGAATGTGGTAGTAGTAGGTTGCAGCGGTTCTATCTGGTACTTACCTCAACCATGAGCACATTGTTGGTTCCCCTTTCTACACCTCCAAACACCCAATGGCCATCTCTGTATCTTCCTCTGTTGTATTTTCTTCGTCCAAATTTGACTCATCAATTTCCACCACTTTTCCTACTCCTCCAATCTGCACTGGATGGTCTAGAAACCACTGTGCACATATGTCTCAATGGAAATTATACCAATCAACAATGGTCTTGGTGGAGTGTTCAGTCTGCTGTACAGCCATAGATACTGAAGCTTCACAAGCCCACCAGTAAGAAACTTCCACTATCTCATTCAGCTTCAAATGGCTACCAGAAAAAAAAACTCCCATCTCTTATGGAAATTACAGATTGGCATCCAGACTTGGGGCATCACCAGCAATAAGACCCCTTCTTGATGACAAAGTTGCATACACTGCCACACTTATTACAGTTAGCACTATTCTTTAATGCTCCAATTTCCTTTAACTAGACAATTGTTGCCTTCTCACTGTTTGTATAGTTTAAAACTAAATCTCTGAATTTAAGCATAGTTTGTTAGACCTTGTTATAAATAAAAAAAAAAATTGAACAACCACAACAGTAGTCAAGGTGATCGGCGCATATAGGCGCATGTTAGCACGTTCTGAGGGGCTGAGCGTGTGAACGTCGCGATGAGATCATAAGGTGACGCGACGCGATGTGCTCAATGTAGGACCTAAAGTAAAACGTGACCGAGATGGGTAATGTTTGAAAATGTATGCATGCAATATACCATCTAAATATACGGTATTTCCTAGATTACTCCGCGCCCTCGATTAGATCGCACCCTCAAATAAACCGCACCCCCTCAAATAGATTGCGCATCGTTTGTCTTACTGAAAGTAATAGTACCCGCCCTCGATCGAATAGACCGCGCAATTAACTAAATGATTGACGACCATTACCAAATTAACTAGTGGTGCGCTCGAATAGCGCAAATGCATGGTGAGCGAGTAAATATATGAGTATACGTAAAGATGATTTGTGAAGGAAATCGCTAAATAATAGCAATGATTAGGCATGAAAAGTTAACAATAACAGAATTACCTAAATAAACTTCGAAAGCAGTGGCAAAGAAGCGCAGCTTGACAAAGACTTCACAATTGTTTCAAGAAGAGAGTAGCTATAATTTTGGTTGAAACAAAGTTGCGTAGGGCAGTGCAGCAGGATTCTCCATGCTCGTTAATTGAAAAATACTGGAACTGTGAACGCTTTACCCAACTTACGTAATTAGAAGCGCGGGCGAAAATTTTTGACGTACGTATACATACCTAGTATCTGAAATCTCAATTGAACATGACTGAGAGTCAGCTTCGCTCGCTCGCTGAATTAAATTGATGATATTTACCCGATCGCATACTAAAAATTAAAATACCACTAGTGGTGCGCTCGAATAGCGCAAATGCATGGCGAGCGAGTAAATATATGAGTATAGGTAAAGATGATTTGTGAAGGAAATTGCTAAATAATAGCAATGATCAGGCATGAAGAGTTAACAATAACAGAATTACCTGAATAAACTTCGAAAGCAGTGGCAAAGAAGCGCAGCTTGACAAAGACTTCACAATTGTTTCAAGAAGAGAGTAGCTGTAAACTTTTTGGTTGAAACAAAGTTGCATAAGGCAGTGCAGTATGATTCTCCGCGCTCGTTTTAATTGAAAAATACTGGAACTGTGAACGCTTTACCTAACTTACGTAATTAGAAGCACGGGCGAAATATTTTGACGTACGTATACATACCTACATATATATCTGAAATCTCAATTGAACACGACTGATAGTCAGCTTCGCTCGCTTCGCTCACTCGCTGAATTATTGCATTGTAATTTGTACTGTAGTAACTGGTGTGTGCATTTTAGTTTTGGATGGACGAGGTACATATTTCAGATCCAGGCAGCAGTTTATCTACCAGGTTACCTATAAAAAAGAAAAAATTCTATGATACAGCATTTAAACCTCTCGTTCCTGAATTGTTTGGACGCGCGCGGAAAAATCTAATCTTTCACCGCGGAATAGAGCATTATCGTTTTATTTTTTTATCTCAATATAGCTATAAATAGTCCTTTCCACAACAGAAGCTTGCTAGTTTTCAAGAGAAAGACAAGAGAAAGACAAGCTTACATCGATCATCTTCTTGACTTCCATTGTCAGTATCAGAGTTGACGGGGTCTGGTCCACCAACCCTGATACAGGGCCTCCTATAGCCCTAGATGTCGTCTCCCTCCTCTCCGCTTGATCCTGAGTCGCTAGAGTCAGTAACAAGCAAGTCTAAAACTTCCACAGCACTGTAACTGGTAGACGCCATCTTTCCAAAACTGACTTCAAAAAAAAAATGTTTGCATAGTTACCTGGATCACACGACACGCTCACTTTTTTCCTATGATGTAATAAGCATTACCTAAGACTGTACGTAATGGGGAGGCCCCCAGTTGAACTGGCGATTATATAAAAAAAAAGAAGACAGTAAGTCAAACCGCAAAGTCTTGGTGGGCAAAGAAGCGGTTGTTTCAATGTGTTATGGAAGGCTACTGGGCTCAAGCAATTTTTCGCTGCTTCTACAAAGCTCTGGAGATGACTGGATCCATAAATGAAGCTGCTGTGAAGAAGATAACTTTTTTTAAATTCGACGGAGAACCGATGTTGTTGTTTTTTATCCGAGGAAGAAATAAACGCAACTGCTGTGAGGTACTGTCGAAGCAGTCCAGGCTGAAAGCTATTTTAGATGCTTCTCCAATGCATTGGGCACCTGTGTATGCAATCTGAAGGTTCTAGCTATAAAGTAACTATTTTTAAAAATTCGGAGAAGCCAACCGGTCTTCACCCGCTTATCGAGTATGCTGAAAAACATAACATTAGAGAGGCAGGCAGGGAGAGAGTAGTGTGAGGAAAAAGAGCATGTCAGTACACTACAGACAGATGTGGCCCTGATTCCTGGTGGCCTCACTAGTCAACTTGCAACCTGCTGATGTATCCTGGAATAAGCCATTCAAGGCTGCTTACTGTGAGCTATACAATCAGTGGATGTCCTCTGGAAACAAGTCCTACACTGCTGCTGGCAACATGAGAGCTCCTGATAAGAGTCTTTGTTTGGATTGGGTGATGAAGCAAGCTTGGAGTTCTGTAACTACAGAAGTGATTGTAAACTCTTCTTAGCCTGTGGCATATCTTCCAACACAGATGGCTCTCAGGATGGACCGATGCACTCCCTCAAACCTGGTCAAGTTGCGCACTCTACTGCCGACACTATAGAGAAGGAAACCGCCCGTCTCAGTCTTGCTACCGATGTTGAAGCAGACAACCCCTTTGCCGACCTTGATGCTGGTGTTCATGATGAGGAAGAGGACACGAAGAGTGCATGATAGACGATGAGTGACTGAGACATTTTACTAGCTTTAGCTGAACTAGGTAGCTATCAATTCATAGTATTTCTTGTTAATATCAGGCCCGTAGCAAGCAATTTTGGGGTGGTGCGGCTCCGGAAATGGGTGTGGTTAATAGTTTGTGGGTGTGGTTTGTCTATACTTTAGTTACAAGTTTGAACTTATTGCAGGTGGAAGTGGCTTAATCACTGAATTCACAAGTGGATACAGCAATAAAACCAGTAAAAAGGACCTCTAATTTTTAATATTATGAACATTACAATTATTTTCAAAATTTTTATTACAATAGATTGTTACATAAATGATTAAAGTTCTTAAAACAATAATGCTATGAACTTAAAACTTTGAAAAAATACTGCTACGGTGTTCGGATTCGTCTATAAATTCATTGACAATACACTTTAAATCTATTTCATCTGTTCTTGTTTTATGAATGTGAAGAAGAAGCATCAAATAATTAAGATGTTCTTGCTTCATAGTAGATCTTAAATACGTCTTTATGCGTCTCAAAGCATTAAAAGATCTTTCGGAGGATGCATTTGTAGCTGGCATCACCAAGATTAACTGCAGCAGACTATAGACTTGCGACATATGTGACAGTTGGCCAGGAGAGAAGGACAAAAAGTATTTTTTTATGTCAAAAATGTCAATTTTTTGAGGATGATTGTCGGTTTGGGTTGAACTAAAATGAGTATGGAAAACTTGAAGCTGAGTCTGAAGAATACTATGATTAAAATCATCTTTGTAGAACTGGCAAATTTCTGCAACTTCCTCTTCTGTATCCACGTAAGTACATGCTTTAAGAAGTAACGATTCCAGACGCTTATACTTTTCATACCCTGGTTGTTGAAATCTGTCTTCAATACAAGAAATAAGCAAGTCTACAGCTTCATAGTATGATTGCCGGTAAAATTATTTAATTTCAGAATGAAAATGATCTTCTGACTCGCCATCATCAAATCGCATGGGACGTTTACGTCTACGAGGTAAAGATGGCTTTTCAATGCCATTTTCCTCACTAAATTTTTCTACCTTCATCCAGAAAAGATCAAAACTCTCTTCATTTATAAGTCTCTTAATAACTCCAAAGTCATGTGAGCAAGTTTTTGTCCTTCAGCAGCAGAAAGAGATTTGTGTTGTAGGGTACTAAAGTTATCTGAATGTTAAAGCAACATCTCACCAAGAATATTACCAAAAATATAATCAAAAGAATTCATTATCTTTGAAACTCCATAAATCCTGCATTTTGTATCAGTATCCTTTACAACTTTAGCTGTCTCTTCCCATGTGAGCATTAAAGCTTTGAAATTATTTGTTATGCTTGCAAGAGCATCCGCTCTGACAGTCCAGCGTGTAGGACATATAGCACTCGTATACCACTTGTATCATCGAGACGTGCTTCCTTAATATTCTAAAAAATACCCTCTCTTCGTGGTGAATACTTCATTAGTTTAGCTATCTCCTGTGTTAAGTTGAGTGCATCCTTTACAATCTTCAATTTTTTCACAGTATCACTTGCTGCCAGATTTAAAGCATGGCCATAGCAATGGGTGAATAGTGCTCTTGGTTCAATGTCACTAATGCACTTGGCAACACCATTCTTACTCCCACTAGCACTTGCCCCATCATAACATTGTCCTCGTAATTTGTCAAAACTAATATTCATCCTCAAAAAAACATCTTTTATTGCTGAGACTAGCATTGCAGCATTAATAGATGGAACAGAATACAAACCCAAAAAATCCTCATGAACTTCAAGCTCATCAGTTATATAACGTATAAATATAGAAACTTGCTCAACATTGGAAGTATTTGCCGTTTCATCAGCCATTATTGTAATAAATGGGGAAGCATGAATATCTGTAGCTATTTTACGCATTATATTTATTCCCATAATCTTTCATCTGATTTTGAATATCTGCACTGGTATATACATTTTCTTTCCTTTTTAGCCATTGCGCTAAATTTGTATTGGTTTGTGCCTTCTCTTGCAACAATTGATGTAAATTGCTGTCACTTTCTCCTTTGTCACCTCGTAACGGTAACCCTTGTCGACACAATACCCTTACTGTGGAAAATATTTCAAGGAGAGCTGCAGATGCATTCCTTTTATGAATTTCTGACTCCTTAGATAGCATTGCTCCTATATTTCCAGGAAGCTGGAATTGTAGTCATCATTTGAACGACTTCACGATGGCAAGCACTGCCCATGTGGTTTTTGAAACCCCTTGTTCCATCTTTCCAATTACAGTAACCACGACTTATCTAAAAAAAAATTTAGTAGTTAAAATTTAGTTTTAAAAAGAAAAAAAAGCATAAGTTAAACAAGCCGTAACAGTTATTGTTAATACTACAACTTACAAAAGCTGGATCTAAATTATTGGTAGATAACATTTTTCTTTTTGCTGCAACCATGCAAGTATGACAGAAGACAACATCCTTCGCCTCATCGTAGTGTAAGAATGTCCAAATTTTAAACCAGTGCGATTGAAATGCTCTGGAAGTGTCTCCTTTTTTTCCAAATACTCTTTTAGGAAAATTATAATCCTTTGGCTAGTATGGTTTTTCAGGAACCTCCGCAGTTAGAGCACTCATCAGCTTCGAAGCCATACTATCTACACGGTACTGTTCTTGCGTGCGCGTGGCACCGGTGTAGCCGACCCTTACCTTACATGTCATTGTATTCCAAAGTGTAAATTAGAGTTGGGAAAAAAAGTGGTGCGGCCAAAGTCGCACCGGCCGCACCCTTTGCTACGGCCATGAATATTGTGACAAAATGACAAACAAAGACTGGGTGGGGCGCAATGAGCGGCGCAGCGGCAACCGCATGCACTCTATTTAAACAGGAAGTTGCAAAACTGACGGTGAAGGAAATAGACCGCGCCCTCGATTAGTCCGCGAACGGTTTGTAGGCTTGAAAAGAATAGACCGCGTGCGGTCTATTCGAGGAAATACGGTGGATGGAATTTTCAAATTACTGGAACCCAGAAATTGTCAGGTTCTCCAGATTTATTATTAACCATAATATGGTCACATGATTCATTTACTATTTCATATAGGATGGTATGGTATAAAAGATGTCTTCATCCTGTATCCTAGAAGTATAGAAGTATAAAACTTTTTCTCTCAACTACTCTTGTAACTCCTTATACATGGTAATGAGGTAAATTATTATAACAAATAAGCACTCAAGTCATTCCAAGTGAGTGTATACGGTAAGTCTATTCTTCGTGATTAGCATCGGGTTGATCTGAAGAAGTACAGGCACCCTAATATATTATTGAATTAATTCTTTATGATCAAGATTAATTGAGGTAGCTTGCCATTTGATTCTCTTAATCCATCTTTTAATGTGGCAAGATCAGACAAAGCCATTAGTAACCACGTCAACCATTCATAACAATGTTGTTATCACTAATCAACACTTGTCTCTGGGCTAAGGAGTAGTTAATCAACAAATAACTAAGAACATGCTACAGCTTTAAAAGATTAACAGTATGTTACAGCTAATCACACTCCTGTAAGAGTTTTCTATGATAAATATGACAATATTGTATTGTTGTGCTCCATTGTGGGAAATGGTCCAAATTAAGCTTCAGTGAATATCGGTCAAGATATGGCCAAATAAGATGGGAGCTGTATTATATGGTTTTATTGCAAAATTAAATGCACAATAACAACAACATTATGAATTGCACATAGGCATACAATTAAAATGTGAAATATGTTGAAATGCATTTTTTATATAGTTCAGTTATGGTTTAACATTGTACTCTCTGACTAAGAAATCCATCACTTTTCCAGAGATTATGTCAACTATTCTCTCACTGTCACTGCAATCTGAGAACTCCTTGGCATCATATCTACCATTGGTTATAACATCTATATAGAACACAAACTATTATGGGCTCTCTAGGAGAGACTCTCTTTAGCCCGCTACTCACTGTTCACTGGTTGATTGTTAAAAGGTTCTTATTGTGCACAGACTTGACAACTGACTACTACAAATCAATAATGAACATGACTCATGATAACACCCACCATATTACAGGAAGTATCTAAGAAAGTATGATCATACTAATTGACATAGAGTAAATGAGAGTTAATTGTGATAATTACTCGCAATACTACATATGTCATTTCATTTACTGTTGAAATCAACTCACCTGAGGGTGTCTTAAATGTGGTACTTTGTCAAAACTAGCCACAAATGATCAACTTGAAATTTTGAGATAAAATATTCTTTTTCAATAATTTTTTGAATACAGTGAATGTTAGTTTTCAGATTATTTCTGTAATAAATGTGGCCAGAAGTTGTAGTAACAATAATCTTAGAAGTGGTCAATCGATAATAATAATATTGAGCATAGCTGACATTGAAGGATAAGAATCCATTAGTGCTGACCTAGAGAATCCAACAACATTAACAAGTGAGTCAGCAATCATCATAATGCAGCTCTCACATGCACAATTGACTCATTTGTTCCCAACAGCGGATTAGACACTGACAATGTAACAGGAAGAGATGCCCTGTCATCAGCACCAGCTAAAGTCACACCTCCCTGTATCACTCCAAAAGGAACTGGAAACCCAAGAGTACAATTCTCTGGAATAGAGTGTACATGTCTTTAGCAAGGGAAGGCCATATATCTTTGTTATTACCTAGTGCTAATGCATTATGGTACATACCTTCTTGAGATTTACATTGACCAAAAACAAACAATAGCAATAGAAGAACATTTTTGAATTCAATGTGTATAATACATATACATGTATATTATATTAGTTCCATATACTTTGTATTTCACTAGTCATAAGATATTTACAAAATGCACAAACGTTTCAACCATTTTACAATGGTCATCATCAGTGTGTGGATGATAATAAATTGTCAAAACAATGTCCTGAGGAACTTGTTGTTATGACAGAGCTCAAATATATATATACATAATATGATATTCAAATCTAACTGTACATGTAGTAGTAATTAATTCATTGCTACTATAAGTATTGTGGAATGAACTGGAGACAAGAATAGGTAGTTCACTGTCACCAGAGTTAGGCTCCAAGGCTAATTTCCTAGCAAAGTATTCCAACCCATAAGGATATTACAGTCTATTAGGCTATTATTGATAGTTATGTTGAAGTTCAAGCAAGAGAGCTTCAGTTCAGCCACTGTATAATATATAGCCCAACTGTGACAATGAAATAGAAATACAAGTTAGGCTAAATACATGTTTAGTAAGCTGACAGTCACTATGGATGATGGGCCCAACAGAACAATGGATACTATGAGCGAGCTGACATAGAAATACAATAAGAGTTATGACTCTGAGTAATGTGGGGTTGTCCCCACAATTAGCTACAAATAAGGTTTCCTTTCTAAGGGAGCTGTCTCACACCAAAAGTGAAAAAATAAGTTGTTCGCATTTTGTAGTTGGTAAGTACGATTGTAGATGCCTACAAGTTTGTAAAAACGATGGCCTAACATAGGTCACATTTTGGGGATTAATTATCATACTGAAGTTTTCATTATAAAAATGTAACAATTGATAGGAAATAAACTACCAATGCTAATGAATAAAAAAAATTAATGAGGTTGGAAAAATTAGATCACTACTACATCAATGATTTCTTGAACTTGCAACATATCAGCTTTGCTACTGATACATCAGCAACCAAGCTGTTAACCTCTTTCTGCAGTCTGTATTTTTTCTTATCCAAAACATAAAGTTTTTCACTACAATTAAACTCTTAGTTTTTTTTAATGTTAAAAAAAAATTGAGCTGGCATGTTTTCTATACTATTTACATGTTACTCATTTATTACTACAGGAAGCAGTTCCAGTAGTGAGGACATTGAACTTAGTCTTCAAAACAAAATCAATTATTTTTTAGATATTCATTGCAAAATTACTATTACTATTACTATTATTGTTGTTCTTTGTTATTATTGTTATTATTATTATAATTGCCATTGATATTACTATATTAGATCCCGTTGCTATATTGTTACTAGGTGTACTAACTTAGTAAGTGTGCACTATTTTTTGCCTTTAGATATATGAACTGTGCATACTAACCACCCTTGGGGTATTGCTATTTTTGAGTTTTAGTTTAATAGAATAGGCATAAAGCGGGTTATGTGAGGCCAGGTTATGTGAGACCCGATATGGGACCAGCCCTAGTTGGATAACTCTCCTGCTGACCCCCAGGAATTTACCATAGCTAGCTGCTTAACTGCTTAAGGCAGAGCAGCCCAGGGTAGAGTTAGATCTGGAGATAACAGCTGGCAGCTACAATGCTAAAGTAAACTTGCCTGTGTGCTTCAATTGAATTTTAATTGAATTTTAATTTAGGGCCGGAAACACACCTGAAAATGCTGATAAACAAAGTTGCTAGTGGAAACTGGGCATGGGTGGCAGGTAAACCATGGGTGGCAGGTAAACGGGATCTAAAATAGTTAGAGCATGCGCTTAGGTACTGGTGAATTTAGTGCACAAAGCCATCAGGCCTACTGCCCTTGGGCTTCAGTGCACTAAATCCACCAGTACCTAAGCGCTTATGCTCTAACTATTACTTATTGTATAATCCTTTTCACTTCTTGATAGCATTAATTAAAATTATGTATAATTTATTTCTTAACTAGTAGCTATTCTTTTTTAAATGATTACTTCAACCCAATGTTCGATGACTCCTTGTTGAAGTCCTTCCCAGGGTCATTAAGGTTGAAGTGTCCATGGTAATTTTGTAAATACAAAATACATTACAAGACTAGAAACATCTTCTGTATCTAACTAATCTACTCTGTTACCAACACAACTGTTTATACCGAGAAACAAGTTATACTTGTCCAATTGTGATTGGTTAGTCTAGCAATTGCTGAGTTGTCGGACGTTGGAGTTCATCGCTGTCTCTTCTCACTTAAATCCCAGGGGTAATTTGGCGGTGGGAAGACCCCACAGTACTCACTTTTTTAATGCACTGAACTACATCATCACATTTCCATAATATTATATTTTTTGTGCTCTGTTTTAATTGATCTTCACTATGTAAATATAAAATGAGAAACCTGAACTTTGATGAATACCTATCAGTAGACAATCTGAGAAATGTAACTGGTTACTTGACAACAGTACAGATGCTCAAGCCAAATTGGTATGAAGTGGGAGTGGCACTAAGATCGTTGGGACTTTGGATGGATTTAACAAACTTCCAATAATCCACCTCATTAAAGTGATGGAGACCTGCTATAAGCAGATCCTTACACAACTGTACTGACATTGATTGATGGAATTTAGTCCACTAGACCTAATCTTGGTGAAAAGATAAAAAATACAACACGAGACTAATGTATATAGCTATATATATATATATGATATGTCACCAATGACTGTATTGACTATAAGTGCACATCAAGTGAAAGACTACAAATTCCAGACAAAGGATGATTTAGTTGGAATGAAGTCCTTTGTTTACATAGATTGAGTTACAAATTGCATACTTATGAACAAAATTACAATCATAAGGTGGAGCTACAGTTTTATTTATTCAATAAGGTTAATCTTAGCCTGTTCATTAGTTGAATATTGTTGTGCAGCTGCTATGTGATTAAAGCGACCTCTCTTGGCTTGGCATACAAAATTCACTTAAAAAGTATTTTTCTTGTCTAGACACAAATAGAATGGAAACCAGAGTTACAGAATATTTTTTGTTATTTTAGCTGTTGTACTATGTTTGAAGTAAATATTGAATTATGAGTAGCTACTGATGTTGGCTAATACAAATATTAATCGCAAAATTTATATGGGAATGATAATTCATCATGGGCAGAAATACAAGTACAGTACCACTCAACGGAATGTACAGTCATAAACAAGTATCAAGAGGTAGTGGTTAGACAATAGCTGGACTTCATTGTGTGTAATACACACTCACAGGTGGATAATGTCATCTGAGTATACACTTCTAGAATCAGTTCACTGTAGGTCATGTTGTTCAAGCTTCACTCCCAGCCTACAGCTCAACTATTCTAACTCATTACATAGTTCACACTCACAAGTACTTCATACTATATTCTACACAACTCTTCCCAGGAACTCAGAGAAAGCAGCCCATTATATACAGCCTAAGGGCTTAAATGCTCTTAGTTGGGATTTCAGGGATGATACTGAAGGTCAGATATAACTTGCTATTACCATTCATCTCCTGCCCAGTTACCATTTACCCTAACAAACTCATTCACATTGATTAGTAAGCACATTAATAGAGATAATGAAACCATCATTATTGCTGGAGAGGTTACTGTGTCCTTCCAGGATTTGAGTTCATCCTGGTCTATCACACCTGTGACCACAATAGTGGGCATGCCAAGCTGAAGTAATTCCCACTGTGGCGCCTGTGATAACCATCTCCTAACCACATCCTGCCACTCTAATTAATGAGAAAGTGCCCTCCCCCACACAGAGCATCAGCAGAGGTCACACAACCACAGCTAGACAACAGAAAGTTGTGCTGGTGCTCTCTAAAATAAGGACACAGAATGGCAACTGCATTGAAAGGCAGAGACACTCCTGAATACAAAGCTGTAAAACAGAAGTTTAACCAGATAGCTAAACTAAGCCAACACTCCTTGATAGGCCTTGCCACTGAACTCTTCGCCAATGGCCTCCTCAGACATTGAATATGGTGCAGCAAGAAATAAAAACCATCTTGCCTTTGACAGAGCATTAGAAGTCATCACTATTATTATGAACTTGATAGAGAGTGACACCTCCTACTTCAGCAAGTTCATAGCTGCACTGAAAGAGTCTGACCTTACACAAGCAGTTAGTGAACTGGAGGGAAGCTTGGCACCAGCATCCTCTGCCCAGTCCAGTAAGTGGGATGTTTATGTAGTATTAAAATTCACTGCAAAAACTTTGAAGATTAGATTGATCACCCTTCAACAACGTTCCTAATACACCAGAAACTAGCAGAAAATATAAGTGTCCAGTGAATTTATATAACAAAATACAGTATAGGAACTGCCCCCCCCCCCCCCCCCCCCCCCCCTCAGTGTGACCCTCTTCGATTGTATCAGCAGCTTGTTCCGATAAAGTTACAGAAATTTTCGGGAGGGTACTGAGATTATTATGGATGAAATAAACTTAAATTAATACTGGGACCAGTGATAAAAGAATGGAGAAAGTTACAAAGACAAAGTACATAGGTCAAAGCTTTAAGCCTCTAAAGGTGAGAGTTTTTTTTTTCGTGGCAATGTGGTTATTTTAGGCTTTTTTTATAAATGTAATAAGATTTTAAGTCCAACTATAGATATAGGTATACAAATAGATGTGGTCTTTCTTGATTACAAATGATTGATTTTTGACATTAAAAATTTAATTGAGACATTTTTCAAAAATTGATGTGTAAAGTCCATTTACGAAAGTTACTTTTCTAAAATTTTCCAATCCCAACTTTGATTTTGAATAACAAGATTGACTTTAGCTAAATGGAGGCTATAAATGATAAAAAAAATTACTTTTTAAAACGAGATGACTATCCAAATTTGTATAATAAAAAAAATATTCATATATTATTATTTGTTGAATAAAATATAATCTATCGTTTATATTTAAAAATTTTAAGAAGTAGTTAAATAGGATGACTACTTTAACCCTCTTGCGCATGCGTGCCGAGGGTTAATTACATATTTTATATAAAATGGCAATAGAATGCAAAATCATTCCATTTAAGCCAATTCCATTAAAAAATGGTGTTACGCTTATTTCAAGTTTCTGTTGGCAACTATACAAAAAAGACTTGTATAAATTGATTTCTTGTCGCAAGTTTTTTCACAAACTATTTTTACAACCAACATATATGCTGACGATACACAATCACAGCCAGTTAATCTATGAAACATTGGAAGGTCATATAACTACTGAGGTCTCAAACAACTACAAGTTTTGTGAGCTGCTAACTTCAGATCATACCTTTTGTTCCCAATCAGTCAGATTTGAAAGGTTTTTATGTGCTTGTTCTTTGGTCAGTATATGCCAAATTCACTCTCATTCTAGAGCAGATCTGCATTCTCAAATTCACTAATCCCCCCTCTGGCAACTTTAGGACCGGCAATCATTCACTGACAAAGTGTACTTGAGTAAGACCAACTGATTCTCCATCACTTTTGGTGACATTATTGGACTTTGCACTGTAAAATAGCCAGTCTTAAATTTCTGGGTGCTTATTATGTAATTCAATCGAATCCTCTGATTAATGGTTTACTATGCATTCTAGCATTAGATTAATATATTTTTGAAATTTCAGAGCCTTAGTTACCAGCTGTTAGATGAACTACTCGGTCTGGAGTTTAAAAGTAATAGCATTATCAACTAAATTACAAAATATTCATTATTACTTACACTAACTATTTAAAATATTGTATGCTATATAAATGAGAATACTTGAAAGGAATTATTAGATACTCTTTTTTACAAAGCTTTTTATTCTTTTCTTAACACTTTTCTTGTGATTGTGTATTTTCAGAGATGCAGCGGATGGAGGATGGAGTAAATATTCCAGAATCCTTGACAGAACGTGACCACATTGAGGTACACACATTGACTTAGAATAAATAATTGATGATATATGAAAATTCTTAATTTTTTTACTTTTTCATGCACATCAAATTATGAGATCATAGTTAATCAATATACAGTGTGGCATTTAATAGAAAGTTAGCACGACGTTAAGATATAAAAAATAATAATAAATTGAATAACGAGAAAATTTCCCAACAACTATATATTATATTGTTGCTTTGGTATTATAGATTTTGAATACCACCAAATATGTTGCCTAGCATCAAACTACAAAAAATTTAATTTTTTTTTATTTATTGAATTTTTATATAAATATTATAGAGTGATTGTTGTAAAATCACTTTAAATAACATAATCATAACTGGAAAAATGAAAACGTTACCATGAGCACAATTCATAAAACAGTTTGGTTAATCTGGTAGCATTGGAGTAACACTCATACTACAAAGTGATTTTAATATTCCTTTTGCCATGTCTCAATTTCCTGAGCTCTATATGATACTTGTATATAAAGACAACCTTTTGTTCTGGCTTAACATTGAATCTAATGTCAGCAGTCACTAAAAATATGTTAGATGTATTCTCTCTCTTTCACCGTCTTTTTTTAAACAATACAGAATTTAACAATATTGGGTCACTACCGGGAATCAAACTCCCGGTGACGACCAAATATTGTTAATTCTGTATTTTAAAAAAGCCTGTGGAAGAGAGAATACATCTAATGAGTAAAAGAAGGCTGAGAAAGAAATTGTGAAGTGATAAAAATATGTTGTCTGGAGCTTGTAGAGCATCTTCAAGGGATGCTACTTTTTTACAAATGCAGTAGCTTTAGTAAACTCATACACATCATTGTTGAACTCTTCGCCATCTTCCTCACCTCATTCAGCCTCAGAAAGCCTGATATCACTTAGCTTTCAACTCAGTCAACATTAAACTATGAAGCCATAACTGCTGTGTCAGCATACGGAATGTTCAATGTCACTAGAAAATATATGTAATAAAGCAAAGCTTTAGCTATGTTTTGATGTTTGATTGAAGTCGATAACATTAGCAGTTCAGTTTTATAATGTTTTGTGACCACGAGTAGTCCAGCTGCCATATGGCAGGTTACACAGGTGAAAGAGTTAAGTACTGCATTTCTCCTTGTGGGTGATATCAAATAAAGACAAGAAAACATTGAATTTATCAAGTACAAATAGTCATGGTTTATTCTTGGCATATTAGCAATGTTCATCAGTTTTTATTTAAAAAAATATGAATATGTTTTTAAATTACTCTGTAATCAAGGGGAGACATGATTTAATATAGATAATATTTATCTGATCATTTTTAGAAATATAAAATCGTTGCAAAGAAAATAGAGGCTTCTAACCCTGGCATTTTATCTGAAGAATTGTCATCCATAGAACATCGTTGTGAGATTGCGGCAAAGATCTCTTCTGACTGGACAACAAATTATTACCTGTTTAAATTGGCCTCCAAGACTGAGGTGGCCGACATAACTGGACGTTATGATGATCCTGTTGAACAAAGGTTAGGATGTTAGTGTAGAAGAAAATAATAACTAGATAGGGATTTATTGAGATTGTATGTGAGTAGGCAAGCAGCTCTGGAAGTATGGAAGAATAGAGAACCATCACCCACCTATGAAAAAATTCTAGCCATTTTGGTGAAGGGAGATTGGAAGAATGCACAAGATTATATTATTGTAAAACTTAGTGTAAAGAAATAATTCTCATTAATTGCAACGGTCAAACAATAACTGATTGTTGTTTTTATATTATTAACTCATAGCTAGTGCTCTTTTATTATGTACACTTTTAGTAATATTTGTGAGACAACTGAAAGGCTTGACAATTTATTAATACTGAATGTAATATAACTAAAGAATGTATGATCATGCAATACATCAATATCTTGCAGAAATGCTTATAGGATTAAGGTCTGTATGGCATCAAAATGCTTCAGATGCAGAATGGGTGTTTAGCTTTTAAAAAATCATAGAAGTCAGTGTGAGCCAAAATTTTTGCCCAAATAAGGTCGAATATGGCACCAAAATGCTTCAGCTGCAGAATAGGTTTGCTAGCTTTTTTAAAATCATAGAAGTCAGTGTGGCCGAAATGTTCTGCCCAAATTTACTGCAGCCATTATTCTAAAGCCATTTCAGAAGACCTCAAGAAACACTGCCGCCACGAGCTGCAGGAAAGTTTCCCAGGTCTGAACCATCTCCACAGCTGCAGCAGCCGACTAACTATGGAATAGAGTGTTTGCATAAAATACTATTCTCACATGATCCGTGGGAGTGGTGTAGCTACAACCTACGAACAGTGGAGATGGTTCTCAGTGTGGTATTGGCCGTGCTAAGAATTGTAAACGGAACAAGGACGTCAGGATCTACAGAACACCTAATGAAGTCACTACCGGAAGAGCCTGATACTCATGCTCTGAGCAACACTATTAGGTGTTACTTGGAATTAGACCCCTCAAGGAACTGTATTATTTATGTCTGAAACATGGAGTGGTTATGTTACTGACTAGAAGTTGTCTTAGTGTAATAACTTAGTATTCGTTAATAGCAATCTGTTTAATAACACCTTGACTAAGTTTTACTAAAAGTATTAAAATGCATCCAGAACACAACTGAGTACAAAGACACAAAACACAAATATATTTAAGGATCATGATCGACTGACTTGAGGTGTGAACCGGGTGTGACTACAAAAACGAAAGCATGATAACTACTACATCTGATAGCTAATGAGATACAGTCAGCAATGGCTGGGATATGTCTGCCACTACACTCAGTCATGTGGAATTCTTGACAAGTTATTGCCAGGAGATGTTGTATCAGCAGACCGGGGCTTGTTTGATGTGTCAGAGAGTGTTGGGACGATGCAGGCCAGGGTGCATATCCCAGCATTTACCCGGGTAAAAGCAAGTTATCAGCAATTGAAGTTGAAAGTACAAGGACTATTGCTAATATACATGTACATGCAGAACATGTTATTGGAGTTGTGCAGCAGAAATATCATTATTGAAGGGAATTTTACCCATAAAGTTTGTATAAAAAACAACAAAGAATCATCACATGTTGATAATATATTATGTGTATGTGTGTGCTGCGTAATGCATGTGACCTTTCGATTGATATATAGTGTTATTGTGATCTGTAAATGAATGTGATTGTTGTTCCTTTTGAATGATAATGTTATTGTTTTCTTGCTCTTCTAAACTTTGGCAGTAACTGGCAGTCATGACAGTATACTGTCAACCACTAGGAATAGACTTTATCTTGAGGCAGTCAATGTGAAACCATTTAATAGAATGACTGGAGTTGCCACAACATATCTCGTGGCATCCTCAGGTTCATTGCTAGCTATAACAATAAGTCTTCATCGTAGTTGAAGGTGCTAAAGCATGACGTGTTGCTATTTTCGTCCTATTCAGGGGTCACTCCTTGGTGATATAAGGACTGTGTAGAGACTTTGACATCAAAACTGCATTTAAGTAAGTATACGCGGTACAGAAAACGCGCAACAGAAAACTGGGTGTAGAGAACATGAGCGAAGGAGAAAACGTGGAGCAGAAAATGCGAACAACAACTGCGATGCCGATTGAACGCGCTGGTGCACCGAATTTTTTTTGCACGGATTTTGTCAGGGTTGGTATTTCATACCGGACCCCCCCCACACTCGATTAGTCGCTCTGTATACTGCTCCCAGTTATCTACGCCTAACTGGAATGCTCTCCACTTTGGGCGTCCCGCTCCGTCGCCGGTGATGTGCTCATAAATAATTCATGAGGCTATTTATTTACACCAAGTCGTTCACGTCATATCCTAAGCGCCACAGTCGATATTTCTTCACTCTTACCAGCTTTAACACAAGACAGAGTGACTGAATGAAAAATGATACACTGCGAGCCCCTTCAGAAGGCAATATATATAAACTACCTTATTGTCTGCTGGGAGACACTGTTTAGCGACAAGCAGAAATTGACGATGCACGTATCCATTGCCGGCCTGGCTGAGACCGCCAAACCAGCTGTGAACTCCCACGCATTCAGAGGTGCACTTTTGGTGCAAGACATTCAAGTTCAGCTCCATGTTTTTGGTGGGCGATATGTTCTTAGAGTTGTGGCTACCAGCTCCTCATCAGGTAAGGTGAGTCTTAATGTGAAAAGAAGAGTTTTTTAAAATAATCAGAACGACTGGCTTGCCTACTCTATTATTTACCATAGTTGGGATTCAGTGAAGAATACAATGGAGAGCCTAAGAGTTGCCATGAAATTTGTGTTGTTGCTTCAAATAACGGGTGTTTGTATTAGCTATAGCAGAACATCTTACAGCCACTAAATATTTATAGCCATGCCCCCTAGAAGAATTCTGTATTGTTAGAAAGTTCAATTTAAATTGAGCAACTCATTTCTTTCTCATATACAAAAAATTAAATAAATGAATAAAAACTTCCAAATCACTAGCACTTTGATTGATAACACAAATGTGTTCTTTTCCCTTCTAAAGTACATTCCTTGTGGGTTAACTATGAATGAAAAATAAACTACAATGACAGTCAATGTAAGTTCCTTATAGAATCTATTGATTGTTGCAGGTAAAACCTCCAAAATGCTTCAGTTATTTTCACATAGCTACTAAAAAATTAAGGTGAGATACTTGTTTGGAGGCACCTTTACAATGGTGATGAAGATAATAGTTCATGATATAACAATAATAATATTTTTGTCACTTTGTTTTTACTGGAAGTTCAATGTCAGATGTGCTATATATATACTGACACCATCTAGTTTGATTTCATCATCAGAACTGAAGAAGTTATATTCCATATTGCAAGAATATATGGAGACAGAATGTAGTGGGATAGCAAACTGAAACTGTTACACTTGTTTTATTTTGATATTTATTGACAAAATTGACCAAATATCAATAGGAAAAAAAAGACAAAACAGTTCTTGCAGCAATCATCATTAGTCTCAGCACACATTATTCGGATGAAGTTTAAAATACATGATTATGTAGCTATTGGGTTGCTGTCTGCTGTGAAGCCACCCACACACCAGCCAGGCGTACATGTATCTCACATTATGTTCACTAAACCACAGTTACAAGGCTGACAACAAACCACTAACCACTGGCCGGGTGTAAGATTATTGTTGTAACTTCAACAAAGCATCAAATTGTTAAAAAACAACAACTGAGTTTACATTCTTTTGTTTCTGTTACACATGCGTTATTCATTTATGTTAATCTCATTCTGATTTTTGTATTAACTCCGTTATTGTCCGGACTCTAAGTTCGTATACTTTCATCCCTTGTTTTAGTGAACGAGTGTGCAATAATGATTATGAAGACTGAGTAGGTGGAAATGGTACCGGTAACCTTAAATATGAAAGTTCACTTTATTCATAAAAACCAATAACCAAATGAATTCCAGATAGTGCACGCATTAGTAGATGACATGACCGGAAATAAGAATGACCACACCCAACTACTAATAATGATAAGCATCTACACAATTATGAATAATGATGAGTGTCTTAAGAAGCCAATACAACACAAAAATGTCCAGAAGTAGATTTTCATAGGTTGGTGACGGTTCTATGTTATCAAAACTCTGCCTACTCACATACTGCAATCTCAATAAATAGCTTTCTCTCCAATTTTCTTTCTACATTAACATCCTAACTTCTGTTCAACAAGATTATCAGAACTATGAGTTATGTCATCCACATCAGACTTAGTTTATTTAAACAGGTATGGGCTAGGGCTAGGGCTAGGGCTAGGGGGGGGGGGGGGGGGGGGGGGGTTAGGGGGTGTGGGGGGGGGGCTAGGGCTAGGGGGGACAACCTGTATACAATTAATGGACGAATTAGCTACTAGTCCCCCAACCAAATTTACTTCTTACATAATGCGTTTTGAACCTCCAATAGGAGGACACCTCTGTACTTAGAAGAAAATACTGAACTCTTATAAATTGCCCTGAACCTAGCTACAATAGAATCCATCTATTGTAGCTAGGTTCAGGGCAATTTATAAGTTGTGTTCATAAGCATTGATACAGAACTCTGAACTGACTGAATTGTGATAATAAAAATAAATGATTGTAGTTAGCAACAGGAAGTATATAAAGTTATCCACAAAAATATGAATGTCATATCAATATATACACACATGCACATGAGGGTATTACAGATAGGATTAGCTCCAGTTTAATTTGGAGCTCTCACAAGGAAATTTAAAATGAAATGTGAAGTATCCTACAGTTACGGATATAGGAAATTTTTAATTGTCATCCTGTATTTCATTTTCTATTACACTGCCATGTCTCCATAGTAAACCTATTACTTATATTTTGTAGCAATAGAACTACAATGTTGGCAATGCATTTTGTGTATTGATGCTTACACATACATGTTTAGCTAAGGGCAACAGCTTAAGTGTCATAACTTATCACAAAAAAGGCTAGCAATACCTATTCTGCTGCCGAAGCATTTTGGTGCCATATTGGACCTTAATCCTATTAGCTATAAGCTTTTCTGCAAGGCATTGCATGATCCTATACATTCTTTAATGCTATATACTAAATAGCTATATCACATTCAATATTTTAAAAAAATTGTCAAGCCTTCCAGTTGTCTCATAAAAATACTACTATAAGTGTACAAAATAGAGGAACACTATGAGTTGATAATATAAAAGAACTAAAAAAAAAACAAGAAGCAATTATTGACCCCTATGAATGAGAATTATTTCTTCACACTAAGTTTTACAATATAATCTTGTGCATCCTTCCAATCTCCCTTCACCAAAATGGCCAGAAGTTTAGCATAGGTGGGTGATGGTTCTTTTCTCCTCCATTTATCCAGAACTGCTTGTCTAATCATATACAATCTCAATAAATATCTATCTTCTAGTTGTACTTGTCTACATTAACATCCTAACCTTTGTTCAACAGGTTTATCAGAACCTTGAGTTTGAGTTGTGTCGGCCACCTCAGTCTTGGAGGCCAATTTAAACAGGTAAAACTTTTCTTTCCAGTCAGGAGAGATCTTTTCCGCAATCTTACAAAGATGTTCTCAAGATGACAATTCTTTAGATAAAATTTCAGGGTTTACTTTCTTTGCAACCATTATATATTTCTAAAAAAGATCAGATAGATAAATATCAACTGTACATGAACATAATAATCTATTTCTTTTTTTTAACTTATCGTAGTATTGATGAAATTTAATTATAACAAGACGTTTCGGCTTGGAGAAGCCTTCATCTGTTGATGAGATGGTACATATGAAAACTATGACAACAGAGTGCTAAATGATACATTGACCCTCAGGAACTTCAGATAATTCTAACACTAAAAATCATAACAATGAACAAATAAACAAACAAACAAACAAATAAAAAATAAAAAAGTAAACATAAAAATTAAGTAAATAAATAATATTTAAAAAAAATTAAAATTAAATTAAAAAAAAAAAAAAAATATATATATATATATGTGACCTTCTACAGGAAAACCGGGCACAACGTGGCACCCTTCAAAAAAAAAAATTTTTGCACTTACAGAGTTGCCGGCGTCCAGATATTGAGCTCTCCAAGTTTTATCGTCGTAGCTTAAGTCGTTCCCACTATAATAGGCCTAACCGTTCCCTTCCGTCGGCTTGAAACAATACACTTTTAAGAAATCGATCGATCTTTTCTCGATATTTACGCAAGCCGCGTTGTGCCCGGTTTTCCTGTAGACGGTCACATATATAATACTTATTACATGAGTCAGAGTGTGATATGGCGAAATATTTCAAGAGCAGGCTCGAGCCAGAGGCGAGTGAAAATAAAGCCTGACAGTGAAATATCTTGCCATAACACTCTGACAAGTGTAATAAGTGGTTTGTTCCACACTAAATATCTTTGAACATTACTGTAGTTAGTACTAGAGGAAGGGTAACTCACAGGTAAAGTTGGTTCTAGGGGCTACCCTCACCCCCAGCTGATATTTTAGCAGCTGCTCTAACCTGTTGAGCAGGGTAAAGAGCAGGGTACACCAGAGGAAGGTAGCTGTAAAACCAAGAAAATTTAAAATTTTGGCCTGTTGCTATAACTAAGGGGTAATGAGCTTGCTCAGTATAGCATGAAATAACAGCGTGAAATATCGTAAGTTATTCCAAGGGTCATGTACCTAAAAATATCATTGTGAAGATATCTAGGGTGGAATAAATATATATATATATATATTATAATATATATATATTATATATATATATATATTTATTGCACCTTTTATATTTTTAATTGAATATTTCCGCATCACGCGAGCGTTCTGTATTCTCTCATATTGTACGGTTTATATTGTACGGTACACTACGCATGCGCGTAGCGAGTAAAATCAATGAAAATTGAATTGTAACCGGTTGAGAAAAATATCAAGGCAGCAATAAATCACTTATCACACTCGTCGTACAATATGGGAATGATATTTTACTCTCACGCCACATTTTCACTCGCCTTTGGCTCGTGAAAATATTTTGCGTGCTCGTAAAATATTTTCACATATTGTACTCTGACTCGTGCTATAAGTATTATATATAATACTTATAGCACGAGTCAGAGTACAATATGGGAAAATATTTTACGAGCACGCAAAATATTTTCACGAGCCAAAGGCGAGTGAAAATGTGGCGTGAGAGTAAAATATCATTCCCATATTGTACGACGAGTGTTATAAGTGATTTATTGCTTCTTTGAAATTTTTCTCAACCGGTTACAATACAATTTTCATTGATTTTACTCGCTACGCGCGCTACAAGTAGCGTACAATATAAACCGTACAATATGGGAGAATACAGAACACTCGCGTGATGCGGAAATATTCAAGTAGAAATATCAAAGCTGCAATAAATATATATATTATATATATATTATATATTATATATATATATATATAGCTATATAAATTAAAAAAGAATAATTAAATAAATTTATGATTGGTGTATTCAATAAAACCCAATAAATTATTTCCAGATGCTACATATTATAATACCAACGTCAAAATTCATTGTATTTAGTGTAGACTTATTTCAAATAGCTTCCAATATTGTACTTTTTTAGTGCTCTTGTTTAAATGCCAGTAGCTACTTGTTTATTTGTTTATTTATTATCATTCATTATTACAATTTTTAGTATTAGCGTTTTCTGAAGTTCCTGAGGGTCAATGTATCATTAGCATTCTGTAGTCATAGTTTACACAATTGTACCATCTCACAACAGATGAAGGCTTCTCTAAGCCTAAATGTCATGTACTACGATAAGTTAAAACAATGAATTCAATGTCATGTACTACGATAAGTTAAAAAATGAATTATGTTATTTATAAGTATTAACATAGTAGTAATAAATGAATTTGCACAGTATTTTATATCTATATTAAATCATGTCTCCCCTTGATTATAGAGTAATTTAAAAACATGTTCACATTTCTTGAAATGAAAACTGATGAACATTACTAACATGTCAAGAGTAAACCATAACTATTTAACTTAATAAATTTAATGTTTTCTTGTCTTTGCTTAGATATTAACCCACAAGGAGAAATGCAACACTTCTCTTACACCTGTGTACCTGCCATATGGCAGTTGGTCTACTCGCAGTCACAAAACATCATCAAAACTGAACTGCTAGTGTTATCGACTTCAATCAAACATCAAAACATAGCTAAAGCTTTGCTTTATTACATATATTTTCTATTAATGGTCACCTATACAGTAATAAAGGAAACAGTGACATTGAACATTCTGTATGCTGACACAGCAGTTATGGCTTCATAGTTCAACGCGAACTGAGTTGAAAGCATAATAACATCAGGCTATCTGAGGCTGAATTAGGTGAGGTAGATAACGAAGAGTTCAACAGCGATGTGTGTGAGTTTACTAAAGCTACTGCACTTATAAAAAGTAGCATCCCTTGAAGGTGCTCTACAAGCTCCAGACAACATTTTTAGATTTAGAAAGTACACCAGAACCAAAGGTTGTCTTTATAGCTAACCAGACACAAGTATTTAATAGAGCTCAGGAAACAGAGATATGGTAAAAGGAACATTAAAATCACATTGTCAACAATTATATTGTGTATACCTCAATGTGGTCACGTTCTGTCAAGGACTCTGGAATATTTACTCCATCCTCCATCTCTGAAAATATGCAAATCACAAGAAAAGTATTAAGAAAGAATAAATTATAAGCTTTGTAAAAAAGAGTAACTAATTACTTCCAAGTATTCTCATTAATATTGCATACAATATTTTTAATAGTTAGTGATATTAAGTAATAATGAATATTTTGTAATTTAGTTGATAATGTTATTACTTTAACTCCAGAAACCGATCAGCTCATCTAACAGCTGGTAACTAAAGCTCTGAAATTACAAAAAAAAAATTAATCTAATGCTAGAATGTATAGTAAACCATTAAGGGTGGAGACCCATCCGGCCCACGCATTTTCCTTAAAAATTGATGCTGAAAAAAAAAACTTCAAGCAACGGTGGCAATTCTTTAACATGCTGAATTTATTGGGTGATAAGGTCTCTCTGCACACCAAAATTCAGACCATTTGCATCTTCGTAAGCCCAATTAGGAGCGATTTACTTCTGCGGACAAACGTCTACAGAGGTGTTTAAGGGTATTTCATTACATCCTAGGGGGTTAAGGGAGCACCATGTGAGGTGTTGTAGAGGAGGTGCCGTTCTAACACCCCGTAGGGTGCCAATTAAGCACCCCAGTTTTTTACTGTGTAGCTCAGACACAAACTCCGCCACACTTTCCGAGGGCTTCCTGAATCGACTATGGAATTTGAAATGCTGAACTGTTTCAGAAGGAGTAGGATTGAAGTGATCGGTAAGTATCGTCACCAACTGATCCTAAGACTTGTCCCCAGGTTTGGCAGGAGATACCAAATTCCTGACCATGGCATAGGTAGCAGAACCAACGCTACTCAGAAAAGCCGACTTCTTCTTGCCTGCATCGTCTATTCCATTGGCCGTGAAGAAATGATCAACTCGCTCAATGTACTGTGGCCAATCTTCTTTAGAACTATCGAACTCGTCCAATCT